>ERZ724504.614-NODE-614-length-20200-cov-11.605361_pt1 | contig 20200 bp, 18 predicted proteins | sample MGYA00376037_ERZ724504 | MGnify/ENA primary metagenome ERZ724504 (study PRJEB28724, sample SAMN07190888) | wastewater metagenome | isolation source: influent of sewage treatment plant in Hong Hong | place: USA: Christiansburg, Virginia | collected 2016-03-01 ... | reverse complement strand
GCTCGGCATCGACGCCCATCAGGGCCACCGACTTGTTGGCCTGCCCGCGCACCGCGAAGGCCGGCCCGGTCACCACCGGCGACACGGCCGTGACGCCCTCCATGCCGGCGGCCAGGCGGGCCACGTTCTCCCACTGGTCCACCGAGCGCAGGCGCTGGGCGCGGGGCTCGATCACGGTGGCAAAGCCTTCGTCGTCGATGGCGCGGCGGTTAGCTTCTTCGAGCGGGCGGATCACCACGTGGGCCTGACTGCCGAGCACCCGGTCGACGATCTGGGCCTGCAACTGGGTGATGAGCTGGGTCAGGAAAACGATCACCGCCACCCCGCCGGTGGTGCCGGCGAGGATCAGCAGGGTTTGCATGCGCCCCTCGCGCAGGAAGCGCAGGGCGACGAGGGGCGCAAAAGGCAGGCGGAACTTCACTTGGTCATGCCTTGCGGCACCTGCAGGCCACCGACCTTCGGCTTCTTCGGCGCGCGGATGCGGATCTTGTCGCCGTCCAGCGCGCCGGAGGCGGGCAGGATGACCCGCTCACCTTCGGCAAGGCCCTTGAGAACTTCGACCCGGCCGATCCCGGCCAGACCCACCGTCACGTCAGCCCGGCTGGCCAGGCCGTCACGGGCCACGAGCACCCACGGCTTGTTGCCGTCGAGGTCGCGCACGGCTTCGCTGGGCAGCACGAGGGTGGCGTCCTGGTGGCCCGTGACGGTTTCCACCGAGATGGTCATGTCGGGGCGCAGGAAGGCCGGCGGCGTCGGCACCCGGAAGCGGATCTCGACGGTGCCGCGCAGCGGGTCCACCGCCGGGGCCAGGTAATACAGCTCGGCATCGAAGGGCTGGGCCGGGTAGGCATCGGCCACGCCGCGGGCCTTCTGGCCGGGGCGCAGGAGGCGCAGGTTCTTCTCGTCCACGGTGGCGTAGACGCGGGTTTCGCCGGCGTCGGCGAGTTCCAGCAGCACCTTGCCGGCGCTGGCCACGTCGCCGGGCTCGGCCTTGCGGGTCAGCACGGTGCCGGCCGAGGGCGCGACGAGGGTCAGCTGCGCGGCGCGGGCTTTGGCATTGGTGAGCTGGGCGCGGGCCTGCTCGACGCGGGCCACGGCGGCCTGCCGCTCGGTGCCGCCGGGTTTCTGGGCAGCCAGCTGGGCACGGGCGGTGTCGGCGGCCGATGCGGCGTTGGCAGCGTTGCGCAGCGCGTCGTCGGCCTTGGATTGGGCGTAAAAACCCTTGGCGACGAGCTGGCGGGCACGCTCGGCCTCGGCGCGGGCCACGCTCAGGTTGGCTTCGGCCTGGGCGAGCTGCTGGGCGGCCACCGGCTGGCCGAGGCTGCCGATCTGGGTGAGGCGTGCTTCGGCCTCGGCCAGCGCAGCGGCGGCCTGGCGGATCAGTGCGTCGGCATCGTCGGCACGCAGGCGGGCCAGTACCTGGCCGGGCTGCACTTGGTCGCCCTCGCGCACGGTGACGTCCAGCACCGTGGCGGCCAGCGGGCTGCCGATGGCAATGCGCGCCGGCGTGGCGATGCGCCCGGTGGCAACGACCGACTGGGTCAGCGGCGCCTTGAGCACGCTGGCCACATCCACTTCACGGCCCTTCGGCCACAGCAAGGCCCCGGACACGGCAGCGGCGACAAGCAGCGCAACAACCAGATTGCGGCGCTTCACGCCGGCTCGACCGGCTGTTGTTTGGTGCAAGCGTTAAGGAGTGCAAGGAGCAGAACGGGTGCAAGGTAACGCGTGATAGCCTTGAGAAACATTTTTTGTAACCGGAAGGGGGTTTGCCGTGCGTGCGATTCTGAGAGCTTTGTTCCTGCTTGTCATCTCTTCCCAGGTGTGGGCCTTCGGCCTCGCCGATCTCACCGACAAGGACGCCTCCGGTGGCCTGAAGGAAGCACTGGCGCAGGGCGCCGCCAAGGCCGTAGGACAACTCGGTGCCGATGGGGGTTTCATGAACAATCCGAAAGTGAAGATCGGCCTGCCCGAGAGCCTCGCCCCGATGGAAGGCATGCTGCGCACCATGGGCCGCGGCAAGGATCTCGACAACCTCATCGCCACCATGAACAAGGCCGCCGAGCAGGCCGTGCCGAAGGCCAAGGGCCTGCTGGTGGACGCCGTCAAGAAGATGAGCGTGGACGACGCCAAGAAGATCCTGTCCGGTGGTGACGATGCCGGCACCCAGTACTTCAAGGAAAAAACCGCCACCCAGCTCGCCGAGTCCTTCCTGCCGACGGTCAAGGAAAGCACCGACAAGCTGGCCCTGTCGACCCAGTACAACAAGCTCGCCGGCAAGGCCAGTCAGTTCGGGCTGGCCAAGGGCGATGAGCTGAAGATCGAGAACTACGTGACCAAGAAGGCTCTCGACGGCCTCTACCTGATGATCGCCGAAGAAGAGAAGGCCATCCGCAAGGATCCCGTCGGCGCCGCCACCGGACTGGCCAAGAAGGCCTTCGGGGCGATCGGGCAGTAAAACGGCCCTGTGGGTCGGATTTCAATCCGACAGCTGACGTTGATCAACGACGCTCGTCGGGTTGAAACCCGACCCACAAAAAGCGGAACTCCTCGCCGGCGGACGACTCTCTGCGTTAACAGGCGCCCGCCCACCGAGGAGAAACAACATGAACAACCTCTCCCACATCCCGTCCTATCTGTCGGCCGAGCACCTCGGCCCGTGGGAAACCTTCTTGGTCCAGATCGACCGGGTCGAGCCTCACCTGAATCCCGAACTGCGCCCGCTGACCCCCATCCTCACCCGCCCGATGCGGGCGCTGATCGTGAACGTGCCGATCCGCCTCGACAACGGCGAGATGGCCCACTTCGAGGGCTACCGGGTGCACCACAACCTGGCCCGCGGGCCGGGCAAGGGCGGCATCCGCTATCACCCGGACGTGACCCTGTCCGAAGTGATGGCCCTGTCGGCATGGATGACGGTGAAGAACGCGGTGGTGAATGTGCCCTTCGGCGGCGCCAAGGGTGGCGTGCGGGTCGATCCCAGGCAGCTCTCGCTGGCCGAACTCGAACGCCTGACGCGCCGTTACACCAGCGAGATCCACATCCTGCTGGGCCAGGACAAGGACATTCCGGCGCCGGACATCAACACCAACGAGCAGACCATGGCCTGGATGATGGACACCTACTCGATGAACGAGGGGCGTACCGCCATGGGCGTGGTGACCGGCAAGCCGATCAGCCTGGGCGGCAGCCTGGGCCGCAAGGACGCCACCGGGCGTGGCGTGTTCGTCGCCACGGTTGAGGCGGCCAGGCGCATCGGCATGAACATCGCCGACGCCAAGGTGGCGGTGCAGGGCTTCGGCAATGTGGGCGAAGCGGCCGCCCGGCTGTTCTCGGATGCCGGCGCGAAGGTGGTGGCCCTGCAGGACAGCAGCGGCGCCATCGCCAATCCGGCCGGGCTCGACGTACGCGCCGTCAAGGCCTGGCGCCAGCAGCACGGCACCCTGGTCGGCGCCCTCGGCACCGAGGCGATCACCACCGACAGCTTCTGGAGCATGGATGCCGACATCCTCATCGTTGCCGCCATGGAAAACCAGATTACCGCCACCAACGCCGGCCTGATCCGCGCCCGCCTGATCTGTGAGGGCGCCAACGGTCCGACCACCCCGGAGGCCGACCTGATCCTGCAGGAGCGCGGCATCACGGTGATCCCCGACGTGCTTGCCAACGCCGGCGGGGTGACGGTGAGCTACTTCGAGTGGGTGCAGGACATCAGCGCCTTCTTCTGGACCGAAGACGAGATCAACGCCCGCCTCGACCGCATCATGCGCGAGGCCTTTGCCGCGGTATGGGAGGCGGCCAAGACAAAGGGCATCACGATGCGCACAGCCGCCTTTGTGCTCGGCTGCGAACGCGTGCTGCTGGCGCACAAGGTGCGCGGGCTCTACCCCTAGACGCAACCCGCCGTACGGGTCACGTAATACCCCTGCCACGCAGCAGGTTTAGGCTCGCGGGTCCGTCATCCTGCATGCCCGCTTGTGAATCCCAGCGACGCTTCCTATGGCTCCGACCGTTCGGGGCTGATTTCCGGTTTCCTGTTCCGCCCGGGGCGCCCCGGCGAGCCCATGAACACGGCCGGGGCGGTACGCTGGCTGAAGGGCGAGATGCCGGCCGCCGAAGGCGCTTTCGCGTGGCTGCATTTCAACCTGGCGAATGCCTCTACCGAGCGCTGGCTGCGCGATCATCTGGGCGAGGTGGACGCCTTTTTCGATGCGCTCCACGAAGGCTCGCGGTCGACACGCATCGAGTTTGCCCACGACGCGCTGATTGCGGTGGTGAACGATGTGCTCTTCGAGTTCGACTTCGAGCCGTCGCAGATCGCCACCCTGTGGATGTGCGTGGACCAGCGCACGGTGGTCACCACCCGCCTTCAGCCGCTGCGCTCCATCGACCGCTTGCGCGCCGCGGTGAAGGGCGGCGAGGCTTTCGAGACACCGGTGGCCCTGCTCACCCACCTGCTGCGCGACCAGGCCGACGTGCTGGTGCAGATCGTGCGCGCCGCCACCGGACGGGTGGACGACGTCGAGGACAGCCTGCTCGCCGAGCGGGTCCAGCGCAGCCGGGCCAAGCTGGGCGTCCTGCGGCGCGTGCTGGTGCGCCTGCGCCGCCTGCTCGCCCCGGAACCGGGCGCCCTCTTCCGCCTGCTCAACCAGCCCCCGGCCTGGGTGGCACCGGACGACGTGCAGGAGCTGCGCCATTCGACGGAGGAGTTCTCGGCCGTGCTGGCCGACATGACGGCGCTGCAGGAACGCATCAAGCTGCTGCAGGAGGAAATCGCCGCGCGGGTGACGGAGGAAACCAACCGCAGCGTCTATGTGCTGACGATGGTCACCGTGCTGGCCCTGCCGATCAACATGATCGCCGGCCTGCTCGGCATGAACGTGGGCGGTATCCCGCTGGCCGAGCACCACGCCGGCTTCTGGATCGTCGTGGCGATCATCGCCAGCTTTACGGTCGTCGCTGGCTGGCTGGCCTTCCGGCGGCGGGAGGACTAGGTGCGGCGGATCTGGGCGTGCTTGGGAAGGTTCTTGGTGAGCAGCTTCCAGGCCACGCCGAACACGTCGTCGCCGCGGGACACCGCCTTGCGCGGCAGGGTCAGGAGGTCGTCGGCGGGCGTGGCGGCGGCACGCACGCAGGTGGTGCCGGTAACATAACCGGCCGCCGCGGCCGCTTCGACGGCGCGAAGGTCATGACTGCCGTAGGGATAGCAGAAGTGCTCGACGCGCTGGCCGAGGATGTCTTCCAGCGCACGCTTGCTGTCCCGCATTTCGGCGTGGATACGGGCATCATCGGCGTCGGCGAGGCGCGGGTGGGTCACCGTGTGGGAGCCGATGGTGAAGCCGAGATCCTGCACCTCGCGCAGCTGGCTGACGTTCATCAGCGGCGCCGGTTCGAGGCCTTCCGGAGCGACCCACGCCGAGGTCTTGCCGACCAGGCTGCTCACCGCGTAGACCGTGGCCGGATAGCCGTGGGCCTTGAGCACCGGGGCGGCGTTTTCCAGGAAGTCCACGTAGGCATCGTCGAAGGTCAGCACCAGCGGACGCGGCGGCAGCGGCGCGTCGCCACGCAGGCCGGCAGCGGCTTCGTCGAGGCTGATCACCCCGTAGCCGAGAACCTTGAACATCTTCATCTGCGCCCGAAAGCGCGGCAGATGGCAGTACAGCGCGCCGTGCGCCTTGACCCGGCCGGGAAAATTGCCGACCCGGTGGTACATCAGGATCTGGACCTGCTTCATCGGGAATGGGCCTCCAGGGCCTGTCGATAAACCGCCAGCGTCTTGCCGAGCATGGCGTCGAGGGTAAAGCCGTCTTCGAAACGGCGTCGCGCGCGGGCGCCGCAATCGCGCCGCAGGGCCGGATCGGCCAGCAGGGCATCGATGGCCGTGGCCAGCGTCGGCGGATCGTCGGGCGGCACGAGGAAGCCGTTGTCGCCCTCCTTCACCACCTCGCCGGTGCCGCCAACCCAGCTGGCGACGATCGGCAGGGAGAAAGCCGAGGCTTCGAGCAAGGCCAGCGACAAGGCCTCCCGGCGCGACGGTGCCACGAAAAGGTCGGCGGCGCCAAGCAGGGACGGCACGTCTTCGCGCAGGCCGAGGAAGCGCACGCGTTCGGCCAGGCCGAGTTCCTGCGCCAGCGCCTGCATGCGCACGCCCAGTTCGCTGCCGTTGTCGCCGGCCAGCGCAAGCGTCCACGGCCGCGCCTTGAGGGTGGCGAGGGCTTGCAGCAGGGTGTCGTGGCCCTTGGCGTGGATGAAGCGCGCCGCCATCAGCAGGCAGGGCTCGTCGCCCAGGCCGAGTTCGCGACGCGTCGCCGCGCGGCTGGCGTGGGGTTGGGCGGCGATATCGGGGATGCCGTTGTGCACCACCTGGACGCGTTCCGCTGCGTAGCCGCGGCCGAGCAGGAAGGTTTGCACCGCGTCGGCCACCGCGATGATGCGGTCGGCGCGGCTGAAGTGCTTGCCGGCATTGGTGGAGTGAGCGGTCGCCACGTTGGCAACGCCGGCCAGCTTGCTGCCGAGGCCGGCGTAGTACGCGCCGCGGGTGAGGTGGCCGTGGATGAGATCGGCCTTCTCGCGGCGGGCCAGGCTGGCCAGCTTCCAGACGGACGGCAGGTCGATCAGGCCATGCAGCGGAATGTGGTGATGGCGCAGGCCGGCGGCCTTCACCTGGTCGCCCAGCCAGCCGTCCATCGGCCCGGCAAAGACGGGCTCGTGGCCGCGTTCGCGCAGGCCTTCCATGAGTTGCAGCGCGTGGCGTTCGGCGCCACCGCTGTCGTGGCTGTGCAGCACCATCAGAATCTTCATTTGCATGCCTCCAGCACTTGCCGGTAAATGTTCAGGTTGCCCTCGACCATACCGGCAATCGAAAACTCGGCCAGGATGCGCGCCCGCCCGGCGGCACCGAAACGCCGGCGCAGCGCCGGATCGGCGGCCAGGCGCGCGACAGCGGCAGTCAGCGCCGGCACGTCGCCCGGCGGACACAGGATACCGGTCACTTCGTCCTGCACCGCCTCCGGCAGGCCGCCGGCCCGGCTGGTGATGATCGGCACGCCGGCGGCGGACGCCTGCAGCAACGACACACCGAGGCCTTCCATGTCGGCCGGGTGCACCAGCATGTCGAGCCCGCCGATCCAGCGGGCCAGATCATGGCGAAAGCCGGTGAAATGGACCACATCGGCGAGGCCATGCTTCGCCACTTCGGCGCGCAATTCGGCCTCGAGTGGCCCCTGACCGAAGATCAGCACCTGCAGCGCCGGATAGCGCTGGAGGAGTTCCGGCAGGGCCGCCAGCAGGTAGCGATGGCCCTTGCGTGGAATCAGCTGGGCGACCACGCCGGCCACCAGCGCATCGGCGGGCAGGCCGAATTCGGCGCGGAAGGCGGCACCCTCCACCGGCACGAGGTAGGGCGTGGCATCGACCGCGCTGCGCACACAACTCACCTTGCCCGGCGCCAGCCCTTCGCCCAGCAGTACCTGGCGGATGCCTTCGGAAATGGTGATCACGTGATCGTAGAGCCGGTACTTGATGGCCACGGCGAGGCGCGACTCCGGGTTGTCCACCCGTCGCGACAGCACGCAGGGCACGCCGGCCAGCTTCGCCGCGAGGCCGCCCCAGGTGTCGGCGCCACGCCGGCTGTGGAGGTGCACCAGATCGGGCTTTTCGGCGTGGATCAGGCGGGCCAGGCGCAAGGCCAGGCCGATGTCGCCATCGCCGCCCATTTTCATCGGCAGCACGCGCACACCGGCCGGCTGCTGACGGGACATCTCGCTGCCGCTCGGGCAGGCCAGCAGGTTGTCCACGCCCCGGGTGGCAAGGCCTTCGGCGATGTACAGCACCTGGCGGGCACCGCCGTAGAGGTGCTTGCCGGCTTCCACGTGCAGAATCTTCATGTTGTGCCCTGACCGGCGGCGAGCATGGCTTGCGCGCGCGCCAGCACCATTTCCGGGGAGATGTCGCGCAGGCAGGTGAACTTGCCGCCGCAAGTGGGCCGGCGCCGGCACGGGGAGCATTCGAGGCCCAGCCAGATCACGCTGCCGGTGGGCCGGCCGGTGTTCCGGTAGGGGCAGGTGGAGCCGAAGATCGCCACCGTCGGCCGCGCCAGCGCGGTACCCATGTGGGTCAGGCCGGTATCGACGCCGATCAGCAGCGCCGAATGGGCGATGGCGGCGACGGCTTCGGGCAGGCGCGTCTGGCCGGCGAGATTGACGATGCGCGGGTCGGCGGCGGCGATGCGCGTGGCGGCTTCGGTATCGGCCGGACCGCCGAGAATCACCGGCGTCAGGCCGGTGGCGGCGATCAGCTGCGGGGCGAGAGCCTGCCAGGCGTCCTCGAACCAGTGCTTCTGGGGCCGCGTGGTGAAAGGGGCAAACACGGCATAGCCGCCGGGGGCAAGGCCGTGTTCGGCGAGCTTGCCGAGCACCGTGGCTGCGGCGACCGGCGCCACCGTCAGGGTCGGCAGAAAGTCGCCCGCCTCAAAGCCCATCTGCTGAGCCAGGTACTGGTATTCGGAGCCGATGCGGGCCGCCTCGCCGCCCCGCGGGATGACCTCGGTCATCAGCAGCTGGCTGCCTTCCTTCGAGCCGAGGCCAACCCGCCGGGGTGCCCCCGACAGCCAGGTGATGAAGCCGCTCTTCATCAGGCCCTGCAGGTCGAGGGCGATGTCGAAATGGCGCGCGTGGAGTTCGCGCCGCAGCTGGCGCACGCGCCGCCACAGTTCGAGCCGCTTGCCGTCCTTCCACAGCCTGACCCACTCGGCCTTCGACCAGGTGATGACTTCGTCGATGTTCGGGTCGGCCAGCAGCAGTTCGTGGATGCCCGGCTCGACCAGCCAGGCGATGTGGGCATCCGGATGCGTGCGACGGATCGCCGCCGGCAGCGCGGAGGCAAACACCACGTCGCCGATGGCCGAGGCACGAACGATGAGGAGGCGCTTCACGGCGTGCTCAAACCCGTCCCGACCGAACAAGGACGGCGTCGACGAATCCGGTGCACGGCATGGAAAAGACAGGCGTAATCAATTGGCGGGATGGAAAACGGAATGTGGACGGGCGGGCGAGGCCGTATTTTGCCGCAATCGCCAGAGAGCGGGTTGAACTTGCAGGGAAGGCACCGGGCGCCCGGTGCTCTAAAATGCCAGCCGTATCCAGATACTTTCAACTCACAGCGGCTACGCTCACCCACAAAATGCTTGACCTCTCCTCGACCAGCCTGCTTTGCCTCGACACCCGCAATCCAGAGTTGGCTGTGACCGTCATGCAGCGCTGCATGGCCGGTACGCGCTTTTGCGAGGCTGTTCTGCTGACCCATGCAGACTTTAAGTGCAGCGACCCACGCATCGCCATTCATCCCGTGGCGCCCCTGCGCAATGTGACCGAGTATTCGAACTTCATGGTCAAGGAGCTGGGCCGGCACTTCCGTGGCAGCCATGTACTGGTGGTGCAGTGGGATGGCTTCATCCTCGATCCGGCAGCCTGGGACCCGGCCTGTCTCGACTACGATTATGTCGGCGCGCCATGGGCCGCACACCCGGCATCCCGTCGGCAACGGGGGCTTTTCCCTGCGCAGCCGAAAACTCGTCGACGCCCTGCAGGACCCGGACATCTGCGAACTCCAGCCCGAGGACTATTGCATCTGCGATCTTTATCACGACCTGCTGGTCAGCCGTTACGGCATCCGCTTTGCCCCGGTGGAGCTGGCCAGTCGCTTCGCCTTTGAACTGATTCCACCCACCGGACCGACCTTCGGCTTCCACGGTTTTTTCAATCTGCATCTGGCACTGACGGATACGGAAGGGGTTGATTACCTGGATCAGGTAAAGCCGGACGTGTTTGTCTCGCGCATGGGTCGGCAGACATTGAAGAGCCTTTACCGGAGCGGCCATTACCGGTCTGCCGGACGAATTCTGCGGGTGCGGGCCAGTACTGGCCATATCCGGCAGCGGCTGGATGCGATGAAACTGTATTGCCGACTGGGCGTACACCGTTTTCGGAACCTGCTGCGCCCCAAACGGCGCAATCCCCTATTCCGCCAACACTGACACGACGGCTAGCGGCCTGTCGGGCCAGCCCCCGTGTCGCGCCGGATCGCCTGGCCCCGCGCCCGGTTTCTGGCGAGCAGCATCCAGAACAGGCGGAACGCGGTAGTGCCCTGGGAGACCGCCTTGCGCGGCAGGGTCAGCAGGTCATCGGCCGGCGTGGCGGGCCCCCACTGGCAGGTCGTGCCGCTCACATAACCGGCCGCGCTGGCGGCTTCGACGGCACGGATGTCATGGCTGCCGTAGGGGTAGCACAGATGCTCGACGCACCCGCCGAGCACGTCTTCCAGCATCCGCTTGCTGGCACCCAGTTCTTCGACGATGCGCGGGGTCTCCAGCGTGGCCAGGCGCGGATGCGTCACGGTATGGGAGCCGATGGAAAAGCCCATGGCGTGCACTTCCCGCAGCTGGGCGACGTTCATCAGGGGGGCCTGCGTCAGCCCCTCCGGCGCCACCCATGCGTTAGCCTGGCCGAGCAGGCCGGCGACGGCATAGACCGTTGCCGGATAGCCATGCGCCAACAGCACCGGCGCCGCATGCTCCAGAAAATCCACGTAACCGTCGTCGAAAGTCAGTACCACCGACCGGGACGGCAGGCGCGCCTCCCCGCGCAGGGCGGCGACAGCCGCATCCAGGCTGACCACGTTGTAGCCAAGCTGCCTGAGCATGCTCATCTGCGCCTTGAAACGGGGCAGATCACAGTATTGCGCCCGGTGGCTGGGCATGCGCTGGGGAAAATCCCCCACGCGGTGGTACATCAGGATGTGGATACGGCTCATGGATGGAAAAAATGTAACTGCGGCATCAGAACCAGCCGGATGCAAACCACACGGCGCCTGCCACGACGAGGCCACCGAGCACCACGTTGCGGACTTTCTTGATCACCCGCTGCAGTTTGACGCGCCCGCGGCTGGCCTGGAAGTGCTCGATCACCGGCGGCTCAGCGCCCCGGTCGAAAATCTTGACGTAGCTCTCCGGCAACGGCTGGATGACCAGCGCCGGATTCTGCTCGATGGCGACGGTGAAGCTGTCCTGGTCGACGCCGAGCACCATGCCGTTCTGAGCATCGATCCAGTCCTGCACGAAGGCATGCACGGCCGGGGTGTTGCGGAGGTACAGCGTCCCGGTCAGGTAGCGGTGCGACAAGCCGCTGGCCGCCGGCGCGACAAACACCCCGATGTCACCAGGGAAATCGAAGAACAGCATGAGCGGCGCACGCACCACCGAGTCGGCATCCAGGTACACGATGTCGCGGCCGGGGAAGCGCTGCAGACAGTCGCGCAGAAACTCGGGCTTGATGCGGGTGTTGGCCTCCCAGTAACCGCGGCTCGGGCAGCGCTTCAGGAAATACGGGGTACGGGTGTGCTCAAGGGAGGCCTTGAGCTGTTCCGCCTCGGCAGCGTAGCTGTCGGTGAAGAAGCAGCAGGTGAGGAAGGGCGCGCCCGGTACATCGTTCAGCATTTGCCCGTCGGCATCCATTTTCATCGTCGACCTTCGATTACGCGCGCACAGGTGGCAGGACAAACAGAGCCGTCATTGTGCCCGATTGCCCCTGTCGCGATGGCGGGCCAGCGCGCACAAGCGGCGCGCCATCAGGAATACCGCGATCTTGCGACACTGCGCCTCGGCCACCCGCTTCAGGTGGCGCACCAGCGTATTGCGCTCGTCGCCTCCCATGCGCCCCCCGCCGATGGTGCTGTTCATCGAACAGTCCTCCTCCACCAGCGTGGGAAACACCACCGGAATGCACAGGCCATGCTTCCAGTACGCATCGAAGGCATCGTCCACGGGCTGCTTCGGCACCGCCAGCCGGGCCAGCAAGCGCCGGGCGCCGGCCTGGCTGACGAGATAGCCTTGTGCGCCACTGGGATTCTTGTTCGGCAGCACCAGCCGCTGACCGCCGGACAGCGTGACCACCGGAATGCCCCGCACCGTCTCCAGCGCGGACAGCCGCACGGCGTCGAAAGGCAGCGCGAGCGCAGCGATTTCCTCGGCGATCCGCAGCAAGTCGGGGCTGATGATCACGTCGTCTTCGAGCAGGATTGCATGATCGAGCTGGCGCTCGACGACCGTTTCCCAAAACCGGCGATGCGACAGGTAGCAACCGATTTCACCGGCCGACAGACCCGGCGCGGTATCCGCCGGCAGACTCTTCCGGTCGACACGGGCACCGTCAATGGCCGGCAGTATCTCGGCCGGCCAGCCCATCGCCTGCAGGCGGCCGAGCATCACGACGCGGCGGTCGGCGGCACGCGCCAGATTCAGCACGAAGATTTTCATCGGGCGCTAGCGCCCCCCGGGAACGGGCTTCGGCTTGCCAAGCAGCACGACGGCAAAGAGCACGAACAACAGGCTGGTGTTCGAGCGCCACAGGTAATCCTCGAAGAGACAGCTCACGCCGATGAACACGACCAGGCCGATGCGCAGGTGATCCAGCTTGTCCCCCTGGCGCCGCCACAGGGCGGGCGGGAAGAGCGTCAGCAGCAGGATCGCGCCGCCGAGCAGCCCGGTGGTCGTGAGCACGAACAGATACTGATTGTGCGGGTTCGTCGTCGTCAGCCAGCCGGGCGAGTGCTGTTCATGAACGCGCGCATATTCACGCGTGAAATCCCCGGCCCCGACCCCGATCAGCGGATGCTCGGTGAACAGACGCACCGAGTTGGCGTAAAAGGTGAGGCGCAGGCCGGTGGAGGTATTGACGGTGTTGTCGATGCTGGCGATTTCCTCAACCGCCATGTCGAGCCGGCTACGGAAGTAGTCGTTGCTCACGTAACTGACCGCCAGCAGGGCACTGATCAAAGCAGCCGACAACAAGGTGGCCAACGCCGGCCGTCTGGCGAAACGCTGGAAAACGAGCACGGCCAGCAGCGCCAGGAAGACCATCTGCCCGGCCCGCCCGCCCGAAAACACCAGGTTGCCACAAGTAGCCAGGGCCAGCAGGCCATAGCCACGGCGGTGGCCTGCCTCACCGAACAGGAAGCGGTAGGCCGCCAGATAGCCCGCCCAGGCCAGGATCGGGGCGTACAGGATGTGATCGACGAAGGGCGCGGTGTCTTCCGCTTCCTTTTGCACCCGGATGCCGCGGGGCCATTCCGGAACGACGTGCATCTGCAGCCAGTTGTAGTACGCCAGCACTTCGGCACCGGCGATGCCGGCCAGAAAGACGAGGATGCATTTGCCGGCATGCTCGCGGCGGGCAACCAGCAGGTAGAGCGGCGAAAGGAGGAAGAATCCGTAGCGGCCGAGCATTTTCAGGCCGGCGGCAAGGTCTTCGGTCCATAACAGCGAAAGCGGGATAATCCAGAAAAAAGCCTGGAAAATCCAGAATAGGGAGTCTCCGCGCAGGATCGTCCACTTCTCCCTGAAACGCCCCTCGAACAGCGACAACAAAAGCATCAGCGCGGTCAGGACATAAACCGGGGCGACGTGCGCAGGAATAAAGAAGAACAGGGACACGAACAGGGCCGCCCCCATGCGCGGCGCCAGTTGCCGGAGCGAAGTGATCACGGCAATCGTCACTGCACTTCAACACCGCAGGTGGTAAAGGCCGCCCGCATGTCGCGCCGCTGCGCGTCCGACTTGAAACGAATGCGATCCCAGCCGAAAGCGATCACCCGGGTTTCCGCCGGGCTGCTCTGGCGGGCGAACAGCAGCGCACTGGAACGCACGCCGAGTACCGCGTCGTAGGGCGTGTTGGCGAGGTGTACCTCGAGGGCTTCGTCGAGGTTCACGAGCATGTAGTCGGAAAGCCTCAGCTCCTGTCCCGGGTCTTTCGGATGGGCCTTGTAGAAAATCCGCTCGATACCCTGGGCAGCCAGCCAGGCGCGGATTTCGGCCGCCACCGCGTCCCGGTCTTCGGCCGCCATGAGGCCGGCCCCGACCAGCGGCTGACCAATGACGAGGGCCCGCCGCACGCCCGGCTCGCAGGCGGTACGCGCGGTCGACACGGTCACCAGCGGCGGCAGCACCACGACCTTGTCCGCCGGATAGTTGTGCGGCAAACCGGGGATCACATAGATGCGGTCGCAGAAGGGCGCATCGGAGCCGATCCGGTCGCCGGAGAAGCACCAGTAATCCAGCTCGGGCGCGATCAGCCGACGCAGCTTGCGGGCGTACTGGGCCAGACGCTTGGTGATCGACAGGGGATAGCGGTGAATGCTGATGATCCCGTCGGGCAGGATGCGCGCCTTCATCTGGCGCGCCCCGCAGGCCTTGGGCAGGGCCCGCAGGAAGTAATTGATGGCCTCGGTGTCGAACACCGCGCTGTGAATGTGCAGCGTCTCGCAGCGGCCAACCAGCCCGACCACCAGATCGATGTTGTGACGCAGGCGACGATGCCGCCCGCAGATACCGGGCAGCGGCTCCCAGCGGGGCCACGGCATGTAGCGGGCAGCGTCCCAGTCCTCCATCCGGACGATGGGCGTAACGCCGGGCTTGTACCACACCAGCACCTGGCGGGCCCCGGCCTCGAAACGCTCGGCAATGCGCCGAACTGCCAGGTATTGAAGCGGCGAGGCGACAAAGTAGAGGGCGACGCGTTCGCTCACGATATCAGGCACCCTCGACCTCCTTGACGACCTGCTCGCCGCTGGCGAGAAGGCGGGCATAGGCCTGGCCGCGGGCGAGGAGTTCGTCGTGAGTGCCGGCCTCGACGATGCGACCGTGCTCCATCACCACGATACGGTCAGCGTCGCGAATGGTGGACAGGCGGTGGGCGATGACGATCACGGTGCGGTTCTTGCGCAGTTCGATCAGCGCTTCCTTCACCGCGCGCTCGGATTCGTTGTCGAGGGCCGAGGTGGCTTCGTCGAGGAGCAGGATCGGCGCATCGCGCAGGAAGGCACGGGCGATGGCGATGCGCTGGCGCTGGCCGCCGGAGAGCTGGCTGCCGTTGCTGCCAACGCGGGTGGCGAGGCCATTGGGCAGCTTGTCGATGAACTCCATGGCGTGGGCGGCGCGGGCCGCGGCGACGATGTCGGCCTCGGGCACGTCGGGGCGCCCGTAGGCGATGTTGGCGGCGATGCTGTCGTCAAACAGCACCACCTGCTGGCCAACCCAGCCGAGCTGCTGGCGCAGGTGGGCCAGCGGCAGGCTGTCGAGGCTCGCCCCGTCGAGCAGGATGCGACCCTCGCCCGGCTCGTTGAAGCGGGCGATCAGGTTGATCAGGGTCGTTTTGCCGCTGCCCGAGGCGCCCACCAGGGCCACCGTCTGGCCGGGATGCACGTCCAGACTGAAGTGCTGCAGGGCCATTTCACCCTGGCCGGGGTAACGGAAGCTCAGGTCGTCGAAGCGCAGCTCGCCCTTCGCCCGCGGCAGGCTGCCGGTGGCGCTGTCGACTTCCGGCGGTGTGTCGAGCAGTTCGAAGATGCTCTGCGCGCCGGCGAGGCCGCGCTGGATCACCGCGTTGATGTTGGTCAGGCGGCGGATCGGCTCGAAAAGCATCGACATGGCGGTGACGAAGGAGACGAATTCGCCGGGGCTGAGCTTGTCCTGGGCCGACAGCGACGACGCCGTCCAGATCACCGTGGCCACCGCGGCCGCCGCCAGCACCTGGACCAGCGGCACGTTGACGGCGGAAACGCGCACAGTGCGCATGGTTTGCTGACGCAGGCGTTCGGCCACGTCGTGGAAGCGCCGGTCTTCGTGGTCGTGGGTGCCGAACAGCTTGATCTCGCGCACACCGTTGAGGGTTTCCTCGACCATCCCGGTGAGCTGGCCGGTGGTTTGCTGCATTTCCTGGTTGGAGCCGCGCAGCTTGCGGCTGGCCACGCGAATCAGCCAGGCCACCACCGGAGCGATGGCAACGATGACGAGGGTCAGTTCCCAGGCGGTGTAGATCAGGTAGCCGGTCAGGCCGACGATCACCAGGGTGTCGCGGATGACGATGATCCATGCATTCGACAGGGCCGCCCCCACCTGCGGAATGTCGTAGAGGATGCGCGACAGCATGCGCCCGCCGGTTTCGGCCTGATGCACAGGAATCGGCAAATGCATCTGATGGCGGAACACCTGCTGGCGCAGATCGGTAATGGCCTTGTTGGCGATCCACTGACTCGACACGCTGGCCACGTACTCGGCCACGCCCTTGGCCAGGAAGGCCAGCATCAGGAACAGCGGCACCTGCCACTGGGCCACCTGGTTCTTCTTGATCAGGCTCTCGTCCACCAAGGGCTTGAGAAGCGCCGGCAGCACCGGCTCGAGGGAGGCCGCGGCGATCATCGCCAGCACGGAGATCGCCACCACCTTGTAATAGGGGCGGATCGAGCCGAGCAGGCGGCGGTACAACTGGATGGAGTCTTTCATTCGGCGTTACTGGCCGCAGGACTCGTCTTGCGTACGGCGGCAAAGACCTCATCAACGGTGATGCGGTCCAGGGTGGCATGGTTGAGGCAGTGGATCAGCGGGTCATGCAGCAGCAAGGGGCGCTTGCCCAACAGACAGATCGACGGCTTGTCGGTGGCGGCCGCCATGTTCAGCACCCCGGTGTCGTTGCCGACACAGCAATCCACCGCGCGCAGAACGCCGGCGGTTTGCAGGATGGTGTTTTTTGTCAGACCGCGAATACCGCCGCGCCGCTCGGCCGACACGCAGTCGAGGATCCGCTGGGCGCTCGCCGCCTCGCCGGGGCCACCCAGCAGGACAACTGAGTAGCCTCGTTCGATCAGGGTGTCAGCCAGGGCGCCGTATTTCTCGTCGCCCCAGTGCTTGTGCACTTCCGAAGTGCCAATTGCAAACCCCACCACGGGATGCGGCAAACCGGCCACCGCCTGCCGACCGAAGGCCAGATCGACCTCGGGCACCTTCATTTTCGGAACGACCCGCTTGTCGACAAAACCATGCGCAACCGCCAGGGACGTAGCGTCCTCGAATACCTCGACACCCACCCCCTTGTATTTGACGATATAGGGCTGCTGGTTCAGGAAAAGGCGCTGGCGGAGATTGGTGCCAAATCCGGCCCGCATCGGAATACCGGCCAGCCAGGCCACCAACGAGTGGTGATAGCGCCGCGAAAAGATATAGATCCGTTCAAAGCGGTATTTCTCGATTTCCCGCGCGAAACGGAACATGCCCCGGATTCCGCCATGCAGGCCCTTGCGCTTTTCACCGCGCCGCGGGTTGCGGTCATAAAGGATGACCTCGTCGATGCAATTCTCGGCAGCCAGGATTTCCGGGGCTCTGGTAGTCGGGGCGGCAATCACCGACACCTTGCCGTCGAGGCTGTCGGCAGCAATGGCACGGATATAGGGCAAATGCCAGATCAGATCGCCTATTCCGATGTGACGAAGTAAAACCACGGTTTTCTTGCGCGCAGCGGTCACTTGCTTGTCCATATCAAAAATAAGCTCCTACCCTTTCCCGACCCCGGGGGTATTCGTGCAACGGGAAATGAAATAACCGCTCGGGATCCGGCAACTATTCGCGATGAAGAACCTTGTCCACGATCAGGCTGGCCCAACCTTCATCGTGGAAACGCGCCTGAAGTGACTCACGATTGTATTCCGTATCCACCCACTCGAGAAAGTCGATGGGCTGGGCTGCATTGCGGACCAGATACGTGGCAAAAAAGAAGTCCAGCACGCCGGTCTTGGCCTGCTTGAAATGACCGTATTTCCAGCTCAGCTCGGCCACGGCATCCTCCACCCGATGTCCGAGATGCAGGATGCGGTACAGCGTGGCCCCCAGTCCGGCCCGGTCAGCGCCGGACTTGCAATGCATCAGGGCCGGGCCTTCGAGTGTCCGGAAAAGATCGTCCATGGCGTGCACCTCCTCCACTTCGGGCGGGGTGCGGGAATACAGTTTGACGTCATGGAGGATCAGCCCGAGCTTCTCGCAGGCCTCCTTTTCCAGCGCGTAGGAGCCATAACCGTGGGGCCCGCGCAGGTTGATGACATTGCGGATGCCGTATTTTTTCCGGTACTTGGCGAGCTGTGCCGGGCTGGGCTGGCTGCAGCGGTACATGCCGTCGCCCAGGGGATAGAAGTTATTGTAGATCGCGCGGATGCAGCCGTGATCGACCAGATGCATGTCGAACCAGGCGCGGACCCGACCATTGGTCGTGGAGATATCCATCGTCATGAACGGGCCTCAGTCGGGCAGCACAACGGAGTGCAAGCCGACGGCAGCAGCACACACCTCGACGGGCAAACGCGCCAGCACTGCCGCGGAACCCAGCAGCATGTCCGGGCGGATCTGCACAAGGATACGGTCGCGCGTGGCGTCATCGGCCAGCACGACCCAATCCACCGGACGCAGGGCGGCCAGGATGGTCGTGGCATCGGGCGGCGTGCCGACGGGCTCGATCACCAGCAGGCGGTCACCCATCTGGCTGGCCTGATCCAGCAAGGCCAGGGAAGCCGCATCGAGGGGCCCCAGCGGGCCCAGCAGCACCGCGATGCGCTCGCCGGCGGCACGCGCGCGCTGACAGGTGCTGGCCGCGGCGTCGGCGTTCAGCAAGCCGCGGGCCAGCGGCGCATGCACGTTCATTGCCTCGCACAACTCGTCGAGGCTGGCCGTGGCCGTTCCCAGCTTGCCGACCACCACGCCGGCCGCCAGATTGGCCAGGGCGGTCGCTTCGCGCAGGCCGAGACCGGCGGCGATACCGCAGCCGAGGGCCGCCGACACCGTGTCGCCGGCGCCAGTCACATCGAAGACGTCCCGGGCGCGCGTCGGCTGGTGATGGGCCGGCTGGCCCTTTTGCAGCAGGGTGACGCCTTGCTCGCCCCGGGTCACCAGCAAGGCTTCGAGGTCCAGCTCGGCGCGCAGCGCCTCGCCACGGGCGATCAGCGTGGCCTCGTCCGGACAGGGGCCGACCACCGCCTCGAACTCGGACAGGTTGGGTTTGACGACGGTGGCGCCGCGATAACGGGAAAAATCCGTGCCCTTCGGATCGACCACCACCGGAATGCCCCGCGCCCGCGCCGCGGCGATCAGGGCCGGCACGTCGGCCAGGGTGCCCTTGGCGTAATCGGACAGCACCAGCACGTCCACGCCGTCGAGATGCGCAGCGAGGGCGGCGCCGATGCGCGCCGCGTGACAGGCATCGAAAGGCTCCTCGAAATCCAGGCGAATCAGTTGCTGGTGGCGGGAGATGATGCGCAGCTTGGTAATCGTTGGCGCGTCGCTCAAACGTTCGAAGGCGCATTCCACGCCCTGGGCAAGCAGGCTTTCTTCCAGCAGGCGACCGGCTTCATCCTCGCCGATCAGACCGATGACCCGCGCCTGCGCGCCGAGGGAGGCGGCGTTGAGGGCCACGTTGCCGGCCCCGCCGGCGCGCACCTCGTCGTTCTTCACCTGCACCACCGGCACCGGCGCCTCGGGCGAGATGCGGGCCGTGGCCCCGTGCCAGTAACGGTCGAGCATCACATCACCGCACACGAGCACGCGGCAGGCGGAAAAGTCCGGCAGGGGAAAATGCATGCGCAGTCGGACGCCCGCACAGCCGGGCGCCAAAGGAAATAAAGCGCAATTATCGCATCAAGTGGCACAGCGGGCGCGCGCCGACTTGCGGCCGCCCCGCCATCACGCCAGCCGGTTGCGCGGCGCCCCGGCGGAAAAGGCCTCGATGTTGTCGATCAGCTGGTCGGCCAGCACCTGCATGGCCTCGCGGCTCGACCAGGCGACGTGAGGCGTGAGGATGAAGTTGCCGGCGGCGAGCAGATCCGGGGCCAGCAGCGGGTTGTCGGTCGGCGGCTCTTCGGTGAGCACGTCGAAGCCGGCGCCACCGATGCGCCGTTCGCGCAGGGCTCCAGCAAGGGCCTGCTCATCCACCAGACCGCCGCGGGCGGTGTTGATCAGGAGCGCGTGGGGGCGCATGGCAGCCAGTTCGGCAGCGCCGATCAGGTGGCGGGTGGCGTCGTTGAGCGGGCAATGCAGGCTGATCACGTCGGCCTCGCGAATCAGTTGCGCGAAAGGCACGTAGCCGTCACGCACATTCGCCGCGCCCTTGTGTTCGCCGAGCATCACGCGCATGCCGAAGGCCGCCGCCAGCCGGGCGACACCCTGCCCCAGCACGCCACCGCCGAGGAGACCGAGGGTCTGCCCAGCCAGGTCGCGGATCGGGTAGTCGAAATAGCAGAACTGCTCGCTCTTCTGCCAGCGCCCGGCGGCCACCGACTGGTGATAAGGGCCAATCTGCCGGGACAGGGCCAGGAGCAGCGCAAAGACATGCTC
>ERZ724504.612-NODE-612-length-20230-cov-20.142503_pt1 | contig 20230 bp, 19 predicted proteins | sample MGYA00376037_ERZ724504 | MGnify/ENA primary metagenome ERZ724504 (study PRJEB28724, sample SAMN07190888) | wastewater metagenome | isolation source: influent of sewage treatment plant in Hong Hong | place: USA: Christiansburg, Virginia | collected 2016-03-01 ... | reverse complement strand
AAGAGCTTCAAGGACGTCAAGAGCTACAAGCGCCGCAAGCGCTGGTTGGCTTGAGGAGCCCTCTGTGGCACTGCGCGCCTTCCCCCTCAGGGGGACGCACCCGGTGGCCTGGCAAAGCCAGTTCCACGGGTGCGCTGGCGATCGCCGCGCCGGGATTCAAGGCAGCGCCCTTTGTTGATCTCAGTTCAAAACGTTTTCGCTCTTAATTTGATAGCTGCTTGCGCTTTATAGATAAGCGCCAGAGGCATTTTTGACTCAAACCTACCCAAAGGAACCCAGGCATGAGCACGTTCTATGACGCCTTGGAAACGCGCAGCCCAGCAGAGCGTGAAGCGGCGCTGATGGCGGCGCTGCCGCAGCAAATCGCCCATGCCCAGAAGGCATCACCCGCATTTGCCAGCATTCTGGCGGGGGTGGATGCCGGGTCCGTCACCAGCCGCGAGGCGCTGGCTGCGCTGCCGGTCACACGCAAGCACGAGCTGCTGGAGCGCCAGCAGGCTGGCCGCTCCACCAACGTGTTTGGCGGCTTCAGCGCGCTGGGCTTTGGGCCGGGCATGACGCGCGTGTTTGCCAGCCCTGGAACCATCTACGAGCCCGAGGGCACGCGGCCCGATTACTGGCGCATGGCGCGGGCCATCCACGCCGCAGGCTTTCGGCCCGGCGAGTTGATACACAACAGCTTCAGCTACCACTTCGTGCCCGCAGGCTCCATGATGGAAACCGGCGCGCATGCGCTGGGCTGCACGGTCTTCCCCGGCGGCACGGGCCAGACCGAGCAGCAGGTGCTGGCCATGGCCGAACTGCAGCCTGCGGGCTACATCGGCACGCCCAGCTTCCTCAAAATCATTATCGAGAAAGCTGCTGAACTGGGCGTGCCCCTGCCGAGCGTGAAAAAGGCCCTGGTCTCTGGCGAGGCGTTTCCACCCAGCCTGCGCGACTGGTTCGCCGAACGCGGCATCGCCGGCTACCAGTGCTACGCCACGGCCGATCTGGGGCTGATTGCCTATGAGACCACGGCACGCGAAGGCCTGGTGCTGGACGAAGGGGTGATCGTCGAGATCGTGCGCCCCGGTACGGGAGATCCGGTGCCGGAGGGCGAGGTGGGGGAAGTCGTGGTGACCACCCTGAACCCCGACTACCCGCTGATCCGTTTTGGCACCGGCGACCTGTCTGCCGTGATGCCCGGCATGTGCCCCACCGGCCGCACCAACACGCGCATCAAGGGCTGGATGGGGCGTGCCGACCAGACCACCAAGGTGCGCGGCATGTTCGTGCACCCGGGCCAGGTTGCCGACATTGCCCGCCGGTTTCCACAGGTGCTGCGGGCCAGGCTGGTGGTCAGCGGCGAAATGGCCAACGACGAGATGGTGCTGCAGGTCGAGACGCACGAAACCGCCGAGGGCCTGGCGCAACAGCTGGCCGAGGTCACCCGCGAAGTGACCAAGCTGCGCAGCGAAGTGCAAATGGTGGCCCCAGGCTCCCTGCCCAACGACGGCCGCGTCATTGAAGACGCACGCAGCTATCGCTGAAATGCCACACCGGGGCTGGCGCGGTTTGCTCCAGCGCAAAAACCCGGTGGTGGATCGCGCGCAGGGAGTGCAAAGTTTGCCTAGCGTTTACCCTGATTTTGCTATGTTATTAATAGCATAATGCGCTTACCACATAAGCGCTAGGTGGTGATATTAATAAAATTCATCCCTGACAAGCGCTAAGTGATTTCCTCAATACGCCCCTTGGGAGGGCTCGCTATCATGGCGCGTCCAAGTACAGGAGCCTTTCATGAAAAAAATGCCGAAACTCGCACTGATTGCCATCGCTGCGGCCGCCTCGCTGGGTGCCCACGCCCAGGATTACCCCGCCAAGGACAAGACCGTCACTCTGGTGGTGCCCTTCACTGCAGGCGGCCCTACGGACCGCGTAGCGCGTGACCTGGCCGAAGCCTTGCGCAAGCCGCTGGGCGTTACCGTGGTCGTGGACAACACGGCAGGTGCAGGCAGCTCGATCGGTGCAGCCCGCGTGGCCCGCGCCACCCCCGATGGCTACACCCTGCTGCTCAACCACATCGGCATGTCCACCATGCCTGCGCTGTATCGCAAGCTGTCGTTCAGCGTGCCCAACGATTTCGAATACCTGGGCATGGTCAACGATGTACCCATGACCCTGATCGCACGGCCCAACATCCCTGCGAACAACATGAAGGAGCTCACCGGCTGGATCGCCCAGAACAAGGGCAAGATCAATCTGGGCAATGCAGGCCTGGGCGCTGCGTCCCACCTGTGCGGCCTGATGTTCCAGAACGCCATGCAGGTCGAAATGACCACGGTGCCTTACAAGGGCACGGCGCCAGCCATCACCGACCTGATTGGCGGCCAGATCGACCTGCTGTGCGATCAGACCACCAACACCACTTCGCAGATTGAAGGCAAGAAGGTCAAGGCCTTTGCCGTGACCACCTCCAAGCGACTCACCACCCCCGCACTCAAGGACCTGCCCACGCTGGCCGAATCGGGGCTGAAGAACTTTGAAGTGACCATCTGGCACGGCCTGTATGCACCCAAGGGCACGCCAGCGGCCATCGTGACCAAGATCAACGATGCCCTCAAGCTTGCCTTGAAAGACCCCGAATTCATCAAGAAGCAGGAGGGTCTGGGTGCCGTGGTGGTAACGGACAAGCGCATCGAGCCCGCAGAGCACAAGAAGTTTGTTCAGGCTGAAATCGACAAGTGGGGCGCCGTCATCAAGGCCGCTGGCACCTACGCCGACTGAGCCCCAGCGGTTTTCCACCGCGCCGCTGTCAGCCGCCTGCCCTCTGGGGCCAGGCGGCTTTTTTCATGGGGAATGCCCGCAACACCACCGCCTGGGGCTGCGTGAGCACAGCAGTGTGCTTGGGGTTATCCACCTGCACCGCCCGGCACAGGACGCGTAGAACCAAGGGGTCTTCACAGAAAGGAACACCATGACCCCACGCATCAACACCTTCCGTCGCCGCAGCGTTGCTACCGTGGCGGCTGTCACGTTGGCCTGCACATTCGCGGTGCTGCCATCCGCGCATGCCCAGGGCGTTTGGCCCACCAAGCCGGTGCGCATCGTCGTGCCCTTTGCGCCCGGTGGCACTACCGACATCCTGGCGCGTGCGCTGGTGCCGGACCTTAGCCGTGCGTTTGGCCAGCAGTTCATCGTGGACAACCGGGCGGGCGCCGGAGGCAACGTGGGCGCAGAGATCGTGGCCCGGGCGCCCGGCGATGGCTACACCCTGCTGATGGGGACCGTGGGAACGCACGGAATCAACCGGGCCCTTTACGCCAAGCTGCCCTACGACCCCATCAAGGACTTTGCCCCGGTGACGCTGGTGGCTGCGGTGCCCAATGTAATGGTGATGAATGCCGACAAGGCCATGGCGTTGGGCGTGAAAAACGTGCAGGACTTCATCCGTGTGGCCAAAGCCAGTCCGGGAAAGATGAACATGGCGTCCAGCGGCAACGGCACGTCCATCCATCTGGCGGGAGAACTGTTCAAGAGCATGACAGGTACCTACATGCTGCACCTGCCGTACCGAGGTTCAGGGCCGGCGCTGATGGACATGGTGGCGGGCAATGCCGATGTGATGTTTGACAACCTGCCATCGTCCATGGCGCAGATCAAGGCAGGCAAGCTGACCGCGCTGGCGGTGACCAGTGGCGAGCGCTCTGCCGCGCTGCCCGACGTGCCCACGGTGGAGCAGGCCGGGGGCCCCGCGCTCAAGGGCTATGAGGCGAGTTCATGGTTTGGCCTGCTGGCGCCTGCAGGAACGCCACCCGACATCGTCAACCGCATTCAGCAGGAAGTGGCCAAGGCCCTGGCATCACCGGCCATGAAAGAGCGGCTGCTGGCGCAGGGGGCCATCCCCGGAGGCAATACCCCCGCCGAGTTCACCCGGCATATTGACAATGAGCACCGCAAATGGGCGGGCGTGGTGAAAGCCTCGGGCGCAAAGGTCGATTGAGGACTGCGCAAAACCAGGGGTCGCTTCAGGCGCCCCACACCACGTCGTGCTCTTGCGCCACAGAACGGCGCAGCATTTCAAGAAACGGCGCCGCGCGCTGGTGCAGGCGCACGGTGTCCGGGCGCTCGACGGCCTCATCGTCCGTCGGCTCCTGCGCATCGGTTAACGCCTCATCGGCCGCAACAGCGGCTTGCAGCGCAGCCATGGCCGCCGGAATCTGTGCGGCCGTGATGATGCCGGTGGGACCGGGCGTCTTGCCGATAATCTGAAGGATCTGGCGCCCGTGGGGTTCGAGCATGATCAGATCGGGAGCGGAGCGGGATTTGAATTTGTAGAGCATGACGTGGGTGCCTCGGTGTAGATGTAGTCGCGCGTGAACGGATAAGCCGATTGTGCCCCCGTCAACGTGCCAGAGCCCATGTTGCCATCGGGGTGCACTGCCAGCATCTGGTGCAGTGCCATCCAGCCGCGCTCAAACCCCAGGGCACTGCCAGCCAGATACAGCCGGTAGGCGCGCAATGCCTTGTCTGCCCGCTCCGGTCCCGTCTGCGCCAGCAGCACCTGGCGTGCAGGTTCCAGCGCGGCTTCCAGCGCGTCCGACCAGGCCCACAGCGTGCGGGCGTAATGGGGGCGCAGATTTTCGGTGTCCACCATCTCCAGCCCGGCCTGCGCCATGTCGTGCAACACGGCACTGGCGTGCAGTAACTCGCCGCCCGGAAAGATGTATTGCTCGATGAAATCGCCCATGCCGGCGCCCAGTTGCGCGTTGTCCACACCACCGGCGGTGATGCCGTGGTTGAGCAGCAGCCCGCCGGGGTGCAAGAGGTTTCGCACGGTGGCGAAGTAGGCGCTCATCTTCGCCCGCCCCACATGCTCGAACATGCCCACGGATGCCACCTTGTCGAAAGGCTTTTCGGCCTGGAGTTCCCGGTAGTCGCACAGCTGCACGCGCACCCGCCCCGCGAGCCCGCGTGCCGCTATGAGTTGCTGCACATGCGCATGCTGGTTGCGCGATACCGTGATGCCCGTCGCATCCACACCATAGTGCTCCGCAGCCCACAGCAGCAGGGCACCCCAGCCGGCGCCTATGTCCAGAAAACGCTCACCCGGCTGAAGACGCAGCTTGCGGCAGATCAGATCCAGCTTGGCCTCCTGCGCGCGCGCCAGCGTCATGGTGGGGTCGCGAAAATAGGCACACGAATACACCCTGCGCGGGTCCAGCCAAAGCGCATAAAAATCATCCGACAGGTCGTAGTGAAACTGCACCTGGCGCGCATCCTGCGGCACGGAGTGCACCGCCATCGATCGCGCACGCGCCAGCACCTGGCGCCACCAGTGATGGCGCGAGTCCTGCACCGGGTTGCGCGCCAGCAGCCCGGCGGCAGCGGCCATCAGTGCGCGCATGCTGCCTTCCAACGCCACCTTGCCCTCGACAATCGCCGCACCGACCTTGCCAATTTCCCCCGAGGCCAGGGCCACCAGCGCCATGCGGTCCCGAAACCGCAAAGTTACGGCCGCGTCACGCGCACCCAGCTGCTGCCCCGCAGGCAGCTGAACCGCCATGCGGACCGGCAGCGTCTGAAGACGCCCTTCGAGTATGTGCAGCAAGTGCTTCATGATTGCGCATTCTTGAAGTTGCCATCCGGCGCGTCAACACGCCATCGGCGCATCAAGGGAAAGCGCCACTCAGCGGCTCAGCCCCGCCTGTGGCCAGCAGCAGGCCTCTCGCCGCCCTCCCGTTGGAGGGGCACGGGTCTGAAACCCGTTTTTGGCGCAGCAAAGGTTCGATCTACTTACCTTTGGTTTCTGCGTTCCTGCGTACCCAAAAATTCGCGCCTGCATCCGCAACGCCCCGGTGAATCCCGGCAACCCTGCAGTGCATCGAAAGTACCGACCGCTCGCCACCAGCACGTCAACTTTGCCGGGCAGCGCGCACCGCGCCCACCCGGCAAACGTCAGGCAGGGGGCCGCTGCACCTCACAGGCCGGGTGTGGGGCCACACGCCGCCATTTCACCCACCAGACCCGCATCGCCGAGCCATACAGAATGAATGCCAGCGCAGCTCCCACCAGCGGTAGCGCAGCGAACACCCAGCCCGTCAATCGCTCGCCCCCCATGCCCACACCAACCAACAGAGCCACGGCCGGATTCACAAACGAATAGCTGCCAGCCAAAGCAGCCGAGGTGTTTTGCAACAGCCACAGGTAGGCATTGAGCGCAACCAGGGTTCCAAAGACCAGCAGATACACCCAGGCCACCCACGAGGCGGCACTCACCTGCGCCAGTGCACCCAGGGGCTCCACCCACAAGGCCACGCCCAAACCCATGGCACCTCCCGTGAGCCATTGCGCTGCTGAAGCCATGGCGGGCGCCGGCAACAACAATTTGCGCGAGGCGTAGGAGCCGACGCTCCAGCACAGCGGCGCACCAAAGGCCAGCAGCGCACCGAGCCAGGTGGCCGAGAAATCTCCCTCCAGCGCCAGCAGCAGGGCACCGGCCACGCCCAGCGCCAGCCCGATCCAGCTCGTGGATGGCACCCGCTCGCCGCCCCAGCGCGACCACAGCGCCAGCCACATGGGCATGGTGGTGACCACGGTGGCCATCAGGCCCGAACCGATGCCCAGCTTTTGCGCAAAGCCGATCAGGTTCATGGCCAGAAACACCATCAGCCCGCCAACCAGGGCCGAGTTGCGCCACTGCTGCGCCGTTGGCAGCGCATGTCCCTGCATGAGCGCGATCAGCAGCATCACGCCACCGGCGCACAGGAAGCGGATCGCGTTCATCAGCAGGGGCGGCATGGTCTGCAGTGCGATGCCAATGGCGAAATACGTGGTGCCCCACACCACATAGACCAGCAGCAAGGCCACCGCAACGGCCCAGGTGCGCTGCACACGGGCTTGCGCATTGAAAATTGCCGGCATATTCTTCCCCTTACCGAATAATTTATGGAAACCACAAGGTTTTCGGAATTTTTACCAAAATTTAGCCTTCATGCAAGCAAATATTCAGACAGATGACATGGACGCCAGAATAATTTCGGCGCTTGGCGCGGATGGCCGGCGTTCCTATGCCGACGTGGGGACTGAAGTGGGGTTGTCCACCGCTGCCGTGCATGAGCGCGTGAAGAAGCTGCTCGACAAAGGGGTAATCCGTCGCTTCTCGATCAGCGTGGCCCCGGAGCGGGTGGGGCTGAACTTCACGGCTTTCGTGGCCATCCGCAACGACGGCGGCATCCACTGCCGTGACGTGGCACCGCGTCTGCGTGCCATGCCGCAGGTGCAAGAGCTGCACAGTGTGGCGGGCGAATACGACTTTTTGGCCAAAGTGCGCACCACCCATGCGCGCGCGCTGGAGGATGTGCTGTACGAGATCAAGGCCATTGCGGGCGTGGCACGCACCACCAGCACCGTGGTGCTCAACACCGAGTTTGAAGACCGCCCGCTGGACCTGGGCTGGGTGAATGGAGACAAAGGCGGCTGAGCAATGCGACCACTGCCCGCGCCCCGTTTGCACCCCGCACCACAATCCCGCCATGCACCACAGCACGCCCTCCGCCGCCCACCGCTACGCGGTGTCTTACGCACCCAACCCTGGCAGCCTGGGCTGGCTGGCCGGAAGCCACTGGCTGGGCCGCTGCGCCGCACTGCTGCAGCCCCTGCAGCAACCAGAGATTGAGGGCGTGAGCCCGCAAGACCTGCTGCAGCTGACCGCTGCGCCACGCATCCATGGCTGGCATGCCGCACTCATGGCTCCGTTTGCGCTGGCTGCCGGCACCGACTGGGTCACGCTGCACCACGAAGTTCAAACGGTGGCACACAGCCTGGAACCGGTGGTTTTGCCACCCCTGCATGTGGAGCGCATCGACGACTTTCTGGCGCTCGTACCGCTCGCCTCCCCCGCTGCCAATGCGCTCATCCACAAGGCTGCCGCACGGTGCATGACCCAGCTGCAACCGCTGGCAGCGCCGCCGTCCGACGCCGGTTTGGCCCATCAGCAGTCCGCAGACCTGACGCACCGGCAGGCCCAATTGCTGCAGCACCCAAGCCACCCGCTCAAGCTGGACGAGTACCGGTTTTACCTGCCCATCACCGGCCCCCTGCAACAGGTGGACGCCCAGACACAGGCCCTGGTGTTCGACGCCGCACAGGAGTTCTTCTCCGACCTGCCCCCGCTGCGTTTCAACAGCCTGGCGTTGTTCGCCCAGCCGGCACCGGGCACGGATTTCGTGCTGCTGGACCACCTGGAGATGGCGCGCTAACAGTCGCCCCTGCAAGCCGCCTGATCATGGCTACCATCTTGCCGTCGCTGCACAGGCCCGCGCCCCGCGCGGCGGATCCATTCACGCCCCGACCTGCCAGCGCCTGAAGCTGCACTCCCCCCACCACCGACCCAGCCATGCCCCGCATCACCATCTATCACAACCCCCAATGCGGTACGTCCCGCAACACCCTGGCCATGATCCGCAACAGCGGCGCCGAGCCCGAGGTCATCGAATATCTGAAGACCCCACCCGACCGCGCCACGCTGCTAGCACTGATTGCGGCCACCGGCCAGCCAGTGATCAACGCAGTGCGGACCAAGGAAGCGCTGTTCACAGAACTGCACCTGGGCGCCCCTGGCGTGACCGACACGCAGCTCATTGACGCCATGCTGGCCCACCCCGTCCTCATCAACCGTCCCATCGTCGTCACGCCGCTGGGCACGCGGCTGTGTCGCCCGTCCGAGCAGGTGCTGGACATCCTGCCCGCACCGCAGAAGGGAGCCTTCACCAAGGAGGACGGTGAGGTGGTCATCGATGCCAAAGGCCGACGCGCCTGACGCACCGCCCGCAGCACACCCTCGCGCCCCCCGTCTGCGCACCGTGCCGCACAACCTGTCATGAGGCCATCGTCCCAACGCTGGACCGTGGCACGCCTGGGCTGCGCGCAAACGCTGGCCTGGGCCTCGACCTACTACCTGCCCGCCATGCTGGCGGTACCCATGGCGCGCGACCTGGGCGTGGCAACGTCCATGGTGTTTGCCGCGTTCTCGCTGGCGCTCATCGTGTCGGCCTTGCTGGGGCCGCTGGCGGGCCGGGCGATTGACCGGCACGGCGGCCGCCCGGTGCTGGTCGGCACCAATCTGTGGTTTGCCGCCAGCCTGGCGGGCATGGGCATGGCTCAGGGCCCCGTGGGGTTGTTCGCGGCCTGGGCGCTGATGGGCGTGGCCATGGGCTCGGGCCTGTACGAAGCGGCCTTTGCCACGCTGGTGCGTCTGTACGGCCAGGGCGCACGCGGGGCCATCACCGGCATCACCCTGATTGCGGGTTTTGCGAGCACCGTGGGCTGGCCGCTGTCGGCCTGGATGGAATTGCAATGGGGCTGGCGTGGCGCATGTTTTGGCTGGGCGGCCTTGCACCTGCTGGTGGGCTTGCCACTCAATGGCGGATTGCCCGGCATCGAGAACGCGGCAACCGGGCAGAATGCACCGGCACCGGCACCGGCCCCGGCCTCGGAGAAAGCCACGCAGGCATTGCCGACGCCTGCGGCCTCCGACGCGCCCCACGCGCTGCGCACTGCGGTGTTGCTGTCGTTTGTCTTTGCCGTGACCTGGTTCACCAGCACGGCCATGGCCGCCCACCTGCCGCGCCTGCTGCAGGCCAGCGGCACATCGCTGCAGGCGGCGGTGGCCATCGCAGCGCTGGTGGGCCCCGCCCAGGTGGTGGCACGCCTGCTGGAGTTTGGCCTGCTGAGTCGCCTGCACCCGCTGCTGTCGGCCCAGCTGGCCGCCGCCGCCCACCCGGTGGGCGCGGCCATCCTGATGGTGGTGGGCGCCCCGGCAGCGGCGGTGTTCACCGTGCTGCACGGCGCGGGCAATGGCATCCTGACCATCGCCAAGGGCACGCTGCCGTTGGCGTTTTTCGGCCCGGCGGGCTACGGCGAACGCCAGGGCCTGATGATGGCACCCGCCCGCGTGGCACAGGCCTTTGCGCCGCTGCTGTTTGGACTGCTGATCGATGGCGTGGGCGCTGCGGCCTTGTGGGTTACCTCCCTGCTGGGTGTGGCGGCGCTGGCGGCGTTGTGGATGCTGCGGCCGGTAGTGCGGCAATAGTCGCTGGCACCCCGGGCCTGTCGCACCCTGATCCGCCCGTCTGCCAAGGTCAGCCCAGGAACGCCATTACTGCCGAAACAAGCGCAGCCGCCCAGCCCACACGGCGCGCAGTTTGTGCGGTCTTTCTCTCTGTCGGAAACAGCTCGCACCGGCGCCACATCCACACATTGCCCAAACCCGCCACCAGCAAGCCAGCCACCACAATCCCAACGGACGCAAACGCCGCGCCCAGCACCAGGCCACCGATCGGCGTCATCCAGGTGAACACGCCAATGGCGTTGGCCGTGCTGGCCAGCACATGCGACAGCCCGCCGCAGTCACTGCATTGCGCAGGGCCCTCTCGCGTGGACCAGCGAAGCGCTGCGTTGCTGACGCCGGGCTGCTGGCAATGGGGGCAAACGTGCTTCATGCGGGCAGGGCCGGTCGGCGGCGCAGCCTGGCATGTCGGCCGTACAGCACGGTCTTCACGGCACCACAAACTTTGCCCGCGCCTTCAAGGCCAGGGTGCGCGCATGGCAACCTTCCAGATGGTCGTTCACCAGCCCCATGGCCTGCATGAAGGCATACACCGTGGTGGGCCCCACAAAACTCCAGCCGCGCTTTTTCAGGTCTTTGGCCAGGGCAATGGACGCGGGCGACGTGGACAGGGTGCGCGCCACCTCGCGCGTGATGCGACCGGGCCGGTCGGCGGCCGCAGGCTCATGGCGCCACACGTAGTGCGCCAGCGAACCAAACTCGCGGCGCAGCTCCAGCACGCGCCGCGCATTGTTGATGGTGGACTCGATCTTGCCCCGGTGACGCACGATGGCTGCGTCCTGCACCAGGCGCTCCACGTCGCGCGCGCCCAAGGCCGCGACCTGCTCCGCATCGAAGTGGGAAAACGCCGCACGAAAGCCCTCGCGCTTGTTCAGGATGGTGAGCCAGCTCAGGCCCGACTGAAAGCCCTCCAGACACAGCTTCTCGAACAGGCGTCGGTCGTCTGCCACGGGGAAACCCCATTCATGGTCGTGGTAGTGGCGATAGCCGGGGGTGGCCTGGCACCAGCTGCAGCGCGGGCAACCGGCGTCATCCACACACAGGCCCGTGGGCACATCGGCGGTCGGCTCGGGAACAACGTGGGTCATGGTGCATTCTAGGGATGACCTGCACGCGCACAACCCCGTATCCGTTTCGCAGAAACTGGTGGGCAAGCCCTGCCCGGGCCTTGTGTCTACACTGCAGACTCCCCCTTTTTTGCCCTGCCGACATGCCCCCTTCGTTTCTGCCACGCCTTGCCCTGCTCTGCCTCATGGTGCTGGCACTGCCGGGATGCGCCAGCCACGGCAGCACGCTCGGGTACTACTGGCAATCCGTGCGTGGGCACCTGCAGATCATGCAGGCGGCCGAGCCCATCGACCAGTGGATCACCCGCACCGACACCACCCCCGCACTGCGCGAGCGCCTGCACCTGGCCCAGCGCGCCCGCGCCTTTGCCGTGGCCGAGCTGGGCCTGCCCGACAACGCCAGCTACCGCCGCTATGCAGACCTCAAGCGCCCCGCCGCCGTGTGGAACGTAGTGGCCGCGCCGCCCTACGCGCTCACGCTGCACACCTGGTGCTTTCCGGTCACGGGCTGCATTGGCTATCGCGGTTACTTCGCCGAAGCCGATGCCCGGGCCGAGGCCGCACAACTGGCACAGCAAGGCCTGGAAGTCGAGGTGTATGGCGTGCCCGCCTACTCCACCCTGGGTTACATGAACTGGGCGGGCGGCGACCCGCTGCTCAGCACGTTCATCGCCTGGCCCGAGGGCGAGTTTGTGCGCCTGCTGTTCCACGAGCTGGCGCACCAGGTGGTCTATGCACCGGGCGACACACTGTTCAACGAATCGTTTGCCACGGCGGTAGAGCGGTTGGGCAGCGCGCAGTGGCTGGCGACCCAATCCACACCACAGGCCCGCCAGGCTTTTGCCGAAAGCAGCGCGCGGCGCAATGCCTTCCGCGCCCTGACGCGCGCCACCCGGGAGAAGCTGGCTGCGATTTATAAGCAAAAACAGGCTCCAGCCCATGACAGTAAAGCGCTAGCAGCTATGAAAACAGAAGCAATGCAATCCTTTCGAAGCGACTACGCCGCGCTGCGGGCCGGCTGGCTGGAGGCCCCCAGCGATCGCCCCACCGCCATGAATGCCGCGCAGCTGGCGGGTTATGACCGCTGGGTGGCCCATGCCAACAACGCCAGCTTTGCCGCACAGGCCGCCTACGACGAACTGGTGCCCGCGTTCGAAGCCCTTTTCGCGCGTGAGGGCCGCCAGTGGCCCCGGTTTTATGATGCTGTCAGACAACTGGCAAAACAGCCCGAAACGCAACGCCACCAGAGCCTGCGCGCACTATCACCCCCCAAGGAGCCACCCGGTGCCTGACATCCACATCCACCGCGAACACCACCTGGGCTTCCAAGAAGCCCGCAAGGTCGGCGTGTCCTGGGCCGAAAAGGCCGAAAAAAAATTCGACATGGACTGCAGCTATGAAGAAGGCGATACGCAGGACACCCTGTATTTCAGCCGTGCCGGCGTGAAAGGCACCCTGCTGGTGGATGCCCACCAGTTTGAAATGAAGGCCGCGCTGGGCTTTTTGTTTGGCGCCTTCAAGGACCGCATCGAAGCAGAAATCGGTGAGCAGCTCGATGCACTGCTCAACGCCCCCCACCCCGCTGCGCACATGGCACCGGCGACCCAAAAGAAACCGGCCAAGGCCGTCAAAGACAGCACCACGGCCCGCCGCGCGCCCGCCAAGGCTGCGGCCCGCAAAGCCTGAAATGACAGCACCGCACACACCGCCGTCCGCCACCACACCGGCCGGGACAACGCCCGCCTACGAAACGCTGTCCGCCCTGCTGCACACCCGCTACAGCTGCCGCGCTTTCCTGCCGCAGGCGCTGGACCGCGCCACCATCGACCGCATCCTTGCCGCCGCGCAGCGCACGGCCTCATGGTGCAATGCGCAGCCCTGGCAGCTCACCATTGCCAGCGGTGCCACGCTGGCGCGCCTGCGCAGCGCCCTGCAGGCCCATGTGGCCGCCGAGTCCCCGGCGCCCGACCTGCCCTGGCCGCGCGAATACCGGGGCGTCTACCAGGAGCGGCGCCGCGAATGCGGCTGGGGCCTTTACGAAGCCCTGGGCATTCCCAAGGGCGACCGCGAGGCCTCGGCACGGCAGGCGGCCCAGAACTTCACCATGTTCGGTGCGCCGCATGTGGCCATCGTCAGCAGCGACGAGGCCCTGGGCGTGTATGGCGCGGTGGACTGCGGCGCCTACGTTGGCAATTTTTTGCTGGCCGCCCACAGCCTGGGCGTGGCGACCATTGCGCAAGCCGCGCTGGCCGCCTACCCCAGTGTTCTGCGCGAGGCGCTGGGCATTGCGCAAGACCGCAGCATCGTCTGCGGCATCTCGTTCGGCCTGGCCGACCCGGCGCATCCGGCCAACGGGTTTCGCACGCAGCGCGCAGCACCGGGCGACAGCGTGACCTGGCGCGACTGACGCACTTTGGGACGCACTGTGCGCCGCATCGGCCCATGAAAAAAGCGGCATGAAGCCGCTTTTTTCATGGACGTGACCCGCGCTTCAGCTGAGCGACTCAATCAGGTCGATGTACTGCTGCTTGGCAGCATCCAGACCGGTGCCCTTGAGCTTTTCCCATGCGTCCCACTTGGCGCGGCCCACCACGTCGGAGAAGCTGGGCTTCTTTTCGGTGTTGTCGCCCGCCGTGGCCTGCTTGTACAGCGCATAGATCTTCAGCAGCGTGACGTTGTCGGGACGCTCGCTGAGGTTCTTGGAATTGGCCACAGCGGCTTCGAAAGTGGCGTTCAGGTCGGCCATGTCGTTGGTCCTTGATGGAAAAGTTGGAAAGAGAACGATGTCGGCAAAAATTTGCTGCGCTGTATCTTAGAACGATTCACGCCCTCAGGGCCGCTTCAGTCCCTGCACCGCCTGGAACATCGACTGCCGCGCCTGGCTGATGATCTGGCCCTTCCAGGCGTCGGTGTCGGTGTAGAACGCGGCCAGCATCTGTGCCTTGATCTGCGCGGCCTGTGCGGCGGGGGCCTGTGGGTGGAGATAGAGCCAGTGCTCGGCACGCAGCGCCTGCAGCACATCCTGCAACGGCTGCGTGCCGTATTCCATGGCAATGCCGGTGAACTCGGCCTGGGGGCATTCGTCCAGGATGGCGGTCCACATCAGCCCGGTAAGAAAGGCCGAGGTGGACGAACCGTCGTAGATGGAAGTGACGGGCGTGGCGCCGTCGCCCGCCCACCAGTGGCGCGCGCGCTGCACGGCGGCGGCATCGTCAGGCCCGCAGTAGATGCGCTCGCCCAGGCCACTGGGCCCCAGGCCTGTATGCAGATCAATCCAGCCCACGCGCGATGCCCGGCGGCCATGCTGGCGCAGCACGGCGCGCAGCGTCTGGTTGCTCCAGGTCGGCGCCGTGCCACCAAAGTAAAGGCCCTGGGCAAACTCATGCTGCCCGCGCGTGATGGCGGCCTGCCAGGCCGCTGCGCCATGCGTGGCGATGTAGGCCTGCACCGCCTGCACGTTGTCCGCCTGCGGTGGCCACGCATGGGGCAGCAGCAGCGGTGCCACTTCGCGGTAAGCGGCGTTGACGGGAAGTGGCTGGCTGAAGTCGTGGAAATTGCGGTTCAGGTCCACGTTCTCGTGCGTGGTGCGGCGCAGGTGCGAAAACCCATAGGGGTTGAGCGCATGGATGTACAGCACGGCCACGCCTTGGGCGTGCGCCAGGTCGCGCCACTCCTGGTCGTGCAGCGCAAACACCTGCACGCCACTGCCGCAAAACCCCTCCACCCCATGGCAGCCGCTGCTCACGATGAGCAGCTTGTCGGCGTCGGGTGGGCCATCGCGCACCACGTCCATGGCCAGGTCTTCGCCATCGCGCCCCAGCAAAGGATGGCGGTGCGATTCGATCGGCAGGCTGGCCGTGGCGGCGGCCTCCAGGAACTGCGTGCGTGCACGCGCGTAGGTGGGAGCAAACGCCTGGACGATACCGATCATGGTGTTTCCTGAACAGATGGCAAAAGGAGCGTGCGCGGTGGTGCCGCCTGAGAACTCGCGCCCGATTCGTGAAGATGCCCAGCGTCCCGGCTGCCTTGCACCGGCCAGTCGCCGGTCAATCGCGGGCCTGCGCCAGCCATTCTTCGGCCAGCCGCACCCAATAGGTGGCGCCCAGCGGAATCAGGTCGTCATTGAAGTCGTAGCTCGGGTTGTGCAGCGTGCAGGGGCCGCCGCCGTGGCCCAGGTCGCGGTGCCCGCCGTCGCCGTTGGCAATAAAGCAGTAGGCGCCGGGCCGGGCCTGCAGCATGAAGGCGAAGTCTTCGGCGCCCATGGTGGGCTCTTGCACCAGCACGTTGGCCTCGCCCACGATGCTGGCCATCACCTTGCGCGCAAAGTCGGCCTCGGCAGCCGAATTCACGGTGGGCGGGTAGTTGCGCACAAACTCGAAATCGCAAGTGGCTTCATGCGCGGCGCAGGTGTGTTCGGCCACCTGTTTCATGCGCGCCTCGATCATGTCCAGCACCTCCAGCGTGAAGGTGCGCACGGTGCCCTGCAACTCGCAACTGTCGGGCACCACGTTGGTAGCCTCGCCCGTGTGGATCATGGTGACCGAGATCACGCCCGCATCCACCGGCTTCTTGTTGCGGCTGATGATGGTCTGAAAGGCCTGCACCATCTGGCAGGCAATGGGCACCGGGTCGATGCCGGTGTGCGGCATGGCGGCGTGGCCACCCTTGCCGTGGATGGTGATCTTGAACTCGTTGCTGGAAGCCATCACCGGTCCCGGGCTCACGGCAAACTGGCCCATCTTCATGCCCGGCCAGTTGTGCATGCCAAACACGGCCTGCATGGGGAACTGCTCCAACAGGCCGTCCTCGATCATCACGCGCGCGCCGCCACCGCCCTCTTCCGCTGGCTGAAAGATCAGGTACACGGTGCCATCGAAATTGCGGTGTTTCGCAAAGTGCTGCGCCGCCGCCAGCAGCATGGCCGTGTGCCCATCGTGGCCGCAGGCGTGCATCTTGCCGTGGTGCTGGCTCGCATGGGCAAAGGTGTTGAACTCCTGCATGGGCAGCGCGTCCATGTCGGCGCGCAGGCCGATGGCACGGCCGCTGGCGCCGCCGTCCCGCCCCTTGACGATGCCGACCACGCCGGTCTTGCCCAGCCCCCGGTGGATGGGAATGCCCCATTCGGTGAGCTTTTGTGCCACCACATCGGCGGTGCGCACTTCTTCAAAACACAGCTCGGGGTGGGCGTGAATGTCCCGGCGCACTGCGGCAATACCGGCGGCCTGGGTGACGATGGAATCAATAACGTTCATGATGTGCATCCTTACGAATTCACAGTCTAGCCCGGCTTGCAGATGGCCGCCCACCCGTACGTTGACGCCCCCACGCCATGATTTCACCCCACGCCCTGGAACTTGCGCAAACCCTGGTGCGCATGAACACCGTCAGCCACCGCTCCAACCTGGAGCTGATTCATTTCATCCGCGACCATCTGGCGCAACTGGGCGTGAAAAGCCGCCTGACCTGGAACGCCGATAAAACCAAGGCCAACCTGTTTGCCACGCTGGGCGAGGGCAAGCCCGCCGGGGTCATCCTGTCGGGCCACACCGACACGGTGCCCTGGGACGGACAGGACTGGAGCATGGACCCGCTGGGCGCCGTGGTGCAGGACGGCAGGCTTTTTGGCCGTGGCAGCGCTGACATGAAGGCCTTCATTGGCATCGCCCTCTCGCAGGCCGAGCAGTTTTTGAACAGCGACGCCCCCTTTGCCGTGCACTTTGCCTTCACCTACGAAGAAGAGATCGGCTGCTTTGGTGTGAAGGAACTGATTGCCGACCTGCGCGACGCAGGCATCCGGCCCCTGGCCTGCATCGTGGGAGAACCCACCAGCATGGTGCCCGCCATCGCGCACAAGGGGGTGTACCGCTACAAGTGCTGCGTGCGCGGCAAAGAGGCCCACTCGTCGCTCACGCCGCACTCGGTCAACGCCATCGAAATGGCGGCCCGCGTGGTGGGCCGGGTGCGCGACATGGCCGAGGGGTTCGAGCGCAACGAGCCGCGCTTTGCGGGCTTTGACGTGCCGTTCTCCACGGCCAGCGTGGGCCAGTTTCACGGCGGCATCGCCGACAACGTGGTGCCGCGCGATGCCGAGTTTCGCTACGAGTTTCGCAACCTGCCCACCGCTAACGCCGCCCAGATGCAGGCCGAGGTGGTGGCCTACGCCCAGGCGCTGGAGCCGGCCATGAAGACGGTGGCGCCCGCGGCAGGTTTCAGCTTCGAGACCATCTGCGAAATCCCCAGTTTTCTGGGCAGCAAGGACGATGCCGTAACGCGCCTGGCGCAAGAGCTCACCGGCGAGAAAGGCACCACGCTGGTGGCCTTTGGCACCGAGGCCGGCCTTTTCAAGAACGCCGGCATTCCCACCGTGGTGTGCGGCCCCGGCAGCATTCAGCAGGCGCACCAGCCCGATGAATTTGTGAGCCTGGAACAGTTGGCGCGCTGCGAGGCGTTCATGCAGGGACTGGCGCGCACGCGCGCCTTGGGCTGAAAGAACGCCCGCCGCGCTGGCGGAGTCAGGTTCTGACGCGGCCGTCGCCTGTGAGCATGGACATTTCCACAAAACTCGATGCCGTGTGGTCCGAGCTGCTGAAAGACACCGGGAACCCGGAAATCACCTGCGACCCCAGGGATTCCATGCCTGCGATGAAGCTGTCGTGGCTGAGCTTGCCACCGGCCAGCGCCGGACGCAGGCCTTCGGTGAAAACGCGGGCTGCCAGGTACCCTTCCAGGCTGGAATAGTTGGCCTGCACCTTGTCGCCGCCCTTCTTGATGGCCTCCAGAAACTCGCGTGTGATCTGGCGTGAGGGCTGGTAGGGTGAGGGCACCACCTGCGACACCACCACACCTGCACCGTCCTTGCCCAGCTCGTCGGCCAGCGCCTGGGTGCCTACAAACGACACGTTATAGAACGTGCCGCCAAAGCCCGCCTTGCGCGCAGCGCGCACAAACGCAGCACTGGCCCCATAGGACGAAATCTGCACCACGGCGTCGGGCATGGCGGGCACCAGCTTGTCCACGGCGGCCTTCACGTCGGTGGTATTGCGCTCCACCGTGGCCGTGGCTACGGGCGCAAGCTTGAGATCGGCGAGCGCCTTGGTCACGCCATCCAGCCCCGCCTTGCCATAGGCATCGTTCTGGTAGAACACAGCGATCTTCTTGAGCCCCAGGTTGGTGAGCTGGCGCACGATGAGCGCGGTTTCGTCGTAGTACGAAGCGCGCACATGAAAAATCAGGCGGTTGAAGGGCTGGCGCAGCGCCTCAGCCCCGGTGAAGGGGCCAAAAAACGGCACTTTGGCCTGGGTGAAAATCGGCAGCGCCGCGAGGCTGGTAGGGGTGCCGATGTAGCCAAACAGCGCAAACACGTCGTCGGCAATCAGCTTTCTGGTGTTTTCGGCGCAGCGGTCGGGCTCGTAGCCGTCGTCCATGGTGCGGATTTCCACCGTGCGCCGGCCCACGCCGCCCTGGGCATTGAGGCGGTCAAAAAAGAGCTTGGCGCCCAGGTTGAACTGGATGCCCAACTGGGCCGAAGGGCCGGTGAAGGGCGCCGACTGCCCCAGCACGATACGGCCTTCGCCTTGCGCCTGTGCCAGATTGAAGCCGCCCAGCGCTGCCGCGCCCAAGCCTACTGAAAATTGTCTGCGCCCTATTGCCTTTTGGTTCATGGTGAAATCTCTGCTCTTGTGAATCGAGTGCGCCCCCCGGTGCTGCCGGTAGGCAGCCTTCCTGGACAGGGCACAAGGTATGCACTTTATTACCTATCCTGCAGTTTACCGACCGACCCACCGAATGCCCTCGCCATCTGCCGCCAATTCCCTGCCGTCTGCCCCCTTGCAGGTGCGTGGAGCCTGCCCGCACGACTGCCCCGACACCTGCGCCCTGCTCACCACGGTGGAAAACGGCGTGGCCACCCGCGTGCAGGGCAACCCCGACCACCCGCACACCGATGGCGTGCTGTGCACCAAGGTCTCCCGCTACACCGAGCGCAGCTACCACCCCGAGCGCATCCTCACGCCCCTCAAGCGCACGGGCCCCAAGGGCAGCGGCCAGTTTGCACCCGTCAGCTGGAACGAAGCCCTGGCCGAGATCACGCAGCGTCTCGGCGCCATCGCAGCACGCAACCCAGAGGCCATCCTTCCCTACAGCTACGCGGGCACCATGGGCATGGTGCAGGGCGAAGGCATGGACCGGCGCTTTTTTCACCGCCTGGGCGCATCGCAACTCGACCGCACCATCTGCGCGTCGGCCGGTGCCGAAGCCCTGGTGCAAACGCTGGGCGGCAAGGTGGGCATGAAGGTGGAGTTTTTTGCGCAGGCAAAGCTCATCCTGATCTGGGGCAGCAATTCGATTGGCAGCAACCTGCATTTCTGGCGCTATGCGCAGCAGGCCAAACGCAACGGCGCACGGCTGGTATGCATCGACCCGCGCAAGACCGAAACCGCCGACAAGTGCCACGAGCACATTGCCCTGCGCCCCGGCACCGATGCCGCGCTGGCCCTGGCACTGATGCACGAGCTGATCAAGAACAACTGGCTGGACCACGACTACATAACGCGCCACACACTGGGCTGGGAGCAGCTGCGCGAGCGCGCCCTGCAGTGGCCGCCCGAGCGCGCGGCCGAGGTCTGCGGCGTGCCCGCCGAGCAGATCCGCCAGCTGGCCCGCGACTATGGCACCACCCAGCCCGCCGCCATCCGCCTGAACTACGGCATGCAGCGCGTGCGCGGCGGCGGCAATGCCGTACGCGCCGTGGCCTGCCTGCCAGCGCTCACCGGCGCCTGGCGCCACCGCGCGGGCGGCATGTTGCTGTCCAGCTCAGGCCAGTTTCCGGCGCAGCGCGCAGCGTTGCAGCGGCCCGACCTGATGCCTGCGCGCACGCCACGCACGCTCAACATGGTGCAAATTGGTGACGACCTGCTGCGCGAGGCCTCGCCCGCTTTCGGGCCCCGCGTCGAGGCCCTGGTGGTTTACAACAGCAACCCGGTGGCCGTGGCGCCCGATTCCGGCAAGGTGGTGCAGGGCTTTGCGCGCGAAGACCTGTTCACCGTGGTGCTGGAGC
>ERZ724504.607-NODE-607-length-20279-cov-5.614320_pt1 | contig 20279 bp, 14 predicted proteins | sample MGYA00376037_ERZ724504 | MGnify/ENA primary metagenome ERZ724504 (study PRJEB28724, sample SAMN07190888) | wastewater metagenome | isolation source: influent of sewage treatment plant in Hong Hong | place: USA: Christiansburg, Virginia | collected 2016-03-01 ... | reverse complement strand
CCTTATTACCTTCTTCGGGCGGCTCGATCTGCCATTCACCTTTGATGTTCTGGGTGAGCATGGCTTGCAGCCAGGCAGTGATGCGCTGGCTATGGGCGCTTTGCGGCAGACGCGACAGCAGACGGGCGGCGTTTTCGCGCACTTCCTTGCTACGGTCGGTCAGCAGCTTTTCCAGCAGCGGCTCGTCGTCCATGGAAAGGCTGATTTCCAGCGCTATCACCATGGGGGCGCGCTCTTTGGCGCTGAGCTCTTTGAGACTGCCTTCCAGCCGGGTACGTGCCTGGCTTGCATCGCGAGCGCGCTCATCGCGCAGCAAAGCCACGCGCTGATCGATAGAGCCTTCCTGCCAGATCTGCTCGGCGTTGGCCGTCTCCTGCACACCGCTGGCATAGGCCCACTGCGGGTTCAGCGCTGCCAGCCAGCGACCACGCTCGCCCAGCACCGGCGTCAGCCATGTGCGTAGCTCCACAGACTGGCGGCCTTCATTCAAGGCCGGCACCAGCAGCTCATGAGACAGGCGCATGCCGGTCTCATTTAGCCGCTGAAACATGGGGGCCAGCAAGTCTCGCGGGCCATGCTCCAGCACATCTTTCATCATGGTCAGCAACAGCACGCTTTGCGGTGCATGGCGCGACTCTGCGGCGGGCAACGCTGGCAACGCCAAGCTTTGGCTCAGCTTGATCTGCGCGCCGGGCGTCCAGCCCGCACGCTCCAGCACTGCGGCCACGGCACTGGCCCGCAGCACTTGCGCAGCGGTCGATGTCGCGGGCTGCTGCAGGGCACTTTCCAAGGCTTGCCTTGTCGGCGCCTGGGATGCATCGGCACCCGCAACCAGTGCCGCAGGCACGGGCAAGCGATCGGCACCGACCAGGCTGGACTGCTGCAAGGCCGCCCATAAATGGGTGCTGCTCATAAAACTTCTCCCTGGTTCTGCCACAGCTTGCGCAGGACCTGATCGGATTCATCGGCCTGCCAGGCGCTGAGCAGACGCCAGCGCCCCAGTTGCGGACCAGCCTCCCATTCACCAAACAAAGCCATGGGCGCACCACCCGTCAGCGCCAGCAGATGCCAGGCTTGCTCATCCGCAATCACGGCAGGGACCGGCGCAGGCGACGCCTTGTCTTGCGGCCAGGCCACCAGCCATTGCCCATCGGCAAACAGCAAATGTGCCTGCCTACACCACAGCGGCTGGACGGGCTGCAAAGGATTGGCGGCAATGCGCTGGCTCAGCTGCTGCAAGGGCTGGGCCAGGACGGCTGGCGTCAACGGCGCAGCGTCCGCAGGCCCCAATGCCTGCGCGCCGCTGGCGACAATCGCCCGCAACGGGGCATTACCGGGGTAAAAACTCAATTGGCTGCGGTAGGTGGAGCCCGGCACCAGAGCGGTTTCAAAGCCGCGCCCCCCTTGCGAATAATCCAGCACTAGCGCCACGCGCCCGGTCTGCAGGCCTTGCAACCAGACGCGGCGTTCGATCAGGCGGCCTTCACGCTCCAGCATGCGCAGGCCGACCACCAGCCAGTCGTCGCTGATGGTTTCGCCCAGCGCCTGCACCTCGACCTTGTCCATGGGCCAGCCCAGCGCGGCCATGACATCGGCTTTGACCTCAGGGCTCAGCGACTCGCGGCGCTCGACTGCATCGACCAGCAGCTGCCAATGCCCCAGTTGCACCAGCAAATCACGCGCCCAGTTGGGGTGGCTGTCCACCACTTCCCATGCCTCTTTAATGCGGACTGACATGCCAGCCGCCTGCGCATCGACCATGCGTGCTGCCATGGTGTGCCAGTGCTGACGGGCTTGCGCATCGCTGGACTGATTGGCCAGGCCCGTGCGCACCATGTCCTGCATCCACAGCGACAGCTCCTGCATACCGGCAGATACTTTGTCCCAGCGTTTGTCATCGCGCTTGGTCTGCTGTTTGGCAAGGACTTCTGGATCGGCAGCGGGCGCAGCAGCAATGGCTGCAGCCTTGGCCTCTTTTTTTTCGGCCTTGTCTTGTCTGCCACCCAGCCAGGCATTGACCCATTCTGGTGATTCACCACCTTCAGGCACCTGACCTGCCGCCCGCAGCAGCATCAGCGCCAGGCCATGTTTGCAGGGAAATTTGCGGCTGGGGCAGCTGCACTTGAAGGCCGGGCCGCTGAGGTCAACCTGGGTTTGATAGGGCTTGCTGCCACTACCCTGGCATTCGCCCCAGACTGCGACCTCGTTGCTGCCTGTGGTCGGCCATTTGCTGATGGATTGCAGCCCTTTGGCGGCTTTGGACGAAGCAGCATCCGGCGACAAGGCCAGAACTTCTGCTTCCGTTGCTAATACACGCGACACCCAAGCCTCCCATCCGAAACTGTTGCTGCATTCATTTTGATAGCTGCATGCGCATATTTATCGTGGGCTTGAGGCTGATTTTCTTCAAAAATCCACGATAGCGCCTGTGCTTCCAGCTCGCGTGCAGGAGCTCTCTGGCACCGGCCATGAGCGTCTGCTTTGCGACATTCACCAGACTATCATCTGGCTGCAGCGCAAAAACGAAAAAAAACCAAAATTCCAGACATGAAAAAAGCCGGCTGACTTGCGTCAACCGGCTTCTGATTTTTACGAAGAGCGTTTAACTCTCAGCGGTGCTGAAAAATCAGCCCAGCCACTTGCGGGCGTTGCGCCACACATTCATCCAGGGGCTGAATTCGGACTTATCGCCCGAAGTCCAGCTCATCTGCACGTTGCGGAACACACGCTCGGGGTGCGGCATCATGGCGGTGAAGCGGCCGTCAGCCGTGGTCACAGCCGTCAAGCCACCGGCCGAGCCGTTGGGGTTGAACGGGTACTGTTCTGTAGGCAGTCCATGGTTGTCCACATAACGCATGGATTTGACGACCTGATCCGCGTTGCCACGGAACTGGAAGTTGGCAAAGCCTTCGCCATGTGCCACGGCGATCGGCAGGCGCGAGCCGGCCATGCCTTGCAGGAACAGGCTGGGCGATTCCAGCACTTCCACCATGCTCAGACGCGCTTCAAAGCGGTTGCTCTGGTTTTGCGTAAAACGCGGCCAGTCTTGTGCGCCGGGAATGATGTCAGCCAGTTCGGCAAACATCTGGCAGCCGTTGCACACGCCCAGACCGAAGGTGTCGGTACGGCCAAAGAATGCCTGGAACTGCTCCGACAGACGGTCATTGAACGTGATGGAGCGTGCCCAGCCAATGCCAGCACCCAATGTGTCGCCGTAGCTGAAGCCACCGCAGGCAACAACGCCAGCAAAGTCTTTCAGCTGCGCGCGGCCAGCCTGCAGGTCGCTCATGTGCACGTCCGCCGCTTCAAAACCGGCTTCGGTAAAGGCGTAGGCCATTTCCACATGGGAGTTCACGCCCTGCTCGCGCAGCACGGCCACGCGGGGCTTGGCAGCCACGTTGATGAAAGGCGCTGCCACGTTGACCTGGGGGTCGAACGTCAGGTGCACATGCATGCCGGGATCGCTTGCTTGACCAGCGGCTGCGTGTTCGCTGTCGGCGCACACGGGGTTGTCGCGCTGCTGGGTAATCTTCCAGCTCACGGCGTCCCACACCTGGTGCAGGTCGGAAAGCGTTGCGCCAAACACCTTGTTCGCATCGCGCCACACTTGCAGTTCGCCCTTGCCAGCATCCACGGGGGACGACATGGGGCGGGTCTTGCCAATGGTGTGGCTGCACTGGATCAGGCCGTGCTCGCGCAGCACCTGCAGCACTTCGGTGCGGTCAGCAGTCTTGACCTGCAGCACGGCGCCCAGCTCTTCGTTGAACAGTGCGCGCAAGGTCAGGTCTTCGCGACGGCCAGAGACTTGCTTGCCCCAGTTCTTGCCTTCACCGCTGTCCATGCGGCTGTCGGAGATGCCATCGCCTTCGGTGATGAGCATGTCCACATTCAGGGCCACGCCCACATGGCCCGCAAAAGCCATTTCCGCCACCGTCGCCAGCAGGCCGCCGTCGCCCTTGTCGTGGTAGGCCAGGATCAGGCCCTTGGCGCGCAGTGCATTCACTGCGTCCACCATGGCGATCAGGTCCTTGGCATCGTCCAGATCAGGCACTTCGTTGCCGGACTGGTTGAGCACCTGGCCCAGAATCGAGCCACCCATGCGCATCTTGCCGCGGCCCAGATCGATCAGCACCAGGGTGCTGTCGTCTTCCTCCGCGTTGAGCTGGGGCGTCAACGTGGTGCGCACATCATCAATCGATGCAAAGCCGGTGATGATCAAGCTCACGGGCGATGTGACCTTCTTGGTCACACCGTTTTCGCTCCACTGCGTGCGCATCGACAAGCTGTCTTTGCCCACGGGGATCGAGATATTCAGCGCGGGGCACAGCTCCATACCCACAGCCTTGACCGTGGCGTACAAGGCAGCGTCTTCACCGGGTTCGCCGCAAGCGGCCATCCAGTTAGCCGACATCTTCACCTTGGCTAATTCGATGGGTGCGGCCAGCATATTGGTGATGGCTTCGGCCACGGCCATACGGCCCGAAGCGGGCGCATTGATGGCCGCCAGCGGTGTGCGCTCGCCCATGGCCATCGCTTCACCCTTGAAGCCCTTGTAATCCGCCAGCGTCACGGCCACGTCGGCCACAGGCACTTGCCATGGACCGACCATCTGGTCACGGTGCGTCAAACCACCCACGGCGCGGTCGCCGATGGTGATGAGGAAGCGCTTCGATGCCACGGTGGGGTGGGCCAGCACGTCGATCACGGCCTGCTCCAGCGCCACGCCGGTCAGGTTAATCGCAGGCAGCTCGCGCTCTACGGTGGTCACGTCTTTGTGCACCTTGGGCGGCTTGCCCAGCAGCACTTCCATGGGCATGTCGACCGGGAACTTCTGGTCGCCCGATTCCACAGCCGTGTCTTCCAGCACCAGCTGACGCTCTTCGGTGGCCGTGCCGATGACGGCAAACGGGCAGCGCTCGCGCTCGCAGAATGCGGCGAACTGCGCCAGCGATTCAGGGGCAATGGCCATCACGTAACGCTCTTGCGATTCGTTGGACCAGATTTCCTTGGGCGACATGCCCGATTCTTCGAGCTTGACGGCGCGCAGATCAAAGCGCGCGCCACGACCGGCGTCGTTGGTCAGCTCAGGGAAAGCGTTGGAGATACCACCGGCACCCACGTCGTGGATGGCCAAGATGGGGTTGTTCTCGCCCTGCTGCCAGCAGTGATTGATGACTTCTTGCGCACGGCGCTCAATCTCGGGGTTGCCGCGCTGCACCGAATCAAAGTCCAGCTCAGCCGCGTTGGTGCCGCTGGCCATGGAGCTGGCTGCACCGCCGCCCATGCCAATGCGCATGCCGGGGCCACCCAGCTGAATCAGCAAGGTGCCAGCGGGGAACAGAATCTTCTTGGTCTGATCGGCATCGATCACACCCAGGCCACCGGCGATCATGATGGGCTTGTGGTAGCCACGGGTGATGTCGCCGACTTGCTGCTCGTACTCGCGGAAGTAACCGGTCAGGTTGGGGCGGCCAAACTCGTTGTTGAACGCCGCGCCACCCAAGGGGCCTTCGATCATGATTTGCAGCGGGCTGGCAATGTGCTCAGGCTTGCCCACTTCACTGCCCCAGAGCTTGGAGACGGTGAAACCGGTCAGACCCGCCTTGGGCTTGGAGCCACGGCCGGTGGCACCTTCGTCACGGATTTCGCCGCCGTTGCCGGTGGATGCACCTGCGAACGGAGAGATGGCCGTGGGATGGTTGTGCGTCTCAACTTTCATCAACACATGGTTGATGGCGGTCTGTTTTTGATAGCTAGGAGCGCTTACGCTGTCTGCGCCAACATTGAATTTGGCAGTAAAGCGCTCGACTTCATGGCCTTCCATGATGGAGGCATTGTCCGAGTACGCCACCACCGTGTGCTGCGGCGACAGGGCTTCGGTGTTACGGATCATGCCGAACAGCGACTTCTCTTGCACCACACCGTCGATGGTGAAGTTGGCGTTGAAAATCTTGTGGCGGCAGTGCTCGGAGTTCGCCTGCGCGAACATCATCAGCTCCACATCGGTGGGGTTGCGCTTCAGACCCTTGAAGGCGTTTTCGAGGTACTCGATTTCGTCTTCGGCCAGGGCCAGGCCCCACTGTTTATTCGCTTTTTCCAGCGCAGCAGCGCCGCCACCCAGCACATCCACAAACTCCATGGGCTCTGCGGCCAGGGTCGTGAACAGCTGCTCGGCCTCTGCACGGGTGGCAAAGACCGATTCGGTCATGCGGTCGTGCAGCAGAGCAGCGATTTGCGCGGTTTGCTCTTTCGACAGCTCGGGCTTGCCGCCGAGGATGCCGGACTTGAGTTCCACACGGAACTCGGTCATGCGCTCGACGCGGAAGACGTTCAGGCCGCAGTTGCGGGCAATGTCGGTCGCTTTGGAGGCCCAGGGCGAGATCGTTCCCAGACGGGGCGTGACAATAAATGCCACACCTTCGGCTGTGCCGATGTAGGGATCGCCATAGGTCAAGAGTGCCGACAGGCGCTCTTGCAATGCGGGAACCGGAGCGCCCTCCGTAGCCACCAGATGCACAAAGCGTGCAGACACGCTGGTGATCTTGGGGTGGATAGCGACCAGATCGGTCAAAAGCTGTTGAGCGCGGAACGAGCTAAGAGCGTTTCCACCCTCAAACTGTGTCAAATGCAAGGTCACGTGGCGGCCTGTTTATGTGAAGGCTGGTGAATGCGCCCCCGCCTTGACCCGTTAAAGGTCAAAGCCAAGGCACTGTATCGGTGAGCCTCACATTTTACCGTCCCTCGGGCTTACCCCATGCCCTCGCGTCCCTTGCCCCTGCAAGTTCAAGCCCGCGATGGGATAATTCCCCCATGAGCATCACACTGAAAACCCCCGAAGACATCGAGCGCATGCGCATTGCCGGCCGCTTTGCTTCGGATGTGCTGGACTACATCACCCCCCACATCAAGCCGGGCATCACCACCCAGCAAATCGACGACCTGTGCGCCGCACGCATGGCCGAGCAAGGCACCAAGACCGCCTGCCTGGGCTATCAGCCTCCGGGCATGACGCCCTACCCGGCCTATGTCTGCACCTCGGTCAACCACGTGGTCTGCCACGGCATTCCCAATGACAAGCCACTGAAGAAGGGCGATATCGTCAATGTGGACGTGACCGTGATTACCGATGACGGCTGGTTTGGCGACAACAGCCGCATGTTCCTGATCGGTGACGGCACGATTGCTGGCAAGCGTCTGAGCAAGCTGACGTTTGAAGCCATGTGGAAGGGTATCGAGCAGGTCAAGCCCGGTGCCACGCTGGGCGATATTGGCCATGCCATCCAGACTTTTGCCGAAGGCCATAACCTGACCGTGGTGCGTGAGTACTGCGGCCACGGCATAGGCAAAGTTTTTCACGACGAGCCACAGGTGCTGCATTACGGCCGCCCCGGCGACGGTGTGGTGCTGGAAGAAGGCATGGTCTTCACCATTGAGCCCATGCTGAACCTGGGCAAGCGCGACATCAAGGCCATGCCCGATGGCTGGACTGTGATTACCAAAGACCGCAGCCTGACCGCCCAGTGGGAGCTGATGCTGGCCGTTACCAAGACCGGCTATGACGTGTTGACCTGGTCGGATGGGTCGCCCACACCCCCAGACTTCATCCAAGCCATCCGCACCTGATCATTTTTCAGCTGCCCCGAGCACCATGCCGCACCCAGTCAGACTGGTTGCGGCATATTTTTTGCTTGCAGCCCTTGTGTCGCAAGCGCTTTGCGCTCACCTTTTTGCAGACACCGGCTTCAAGCCCAAGTCAGTTGAGTTAAGGTGGTAGTTAAGCAATTGCTCTGTTGAAACCCTTTTTTCTGCTGCGCATGACCTCCTCTGCCCTCTCTCCTGCCACCGCGCCTGACGCGCCCGATCAACTCTCGCTGCAAACTCTGCGCGAGGAATTCCGCACGGCCAAGGCCAAGCAGATAGCACTGCTGCAAAACCCGGCTCTGGGGCGGCGCAGCGTTCGGGGTGTGCTGCACCATTTCAGTGAACTGGCCGATGGCCTGCTGCGCACACTCTGGCAGCGGGCGCAAATGCCAGAGACCGCAGCCCTGCTGGCCGTGGGCGGCTATGGGCGCGCCCAGCTCTTTCCTTATTCAGACATTGATGTGCTGGTGCTTCTGCCCCAAAGTGGGGCGCAGCCTGCTCCTGACATCGCAGCACGTATCGAGCAATTCATCAGCAGTTGCTGGGATGCAGGGCTTGAAATTGGCTCCAGTGTGCGCAGCATTGCCGAATGCCTGCAAGAAGCCGCGCAAGACCTGACGGTGCAGACCGCCATGCTGGAGTCACGCCGCATCATCGGCAACCAACCCTTGTTTGCCAATTTTGAAAACCAGTTCCGCGCACAGTTGGAGCCCAAGGCGTTTGTTGAAGGCAAAATTCTGGAGATGCGCCAGCGTCATGCCAAATATGATTTCACGCCGTATTCGCTGGAGCCCAATTGCAAGGAATCGCCCGGCGGTCTGCGCGATTTGCACACCATGCTCTGGCTCACCAAGGCCGCAGGCTTGGGCAGCAGCTGGCATGAGCTGGCCGAGCAAGGCCTGATTACCCCGTTTGAGGTGCAGCAGCTTGAATCCAATGAATCGCTGCTCAGCCTGATCCGCGCCCGCCTGCACGCAGCGGCTGGGCGGCATGAAGACCGCCTGGTGTTTGACTTGCAAACCGCCGTGGCTGAGGCCTTTGGTTACCGCTCCACCACGCCCGAAGGCCGCAAGCTGGCCATGCGTGCGGGTGAGACGCTGATGCGCCACTACTACTGGGCGGCCAAAGCCGTGACCCAGCTGTGCCAGATTGTGCGCATGAGCATTGAGGAACGCCTGAACCCAAGCTCGCACGAGTTGATCCGTCTGAACGAGCGCTTTTGCGAGAAAGCTGGTGCCATTGAAGTCGTCAGCGACGACCTGTACGAGCGCGACCCGCATGCGATTCTTGAGACTTTTCTCATGTACGAGCAGCATGAGGGGCTGACCGGCCTTTCCACCCGCACGCTGCGCGCGCTGTATGCCAGCCGCGATGTGATGGACAGCGCCTTTCGCCATGACCCGGTGAACCGCGCCACCTTCATGAAAATTCTGCAGCAGCCGCGCGGCATCACCCACGCCATCCGGCTAATGAACCAGACCTCGGTGCTGGGTCGCTACCTTTGGCCGTTTCGCCGCATCGTGGGGCAGATGCAGCATGACCTGTTCCACGTCTACACGGTGGATCAGCATATTTTGATGGTGCTGCGCAATGTGCGGCGCTTCTTCATGGCCGAGCATGCCCACGAATATCCGTTCTGCTCCCAGCTGGCCGCAGGCTGGGACAAACCGTGGATTCTGTATCTGGCCGCCCTGTTTCACGATATCGGCAAAGGCCGCGGCGGCGATCATTCCATCATCGGCTCGGTAGAAATCAAGCGCTTTTGCCGCGCCCACCAGATAGACAAAGCCGATGCCAAACTGGCCGAGTTTCTGGTGCGCGAGCATCTGACCATGAGCCAGGTCGCACAGAAACAGGACTTGTCCGACCCCGACGTGATTCGCGCCTTTGCCGATCGCGTGGGCAATGAGCGGTATCTGACCGCCCTGTACCTGCTGACGGTGGCCGACATTCGCGGCACCAGCCCCAAGGTCTGGAGCGCATGGAAGGGCAAGCTGCTGGAAGACACCTACCGCCTGACACTGCGCGTGCTGGGCGGCCGCGCCCCCGATGCCGCCGCCGAAGTGGAAGGCCGCAAACGCGAGGCATTGATCCAGCTGGCCTTGACGGCCCAGCCCTTTGAGTCGCACAAAAAACTCTGGGAATCGCTGGATGTGAGCTACTTCATGCGCCATGAAGCGGCTGACATTGCGTGGCACACCCGCCATCTCTCGCGCCATGTAGGCTCAGGCAAGCCCGTAGTGCGCGCCCGTCGATCACTGGCAGGCGAAGGCCTGCAGGTGCTGGTGTATGCGCCAGACCAGACCGATTTGTTTGCCCGCATCTGCGGCTATTTCGACCGTGCCAGCTTTTCGATTCTTGACGCCCGCGTGCATACGGCCAACAACGGTTATGCGCTGGATACTTTCCAGGTCATTGCCCCCACTATGCAAGAGCAGTATCGCGAGCTGATGCACATGGTGGAAAACGACCTGACGCATGCTCTGCTGCAGGGCGGCCCGCTGCCCACACCCTCGCAAAGACGGTTGTCCCGCCGGGTCAAGAGTTTTCCATTTGCACCACGCGTCGCACTGCGGCCTGATGAAAAGGCTCAGCACTGGCTGCTGTCCATCTCTGCATCGGACCGCGCCGGCCTGCTCTACATCATTGCCCGCATCCTGGCTCAGCACCATATCAGCGTGCATCTGGCCAAGATCAGTACGCTGGGTGAGCGGGTGGAAGACACTTTCCTGATCGAAGGCCCGGAGCTGCAAGACAACAGCAGCCAGCTGCGTATAGAGACCGAGCTACTCAAGGCACTGGCCCAGCCCAGCGAAAATTGAGGCTTCAGTTGCGAGAAAAGCTGCCGATAAGCATTCACCACTACTACGGAAAGCCTATGCAGCTCGCCTCCAATGAAGTTGCGGCACCGCCGCCCAGCACGACCCGCAGTGGCCTGTTTCATATGCCGCTGTTTCGCCCCGGTACCGAGGTGACCCAAAATGGCCAACGAGAAGTCGTCAGCCACGTCATTCTGCGCAGGCGAGAGCTAATGGTTTATCTGCAAGGCCATGACGACCCCGTCAAACCAGACCGCCTGCATTTGGCACCCTCGCTATTCACCACCGAGCGCAGCCCCCAGCCACTGACCTGGTTTCTGTAAGTAGTCAGGCATCAAAAAAGCCGCTGACGCTTATGGCATCAGCGGCTTTCGCTATGAAACTTGAACTCAGTTCAACTTAGTTTGTGCATTGGCCATCACCTGACCCAGTTGCACCGGCGACGCAGGCTGCCACTGCGCATTGAATTGCAGCCCTGCGCTTTTCGGAAACAGCATGACCACGGTGGAGCCCAGCTGAAAGCGGCCCATTTCGGCGCCCTTGGCCAGCTCTACGGCTTCAGCGCCTTCATAGTTCCAGGTCTTGATGTGACCAGGGCGCGGCGGGTTGATCAGGCCATGCCAGACCGTCGCCATGCTGCCCACAATCGTGGCGCCCACCAGCACCATCACAAACGGGCCGTGCGCGGTATCAAACACACAGACCACGCGTTCATTGCGCGCGAAGAGGCCGGGCACGCCACGCGCAGTCACCGGGTTGACTGAAAACAGATCGCCGGGCACATAAGTCATGCTGCGCAGCTTGCCTGCACAAGGCATATGAATGCGGTGATAGTCACGCGGGCTCAGATAGATGGTGGCAAAGCTGCCGTCATCAAACTGGCGCGCCAGTGCGGCATCGCCCCCCACCAGTGCGGTGGCGCTATATTGATGGCCCTTGGCCTGAAAGATCTGCTCGCCTTCAATCTTGCCAAACTGGCTGATGCCACCATCGACAGGGCACACCCAGTCCGCCTGAGCCAAAGGACGGGCACCATCCTTGAGCGCACGCGTAAAAAAGGCATTGAATGTCTTATAGGCCGCTGGATCGGGGTTGGCCGCTTCGGCCATATTGACCTTGTAACGCTGGATAAAGCGACGAATGACTGCCGTCGTCAAGCTTCCGGCCTCGGCCTCGGCCAATTTTCCCATCAGGACGGTCAGAGCCTGCTTGGGCAAGAAATATTGAGAAAGTACGGCAAGTCGATCAGACACAGTGGTTTTTTGCTATCAAAGTTATAGAACAGTGGACAGGATTCTAGCCAAGACAACAGCGACCGCCACGGTCTTTCAAAACACCGGCCTGCGTCTGCATCTATTGCACCTGCAAAGCAGCACTAGACATCCGTGAAACCTCTATGAAAAGTGCACAAAACCCGTCTTATCGGTGCGACGTCCTACCCTTTTTTCAGAACATAAGCAAGGCCAAGACGCTACAATTATGGTGTTTAGCTGAATGCTTTTTGCCGCATTGCTAATGGGATATCGGCCTTTTGTTTGGTCTGCGCAGTTTGCGCTGCGCGCCCGCCACATAAAAGGCCTGAGTCACACAACACTCAGGCCTTTTACGTGGCGATGACGAACAAACGCCGTAACTGACCTTTTGAGAGATTGAACAAATGGCCAAGGAAGAACTGATTGAAATGCAAGGCTCCGTGACGGAAGTCCTGCCTGACTCGCGTTTTCGCGTCACGCTGGAAAACGGTCACCAACTGATTGCCTACACAGGCGGCAAGATGCGCAAGCATCACATCCGCATTCTGGCGGGCGATAACGTGTCGCTGGAAATGTCGCCCTACGACCTGACCAAGGGGCGCATCACTTTCCGCCACCTGGCCAACCGCGGCCCAGGCCCCGGCCCGCGTCGCAATAAGTAATCATTCTCTTCACTCAAAAGTAGCTACCCTTCCAAATTGAGATGATTTTTGTGCCTATAATAGAGGCTTCGGAGCGTAGCGCAGCCTGGTAGCGCATCTGCTTTGGGAGCAGAGGGTCGCGAGTTCGAATCCCGCCGCTCCGACCAATGATTCAAGGACTTAGCTGAGAAATCAGCTAAGTCCTTTTGTCTTTTCTGGGCTTTGAAAGCAAACAAGAAATTGCGACTTCGGCCTATTTGATGTCTTTCCCTGCACTGCGGGGTGATGCTTAGATTAGCCGTCCGCTTAAGACGACGGGTTCAACCAGCAAACACCGAATAGCGGTCATCCAAGCAACTACGCAAGCAGGTTGACAGCCGCAGCCAGCGGCTTTCGTGCAGCCTGATGAGCTGATCAAAGTCCGTTACACCAATCAAGAAAAAGTGCTATCGACCCAGTAGCCACTCGAACAATGCCAGTATCTGGCTGCTGCGGCTTCCTTAGCAGTCCTGTAACGAGCCACGCATCGTTACTGCTACAGAACTCCTTTTCCGCCTGCTACTGTGACTTCCTGCGCCAAGTGCCAGGAAGTCAAGCTCCTATCAGTTACCGCGGTAGCTAGAGAAGCCGTAAGGGCTCAGCAGCAAAGGGATGTGGTAGTGAGGGACCGAGCCGTCAGCCTTGAAGATCACGGGAATTTCAGGGAAGAACGTAGAGGTCTTGTGCTTGTTGAACCACTCCTCAGTCTGGAAGGTCACGCGATAGCTGCCTTTTTCCATGATGGATTCGGAGGGGTAAAGCGCTGGAATACGGCCTTGTTCATTGGTGACGCCTTCGTTGATTTTCACCCACTTGCTATCGACCTTTTTTTCCAGGCTCACATTCACACCCGCCGACGGCAGACCGTCTTGCAAGTTAAGCACATGAACACTCAAAGGATTGGATGCAGCCAGAGCCGAGGTGGCAAAGGCGGCATTCAACAGCAGGCCGGCGATAAGCAGTTTGGTTTTTTGCATGGAGTTCCTGGGGGTGTAGATCAATGGATGAAGAAAAGAAACGAATAAAGTCAGTTATTTGGCGGTGCCCAGCACCTTGTCGATGGCTTGCAAGGCGCAGCCTTCGTCAATGACCGAACCACCGGCTCCGCCGACACCGATAGCGCCAATGACTTCGGTACCCACTTTCACAGGCACTCCGCCGCCGATGAGCAAAAGGCTGTCAATCGTGTTCAGATTGTTGGACTCTGGGTTCTTGCGTGCGTTTTCTGCAAAAATTCGCGAAGACGTCTTGCTTGAAAGCGCAGTGAATGCCTTCTTCACAGCGGCGTCGGTGTTGTGTGGTCCAACACTGTCGTCGCGCTGCAAAGAAAGCAGATGGCCACCACGGTCAATCACTGCTGCAACTGCAGAGCGGCCTTGTGCATGGCATGCCGACATGGTTGCTTCCACCAAAGCATTCGCCAAATTGAGCGACATATTGCTTTGTTGCAATGGCACGGGTTGGGCGGCAAAAGCATGTGCCGAAGCTACCAGAAGAAAACCGCAAACTGGCTTGATGGAAAACAATCGCATTTTAATCATCCTGTATTCGAGTTGTTTAACGAATAGAGGGCATTTTGCGCATTGCTCTTAACGCCAGGATTGCACGTTCATTACATTTTTTTAATGTTGATCAGGCTATTTATCGTTATGATTTTCTTATTTAAAAAACAACAAGCAATTAATTATGCGCATATTAATCATAGAGGATGAGATAAAGGCAGCCGAGTACCTGAAGAAGGGTCTTACGAATTCAGGCTATCAAGTCGAGATCTCCAACGACGGTATCGATGGCCTCTTCATCGCACAGTCCAGCGACTTTGATTTGCTGATCCTCGATGTCATGCTGCCCGGCATTGACGGCTGGAGTTTTATTCGCCGTTTTCGTGAACGCAGCCAAGCTCCCGTGCTCTTTTTGACGGCACGAGACTCCGTGGAGGACCGCGTAAAAGGCTTGGAGCTAGGTGCCGATGACTACCTGATCAAACCCTTTTCGTATGCAGAGCTTTTAGCACGGGTGCGCACCCTGCTGCGCAGAACGCCAATACGCCAGCAAGACACTTTCGGGCTGGCCGATCTGGAAGTAGACATGCTCAAACGCCGGGCCATACGTGCAGGCCAGCGCATTGATTTGACGAACAAAGAGTTCGCATTGCTACAACTACTGCTGATGCACAAAGGGGAAGTCATGTCGCGCAGCCAGATTGCCTCTCAAGTGTGGGACATGAATTTCGACAGCGACACCAATGTGGTGGATGTAGCCATCCGTCGCCTGCGGGCCAAAATTGATGATGGGTTTTCAGTCAAGCTCATCCAAACCGTGCGCGGGATGGGTTACCGCATAGAGGACACGCTGCCGTGATACATCAAAAACATGCCAGTCTTCGGTTAAGACTCGCTCTGCTGTTTTCCTTGGCCAGCGCGGTTTTGTTTGCCTTGATGGGTTTTTATGTTTTTAACGCATTGGAAAGGGAAGTCGCATACCGCGATGATATGGCCTTGCTGGGACGCATTGATCGCATTAAAAATATTATCAAAGATAATAGCAATATCGATTTATTAAAAAAACAACCGAAGCTTTACTCCAATATGCTTGGAAATAAAGATAATGCCTTGTGGATTATCAATGAAGCCAGCGACACATTAATTGATGTCAACCCTGAAAATTTACCAACACCGATTATTTCAGAATTAAAACCATCATCCTTGTTCACAACGACGAGTGCGGAGCCTGCTCGCGTGGCCTGGGAACGCGTGAGTAACGGAAATGCAAACCTCTTTATCATCGCGAGCAAATTACTGGCCGAGCGCGAGCAGATGATGGCCGCCTATCGCTGGAATCTGGGCGTGGCGTGGTTGGCAGGTGTGCTTCTGGCGTTCATCGTCGGGTGGGAGGTGGTGCGCCGTGGATTGCGCCCCCTGCACCGACTGAGCCAGCAAGCGGCGGGCGTGAGTCCCCAGCATCTGGGCCTGCGTCTGGATGAACAAAAACAGCCCCAAGAGCTGCAAGCCTTGACGGCGGCCTTGAACTTGATGCTGGCACGACTGGAGGAAGGGTATGCAAAACTTTCCCGGTTTTCGGAAGATTTGGCCCATGAGATGCGGACCCCGCTCAACAATCTCATGATTCAAAACCAGTTGGCGCTGAGCCAATCCCGAACGTTTGAAGACTATGAGCATTTACTCGACTCCCAGCAAGAGGAATACGAGCGTTTAGCGCGAATGATTGAGAACATGCTATTTCTGGCCAGGGCAGAAAAGCAGGACTCAGCATTGCAGCTGGAGTCCGTGGATTTGGAAAAATTATCGCAACAGCTTTCGGGTTACTTTGAGGGAATGGCCCAGGAGCGCGGAATGCGGATTGAAACTGCCGTCCACGGCCATCTGACCGCCGACAACGGCTTGGTACGTCGCGCCTTGGCCAATCTTGTGGCGAATGCGATTCGCTATGGACAGGCTAATACCGTCGTCACGCTGCGCTGCAATACTCAGGCACAGAAGTGGCTAGATATTGAGGTACTGAATCAAGGGCCACCGATTGGAAGCGAACACCTTCCCCGGATATTTGATCGCTTCTACCGCTGCGACGCATCTCGCTCCCATCCCGATGATTCAGGCGGTCTGGGCCTCGCGATTGTCCGTTCAATCATGCTCATGCACGGCGGAGAAGTGCTCGTCAGCAGCTCGTGCGAAGGCACCCAATTCACACTTCGTTTTCCCAGACAGGTTTAACACTAGAGATGACCCCGCCGCTTGAACAACTCAACCCAGTTGCTGGGTGAGATCGTCGGGACCATGCCTCACAAGCCATTTGTCCGAAAAATTGTGTTTAGCTACTTGCATGGAAAACCGCTGCGGCCTCCAGCAGTCGCGTACCACTTTTTCTACTGCTACCCAAAAATTACCTTAATTTTTGCTAACGATGCAACAATAGAAAAAGGACTCCTAACTTTATAGCTAGGAGCCCTTATCTAGTTTGGTCGGAATGGCGGGATTCGAACTCGCGACCCCTTGCACCCCATGCAAGTGCGCTACCAGGCTGCGCTACATTCCGTGAAGATGTTAATTCTAGCCGAAAATTTCGACCTTCCAACCAAGGAACGCGATTTCAGATGGTCTACACCTCAAACAGAATCCAGCTTTAGTGCTGCACGTTTCATAGCAGCTACTTAATCCGAGGTGAATTTAAGCGCTGCAATTGAGAAAAGGGCAACGCTATTGCATTAATCCCATCCAAGCACTCCTTCTCGGAGGAATGATGGGAACGGCATTTCTTTGGATCACCGATTCATAAACTGGCTGAGTGTCATAGGCTCCATCACCAGTAAGACTCAACATGGTCTAGTGGCGAGGGACTTGTTCCAGCAGATCCGCGACAACAGCCGCATCAGTCACTTCGTTGCTGGTAACGTAAATCGCAGGTACTTGCAGCGTCTGTGCATCAATGCCGGTGTGCAGTTTGCGCCACTGGCGGCGGCGCTCAGGGCCATGCTTTTTGCATCTCCATTCGCTTTCGCCCAAAAATTTGATGCCCGTGGAGTTCACGAGCAAATGCAATCCCGCCCGACTGGGTCGGTAGGGAACATGGACTTGCAAGCTGCGCTGGCGACGGCAGACAGTGTTGAAGTTAGGCACTTAATCCAGCCCCTGACAAATTCAAAAGGGACTCAACAAAACCCATCACCCAACGCAACGACAGACCGAAAAAATTCTTGATGCTCAGATAAAGCTGAATGACTGCATCCAAGAACTTCGGTTTACGCCAGCGTTTGCAGCTGGCTGCGGCAAACCACTGCATGTCTTTGTCTAGCCAGTCGAACAGTGAGCTTTGAGCGCAGCGTTTTAGCTCTTCGTGTTCGTGATTCGGTAGCGGGACTGGAACAAAACGGTTCACTCATCTCGCAAGCCTACCCTTCGCAAGTTGCAATTTATGCAACAACTTCTGCTGAAGGATGACCGGGCAACATCACTCCATTTTTAGAGGCGAGGTCGGGATGCTTACTGTTAAACAGTGCACCCTCTTCACTGCCACCCCAAAAGCTACCCCAATTTCAAGGAGAACGTCTCAATAAAAAAGGGCTCCTAACTTTATAGCTAGGAGCCCTTATCTAGTTTGGTCGGAATGGCGGGATTCGAACTCGCGACCCCTTGCACCCCATGCAAGTGCGCTACCAGGCTGCGCTACATTCCGAAGAATTTGATTATACACAGATTCAGCCCATCAAAGGGAAAGCAGCGCCCTGATCTGCAAAAGCTCCTGCTTAACTTCTTCAATCCCCAGCGCATTGGCTGGCTCAAAGGTACGTAGCTCCAGCATTTCTGCCAACAAATGACTTTGGGCAAGCGCCTCGGCAGACATGGTGTTGGCCGGCTGGGCCAGCTCTTGCGCGCGCAATGAGTCTGTTGACAACGCTCTGCCGTGCCCCACCACCAAGTCACGCAGACGGTTGCGCGCACCACTGATGGTGAAGCCTTGCTCATAAAGCAGTTCTCGAATACGGCGCACCATCAGCACTTCATGGTGCTGGTAGTAGCGGCGGTTACCCCGGCGCTTCATGGGCTTGAGTTGCACAAACTCCTGCTCCCAGTAACGCAGAACATGGGGCTTTACGTCGCACAGATCGGCTACTTCACCAATGGTGAAATAGCGCTTGGCGGGAATCGCTGGCAAATGGGTACCCATGGCTGGTTGCAAGCAGTCTGTGGAAGTTGGAGGCAGGAAGGTATGCAATATAGCGCGAAGAGCTGACAGGACCTTGCGCCATTGGTGGCACAAAACTTGTCAGCTCTTCAATTGTCTGATGCCTTGGCATGCAAGGCATCAGGTATCACGCCAATGGCTTAAAACTCCGAGCTTTCGCCCTGAATCAGCTCTTTGAGCTTGCTGCTGGCATGAAAAGTCACCACACGACGCGCTGCGATGGGGATCAGCTCCCCGGTGCGGGGATTGCGACCGGGGCGCGGCGCCTTGGTGCGGATCTGGAAGTTGCCAAAGCCCGAGAGCTTGACGTCTTCGCCTTCCACCAGCTTTTGCGAGATCAGGTCGAAAAACGCATCCACCATATCCTTGGCTTCACGCTTGTTCAGTCCGATTTCGTCAAACAGCAGATCGGCCAGCTGCGCCTTGGTCAGCGCAGGGCTGTCGATGCTTTCTACGGCTAGCTCCATAGGTCGATCTCCTTGGGGATTGAACATATCAACGCAGGCGCGCTGCAACGCGCTCCACCAAAGCGGCAATGGCACCCTGCATGGCGGCGTCGATCTCGGCATCGGTCAGCGAAGCGGTATCGCTGCCCAGCGTCAGACGCACGGCCAGGCTCTTTTCGTCCTGAGCCAGCGCGCCCGGCGCAGCTTCTTCAGCAGCCTTGAGCTTCTTGGCGCGGAATACGTCAAACAGCACGGTATTGCGCAGAATGCCGCCCACGTTTGCCATTTTTACGCCCTGCTCCACAGCAGCCATCACTTGGGTGTGGGTCACGGCTTCCTTCACCACCACGGCAATGTCGCGCTCCACAGCCTGATGCTTGGCCACAGGCTTGAACACAGGCACGTTACGCGCCAGCACAGCGTCAAGCTCCAACTCAAACATCACAGGCGCTTGGGCCAGATCCCATTCTTGACGCCACTTGGGGTGCAGTTCGCCGACAAAGCCGATTTCCTTGCCATCCAGCAGCACACGAGCGCAGCGACCGGGGTGCATCGCAGGGTGCTCAGCAGGCTCAAACACGGGCTTGGCCGGGGCCAGCAAGGCTTCCACATCGCCCTTGACGTCGTAAAAGTCCACCTTGGTTTCTGCCTTGCCCCACTGCAGCTGGTCGGCTGCGCCGTAGGCTAGACCTGCCACGCGCATGGGCTGGTAAAAGCCCTTGACGGTGGTGTCGGATTCGACCACGGTGTCATCCTTGAAGAACACGCGGCCCAGTTCAAACACGCGCACGCGCTGGGCCTTTCGGTCCACGTTGAACTTCAAAACTTGCAGCAAGGAACCCAGCAGCGACGAACGCATCACGCTCAAATGGCTGGCAATGGGGTTCAGCAGCTTGATGGCGTTGGTGTTGCCAGCCAGCTCTTGCTCCCACTTTTCTTCCACAAAGCTGAAGTTGATGGTTTCTTGATAGCCCAGACCCGCCAGTTCATGGCGCACACCAAACGGGCTGCGCTGGTTTTCAGCGCGCAGCTTGGGCGAGATGGGTGCCAGCGGCTTGGTGGTCGGCAGGTTTTCGTAGCCAATCATGCGGGCCACTTCCTCGATCAAATCCTCTTCCAGATTGATGTCGAAGCGGAAGGTGGGCGCAGTCACGCTGATCACACCTTCACTGACCACAGTCGCGGGTAGGCCCAGACCGTTCAGCGCATCCAGCACTTGCTGCTGGGTCACGGCCATGCCGATAACCTTGGCAGCGCGGGCCACGCGCAGTTGCACGGGCTTTGGCTGGGGCATGTTGGGCTTTTGGTCGTCCATGGCACCGACTTGCGTCTCGGGCGTGCCGCAGATCTCCAGCACCAGCGCGGTGATGCGCTCGATATGCTCGACGGTGAACTCGGGGTCCACGCCGCGCTCGAAACGATGGCCGGCATCGGTAGAGAAATTGAAGTGGCGCGAACGGCCGGCAAGCGCCTTGGGGAACCAGAAAGCCGCTTCGATATAGATGTTCTTGGTGTCGTCAGACACGGCCGTGGCGTCGCCGCCCATGATGCCGGCCAGCGATTCGACTTCCTTGTCGTCGGCAATCACGCCCACTTTGATGAAGTCGTCAATCTGGATGGTGTTGCCATTGAGCAGCTTGAGCGTTTCGCCCTGCTGGCCCCAGCGCACCGTCAGGCCACCGCTGATCTTGTCCAGATCGAATATGTGGCTGGGGCGACCCAGCTCGAACATCACGTAGT
>ERZ724504.606-NODE-606-length-20305-cov-5.647111_pt1 | contig 20305 bp, 17 predicted proteins | sample MGYA00376037_ERZ724504 | MGnify/ENA primary metagenome ERZ724504 (study PRJEB28724, sample SAMN07190888) | wastewater metagenome | isolation source: influent of sewage treatment plant in Hong Hong | place: USA: Christiansburg, Virginia | collected 2016-03-01 ... | reverse complement strand
CAAGCCGTCGATTTCGGTCAGGCCTTTTTCGCGGGCGACATCCATGATGCTCAGCATCAGGCGAGAACCTAGGCCGCGCCCACCGAAGTCGTCGGCCACCACCAGCGAGAACTCGCAGCTGGCACGGTCAGGGTTGGTGATGTAGCGCGACACGCCGACCAAGCGTGTGGTTTCTTCGATGTCACCTTCGGCGTTGGCTTTGCGCTCTTTGTAGACGGCCACCAGCGCCATTTCGCGGTCATAGTCGATCAGCGTGAAGCGCGACAGCATCGACGGCGGTAGCTCGGTGAGTGACGACACAAAGCGGAAGTAGCGGCTTTCTGTGGACAAGCTGCGCACAAAGTCTTGCAGCATCTGTGCGTCATCCGGGTGAATGGGGCGCACGGTGTAGTGGCCGCCACCGGGCATGGGCCAGACCTGCTCATGTTGCGCAGGGTAGGGCAGGATCGCCAAGTGGTTGTAGTTGTGCGAGCGCCCGCCGTGGGCTTGGTGCGAGTTGTCGATCACGATGCGCGCATCCACCGCCACCGCACCCGACTCGTCCACGATGATGGGGTTGATGTCCATCTCGCGCAGTTGCGGCAGTTCGCAGACCATTTCCGACACGCGCAGCAGCACATGCTCCAGCGCGTCCATGTCCACGGCGCTGGCTCCACGCCACTCGCCCAAGGTTTCGGCGACGCGGGCGCGGTCGATCAGGCGGCGCGCCAGGAATTGGTTCAGCGGCGGCAGCTCCATCGCCCGGTCGTTGATGAGCTCAATCATGGTGCCGCCTGCGCCAAAGGCGATGACGGGGCCGAAGGGGTCGTCGGTGACCAAGCCGATGTACAGCTCGCGTCCACGTTTCTTGCGCGCCATGTTTTGCACCGTCACGCCGTTGATGCGGGCGTTGGGTTGCAGTTTGGCGACGGACTGCATCATGTCGTTGAAGATGTCGCGCACGCTGACAGCGTTCATCACGTTCAGCGCCACGCCGTTCACGTCGGACTTGTGGCTGATGTCGGGCGAGTCGATTTTGAGCGCCACCGGATAACCCAGTTGCGTGGCGATCATCATTGCTTCGTTGGCGCTGCGGGCCAAAATGGTTTGCGTGACCGGGATGTGGAAGGCCGACAGCAGCGCCTTCGATTCCATCTCGGTCAAAATTTTGCGCCGCTCGGCCAGCACGCTTTCAATCAACAGACGTGCGCCTTCAATATCGGGCTTGGCCAACGTGGACAGCGGCGGCGGGGTTTGTTGCAGTAGCAACTGGTTTTGATAAAACGAGGCGATATTGCCAAATGCTCCCACGGCTGATTCAGGCGTGCGAAAGGTGGGAATCATGGCGTTATTGAGCAGCACGCGTGCTTCGCCCACGGTGGCATCGCCCATCCAGCAGGTCAATATCGGTTTGTGGATTTTGGCTTTCAATTCCACCAAGACCTTGGCCACCATCATGGCATCGCAACCGGCTTTGGGCGAGTGAATCACCAAAATACCGTCGATTTGACTTTCTTTGGTGGCCGCTTCAATGGCCTTGCCGTAGTGTTCGGCGGTGGCTTCACGCGAGAGGTCAATCAGGTTGCTGAGTGAGGCTTGGGCGGGCAGCAGTTTGCGCAACGCTTCAGCATTGGTCGCGGTGAATTGACCCAGTTGCAGGTTGATTTCGCTCACCCAGTCGGCGGCCAGTACGCCCGGCCCGCCGCCGTTGGTGATGATGGCCAGTCGCTTGCCGACCGGGCGGTAGCGCGAGGCCAAGCATTTGGCGGCAGAAAACAACTGCACGAATGAGTTCACCCGCACGGCACCAGCACGGCGCAAAGCGGCATCAAACACATCGTCGCTGCCCACAATGGCACCTGAGTGGGTTTGTGCGGCGGCGTTGCCACCGGTTTTACGCCCGGCTTTGAGTACCACCACGGGCTTGGCGTTGGCCGCTGCACGCAGCGCGCTCATGAAGCGCCGTGCGTTGGAGATGCCTTCAAGATAAACGACGATGCTGTGTGTTTGCTGGTCAGAAGCCAAGAAATCAAGCACCTGAGCGATATTCACCGCCGTGCTGGGCCCCAGCGAAATCACGGTTGAAAACCCGACTGCGTTGTGTTGAGCCCAGTCCAAAATCGATGCCGTCAGCGCGCCTGATTGCGACACCAGCGCCAGCGGCCCCGGCATGGCCATCGCTCCGGCGATGCTGGCGTTGAGGCCACTGCGAGGCCGTTGAAAGCCCAAGCAGTTGGGGCCCAGCAAGTGCATGCCGTGACGGCGTGCCACTTCATGCAGCTCTTGCGCAACCGTGGAGGACACCCCGCTGGAAATCACCAGCGCGGCGCGGCAGCGGATGCGACCCGCAACTTCCAGTGCGGCTGTGATTTCTTCCGTGGGCAGCGCGATGATGGCCAAGTCGGCTCGCGCTTGCGCCAAATCGGCCAACGTGCCGGTAGCGTGAATGTCGATGAAGGTCAGGCTGCCCTTGAATTGTTGCGCCTTCAGCGACGTCATGAGGGCTTGTGCCTGCTCGGTCAGGCTGTCAGGCTCATCGAGCTTGCCAGCGAAGACCACAATAGATTCAGGCGTGAACAGGGCGTTGAGGTAGTGTTGTTCCATGGCGGGGGATGTCGGCCCTCCTGACCTCGCGGCCTGTCGGGCCTGTGGATAAAAAAATCAGTCTGCGCCGATCAGCACCTTGACGTGGGCAGCGACGCTGCGTGCCAGCGGACTGAGCACGTAGCCTCCCTCCAGACAAGAGATGATGCGGCCTTGGCAATGGCGATTGGCCACGGCCACGAGCTGTTGGGTCACCCAAGCGTAGTCGGCCTCGACCAAGCCCAGATTGCCCATGTCATCTTCGCGGTGCGCGTCAAAGCCCGCTGAGATGTAGATCAACTGTGGTGCAAATTTGTCCAGCGCGGGGATCCAATGCTCCGTCACGGCGGCGCGGAATTCTTTGCCGCCTGAGCGGCTGGGCAGTCCCACATTGACCATCGTCGTGGTGTGGCCGGTTTCTTCGGGGAAGGGATAAAGCCCGCGCTCGAAGATCGAGCACATCAACACGCGCTCGTCGTCTTTGAAGATGTCTTCGCTGCCGTTGCCGTGGTGCACGTCAAAGTCAATCAGCGCCACGCGCTCTAGGCCGTGCACGTCCAGCGCATGGCGAATGCCGACGGCCACGTTGTTGAAAAAGCAAAAGCCCATTGCGGCGTCGCGCTCTGCGTGATGACCCGGTGGGCGCACGCTGCAAAACGCGGTGGGTGCTTCACCGCTCAACACCAAGTCCGTGGCTTGCACGGCGGCCCCAGCAGCGCGCAAAGCGGCTCGGACGGTGTGGCGGTTCATGTTGGTGTCGGGATCGACCGCGTGATAGCCCTCTTGCGGTGACGAGGCCACGAGCTCTTTGACATACAGCGACGAGTGCGCGCGGCTGATTTGCTCCTCGGTGGCCAGTGGTGCATCGTAGGGCAGCATGTAATCGAGCAAGCCCTTGACCAGCAACAAGTCGTTGATAGCGCCCAAGCGTTCGGGGCATTCGGGGTGATGCGGCCCCATTTCATGGCGCGCGCAGTCGGCGTGAGTGATATAGGCGGACAGCAAAACAGTCTCCTCTCGTTTTGGGATCACAACGGTTTTTTACCGCACGAGAGTCTCAATCTTGATTTGAGTCAATTCGTGGGTAAACCCATTCAAAACTGAGCCAACTGCGGTGGTTGGTCGGTTTTGAATCCATCATGGTATGCACGACAAGCGTGCAACTACCTTACAAAAGAGAGGAAACAGGTGTCAGTTTGACCGCCCGTCAGTGCTTATTTTTCTAAATACCACTGAATGAAATACTTGGCGACGAAGCCCACCATGCCAAAGGCCAGACCTAAGAAAATCACAAAGGTACCGAATTTACCGGCCTTAGATTCCCAGGCCAAATGCCCAATGATGAACAGCATGTAGAGCATGAAGCCCCCCACGCCAAAACTAAGACCGAAGGCGGCAATCTGCTCTTCTGAAAAACCAAACATATATCAAGGTGGCCCAAGGGGCGGTTCGCGCTCGGGCAAGGAGGATGCATCCACCAAATCCCGATAGGCATGCCAGCTCGCGTGGCCGAGCATAGGCACCACAAAAATCAGCCCCAGCAGCAGCGAGCCTAAGCCCAGCAGCGTGAAGCCCATGATCAACGCTGCCCACAGCGCCATCGGCACCGGGTTGGACAGGACAACTTGCCAGCTGGTCAACACCGCTTGGGTGACGTTGACTCGGCGGTCGAGCAGCAGTGGCATCGCTACCACGCTAGAGGCGAACATGGGTGCGGCCATCACGCCGCCCAACGCCAGCCACAGCTCAAATAAAAATCCATTGGGTGCCAGCACGACATAGCGCAAAAAATCCAGTGGTGTGTGGATGGGTTGCGGTGCCAGCAAAGTGATGAGTGCCGCTGAGGTCACGACCCAGCCCGTGCCCGCCAGTGCCAACAACACGCCAAAGCGCACCAAACACCACTCGCTGCCGGTTTCACTGGCGCGGGCGTGGCGCCAACTCAGCCATGTATGTATCAGCAGTTGGAGGTTGACAGGCTCGCCGCGCTCTACCGCGCGGCTCATGGCGTACAAGCCGGTGGCCAGCACCGGAGCCACCACTAAAAATCCAGAAAATGCGCCGGCCAGCAGCCAAAAGCGGTCATGCGCCATGACCAGCAACACGCCGCCAAACGCGGCCAGCGCCAAACCATGCGCGAAGCTCCACAGGCCGCATTGGGCGATATCGCGCCAAGCTAAGGCCAACCACAGCAAAGGTCGATCCAGCGCGACCTCGCGTACGGCGGGCAGTCGGGGAATGGGGAGCAGTGCGGTGTGCGGCATCGGCGATCCTGAGCTTGTCAGTGCGATTCTGCCTTGAAGTTGATGAAGACCAAATCCGCGCTCACCCTAGGACGAACGCGGGTTCATGTCACTTTCAGCGGCCCATGCCGTGACCCATGTCGCCGTGCGGTGCGTGCATGTGGCGAGCGGTTTCGGTGTCAAACACTTTCTTTTGCTCAGCGCTGAGCTGTGCGTAGAACGCCTTGGTGGCATCGGCGCGCTGGTTCATATCGGCATCGCGCTCGGCCTTGCGCGCTTGCATCTTGTCGATGCGCTCGGGGGTGGTGAGCTTGGCCATGTCAGCTTGCATGGCATCGCGCTCAGCCTTGGAGTGCATCGGTGGCTTCATGGTGGCAGTGAAGCTTGTCCACGCCGGTTCTTGAGCCGCAGTCAGCTTGAGCTTGGCCTTGAGTTGCGCCAGATGTTCGTTGTGACGCGCTTCCATCTTGGCGGGGTCAGCTTTGTCGCCATGCATGGGGTGCCCCATGCCTTGAGCGCCCATCGGGCCGCCCTTGGCTTCTGGCGGCGGGGTTTGGGCCACAGCGGCCAAGCCCATGCTGGCCAACAAGCCAGCCACCAACAGACGATTGCGCAGAGATTTGTACACGGATGTCATAGTCACTTCCTTGGGTTGAACACTTACAGCCTGTCAACGCACGGCGTACGCATCAGGCAGGAGTTCAGTGTGCGCTCGCCTTGTATCACCCGTATTGCGCCCGGACAAGGGTTTGTAAAGTCCCGCTGAAGTCCGGCTTAACAGGGCCGCGTGTGCCCTGCTGCCATCAAGAACGGCGTTGACCCGGCGTGTACGGTGCGCGACCAGCAATGTGACGGAAGGTGATGCGGCCCTTGGTCAAATCGTAGGGCGACAGCTCCAGCGACACCTTGTCGCCCGCCAAAATGCGGATGTGGTTCTTGCGCATCTTGCCTGCGGTGTAGGCAATCAATTCATGGCCGTTGTCCAGCGTCACGCGAAAACGCGAGTCGGGCAACACTTCGTTGACCATGCCACTCATTTCAATCAGTTCTTCTTTGGCCATAGCCATCTCTCCAGCAAAGTTTAAAAAAGGCACTTCGCTGCAATGACGGAGCTTGAGCCGAACCCGCCATTGTAAGGCGTTAGGCTGATTCAGCCCGGTTTGTGACCAAGCCTTGCTGCGCCGCCCACAAGTTCAAATCGCGTTGTTGAATGGCGGCGGCCATCAATTGCGGGAAGCGATCCGGCGTGCAAGCGAAGGCTGGAATGCCCATTGCCGCAAAACGCGCCGCATTGTGGTGGTCATAACCCGGCGTGCCGTTGTCGGCCAACGCCAGCAGGCAGATGAAGTTCACGCCCGAGGCTTTCAGCGCCGCCGCACGCTTGAGCATCTCCGCCTGGTTGCCACCCTCGTACAAGTCGGTGATGAGCACGAGGATGGTTTTTTCAGGCCGGTCAATGACTTGCTGGCAGTAGCCCAGCGCCAGATTGATGTCGGTGCCACCGCCCAGTTGCACGCCAAACAGCAGATCGACCGGGTCTTCGGCCTCGTCGGTCAGGTCGGCCACTTGGGTGTCGAACACCACCATGCGCGTGCGCACGGCTTTGAGCGAGGCCATCACCGCCGCAAAAATCCCGGCATAGACCACCGACGCCGCCATCGAGCCGCTTTGATCCACGCACAGCACCACATCGCGCAGCGCTGAGCGTTTGCGGCCGTGGCCGATCAGCTTTTCGGCGACCACGGTTTTTTGCTCGGGCAGGTAGTTGCCTAGGTTGGCGCGGATGGTGCGGTGCCAGTCGATCTCGCTCAGCTTGGGGCGGTGGTTGCGCTCGGCGCGGTTCAGACTGCCGGTGATGGCTTGGCGCATGGGTTCTTTCAGGCGCTTTTCCAGCTCCTCGACCACGCGGCGCACCACGCGCCGGGCGGTGTCGCGGGTCTTTGCGGGCATCACCCGGCCCAGCGACACCAAGCTGGCCACCAGATGCACGTCGGGCTCCATCGCCTCCAACAACTCCGGCTCCATCAGCATCTGCTGCAAATTCAGGCGGTGCAGCGCGTCTTGCTGCATGACCTGCACCACGGAGCTGGGAAAGAACTCGCGGATGTCGCCCAGCCAGCGCGCCACGTTCGGGCAGCTTGCGCCTAGGCCGCCTTTGCGCTCTTGGTCGTACAGGGCTTGCAGGGCGGCGTCGGCCCGCTGCAACTCGCCCGGCAGGCTCACGCCGCAACTGCTTTGCGCCGCATCGCCCAACACCAAGCGCCAGCGTTGCAAGGGATCAGTGGACACAGCGGTGGACATGGCAAGCTCCTAAGTGGGTTGGGTACTGAAGGCGTAGTGTCCGCCAAAAAAAACCCCCGCAGCGCGAGCTACGGGGGTTTTGTTCGATCCATCGTCAGCCGGTTTTCACCAGCCTGTGGACAACTCAGTGGTTTGAAGCCGAGGCTGCGCCGTAGCCGGTTTGTGCGCGCACAAACTGATCGTCAAAGGCGGCGATTTCGGCCTTCGAGCGGACGCTGCTGGCATCCAACTTCGAGAAGATGAAGCAAAACAGGAAGGCAATCGGCATCGAAAACAGCGCCGGTTGCTCATACGGGAACAGCGGCTGCGCATTGCCCAGCACCGTCACCCACACCGATTTGGAGCACACCACAAAGCCCACGGCGCTGAACAAGCCGCCGTAGCCGCCAGCCAGTGCGCCGCGTGTGGTCAAGCCCTTCCAGTACATCGACAGCAGCAGCACCGGGAAGTTGCTGGAGGCGGCAATGCCGAATGCCAAGCCCACCATGAAAGCCACGTTTTGCTTTTCAAATGCAATGCCCAGCACCACGGCAATCACGCCCAGCACAATGGTGGCGTACTTGGAAATACGCATTTCATCGGCTTCTTTGGCCTTGCCTTTCATGATCACGCGGGCATACAAATCATGCGAAATGGCCGAAGCACCGGCCAAAGCCAAGCCTGACACCACCGCCAAAATCGTGGCAAATGCCACAGCAGCCAAAAAGCCCAGCAGCAAATTACCGCCCACAGCTTTAGACAAATGCATGGCGACCATGTTGCCGCCGCCAATCAGCTTGCCGCCGATTTTTCCGCCTTCAAAGAATTCTGGGTTTTGGCCCACGATCACAATCGCGCACAAGCCCAACAAAAAAATCACATTGAAGAAGTAAGCGATAAATCCAGATGCGTACAGCACTGACTTACGGGCTTCTTTGGCATCAGTCACCGTAAAGAAGCGCATCAAAATATGCGGCAAACCGGCAATACCAAACATCAAGCCCAGGCCCAATGAAATAGCTGTGATCGGGTCTTTGATGAGCGAGCCGGTGTTCATCAAATTCCAACCGCTTTTGTGGACAGCGGTGGCTTTTTCAATCAGCGTGGTGTAGCTGAAACCAAATTGGCTCATGGCCAAGAACATGACCAAGGTGCCACCGGCCATCAGCAAACAGGCTTTGATAATCTGCACCCATGTGGTAGCCAGCATGCCGCCTTTGGTCACATACACAATCATCAACACACCCACGACCACCACAGCGACGTTGTAGTCCAAGCCAAACAGCAGTTTGATCAGCTGGCCTGCGCCCACCATTTGCGCGATCAGGTAGAAACACACCACGGTCAGCGAGCCAATGGCCGCCATCGTGCGCACTTTGCCTTGATCCAAACGATAAGCGGTGATGTCTGCAAAAGTGAATCGTCCCAAATTGCGCAGGCGTTCAGCCATCAAAAACAAAATGACGGGCCAACCCACAAAGAAGCAAATCATGTAGATATAGCCATCCAAACCTTGGGTATAGACCATCGCGGTCAAACCCAGCAGCGTGGCCGCCGACATGTAATCACCCGCAATGGCCAAACCATTTTGGAATCCGGTAATTCCACCGCCAGCAGTGTAAAAATCGGAAGCTGATTTGGTGCGGCTAGAGGCCCAGTAGGTGATACCCATCGTCATGGCGACGAAAATCAAGAACATCACAATGGCGTGCATGTTCAAGGGTTGCTTTTCTGCGGCTTCAACGGCGGGGCCAGCATGGGCGGCGATACTGGCGAGTAAACCAGAACCCAAAACAGCGCAGCGAGATAGTTGAGTTTTCATCATTTTTTCAGACCTAGTGTGGCTTCGCTGACCACTTTTTTGGTTAAATGATCAAACTCGCCATTGGCGCGGTGAACGTATAAAGCGGTGATGATCCAAAAGAAAATGAACATCGCCAAAATCACTGCCACGCCCAAGGTGTAAACCGAAGTCTCACCGCCCAAACGTTGGCCCATCAACGCGGGGTTGAAGGCGACCACCAAAATCAAGCCATAAAACAGCACCAACACCACGGCCACCAAAGACCATGACAGTTGGCTGCGTTTGCGCACCAGTTCGTCGAAATGCGGGTTTTCTCGAATCCGCTTGTAAATTTGTTCACTCATGTCGTTTTACTGCTGTGAGATTTGTGAATGTCCCGGCCCCAATGGCCTGGCCTCGGCCACTTGACGCGCCCAGCATGTACGTGGGGATGGCACAGGTGCCAATCGAACAGGGGTGCGGCTCGGTTGGTGGGGCATGTGCTGTGCATCAAGCAGTTGCCCCGAACTTATCGACGCTGAGAACGTGTTCCTAGCGTTGGGTGTCGCCCAAATTCCACCCGTTTCGCCATTCACGGCGCGGTTGTTGCAACCCAACAGCAGTTTTTCTTTACACAACGCCCACTTGCTCGCACTCCGGTGCCGAAGTGGAGCAATGGCGTTGATTTGCCGACAGATGTTGTAAAAAAGAGATTATTACGTGTAACTTACGTGCAAATGGCAATCAAGCCAAGAGCAGCGCCAGCACGGGAAGCACCAGCGCGGCGCGTGCTTCGTCGATCTGCACGTCGCCGCGCGCGGTGGCGGCTTGCGCATCGCCCCGGTGCAGTTGCTTGACCTTGTCGCCCATCTGTCGGCGCTCGGGCGGGGTGAAGCTGGCAAAGGCGCGGCGCAGCAGGGGCAGGCGCTCGATGAAGGTGGCGTGATCCAGCCCTTGCAGCCATTCGTCCATCACCGGCCAGAGCGCGTCGTGGTGCAGCAGCAAAAGGCCGCTGCCGCGCAGCAGCCCGGCCAGCCAAGCGGTGGATTCGGCGGGCGGTACCACCGGGGCCAGGGCCAGACGGGCGCGGCGCGCCAGTTCGTCAGTGGTGACGCGCTGGCGGTCGAACAGCAGGCGCAGCGCAAAGCCGCGCAGGCCGGGGGCGGCGGCTTCGCTGTCGGCCAGTTGCGTCAGGCCCACCAGCCAGTCGTCGCGCAAGTCGGTGTTGTCCAGCGTGTCTAGGGCGACTTGCACCGCGTCCACGCGGTTCATCAGCTCGGTGGCCGCGTCTTCGGCGATGCCGTTGGCGGCGGGCAGCAGGCCGATGGTGATGCGCTCGACCAGCCCGGTGATGATGGGGCCGACGCTGCTGGCATCGGTGCCGCGCACGTCGCCGTAGCGGGCCACGCGCGCCAGCGGCGGCAGCGCATCCATCAAATGCGCAATGTCGGCGGACAAGGCGGCTTGGTTTTGCACGCAGCGCAGAAGCACCTGTACCGCGCTGGGCAACTGAGCCAGCACGGCGTGATCGAGCAAGCGGGTCAGCGTCGGCAGCTCGCTGCTGCCCTGGGCTTGTTCGCTCAAACGCTGGCTGGCGGCGGTTTCGATGGTGTTGCCAAAGCGGCTGGCGTCGATCAGCGCCAGCGCCAGTTCGGGCTGCCAGCGCAGTTCCCAAGTCTCGCGGAAGGTGCCGGTGCGGTTGTTGTCCCGCTGCAAGGTGCCCCAGTCCACGTTCAGCAGCGTCAGGCGGTGCAGCAAGCGGCTGCGCTCGCGGCCACCTTCGTCGCGCAAATCCAGCTCCAGAGGTTTGGATTCGGTGGTGACTTTCAGGCGCAGGCGCTTTTGCTGCGCTTCCAGATCGCGCTGCAAGGGCGCAGCCGCCATGTTGGACGGCACGTGCCCAATGCCGTGCCCCACTTCCAGCCGACTTTGCACCACCCGCAGCGGGCCGGTGTCGCCGTGGCACAGCACGGTCAGGATGGCCTCGCGCAGCTCGGTCAACCCGGCCAGCGGTTTGCCACGCAGCGCCGCCAAGGTGTCAGACAGGCGCACGGTTTCGATCACGCTGGCCGACGAAGCGTCCATGTCTTGCTCGCGCATCAGCCGCGCCGCTTCCACCACCCAGCGCAGCCCGGCTTGCTCGGGGTTGCGCCAGACGTGGCCGTACCAACCGGGCGAGGTCACGCCCGCGCCGTAACCGCTGGCGCTGGTCAGGCGCTGCGCGCTCCACGGCACCCAAGTCGCGGCGACTTTGGTTTTGGGCAGTCCTTTGAGCAGCGCTGCGTCGGCCTTGACCGCGCCTTTGGGCGGCTGCATCAGCGCCGACAAGTGCCACGCGCCGCAAATCACCGCGATGTTTTGAAACCCCGCCTTTTGCGCCTCGCGGATGCGGCTGCGCATGTGCGCCTCACGCCTGGACTCGCGCAGATCGGGCGCGGGCGCGTGTTCACGCAACGCCGTCATGGCTTCGGCGATAGCAGCAAACAGCTCGTTGGCATCTTGCCGCTGCTCGACTTCGATTTCCCACCACTGCTCCGGGTCGTCATAGCCCGCCGCGCGCGAGAGTTCACCAATCGGGTCGATGCGCAGGCTGTTGAAGTCGCGCAGCCCGTCGTCATCCTTGTCCGCGTCTTCGGGCGATGCAGCTTCTGGGGTGGGGGGAGATTCGGCGCTGGGCGTTTCGGCGGCGGCCTCCGGTTCAGCCACTGCTGTGTGATCCACAGGTGCGCCTGACTCGACTTCAGTGATGGGCTGGACAGCTTGCGCCGCTTCGGCCTCCTTGGCTGCTGCGGAGGCCAGCTCTGCGGCTTTGGCGGCGGCCTCTTCGGCGATTGCTTCGGCGAAACCGTGGGTGGGCGGCAAGTCCATGAACCACAGCGGCACTTGCTGGGCTTGCGCGTGTTGCAGCGCCTGCCACTCGGGCGAGAACTCGGCCAGCGGGTAGAACACGCCGTGCTGCGGCCCGTCCACCGGGTAGACCAGCAGCGCCACCGGCGGGCGCATCTCGGGGTCGGCCACCAGCGCGGCCAGCGTGTCAGCCTCGGGCGGGCCTTCCAGCAAGATCACGTCCGGCGCTTGCGCAGTCAGCGCCGCTTTGAGCGCCCGAGCGCAGCCGGGGCCGTGGTGGCGGATGCCGTAATAGCGCAGGGTGGTGTCCATAACTTAAAGCCTCTTTAGGTGGCAACCATAAAGCCTTCGAGATTGGTGGCGAAGTGCTTGAGGGGTGTCCAGTGGGTCAAGATGCGATCAAATTTTTCTAGAGCGGCGCTGTTGCCCAAAGAGTTTTTAGGGAGTAGCTGTCCGTGGGTAATATAAATGAGGGACATAGTTGACTGTTTGGCCATTTCAGCAATGCGCGATTTTCTGTAAAGAATAGGGTGGTAGTAGTTGCCACGCAGATGGGCCAGTCGTTGCGTCCAAGACAACCAATAAGGCAAGAATGAAAAAAAGAAAACTCCACCTGGTTTAAGAATGCGCCGGATTTCTTGCAGCGATGCTTGGTCGTCGTGCACATGCTCCAAAACACCAAAGCTGACGACGAGGTCAAACTCGCCATCGGCAAAGGGCAGGGCTGAAGGATGGGTGAGCGCTACCACGGGAATGGACTGCTCGCTCAGGATCGGCGTGGCTTGGGCGAAGGCGCTGTCAGGATCACTGGATTGGATGTCACACGACACCACATTGAACCCTCGCTGCTTGAGTAAATAGCTGATATGGCCTTTGCCGCATCCCCAATCCAATACTTTGATTTTTTTGCCGGGTTTTAAAAATTGCGAGGCTAAGAAATCTACCATACGGACATAAAGACCCTGTGTGGCACCACCCAAAAAGCGATGAGTTTCATGGCGCTGCGCAATTTGCATCAAATACGCATCGAGCTCCACTGGGGCCATCATTTTTTGCCTGAGTATGGCGGGACTAAAACCTGCCATCAAATTTGCATCCAAAAGAAAATCCTCCTGTTTTAATTTTTAAAATCAAGCGACTCACGCCACGTCCATGCAAGCCCGGTACAAGTCCTTCCAGCCGTCGCGTTCTTTGGCCACGGTTTTCAGGTATTCGAGCCAGACCAGCTTGTCTTGCACCGGGTCTTTGATGACCGCGCCGGTCAGGCTGGCGGCCAGGTCGGCGGCGCGCAGCACGCCGTCGCTGTAGTAGCCCGCCATCGCCATGCCGTGGCCGAGCACCGAAATCGCTTCGGCGGTCGATAAGCTGCCGCTGGGCGATTTCAGCTTGGTCTTGCCGTCTTCGGTCAAGCCGTTGCGCAGTTCGCGGAACACGGCGACCACGCGGCGCACTTCGGCCAGCGCGGGTTTTTCAGCAGGCAGCTCCAGTGCGCGGCCCAACTCGCCCACGCGGCGGCTGACGATGCTGACTTCTTCGTCAAAGGTGTCGGGCGGGGGCAAGATCACGGTGTTGAAGCGCCGCATCAGCGCCGACGACATCTCGTTCACGCCCTTGTCGCGGTTGTTGGCGGTGGCAATCACGTTGAAGCCGCGCCGCGCCTGCACTTCCATGCCCAGTTCGGGCACGGGCAAGGTTTTTTCTGACAGCAAGGTGATCAGCGTGTCTTGCACTTCGCTGGGCACGCGGGTCATTTCTTCCAGGCGCGCCAGCTTGCCGCCTTGCATGGCTTTGAGCATCGGGCTGGCGACCAGCGCGGCTTCAGACGGGCCTTCGGCCAGCAGGCGGGCGTAGTTCCAGCCGTAGCGCAGCGCCGATTCGTCGGTGCCCGCCGTGCCTTGAATCAGCAGCGTGGAGTCGCCACAAATGGCGGCGGACAGGTGCTCCGACACCCAGCTCTTGGCCGTGCCCGGCACGCCGTACAGCAGCAGCGCGCGGTCGGTGGCCAGCGTGGCGACGGCGATTTCAATGATGCGGCCTTGGCCGATGTACTTGGGGCTGACTTCAAAGCCGTTGTCCAGCGTGCCGCCCAGCAAATAGGTTTTGACGGCCCACGGCGACAGCAGCCAGTTGGGCGGACGCTGGCGCGTGTCGGCCTTGGCCAGCTCGGCCAGTTCGTGGGCGTATTGCTGCTCGGCGTGCTGGCGCAGCACGGCATTGAGTTGGGTGGTGTCGGTCACAGGGGCAGCTCCTTGATGAATTGCTGTTTGGCGCGCAAATGGGTTTGAATCAGGTCGGTTTGTTTGGCCGCTTGGCGCAGGTGCCAGACGATGCCCGATTGCGTTTGGGCAGCGGCCAGCGCGGTTTCGGTGGCGCTGTGGCAGCGTTGCAGGGCCAAGGCGAGCGTGGGCAAATCAGCATCGGCGGCCCGCAGTGCGGCCAAGTTCAGCAGCTCAATGCGCAGGCCCCACTGCTCGTGTGCGGCGCTGGTGTTGCCCAGTTGCATGAATTTGTCCAAGCCCCAGCCCGCACCGCTGGCGGCCTCGGCGACGCGCTGGGTCAGGGCGGACGGCCAAGGCTCGGTGTAAGCGCGCAGTCCTTGCAGGGCGCGGCCCAGTTGATCGGCTTCAAGTTGCGCAATCACATGCCGTTGCCGCGCTTCAGCATTCAGCGTGGCCCACAGCACATCGCAGTGGTCTTTGGCATTGTTTTTGTGGGCATAGGCCAGATCCAGCAGCGCGCTGGCCCAGTCGCTGTCGGCAAAGTGGCTGGCGGCTTGGGCCAAGCCGGGCAGCAGCGCATCGGCCCATTCGCTGGCTTGCAGCAGGGGCAACAGTTGCGCTGGATTTGCTTGCGCTTGTTGGCTCCAGCGTGCCGGGGGCACCAGCGCCAGCACTTGCCGCAGCCAAAAGGCGCGCTCGCCTTCGCGTATCGCGCCGCCGTAACTGGCGGCGGGCGGCGTGGCGGCAATGCCGTCGCGTTCCCAGCTTTTGTCGATGGCGCTGGGCGGCTCTACCGTCAACTGGGGCGCGTTGCTGCCCAGCAAGCGGCTGACCGAGCCCAGCAGTCCGCCGGATGTGGGGGCGGCGGCTGTCCAGCGCAGGCAGGCATCGGCCCGCGCCGCCAGCCGCTGCGCGCAGGCGGAGGTGGGCAGGCGTGCCAGCAGCCCGGCGGCGGCCTGTCGCACGGCTTGGCTGCGGTCGGCCAGCAGACTCTCCAGCAGTGGCTCGTCGTCGGCGCTTAACTGGTGGGTCAAGGTTTGCACCAGCGCCAGACGTGGTTCGGCTTTTTCTGCGGGCAGGGCGGCGGCCAGCCACTGGCGGGCCAGCGCGGGGTCGATGTGGCGCTGGCGCGTCAGGGCGGCGCAGCGGTCGGGCAGGCTGGCTTCGTCAAAGATGCGTTGGCGCTCGGCGGCATCGTCCAGCGCTTGATCCGGGTTGGCGAGTTTGCGCAGCGCGGCTTGCCAATCGGGGTGTTGCGCGGCCAGCCAGCGGCCTCTCTCCCCCAGCACCGGCCACCAGATGGCGCGGGTGCGCGGCTCGGCCAGCACGGTGGGCAGCAGTTCGGCGGGCAGGCGGCGGCGGTGGGCGCGCAGGCGTTCGACCATCCATGGGGCGATGGCTTCCAGCTCCAGCAGCCGACTCAGCGAGAGCCAGCGGCGCAGCGCGGCGGGCAGTTCGGCCCAGGTTTCGGGCGCGGCGGGTGGGGGCAGCGGCAGGCGTTCGGGCAAGCGGCCCGCGCTGCGGTACAGCGCTTCGCTACCGGCTTGCCACAGCAGGCGCTGTTCGCGGTTGATGGGCGTGGTGGCGGCGGCAGATGCGTCGGGCAGCAGCGCGGCCACGGCGGCGCTGGCGGCCACATCGGTGGGCACGTTGGCGGTGCCGACCAAGGCGAGGCGGGTGAGGTCTTGCATGAAGCGGTGAGCGGTGGAGGGCGTGCGGATTAAGACGTGGTCAGCGCTTGGTAGCGGCCTTGGTGGAACAGGCCCAGCGGGCGCAGTGTGTGGCCGTCCCACTCGGCGGCCACGTCCAGCGGTTGCCCGCCCGAGAGGCTCATCCACAGCCAGTGGTTCAAGCCCGCCAAGGGCAGCGCGTGGCCGTCGGCATCTACAGCCCACCACGTCGCGGCGGCTTCGGTTTGGGCTTCGCCCGCACGGCGCAGCGGCGTGACGGCTTGCAGCACCACCGGCAGTTTGTCCAGCCAAGGGTTCAAGGCCAGCGCTGCTGCCCAGGCCGCGAGCAGGCCGGGCATGTTGAGCGGCGTGCCCGCAAATTGCTCCGGCGGCGGCGCGGCGCTGATGCTGCCTTTGATGGCGGCGCGTTGCGGGTACGCGCCGGGCCAAAACGCCAGATCAGCCTCGAAAGCGGTGCCGGGCACGGGCGCGGCTTCAAAGGTTTGCGGGCCGACGGCAAATTGCAGCAGCAGCGCCGGGCGGCCTGTGCGCTCGCCCATCAGCCAACTGCGCAAGACGCGCACACGCTCGTCGTCATCGCGGCTTTGCCCGATGATGTGCCAGCGGTCGCGCACAGCCTCGCCGTTGGCCAGCACGTCGTCTGCGCGCACGGCGTAGCCCAGGTACTGGCGCAGCGTGGCTTGCAGCGGCGGCGGCAGTTGTTCGATGCGTTCGTTGCCGCGCACGGCCAGCGACCACAGGCCCATTTCGGCCAGCAGTTGCTCGGGCCAGTCGGGCGTGCTGCCGGGCACGTCGGCCAAGGCGCGCACGCGGGCGGCCAAGCCACTGACTTGCGCATCCACCAGCCGGGCGGCTTGCTGTTCCCACACCGCAGAGCCTTCGCCGGGCAGGCGGGCCAGACCGTTGCGCACCAAGTCTTGCAGCCAGATGTCGAAGGCGCTCAGGCCGTCTTGCACGCGGGTGTCGCGCTTTTGGGCGCGCTTGCGCTGCGCGGCTTCATCGACGGGGGCGGTGGCTTTGGCTTCGGCGCGGGCTTGTTTGTGCTCGGCGGTTTCGCTGCGCTTGTCCAGCCAGTTGCTGACCCATTCGGGCTCGGTCGCATCGACCAGCAATTGGGGCTGCTGCGCCGTCAGCATCAGCAAGCCGAGCGCGTGTTTGCACGGAAATTTGAAGCTGGGGCACGAGCACTTGCTGGCGAAGTCGGCCGCATCAACCCGCACTTGATAAGGCTTGCTGCCGCTGCCTTGGCACTCGCCCCACAGGGCCCGACCGCTTTTGCCGAGCAAAGGCCAGTGCTTGGCGTTGGCCAGTTTTTTGCCGTTGTTGGCAGAACCGCTGTCAGGGGCCAGCGCCAGAACCTGGGACTCGGTGAGTTGCATCGCGAGAGGTCAAAGTGAGGTCCCGAAAAATACCACAGCCTTGCTCGCTACCTACCGTCCTCGACATCAAAGTGCGTTAAATCACTCTCTGGTTGAGTAGATCGGCATATTTCATGCTGCCTTCATAGCATCTACCTACAACAGGTGGTTCGCACTGTTTTTTTGATGAAGGGAGATCCAAATGCCAATCAGTATCTTGTTCATGGGCCCAGTGGGCGCGGGTAAAACCGAGGCCATTCGCACCATCTCTGACATGCAGACGCTGGACACCGACCACCGCGCCACCTGTCAGACCCGGCTGCTCAAAAGCACCACCACGGTGGCGATGGACATGGGTTGCCTGCAACTGGCGGGCACCGACAAGCTGCGCCTGCTGGGCACGCCCGGCCAAGAGCGCTTTGATTTCATGTGGGAGATTTTGCTCAAGCAAGCGCACGGCGTGATCGTGATGATCAACCACAGCAGCGCCGATCCGCTGGGGGATTTGGAATCACAGTTGTGCGCGGTGGAGCAACTCGCCTCCAGCCGCCCGCTGCCGGTGGTGGTGGCGGTGACTCACACCGACATGGCCCCGCATGCGTCGCTGGACATGTACCACGCGCATCTCCAGCACCGAGGCTCACTCTCGTTGCCCGTGCTGGCAATGGATGCGCGCGACCCCGGCCAAGTGCAGCGGGCGCTGATGACCATGACGGCGCAGCTGGAAATGCTGGAGTTCCCGCTGTCGCGCTTTGCAACCAGCAGGGCCGCCCCGCGCTGGCATTGAGGGCGCTTACTTCTTCATCGCGCAGGTGTTGAAGCCCAACAGTGCATAAGGCGGGCACCAACCCAGTGCGCCCGTGACCAGCGGCACCACGCCCAGCCAGCCCCACCAACTGACCGTGCCCGTGGCGGCCAAGCCGATCAGCACCAGCCCGACGACGATGCGCAAAACGCGGTCTATGCCGCCAACGTTGTGTTTCATGGGGAACGCCTTTCAAAATGGTTGATGAGGCCATTGGGCGCGCAAAGGGCAGCAGTCGTCTGTGACCGGGGTCACCCAGCCCGCCTTAATATTGAAACAACGACACCCCCAAGCCCATGCTGTTTTGCCGGTGGTTGTAGTCCAGCAGCGTTTCGCCGTAGCCGCTGAAGAACTGCACGTACCAGCGCAAACCCTGCGGATGGTTGCTGTCTACCGGGTAGCTCCAGTCCAACTGGGTGGAGCCGCGCCCCGACAGCTTGAGGGTGTTGCGGTGCGTCAGCGTGGCAATCGACAGACCCGGTGCCCAAGAGGCGCTTAACTCCGCTTTGCCGATGTAGTCGGTCAGGTGCGGGTTGTCGTCCACGCCGCGTTCGCTGGTGCGGCGGTTGACGCGCAGGCGCACCGACAGCTCGCCGCGCTCCACGCCCAGGGTGGTCTGGGCAAAGTTCCAGCTGCGCGACTGCGGGTCGCTTTGGCCGTTGGACTGGTGGCCCCAGCCCAGTTGCAACATGCGCCAGTGCCAGCCGCCGGGCAGCTTGTCCAGCTCGCGCGGCACGGGGATGACGTAGATCAGCTCGGGCTGGTAGTCGGTGCTGCGAAACGGGGACGAGGCCGGTTCGTTCCACAACTGCCAAAACGAGCGCTGGGTGTACGCGCCCCACAGATCGGCCCCCGGCAGCAGCGCGTCTTCCCAAATTTTGGCGCGCAGCGAGAGCTGGAACTTGGCCTCGGTTGGGCGGTAGTTGGCGGTGCTGGTGGACGGGTGCGTGGGGCTGGCGGGCGCGTTGTTGATGCTGCTGGTGCTGTGCAGCGGCAGCACAAAGTTGGGCTGGTAGGTTTTGAGGAAGAAGGTGCCGCGCTTGTCGGCCCGATCCAGCTCCCAAAAGCGCGACAGCATGTTGGCGGCCTGGGCGCTTTCGGGGGCGGGGTCGGGTGCGGCATTTGCCAACGGCGTTGGCGCGCTGGCAGGCGGCGCAGCGGCTGGCAGCACCACGGGCGCGGCGGCGGCTTGGGGGTGGTCAAACACCCGGTCGTAACAGGCCAGCCGCTGCGCTGGGTCGGGCAGGCTGCGGCAGGGCGCGGCGTCGGTGGGGTTGGCCAGGGCGGTGCTGTGCCACAACAGGGCCGCTGTGGCGACGGGCGCGCCTAGGCGCAAAGGGGTGAGGATGGGGGTCATGTGGGTGGGGTGGATCAAGCCATCTGGCCTATCGTCTTGCGAAAACGCAGCAACGATAGGGCAAAAAGCACCGTCCCGATAGCGGCCAGCGCCACAAAGGATGGCCAGACCAAGTCCAGCCCTGCGCCCCGGTACAAGATGGCTTGGCCCAGTTCGGTGAAGTGGGTGGTCGGGGCGATTTGCATCAGGTCTTGCACCCGTTGCGGCATGCTTTCGCGCGGGGTCATGCCGCCCGACAGCATGATGAGCGGGATCAGCGTGATGATGAGCAGCAGCCCAAACTGCGGCATGGAGCGCGCCACCGTCGCCATGAAGATGCCCAGCGAGGTGGTGGCAAACAAGTGCAGCGCCGCCCCGGCCAAAAACAGCGCCACCGAGCCCTGCACCGGCACCCCCAGCGCCTGCTGAATCACCAGATACAGCGCCGCCGCCGTCGCCACCAGCACCACCAGCGCCATCGACCAGACTTTGGCTAGCATGATTTCGGTGGGGGTGACGGGCATCACCAGCAAATGCTCCACGGTGCCGTGTTCGCGCTCGCGGATCAGGGCCGCGCCGGTCAGGATCATGGACAGCATGGTCACGTCGTTAATCAGTTGCATCAGCGCGCCAAACCAGCGCGGCTCTAGCCCAGGGTTGAAGCGAGCGCGCAGCTCCAGGCCCACCGGCAGCGCCGCCGTGCCTGCGTGGCGCTGCACAAAGGTGTTGACCTCGTCAGTCAGCATTTGCTGCACGGCCACGTTGCCCGAAAAAGCTTGGCTCATGCGCGTGGCGTCGATGTTGAGCTGCAAGGCGGGCGAGCGCCCGGCCAGCACGTCGCGCTGAAAGTGGGGCGGAATGTCCAGCACAAAGGTGTAGCGCCCGGCGTCCAGCCCGGCATCGGCTTGGGCCGGGCTGACGCGCTCGGGCAGGCTGAAGTGCGGCGGGTAAAACGCATCGATCAACCGCTGCGACAGGGCCGAGCCGTCTTCATCAACGATGGCTATCGGCGCTTTGTGCAGGTTCTCGGGCATGGCCGTGGCAGCGGTGTAGATGCCGACGGTGAAGATGTAGCCGATCAGGGCCAGCATCATCGGGTCGCGCCACAGGCTCCACAGCTCCTTGATGCCCAGGCGGTAGATGTTGGCAAGGTGTCTGAGCATCTCAACGCTCCTGTTTCT
>ERZ724504.605-NODE-605-length-20316-cov-8.989882_pt1 | contig 20316 bp, 22 predicted proteins | sample MGYA00376037_ERZ724504 | MGnify/ENA primary metagenome ERZ724504 (study PRJEB28724, sample SAMN07190888) | wastewater metagenome | isolation source: influent of sewage treatment plant in Hong Hong | place: USA: Christiansburg, Virginia | collected 2016-03-01 ... | reverse complement strand
GTGGGATACGACGTGTACCGGGGCCCATTCACATCAAACTTGCGAATGAGCTCGGGATCGAATATCAGGTCTTTTTGAGTCGTGTTCATGGGTGGTACTTCTGTTGGTTGCACGAGACAATCGCAGAATCCCCCCGAAATCGTATTGACGTGGATCAAAGGGCTCCAAACGTTGGTATAACCCTACAAGTTCAGGTGATTGCACGTGCAGATGAAATCGGTAATTCCGGTGACGGTGGTTGAGATCAAGGCGGCCTGCTCCCAATGTAACCTGCGGGAGCTCTGCCTGCCTTTTGGCCTGGATCCCAGGGAAGTCAATCAGCTCGACGAGCTCGTCGGCAGCCGCCGCAAGATCAAGCGGCAGCAGCACCTCTATCGCTCGGGCGATGGTTTCGAAGCCATCTACGCGATCCGTGCCGGCTCCTTCAAGACCGACGTGATCCTTGAGGACGGCCGCGACCAGGTGACGGGCTTCCAGATGACCGGCGAAGTCCTCGGCCTCGACGGCATCAGCACGGAACATCACTCCTGCAATGCCATCGCCCTCGAAGACAGCGAAGTCTGCGTGATCCCGTTCAGCCGGCTGGAGGAGCTTTCCCGCCAGGTGGAAAGCCTGCAGCACCAGTTCCACAAGATCATGAGCCGCGAGATCGTGCGCGACCATGGCGTGATGATGCTGCTCGGCTCGATGCGCGCCGAAGAGCGTCTGGCGGCCTTTCTGCTCAACATGTCGCAGCGCTTCACCGTGCGGGGCTTCTCCCCGTCCGAGTTCCACCTGCGCATGACCCGCGACGAAATCGGCTCCTACCTCGGCCTCAAGCTCGAGACCGTCTCCCGCGCCTTCTCCCGCTTTCAGGAAGAAGGCCTGGTCGCCGTGCAACAGAAACACATCCGCATCCTCGACACGCCGGGTCTCAAGCGCCTGCTGAACCACCACAGCCCCTGAAAGACGCTGGCCCGGGCGTCACACCCAGGCCAGCAACCCGAGCGGATTCTTGCTCAACGCCACCGACACAATGTAGGCCAGGGTAGCCAGCGCACCGACGAAGGCAGCCACCCGCACGCCCTTCGGGCGCGCTGGCCGCAGGGCTACGGCACCGAGGCCGATGTAGGTGAGCAGCCCGAGCACCTTGGCCGTCAACCAGCCATGCACGAAGGGATACTGCTCCGCCATCACCGCCAGGCCGATGGCGCTGGCGAGCAGGCAGGAATCAACGATATGGGGAAGGATGCGGGTCAGTCGCGCACGCAGGCGCGGCGACCCCGTAATCGACCACCAGCCGCGCAGGGCGAAGCCGGTGCCGCTGAGAATCACGCAGGTGATGTGAAAGTGCTTGAGAGCCAGGTACATGTCGCCTCGAAAACCGGATTTTCCGCGGCGGCAGCCTGAACAAACGCCGGCCCCGCGGATGCAGGGCCCTCACTTTATCCGCGCAGCACGCCGACTTCCAGCGCCGCGAACCAGTTGATGAAGCGCTGCACATCGGCGCCCCGGTAGATGGCCCCGTGCTGGGGCACCATCATGTCGATGTCGAGTCGGGAAACCCGCTCGCACCAATCGCGCTTGGCCCGGTCGGACCCCATCCAGCGCTTGTGAAAGCCCTCTGCATGACGAATGTGGCGCGAGAAATCCTCCACGTACAGGTCGTTGTGATCGGAAGGCAGCAAGGCCGCACCCACGTCGCCGGAGAAGAGGATTTTTGCCTTCGGATCGTACAGATGGAAATTGCCCGACGAATGCAGGTAATGGGCCGGAATGGCCTGCAGCTCGAGTCCGCCCAGACGGATGGTCATGCCCGGATCGGGGATCGTGATGAAGGTCGAATCCTGACCGCCGAAATGCGGCAAAAAGGATTGCCACAGCCAGCTCGTGTAGCACTTCAGGTCCGGCTTGAACTCCAGCCACAGGGCCAGCGACGAGATGATGTCCGGATCCTGGTGGGACGCGAAGATGCCGGCCAGCCGGGTCGGATCGCATTCGGCCGACAGCGCCGAAAACACCGCCGGAAAAATCTCGATGCCACCCGGGTCGCACAGCAGGGCTTCTTCACCATGAACAACCACGTATTCATTGGTGTCGATGATGTAGCCCGGCTTGGTCGGGTCACGGGCAATCGCCAGCCAGCGGTGGGTGTCGTCCTGATAGATACAGTGGGCCTGCTTCATGGGTTCCTAATCCTTTACAAGACGTTCCTTGCCGAGCACTTCCAGTGAGCGCTTGATTTGAGCGATCACCTCCGCGAAATCTGTCGAAACCTGCATCAGCGCCGGGCTGAACCCCCCGCCGTAAGCCGCCTCGATCTTGGCCGAGCGGGCCAGCACACCGCCCAGTTCGACCAGTTGCTGGGTCTCCTCCACCGCGGCCCGCAGGCGCATGTCGAGGGTTCGCAGCTTGGCCTGTTGTTCAGCGAGCCGCGTGGCACCGCGCTTGCGCGCGTCCTTCACGCCCGGCACGCCGTCACCGCTGAGGCGGATCGCCGCCGCCAGAATGGCCGAGTTGCGCTGCTGCTGGACGACGCCGGTGACGCTGCCGACCGAACCGGACGTCATGTCGCGCAAGGAAGCCATGTGGCGGGTCAGATCCTGTGCAAAGCGGCGCAATTCATTGGACAGCACCCCGAAACCCAGCGCGGCATTGCCAGCCCGTTTGGCCAGAAATATGGCATTGAGGGCCATCAGGTTGATGCGGAAGGCCGTCGCAACGATAGCCTTGATCTCTTCATTGACCAGCACGATGCGCGCAAGCTCACCGCGGTTGGTTGAAGTGAAATTCAGATTTCGTTCTGGCGCGTTCATGCTGGGCTTTCGAAAGCAGCGTTGCGGGCTCGTCGATCTGTGAGCAAAGCCGGTTGCTGGTCTGAAAGGACTTTCGGCCGGCCGCCGTTGTGGGATTAACGGCGGCCGACCGACAAGCTTGAGTCTGCAGCCATTCAGGCTGCGACGCGACGCGGAGGCCGGATGAAATCCAGCGGATGGGTGCGCAGACGCAGCCACAGGCGCCGACGCAGCTCGCGCAGATCATTGCGCGGCAGGTCGTAGGCGCGCACGGCGGTCATCAACGACAGGGCAAAACTGACCCCCAGGTTGAGCACGAACATCACCGCCACCCCGAGCAGCGCCAGCGACAGCAGCCCGGTGCCAATCCACGGCAACTCCAGCGAGGACGTGGCAAGACTGAGGATGCCGGAATTGAGCGTGACGTGACGCACATCGAGGGGCAGGCCGAAGAACTTGCCGAGAATCGGCGTCATGCCGAGCATCAGGCCCAGGGAAATGTTGGTGGCCCAGCCCGACATGTTGCGGGACACGATGCCCGCCAGGCGGATCATGCGCATCTGCCCGAAACGATTGCCGAGCCGGTGCTCGGCAATCGCCTGGGGCAGGCGATGATAGACAGCCCAGTTATCCACCCAGCCACCGATCAGGGCCGCCAGGTACAGGATGCAGCCAGTGAGCGCAGCATAAAAGACGGTACCGCTATCCACCGGACTCAGGGCCTTGAAGACGTAGGTCGCCTCCGCCGTGGTCAGGAAGGCGTGCCCCGTCATCCAGTGCCAGGCGGCATCGAAGGCGTAGGCGCCAGTCGCCACCACCGCCACGTTGGCGATCGTCGCGGCAAGCTGGGAATGGCAGATGCTGGCCGCGTAGTCGACGATCACGTCGAGGCGTTCGTTGCCCTTGCGGTCGCGGATGATCGCGGCAAAGGCCGCTGCGGTCATGGCCGGTTGCTTGGTGGCGAGGATCAGCCCGAAAGCCTGCAGGAACAGGAAGTTCACCGCGTAGTTGAGGCCCGACCCAAGACCTTCCAGGAACATCGCCAGACCGGCGCCGGCAATGGCCATCTTGATCGCCGCGGTGGCCACCGTCATCAGCCCACCGCCGGCGGCGGCGATCCAGATGTGGCGGTAATCCTGGGGTGTCTCGGCGATGTAGTGCTCGCCGGTCTTGCCGGCCCGATCCACGATGCGACGCTGCAGGCGCTGCAGGTTGCTGCGCACCAGGTGGCGCAGGCTGGTGCTTTCGTGGGCGGCATGGGCGAGTTGCTGCAACAGCAGCAACACCGGCCCGGGCGTGCCGGGCTCCGCGCTCATGACCCCGACGATGGTCTCCATGCGGGTCAGGCAGCGGTCGAGTACGTCGAGCCCATACACGATATCGACGCTGATGCCTTCCGACTCCAGGCGCGTGGAAATCAGATGCATTTCTTCGCGGCAGGCGGCCAGATCGGCCTCCCAGGCTTCCAGCAACTGCCCCGCCAGACGCCCCTGCTCCCACGCACAGAGCAGGTTTTCGCCACTGTTGGCAAGGCACTTGAAGGGCGAACGGGCAACCGGCCCGGTCTGGCTGCGCGCCCGCAGCTTGAGGGACAAGCCCTGCCCCTGGACTCGTGCCAGCAGCAGACGAAAGCCATCGGCCATAGAGCGTGCCAGGGCATCGTTCATGACCGGCTCGCCGGGCGGAAAGAACACCTCGACCGCTCGCTGGAAGGTTGACGGCTGCAAACCGCGTATCAGCGTCAGATCCTTGTCCCGCTGGTAGCTGCGGCTCATCAGGTGGCCAAGGTCGTGGTCGTCCCGCGGTGACGGAATCAGTTTCGACGTCAGACGATCGCCGAATTCGGACAGAAAGCCCCGGTCGCTGGGAATCCCCACTTCGCCAAACAGGTTGGCGCCGTCGGTTTCGTTGAGGATGGCATACAGCGCCTGACGAACGGCGTCAGCCAGGTGAGGATGGGCAGCCAGCACATCCATCAGCACGGCAAAACGCTGGGTGGCCGAACCATGTACATCGGCCGAGTCGATATACACATCGTTCCACAGGGCCCCGCCCGAAAGCCAGCCGGTCAAGGCGCGCCATGCATCGAGACGGTCGGGCAGATCGTCGGCGGCAATCAGCGCACGCAGGCGGTCGGCGAGCCTGGGAAGATCGCGCTGGCTCTGGCGCTGGGGCGGGAGTGCTTCATGGATGCACGCAAGCAGTGCTTCGGCGGAGGGAGTCAAAGTATTCTGCATAGGTGAAGTATGACGCGAAGCGGTCATTTTGGTTCGACAGACGACCAGCATGCCGCCCAGCCGGTTTACCATCCCGCCCCATGCTCCCCATTCTTTTCCACGACGAACACCTCGTCGCCATCCACAAGCCTTCCGGCCTGCTCGTCCATCGCAGCATGCTCGACCGCCACGAGACACGCTTTGCCGTCCAGTTGCTGCGCGACCAGATCGGCCGCCACGTGTATCCGGCCCACCGCATTGATCGCGGCACCTCCGGTGTGCTGCTGTTTGCGCTCGACAAGGAAACCGCCCGCGCCGTCGGCGGGCAGTTCGAACGCCAGGAAGTCGCCAAGACCTACCTCGCCGTGGTGCGTGGCCATCCGGACGAAGCCGGCCGCATCGACCATGCCCTGACCCGCCAACGTGACGACGCCGAGTGGGTTGGCGAACGCACGTCCGAAGAAGCCCAGCCGGCCGTCACCGACTTTCGCCGCCTGGCCACCTGCGAACTCCCGCATCAGGTGGACCGCTACCCCACCAGCCGCTACGCCCTGGTCGAACTGACGCCCCACACCGGCCGGCGCCATCAGATTCGCCGCCACCTCAAGCACATCGCCCACCCCATCATCGGCGATGCCACCTTCGGCAAGGGCCGCCACAACCGCCTCTTCCAGCAACTCTTCAACAGCCACCGGATGCTGCTGGCCTGCGCACGGATGCAGCTCGTCCATCCGGTCAGCGGCACACCACTCGACCTGATCGCCCCGCTGGACGGAGAATTCGCCAGCGTGCTCGATGCCCTCCGATGGACCTCCACACTCCCCGAAGCCCTGCGCGCCCTTCGGCAGCCTTAACACACGCCTCTCCTGCTCTCTCCCAAGCTCCGGAGTTCCCATGGAAAAACACGCTCACAACCTGGAGGCCCTCCTGAAGACCAGCACCGACCGCCGCCAGGCCCTGCGCTGGCTCCTTGCCGGGACAGTCGCACCGCTGGCCGGTTGCGGCGGCAGCGTGGAAGTCAGCATCGGCAACATCAGTTATTCATCGCCCGGCACCCGTTGCGCGATCATTCCCGAAGAAACCGCCGGCCCCTATCCCGGCGACGGCGCCAATTACAACAGCAATGGCATTGCCAACGCCCTCAGCCTGCCCGGCATCGTGCGCAGCGACATCCGCACCAGCATTGCCGGGGCCAGTGGCGTGGCCAGCGGCCTTCCGCTCACCCTCACCCTCAGGCTGGTGAATACCGCCACCAACTGTGCCGACCTCTCCGGCTACGCCATCTACCTGTGGCACTGCAATCAGGCTGGCCAGTACTCGATGTACAGCAGCGGCATCAGCGCCGAAAACTACCTGCGCGGCGTGCAGGTCACCGACAGCAACGGCAGCGTCACCTTCCTGACCGTCTTTCCCGGCTGCTACGACGGACGGATGCCCCACGTGCACTTCGAGATCTACCCCAGCCTCGCCAGCGCCACCAGCGCCGCCGGCAAGATCAGGACATCGCAGCTCACCTTTCCCCTCGCCACCCTCAACGAGGTGTATGCCAGCAGCGGCTACAGCGCCAGTGCCGCCAACCTGGCCAGCATCAGCTACGCTACCGACAACGTCTTCAGCGACGGCACCACGCTGCAGATGGCCGCCATCAGCGGCTCCGTCAGCAACGGCTACAGCGCCTCCCTTACCGTTGGCATATCGGCCTGAAGCCCCCCGGCGCCGGCCGCAAATCCGGCGCTAAAACATCCTGCGACATCACAGAGCTTTCGTCCGTAACACAGGCCGGATAACATTGACGGTCTTTTGTGCAGCGCCACCGATGAATCTCTCCGAACGCTTCGACCTGACCCGCCTTCCCTGGCAGCGCGCCATGCGCCTCGGCCCCCTGCTGGCCTGGGGCTGCGCCCTGGCCATTGCGGCCTGGGTAGCGGCTGACCTGTTCTGGCGTTTCAGCGCACCGCGCGCGCCGGCCCTGCCCGTGGCCAGCCTGGCCGACCCGCAGGCTGCCGCCCTGGCCATCGCCAGTCGGCACCTGATGGGGCAATCCGCGGCGGGCGACCCCATGGCCCCCGCCGCTGTCGCCGCGCCCAGCCGCTACACCCTGCAAGCGGTGGTCACCGGCAGCAACGGGCGCCCCGGCTGGGCCATCGTTTCTATCGATGGCGGAGCCCAGCAGGGCGTCGTCGAAGGGCAGGACATCCAGCCCGGCGTCAGCCTCGCCCTCGTCAAGGGCGACAGCATCGAGATCGCCACCGGCGGCCTGCGTCAAACCGTCAAACTCGCCGAGCGCGGCAATACCGAAGCGCCAGGCGGCGCCCCCCCGGCCTCTGGCATGAGCGCAATGCCGCCAGCCCAGAATTTCAATGGCGACGCCAGTGGCGCGCCCGACTCCGCTCAACGTCCTTTCCCTGCCGGCTTCCCGGCACAACCCGTTCCCAGCCAATGAAATCTGCCCGCCGCAGCCCGGGGTTCGCCCGCCGGCTCCTCGCCGCCAGCCTTGCCACCACCGTCGCCGCGACCCTTGCCTTGCCGCTGCCGGCCATCGCAGCCGGCTCCGGGAACGACGCGCCTGCGGCTGCCGGCGAGCCCGTCTCCCTCAACTTCGTGAATGCCGACATCGGCGCGGTAATCCAGGCCATCTCGAAGATTTCCGGGCGCAATTTTGTCGTCGACCCGCGGGTCAAGGGCACCCTCAACATCGTCACGGCCCGCCCGGTAGCCCGCAACCTGACCTACCCGATCCTGCTTTCTGCGCTGCGCCTGCAGGGCTACGCCGCCATCGAAGGCCAGGGCATCACCAAGATCGTCCCCGAAGCCGACGCCAAGCTGCACGCCGTGCCGGTCGGCAAGGGCAATGGCGCCGGCGGCGGCGACCGCCTGACCACCCAGGTTTTCAATCTCAAGCACGAATCGGCCAGCCAGCTGGTCGCGGTGATCCGCCCGCTGGTGTCGCCCAATAACACGGTCACCGCCTACCCGGGCAACAACTCCCTGGTGGTCACCGACTACGCCGAAAACATCGGCCGCATCGCCCAGATCGTCGAATCCATCGACGTGCCCCAGGCCGACATGCGGGTCATTCCGCTCAAGCACGCCTCGGCCCTCGATCTCGCCCAGACCGTCACCCGCCTGCTCAATGACGGCAGTGGCGGCATCAGCACCGGCGGCGGCGTGGCCGGCGACGCCAGCCAGCGCATCACGGTAATCGGCGATCCGCGCACCAACAGCCTGCTGGTGCGCTCCGACAATCCGTCCAAGCTCAACGCCGTGCGCCAACTGGTCGCCAACCTCGATCAACCCGGCGCCGCCGGCAACATCCACGTGGTTTACCTGAAGAACGCCGAAGCCACCAAGGTCGCCCAGACCCTGCGCGCGGTACTGACGGGAGAAGCGGGCAACGCCGGGCAAACCACCGGCAGCAGCACCAGCTTCGGCTCAAGCACCACCAGCACCGGCGTCACCGGCACCGGCAGCCAGACCACCAGCGGCACCGGCACCACCCCGTCCTTCAGCAGCAACACGTCCGGCAACACCGGCGGCAATGGCATCGTCCAGGCCGATCCGATGACCAACTCGCTGATCATCACGGCGCCGGATGCCATCTACAACAATATCCGCAAGGTCATCGACCAGCTCGACAAGCGCCGCGCCCAGGTCTACGTCGAAGCCCTGATCACTGAAGTCAGCACCGAAAAAGCCGCCGAGATCGGCATCCAGTGGCAGGCCGGCAAGATCGGCTCCACCGGCGTATATGGCGGCACCAGCTTCAGCTCCGGCGGCAACAACGTGCTCAGTCTGGCCACCAGCCTGGCCTCCAGCAGCGGAACGACACTGCCCGGCAACGGCCTCAACCTGATTCTTGGTGGCGGCACCATCAGCGTCGGCGGCAAGCAGATCGCCAACCTCAACCTGCTGGCCCGCCTGCTCGAATCCGACAGCCGCGCCAACATCCTGTCCACGCCAAACCTGGTCACCCTCGACAACGAGGAAGCCAAGATCGTCGTCGGCAGGAACGTGCCCTTCCCCACCGGTTCCTACGCCACCGCCACCGGCGGCGCTACCGCCAACCCGTTCACCACCGTCGAACGCAAGGACGTGGGCCTGACGCTGAAGGTCAAGCCGCAGATCTCCGAAGGCGGCACGGTGCGCCTGCAGATCTACCAGGAAGCCTCGGCGGTGATCGACTCCACCTCGTCGGCCACCTACGGCCCCACCACCACCAAGCGCTCCATCGAATCCACCGTGCTGGTGGACGACGGCGCCGTCATCGCCCTCGGCGGCCTCGTCGAGGACACCTACAGTGGCGGCCAGGAAAAAGTCCCCGTGCTGGGCGACATTCCCTACCTCGGCGCCTTCTTCCGCTACGACACGCGCAAGCGCGGCAAGACCAACCTGATCGTCTTCCTGCGTCCGGTCATCCTGCGCGACGCAGCCAGCATTCAGGGCATTTCCGCCGACCGTTACAACTACGTCATCGGCCAGCAGCAGGCCATCGACAAAGTCGACGCCCTGATGCGCGGCGAGACCACCCCGCCCCAGTTGCCGCCCGTCGGCAGCCCGCCGCCGGCCGTGCCCTTCTACCCACCACGCGAGCAACCCGTCACCCCGCCGGCTGCCGCACCAGCTCCGGCCGCCGCGGCCCCGGTCGAGCCCACCGCCAGCAACACCCGATGAGCACGCCGGCCCTGCCCTACGCCTTTGCCAAGGCCCACGGCATTCTCGTCGCCGCCCGGAGCGCCGAGCACGCCGAGCTGATCCTGCGCGAAGGGGCCGATCTGTCGGCCCTCGCCGAAGTGCGCCGCAACCTCGGCGTGCCGCTGCACATCGAGAGCGTCTCGCGCGCCGCCTTCGAAGCCCGCATTTCCGAAGCTTATTCCGGCGCCGACGGCAACGCCGCCGCCGTGGTCGACGACGTCGGCCAGGAGGTCGACCTCACCCAGCTGATGACCGAGCTGCCGACCGTCGAAGACCTTCTCGACACCCAGGACGACGCGCCGATCATCCGCATGATCAACGCCCTGCTGACCCAGGCCGTGCGCCAGCAGGCCAGCGACATCCACATCGAGCCCTACGAGAAGAACTCCGTGGTGCGCTTTCGCCGCGACGGCGTGCTGGTCGACGTAGCCCAGCCGCACCGGGCCCTGCACGCCGCCATGGCCTCGCGGATCAAGATCATGGCCAGCCTCGACATCGCCGAAAAGCGCCTGCCCCAGGATGGCCGCATCGCCCTGCGCCTGGCCGGCCGCCAGGTGGACGTGCGCGTATCCACGCTGCCCACCACCCACGGCGAGCGCATCGTGCTGCGCCTGCTCGACAAGGGCAGCGGTCAGCGCAGCCTCGACAGCCTGGGCATGGCCAAAGACACCGTCGCCCCCTTTGCCGAACTCCTCAAGGAGCCCCACGGCATCCTCCTCGTCACCGGCCCCACCGGCTCCGGCAAGAGCACCACGCTCTACGCCGCGCTGCAGGGCATGGACGCCAAGAGCCGCAACATCGTCACCGTCGAAGACCCGGTCGAATACGACCTGCCCGGCGTCGGCCAGATCCAGGTCAATCCGAAGATCGAGCTCACCTTCGCCAAGGCCCTGCGCGCCATCCTGCGGCAGGATCCGGACGTGATCATGATCGGTGAAATCCGCGACCTCGAAACCGCCCAGATCGCCGTCCAGGCCAGCCTCACCGGCCACCTGGTACTGGCCACCCTGCACACCAACGACGCCGCCTCGGCGGTCACCCGGCTGGTGGACATGGGCGTCGAACCCTTCCTGCTCGCCTCCACCCTGCGCGGCGTACTCGCCCAGCGCCTGGTGCGCAAACTGTGCCCGGTGTGCCGTACCTCCGAGCCGGCCACCGCTGCCGACCGCGAACTCCTCGGCCCCGACACCCCGGCCCGACTGTGGCACGCCCCCGGCTGCCCCGAATGCACACGCACCGGCTACGCCGGGCGAACCGGCATCTACGAACTGATGGTTTCCGACGACGCCCTGCAACGCCTCATCCACACCGCCGCCGACGAAGCCGACCTGCGTGCCCACGCCCGCCAGAAAGGCGCCCACAGCCTGCGCGACGACGGCTATCGGCTGATGGCCGACGGCATCACCTCGGCCGAAGAGCTGCTGCGGGTGACGCGAGATTGACCACACCTTGCGCTGAGCACCCATGACCGCCTTTCGCTACCGCGCCCTCGACAACGCCGGCAAGGAATCCGCCGGCGTCCTCGAAGCCGACACCGGCAAGGCCGCCCGCGGCCTGCTGCGCGAGCGCGGCCTGTTTCCGCTCGAAGTCGCTTCCGTCGCCCAGGGCGCTGCCGGCAGCAAGTCGGTACGACGCAAGCTGCGCGACGCCGATCTCACCCTGCTAACCCGCCAGTGGGCCACCCTGCTGGCCTCCGGCCTGACCGTCGAGCAGGCCCTCGCCGCCCTCATCGAGCAGGCCGAAACCGAAGCCACCCGCCAGTTGCTGGCCGGCGTGCGCTCCGAGATCCTCGCCGGCTACAGCCTGCGCGCAGCCCTCGACCGTTACCCGCAGGCCTTCTCGACGCTGTACCGGGCCTCGGTGGCGGCCGGTGAAAAATCCGGCGAGCTGGCCAAGGTCATGAACCAGCTGGCCGACTACCTCGACCGCAGCCACGCCCTGCGCACCAAGACCCTGCAGGCCCTGCTCTACCCGGCCATCGTCGCCAGCGTCGCGCTGATGGTCATCGTCGGCCTGATGACCTACGTGGTACCGCAAGTCATCTCGGTCTTCCAGCAGGGCAAGCAGACCCTGCCCTTCCTCACCCGCGCGCTGATCGTCGTCAGTGCCCTGCTGCGCGAATGGGGCTGGCTGGCTGCGCTGCTCCTCATTGGCGCCGTCTTCACTGCCCGCGCCGCCCTGCGCGACATCCACGTCAAGCGCCGCTGGGACGCCTGGCTGCTCGGCCTGCCCTTCCTCGGCCGGCATCTGCGCACCCTCGACGCCACCCGTTTCGCCAGCACCCTGTCCATCCTCGCCGGCAGCGGCGTGCCCCTGCTCGCCGCCCTCGACGCCGGCCGCCAGGTCATCAGCCGCCTGCCTCTGGCCGACGCGGTAGGCATCGCTGCCGAACGCGTCCGCGAAGGCCAACCGCTGTCCAAGGCCCTCGGCGCCAGCCGCCAGTTTCCACCGCTGTTGATCCACATGCTGGCCAACGGCGAAGCCACCGGGCGCATCGACGAACTCCTCGATCGGGCCGCCAAGCTCCAGCAGGCCGAACTCGAAAACCGCACCGCCACGCTCACCGCGCTGCTCGAACCCATCCTGCTCCTCGCCATGGGCGGCTTCGTGCTGCTCATCGTGATGGCCGTGATGCAGCCGATCATCGACATGAACACCCTGATGAAATAAGGAAGAACCATGCGTAACACACCTCGCCGCAGCCGCGGCTTCACCCTGATCGAAGTGATGGTCGTGATCGTCATCCTCGGCGTACTCGCCGCCCTGGTGGTGCCCAAGGTCATGAGCCGCCCGGACGAAGCGCGGGTCGTCGCCGCCAAGCAGGACATCTCCGCCGTCATGCAGGCGCTCAAGCTCTACAAGCTCGACAACCGCCGCTACCCCAGCGCCGAGCAGGGCCTGCAGGCTCTCGTCACCAAGCCCACCGCCGCGCCGGTGCCCGACAACTGGAAGTCCTACCTCGACAAGCTGCCCATGGACCCGTGGGGCAAGCCCTACCAGTACGTGATCCCCGGCCTCAAGGGCGAAGTGGACGTGATGAGCTTCGGCGCCGACAGCGTCTCCGGCGGAGAAGGCTTCGACGCCGACATCGGCTCCTGGAGCCTCTGAGCCTCAATGCTTCGGCCCCGCCATCCCGCCCACCGCAACGCCGGCTTCACCCTGATCGAAATCATGGTGGTGCTGGTGATCATGGGCGTGATGGCCACCGGCATCAGCATCGGCCTCGACAGCCTGCGCGGCCGGGATGCCGACCAGGCCCTCAAGCGCCTGCGTCTGGTCCTCGAAGCCACCGCCGACCGGGCCATCGTGCGTGGCCGACCGATCGCCATCGAATTCCTGCCCGACGGCTACCGCTTCTCGGCCCTCGATCCGGACGACAACTGGCGGCCCCTCAACGATCCGCCGGTGTTCACCGAACGCACCCTGCCCGGCGGCCTGTCGTGGGCCGGCCTGCGCCTCGACGGCCAGATCGAAGCCACCAGCCCGCGCCTGCAATTCGGCAGCCAGACCCCCGAATACGAACTGCGCGTCGCCACCCCCACCGGCGAAGCACGCCTGCGCGGCAAGGCCAATGGCGAGGTCATCCTCGACATGCCGGGGCGCATCTCTTCATGATGCGCCGGGCGCGCGGCTTCACGCTGCTGGAAACCCTCGTCGCCCTGGCCATCCTGGCCATCGCCCTGAGCGCCGCCTTTCGCGCCATGGGCGTCACCGCCCAGTCGTCCGCCGAACTGCGCGAGCGCCTGATCGGCGACTGGGTCGCTGAAAACCGCCTGGCCGAACTGCGCGCCACCCAGGCCTGGCCCGCTCCCGGCACCAGCGAAGGCAGCGCCGACCAGGCTGGGCGCACCTACCGCTGGCGCGAGGAGGTCAAGAGCACCGCCAACCCGCTGTTCCGCCGGGTGGACGTGAGCGTCTACAGCGAGGCCTCGGACGCACACGCCATCGCCCGCCTCAGCGGCTACGTGGCCCGGCCGCTGCAATGACCCGCCCCAGCACACGCCAGCGCGGCCTGACCCTCATCGAGCTGATGGTCGCCCTGACCATTTTCGCCATCCTCGGCGTGCTGTCCTACCGCGCCCTGGCCGAAATCAGCACCAGCCGCGCCCGCCTCGAAGAGAACTTCGTGCGCTGGCGCGCCATCGGCCGCACCCTGCAGCGCATCGACACCGACCTGCTGCAGGCGGTCTCCCCCGCCGACCAGCGCACCACAGACACACCGACCACAAACACCGCCCCGGCGATGATCCTCGGACGGGCCGCCAGCGGGGGGGGCCCGGAATTCCAGTTCCTGCGCCTCGACGACACCCGCGGGGTACGCCGAGTCGGCTTCCGCCTTGTCGACGGCCATCTCGAATGGCTGCGCTGGAGCGGCCGCGACGCCATCGGCCAGCCCACCGCCGAACCGCTGCTCGACAACGTCCGCGACCTGCGCTGGCGCTTCCTGCAAAAGAACATCCGCCTCGACGCCTGGCCTCCATCCGACCGCCGCAACGCCCTGCCCGACGCAGTGATCCTCGAAATCGACCTGCCCGACACAGGCACCATCACGCGCATGATTTCCCTCCGCTGATGCAGCCCCGACGCCCGTCCCACGCCCCTCCATCGCGCCGCCAGAAAGGCGCGGCGGTGATCCTCGCCCTGCTCACGGTCACCCTCGTCGCCGGCCTCGCCGCCGCGGCCGTCGGTGATCTCGGCGTGGCGATGGACCAGATCATCGGCCGCCACGACCAGGCCCAGGCCCGCCAACTGGCCCGCGGCGCCGTGGACTGGGCCCGCAACGTGCTGGCCGAGGACGCCCGCACCACCCAGGTCGATCATCTGGGCGAAGCGTGGGCTGTCAAGGTGCCACCGACCCCGGTGGAAGAAGGCGAAGTCAGCGGCGAACTGCAGGATCTTTCCGGGCGCATCAACCTCAACAACCTGGTCCAGGCCGACGGCCCCAATCTGCTGGAACTCGAACAGTTCCGCCGCCTCCTCAGCCTGGTCGGCATCGGTGAAGCGGAGGCCCTCAACCTCAGCGCAGCGCTGCTCGACTGGCTCGACACCAATGACACGCCGCGCCTGCCGGGAGGCGCCGAATCGTCCTGGTACGGCGCCCAGACGCCGGCCCGCCGACCCGCCAACGGCCCCCTCGTGGCCGTTTCCGAACTGACCCAGGTACGCGGCTTCACCCCCGACCTGGTGGCCCGCCTGAGCCCCTTCGTCTCCACCCTGCCGGTCGGCACTGCCAGCACCCGGGTCAACGTCAACACCGCCCCCGCCGAAGTGCTCGCCGCCGCCGTGGCCGGCCTCACCCTCGACGCCGCCCGAGTCCTGATCGTTCAGCGCAACCGGGCCTGGTTCAAGGACGTGGCCGATTTCAGCGCCCGCCTGCCCGCTTCCGACGTCGCCCCCGACACCACCACTCTGGCCACCACCAGCACCTACTTCCTGGCTACCGGGCGGGCCCGCTTCGGCGTGTCCATGGTGCGCATGGAAGTGCTGCTGGACCGCAGCCAGAACTGGCCCACCATCGTTTGGCAGAAACTGTTATGACCCGCCTCCTCCTCGCCATCGACGAACAATGGCCAACCCGGCCAGACTGCCCGTGGGTGCTCCTCGGGCCTGACGACCAACGCATTGAAGAAGGCCATTCCGAGCCTCGCCACTGGCCGGCCGCCGCCGAGTGCGAAGTCGTCCTCACCGGCCCCCAGTGCCTGTGGCTCGAAGTCCCGCTGCCACGCAGCGCCCGCCGCGACCTGCCGCGCCTCCTGGCCTACGCCCTCGAAGACCGGCTGCTCAAGGACCCGGACACCCAGCACCTGACCGTCAGCCACCGCCGTCCGGCCGATGACGGCGAGCGCGACCTGGCTGGCGTGCTGATCATCGCCCGTGACCGTCTGCGCAACCTGATCGCCCAGCTCACCGCCATCGGCCGCCCGCCCCGCCGCGTGGTGGCCGAAGTGCAGACGGCGCCAGCCGGCCCCGACGCCTGGCAGCTCAGCCTGTCAGCTGGCGGCGCCATCCTGCGCAGCGGACCGAACAGCGGCCTGGTCCTCGACAACGACATCCTCATCCCGCTGCTGGCCCAGCAGGCCGCCACCTCGCGTGCCGCCAACACGGCACCGGCCCACATCGAAGTACACAGCGCTCCCGGCACGCCAGCCCCCGATCTGGCCATCCTGCACAGCGAAACCGGCACGCCCGTGCAAGCCGGCAGCCCCTACCTGTGGTGGCAGGGCGCCGACCGCAAGGCCGCCAACCTGCTGCAGGGCGAGTTTGCCGATCGCACCCGCGGCAGTTCCTGGATCGGCAACCTGCGTCCGGCGCTCATCCTCGGCGGTAGTGCGCTGGCCGTCTGGCTGCTCGTCAATGTCGGCGAAGTGGTGTGGCTCAAGCAGCACCTCGGCAGCGTCGGCGAACGTATCGAACGGGTCTATCGCAGCAGTTTCCCCAACGCACCGGTGGTTGCCCCGGCAGCCCAGATGCGCCAGCAGCTCAACCTCGAACGGGCCCGCCATGGCCTCCTGCGCGACGACGACGCCCTCGCCCTGATGGCCCAGGCCGCCGAGGCCCTCGGCACCGACGCGGCCAGCGGCATCGTCGCCCTGCGCTACGAAGACGGTCGCCTCGACCTGACCCTCAGCGGCCCCGCCGCCACCCGCGCCGAAGCCATCGTCGGCCTGCTGAGCAGTCGCGGCCTGCTCGCCAACCTGCGTCAGGACGGCACCACCACCCACCTCCTCCTGCGTCAGGAGAATCTGCAATGAGCACCGCCCAAACCGTCACCGGCCAGTCCCCCCTCGCCCGTCTGGTGCAGTCCTGGCAGGCCATCAGCCCGCGCGAACGCCGACTGGTGCTGATGGCCGCCACCGTCGTCGGTATCGGCATCGTGCTCACCACCCTCGACTGGAGCCGCAACGAACGCATCCGCCTCGGCCGTGCCGTGCCGCGGGCCGAAGCCCAACTTGAGCAAGTGCAGGAATCGGCCACCGAAATCACCCGTCTGCGCGCCCAACCGGCGCCCCAGCGCCCGGCCGCCACCGCCCTCCTCGACATGGCCCAGGCCAGCGCCAAAAGCCGGGGGCTGGCGCTCAGCATCCAGAGCGGCGGCGAAGGTCTGCACGTAAAGGGTCAGGCCGGCTTCGACGATCTCATCGCCTGGCTCGCCGCCGTCCAGCACGATCAGGGCCTGCGCGTGCTGCGCATGGAGCTGCAGCAACAAGGCGTGCAGGCCAGCATCGACGCCGTTCTGGCCCTTCCCGCGGCCCCCTGAACCGCCATGCTGAAGAAGCTCCTGCTCTTTCTGTGCCTGACCCTCGCACTGCTGATCGCCAAGGCGCCAGCCAGCCTCCTTGACGGCCTTGTCGCCCACTTCACCAGCGACGCCCTGCGCCTGCAGCAGGCCGAAGGCAGCCTGTGGCATGGCCGTGGCGTACTGGCCAGCCGGGATGCCGGCGGACGCAGCCTGAGCCCGTGGCTGCCGCTGGCCTGGGATTTCGACGCCGCAGCCCTCAGGCACCTGGCGGTGGCCTGGCATTTCTCCAGCAGCGGCACCCCGGTCGGTACGGTGGAGGCCGGCATCCAGGGCCTGAGCGTCTCGCAGTTTTCCCTCCACGCCCCGGCCAACACCGCCCTTTCACCCATTCCGCACCCGGTGGCGCGGGCCGGCTGGCAGGGTGACCTGACCATCGAATCGCCCCGCTGGCACTGCCCGCCCGACGGCAAGTGCAGCGGCGAAGCCCGCCTGCTGTGGCGCGGCGCGCGCAGCGCCCTGTTTCCGGGGCGCCAGTTCGGCGACTACGACATCCGCCTCAGCGCCCAGGCCGGCCACCTTCGCTACAGCGTGCACACCCTGACCGGCGAAGTCATCGTCAATGGTCAGGGCGAAGCCCCCTACGGCCAGACGCCACGCTTCGACGGCACCATCAGCGGCGAACCGACCTTTCTCGGCCGCCTGCCCGCCATTGCCGGCGGTGCCGCACGTCCCACCGGCCGGGCTGGCCAGTTCGAAATCCACTGGCCGCCGCGCTGAGCACCATCCCTTTCATCTGCCCACCGATTCCGCCAGAATGGCGACATCATTCCCACTCACCGTCACGCCGAAGCCCGCCTCCATGAATCCGATCCAAGCCGCCCGTGCCGCCGGCCAGCAAATCTGGCTCGACAACCTGTCCCGCTCCCTGATCAACGAAGGTCAGCTCGCCCGCCACATCGACAACGGCGTCGCCGGCGTCACCACCAACCCGGCGATCTTCCACAAGGCCATCGCCGAGGGGCAGGACTACCGCCCGGCCCTCGACGCCATGCGCGCCGAAAACCTGACGGCCGAGCAGCGCTACGAGCGCCTGGTGATCGAGGACGTGCAGCGTGCCTGCGACGTGATCCGCCCGGTATTTGACACCAGCCAGGGCGACGCCGGCTACGTGAGCCTGGAAGTGTCGCCGGCCCTGTCCGACGACGAAGCCGGCACCGTTGCGGCCGCCCGTCGCCTCTCTGCGGCCGTGGCCCGCGACAACCTGCTGGTGAAGATCCCCGCCACCGCCGCCGGCGTACGCGCCATCGAAACCCTCACCGGCGAAGGCCTCAGCATCAACGTCACGCTGATGTTCTCCCTCGCCCACGTGGATGCGGTGGCCGGCGCCTACCAGCGCGGCCTCGAAAAGCTGGCCGCGGCCGGTGGCAACCTGTCGAAGGTGCGCTCGGTGGCCAGCGTCTTCCTGTCCCGCTGGGATACCCTGATCGACAAGCAGCTCGAAGAAATCGGCACCGAGGAAGCCCTCGACATGCGCGGCATCGCCGGCGTGGCCCTCGCCCGTCAAGCCTACCAGCGCTACCTGGCGCGCTTCCACGGCGCCGGCTTCGCACCGCTGGCCGAAAAGGGCGCACGCCCGCAGAGCATGCTGTGGGCCAGTACCGGCACCAAGAACCCGGCCTACTTCGACCTGATGTACGTCGAGCCGCTGATCGGGCCGGAAACGGTCAACACCCTGCCGGATGCCACCCTCGCCGCCTTCGCCGACCACGGTGATGTCACGGAAAATCGCATTGTCGAAGATGTCGAAGCCGACGCCGCCCACATCGCCGCACTGGCCCGTCTCGGGCTCGACATGGACGTGCTTGGCGAACGCCTGCAGCAGGACGGCCTCGCCCAGTTCGCCACAGCCTTCGGCAAGCTGCTCGAACTGACCGCCTGAGCGATCTCTGCAGCAACGAGAAACGGCGCCTCGCGGCGCCGTTTTATATTCCGTGGGTCGGACTTCAGTCCGACCCACGGGCACTACCTGGCATGAGCGGCCAGGCGTTCCACACCGTTGATCTTCGTCCCCGCCGCCAGCCCCTTTTGCTTGAACCAGCCCAGGTTCATCTCCAGCGCAAAACGCGCCGGCTTGGCAGCACAGTGGTTGTCTTCCGTCTGGGGCTGCATGTCCTCCACGTTAAGGATGCGTCCCTGCTCGTCCAGGAAGGCCACCGACAGGGGCAGCAGGGTGTTCCTCATCCACATGCAGTGACGTTGCTGTTCGGTGAACACGAAGAGCATGCCGTGGTTCGCCGGCATGCTGCGACGCTGCATCAGCCCGACCATGCGATTTTCCTGGGTAGCGGCGACTTCCGCTTCGATGCGGTACATGCCGATGCTCAGTTCGGTCAGCGGCATCGGGCTGTCGGCGAGCACCGGAACGGCAGCCACGGCCAGCACGCCGGCACAGACGACACGAAGGAACGGGGAAGAGAAAGTCAGGGCCATGAGGGAAAGCATCGACAGAAGGAAAACCCGGGCGACGTTAACACGAATTGCGTCCACCGCGGGAGAGCGGCTTGCTTGTCGGCGCCGACGTTTCCTGCCAGTTGCCGGGCGACAAGCCTTCCAGCGTCCACTCGCCAATCTGCGCACGAATCAGCCGCAGGGTCGGAAAACCCACCTTGGCGGTCATCCGCCGCACCTGGCGGTTCTTGCCCTCGCGCAGCACGATCTCGACCCAACTGGTGGGAATCGACTTGCGCTCACGAATCGGCGGATGGCGCGGCCACAGCCAGGCCGGCTCGTCGATCAGACGCGCTTCGCAAGGCTTGGTAACGAAATCCCCCAGGTCGAGGCCCCCCGCCCGCAAACGGGCCAGGGCCGCGTCGTCGGCACTGCCCTCAACCTGCACCACGTAAGTCTTGGGCAGCTTGTGCTGCGGGTCGGCAATGCGCTTCTGCAGCAGGCCATCATCGGTCAGCACCAGCAGGCCCTCGCTGTCCGCATCGAGGCGGCCGGCGGCGTAAACACCTGGCACCGGGATGAATTCGGCAAGAGTCTGCTTGCCGGCCTCGCCAGTGAACTGGCACAGCACACCAAAAGGTTTGTTGAACAGGATCAGTTTGCTCACAGGACAGCTCCAGAAGCGACAAACCCGCCTGGCGGGCGGGTTTGCAGGGCAGGTCGTAAAACGGGACTCAGACCGCGTAGCGCCGCAGACGCAGGGAGAAATCCTCCAGCTGCTGGATGCCACTCTTCTCGGCGCGGGTAATCCAGTCCTGCAACTGCTGCAGGAGCTGCTCGCGGCTGGCCGTGGAGCGGGCCCACAGGGCGGTGAGTTCCTGGCGCATGGTAACCACGGTCTCAAGACGCTTGTTGGCCTGGAGGAGCGAAGCCAGGCGCCGCTTTT
>ERZ724504.604-NODE-604-length-20322-cov-6.268861_pt1 | contig 20322 bp, 17 predicted proteins | sample MGYA00376037_ERZ724504 | MGnify/ENA primary metagenome ERZ724504 (study PRJEB28724, sample SAMN07190888) | wastewater metagenome | isolation source: influent of sewage treatment plant in Hong Hong | place: USA: Christiansburg, Virginia | collected 2016-03-01 ... | reverse complement strand
CCTCCGCCTTCGTCATGAAAATCCTGTTTACCGCCGTGACCTTCGCCTCCGGGGGGAGCGGCGGGATCATCGCCCCCCTGATGGTCATCGGCGCCGCCGCCGGGGCCTTCTTCGCTGCTATGACGGGCCTTGATGCGGCCACCTTTGCCGCGGTGGGACTGGTGAGCGTTTTGGCTGGGGCGGCGAACACCCCCATCGCCATGAGCATCCTGGCCATCGAACTCTTCGGAAAGGGCATCGGCGCCTACGCGGCTATCGCCTGCGTCATCAGTTTCCTCATCACCGGGCATCGGAGCATCTTTCCCACCCAGGTCATGGCGATGAAGAAATCTTCGTCCGTGGAAGTCGAACTCGGCCAGGAACTGGACAAGGTGCAGGCGCGCTACAAGTTTCGCGAAAAGAGCGTTATCGGTACGGGAATTAAGATGACGAAAAGGATCAGGAAACCGGGAAACGGCCGGAAAGATTGATGCCCCGGAAATGGACACTGGCGGTGATCCATTTCCGTATCCGGATCAGGGAAGTTTCCAGGTGGATCGGAGCCGCCGATAGGTGGTTTCCGGGAGTTGGATGAGAACGGGGAAGGCGGCCGGATCGAGCCAGCGGAGGATCATTTCCATATTTTCCGGGGACATGGCCGTGCATCCCGCCGTGCCTCTATCGGGGCCTTGCCAAATATGGATGAAGATGCAGGAACCCCGGCCGGGGATGGGTGGGACGGCGTTGTGGTCCACGATGACGCCGAGGCGGTACTGCTGGTCGGGGCGATGCATTTCTTCACAACTTGACCAGTCGTCCTCGACGTTGTCTATATGTACCAGTCGATTGTAATAGCGGGATGTGACGTCGTCTATGCACCTTAGGCTCGGCGTCGCTTCCTGGTACGGCATCTTTATCCACCGGCATTCTTCGACCGGGGCGTATCCGAAGGCACCGCTCAGGCTGAAGATGCCCGCCGGGGCCCGACCGTCTCCCTCTCGTTTAACCGGGGCCCGATCGTTTGCCTTGCCATTTTCTGAGCCCCATCGATGCCCCTTCCCCGCCATCGGGGCGGACTCATTGTCTGTAAGTCGTTTTGAAGCTTCTTTCCGCGCGGAAAAGGATGTGGCCGCGCCTTCCGGATGCAGGCCCATACCCCAGCCCAGGCCGTTGCGGCCTACTGACACCGGGACCGCCCGGCCTACGGGCCGCCATTTGTCTTGCCGTAAAGATCTTTCGTAACGTTGCATTGTTCCCCGTAGCGAGAGCCAATCGGCGGTCTTGACGACTATGGCCTGTCGGGACGCCACCGCCGGGGCGGGGGCAGGACGGCCTTCGCCGCCGGGAGAGGCGCCGGGGTTTTTTGCGGGCTCAGTCGCCCAGGAAAAGGCGGAAAACATGACCGTAAGCGGTGCGGCTCCCCACGGTGTAAAAGTTAGCGACAGGATAAACAGCGTCAATAACAATAAAAGCTTCCGTGAACACATCATCAGGACCTGCCCCGGCAATGGGTCGGTCTATGTATGCGGACCGATTAGCGCCGATGTTTTTTGCATATACTCCCGGTCGTTTCATGTCAAGAAGGGGAGGGGCGTTCCCGGATTCCATTCACGGTCCGGTTTCCAAGCCGCCCGCCCACTTGCGGTACCGGATCAGCAGCAGCAGGCCGGGGGCCGCCAGGGCGGTGCAGATGACGAAGAACCAGATCCAGCCCACGGCGACAACGAGGAAACCCGTCGGCGCCCCGGTGACATAACGGCTGACGGCCATGAGACTGCTCAGGAGGGCGTACTGGGTTGCCGTGAAGCGGGTGTTGCAGAGCCCCATGAGCAGCGCCGTATAGGCCGCCGTCCCCATGCCCCCGCAGATGTTCTCGATCCCGATGACCGTGCTTAAGGCCCAGAGCTGGCGGCCCGTGAACTCCAGGAGGACGAAGGAGATCGTGGAGACGCCCTGGAGGATGCCGAAGACCAGCAGCGACCGCCGCAGGTCCCATTTCGTCATCAGCGCCCCGCCCACGATGCCGCCCAGGATGGTGGCGGCCATGCCGAAACCCTTGAAGATCGTTCCCAATTCCGTCCGGGAAAATCCGATATGTTGGAGGATGTAGGGAGTGGTCATCTGGGCGGCGGCGACGTCGCCGAGCTTGTAGATGATGACGAACAGCAGGATCTCCACCGCCCCAGGCCGCTTGAAAAACTCCACGAAAGGCTGCACGACCGCCTCCTGGAGACTTTGGGGCGGCGCCGCACCGTGCCGGAGGGGCCGCCCCGCCTCGGGATCGGGACAGAGGAAGGTGGCGGCAACGCCGACCAGCATGACCAAGCCCATGATGACATAGACGCTCCGCCAGGAGATATGATCCGACATGATCAGGGCCAGGGCGCCGCTGACCAGAATGGCGAGACGGTAGCCCATGATCCAGATCCCGGCGCCGGGGCCCCGTTCTTCCGGGGCGAGGTATTCCGTCCGGTAGGCGTCCAGGACGATGTCCTGACTGGCGCTGAAGAAGGCCAGCGCGACGGCCCAGAAGGCGACGATCAACGGCTGGGAGGCGGGACTGAAAAAACCCATGGTGGCAATGGTGGCGATCAGGGCCCCCTGGGTGATGAGCATCCATCCCCGCCGCCGGCCCAGAAAGGGGGGAAGGAAGCGATCCAGCAGCGGCGACCAGAGAAATTTGAACGCGTAGGGGAGACCGACGAGAGAAAAGATCCCGATCGTCTTGATGTCCACGCCCTCCGTGACCATCCACGCGGCGAGGGTGGAGCTGGTCAGGGCCAGGGGCATCCCCGAGGCAAAGCCCAGAACCAGCATGAGGAGCATCTTTTTGGTGAAATAGATCCGGAAGAGGGGGAATATGTATTTCATGATCGTCCCTGATTATTTACGCCTCCGGTAACGTGACGCCGCCTCGACCAAGACAAGAAAAAGACGCCGATGCGGTGCTTCTTCCTGCATCCGCTCGGGATGCCACTGAACGCCCAGGACAAAACGCCCTATCTCCGCCCAGGCCGAACCGGGGGCCGACTCGATGGCCTCGATGATGCCGTCGGCGGTCCAGGCCGAGGCGACCAGGTCTTTTCCCACCCGCTCCGGATGGACGGCCTGGTGATGGAAGGAGTTGGCGGCCAACGCCTCCCCCGGCGGCGTGCCGGTGGTACAGGTGGCGAGGCTTAACGGCGCAAAGCGCACGGAATGCAGGTAGCAGTCCTTGCTGCCTTCCGGATGAACTCTCCCTGGGGACGCCGCCGGCCGGTTGCTGCTTTCTCCCGTTGCGGCCTTGTCCGCCTTGTCGGCAGTCGGACCGTTGGCCATACCCTTCTCTTCCCCGGCAAGAGCGCCGGTCCGGTGGGTTTCTGCTTCCTTCGTTTCCTCCGCCGGGGTCGTCGCCGTGATCAAATCGGGAAAGTCCGCAGGCGCTTCGTCCCCCACGCCCCGCTCCCGGTCCTTTGCGCTGTGGGGTAGGGACGGACCGCCTCCCGGCGGCCGCCATTCCGTTCCGATGTCCTGAATCAACGCGCCGCCCCGGATGATGGACAAGAGCTGGCAGCCCCCGCAGATCCCCAGGACCGGGAGATCCGTCTCTTCCAGGATCGTTTTGGCCAGGGCGACGTCGAAACGATCCCGCCGGGGATGCACCAGCTCCTCCGCCGGCTGGGGATGGCCTCCGTAATGCTCTGGGCGGTAATCGGCCCCGCCGATGAAGAGAAAGCCCCGGAGCCGGGGGATGATCTTCCGGATCGTCGCTAAATCTTCGCCAGGAGGGATGCAGAGGGGGACGCCGCCGGCCCCGGCGACCGCGGCTACGTAGTCCGGGGGGACGAACAGGCGCTCGACTCCGGAGACGGCCGTGCTCTCTATGGACATGTTCAAACCGATCAGCGGCGGCACGGTTCAATTTCCGAAGCGGCGATTGTAGAGGTCGGCAAAGCCGTCCTTGCCCGTGGCCATAAGCAAGGTTAAAGGCATGGTCTTCTCCGCCGCCGCCAGCATCGACGCCGTGAGGTTCCGGATATCCCACTGGGCGTGGCGGTCCGCCCGAAGGCGGGCGATATGATAGAGTTCCCGGGCGTTGACCTTCAGGGCGACGCGCCGCCGGTGGGCGTTGGTCAGGATGTAGGAGGCGGCCTCAGCGGCCTCCGTCTCCCGGAGCTGTTCGTACCGCTTACCGGTGAAGTCCATGAGTTTCCGGAAAGATTCGTCCATCCCGATGGCGGCAATCGATGGCGGGATGGTGACGCCCAGACCGGGGTCGTATCCCTGGGCGGTGATGGTGGCCATGCGGTGGCGTTTCAACTGGGCGAAACAACCGGCGCTGACGGTGAGTTCGAAGAGGAGATCCACATATTCGAATTCTCTCAGGACGGTATCGTGAGACCGTAGGTGACGCAGGGCGGTTTTGACGAGGTTCATACGTTGCCCGGCATCCAGTCGCCGGGCCCGGGAAAGACAGGAAGACAGGGGCCGCCGGGACGAGGAATGGAGGAGGGCCGCCAGGAGCCGGAGATCGGCTTCGGGCGTGACATAGGCCAAGAAGACGTCGTCTCGCGACGCTTCCGGCAATGTCGTCACCGGGGCGATGGCGTCACCCCTTTGCCCTGGGGGCGTTTGAACCACCTGCTCCACCTCGGGACCGCCGCCGTCGCCTGTCATCCGCCGATCCCGTTCGTCCGGCGAGTCTTCCTTGAACAGGGCGGCCGCCGCCTCCCGCAACTCCCTCCGTGTCAGCAGATCGTAGTCCGTCGCCTCGGTATAGCGCACCAGGGACGGGGCGATGGACTTGGTGGCCTTATAGAGGGCGGCGCTCAAATCCCGGGCCTCCTTTAAGGGATGAGCGGCGAGGCGGCGGAGCATGAGTTCCAGATTCCGGGCGTTGAGGGTCATCCCCAGTTGGGTTTCCGTGGCCAGGGCGATGGCGTAGCGGGCATCTTCCTTGGCCCAGCCTTCGAGAAGGGAGCGGTTCGCGGGATCCCGCGCCAGCTCCGGATGCCGGGCGAAGACATGGGGGCGGAGCTGTTCGTAGCATTCCCGGTAAAAGGAGTTCTGACGCCCGACGACCTCGGCGAACGGCCCTGCCAGCCCCGCATTTTTTATCTCCTCCGGGATCACGAAGTCGTCCTTGAACAGGACGTAGCGCTGAGATTTTTCCGTATAGGAACAGAGGCGAAACTTCTCGATGTCCTCCACCAAAAGCCGGGATACCCCCAGGACGTCGAGGTTGAATACCGCGTGTTCGGCGATGGAACTGTGGCCCATCTCGAAGACGATATTCCGGTTTGACTGACGGGCCTTGTCCACCTCTCCCCGGGCGGCGGCCCGCAGTTCGTGCACCGGCCGGGGGGAGCGGCTGATCCGGGCATAGGCGGCGGCGATGGTTTCCGGCGTCAGTTCTTCGAGGTCCTCGCAGCGGTCCTCGATGTCCATGATCGTTTCGTAATCGATGTTGTAACCGGCAAGAATGACTTTCATATGCTGATCAACGAAATTTGAAGTTTTTATCTTTCAGCAGCCTCAGACAGGCAGCCACGACGTCGGCGTCGTAACGGACGCCCTGCTGGCTGCTGATTTCTTCGATGGCCTTGTGGATCCCCAGGGACGGCCGGTACGGGCGGTGTGAAGCCATGGATTCCACCACGTCCGCCACGCTGATTATCCTCGACGCCAATAGTAAATCCTGACCTTTCAGATGCCGGGGATAGCCGGAGCCGTCCATCCGCTCATGATGTTCCATGATCATCCGGGCTATCGGCCAGGGAAAATCGATGCCCTGGAGGATGTCGTGGCCGATCTGGGCATGGAACTTGATGAGGTCGTATTCGATATCCGTCAACCGCGTCGGTTTGCTCAGAATTTCCGCCGGGATGGACAATTTGCCCAGATCGTGGATCGCCCCGGCCACCCGGATGCCGTCCGCCTGCTCCGGCGACAGGCCCATTTCCAGGGCAATCGCCCGGGCGAGTTCGGCCACTCGCTTCTGGTGGCCCGCCGTATAAGGGTCCCTGGCTTCGACGGTGGCGGATATGACCTGGATGATCGCCTCAATGGATTTCTCCATCCGGGCGATAGTCTGCCCGATGAGATCTTCCGCTTCCCTGCGGGCGGTGATGTCGGTAAGAAAATTCAGCGTCGCCCCCCGGCCGTTCCAGGTAAAGGAGACGGCGTTGATCTCCACCCAGATGATCTTACCCGTTTTTGTCACGCAGCGGAAGGGGTAGATCTCCGGATAAGCGGATCCGCCGGCCACCCTTGCTTGGAAACGTTCGCTTACCATCTCCCGATCCTCAGGATGGATGCAGTCCGTGAACGGACGGGAAAGGAGTTCTTCCGCGGAATATTCGGTCATTTCCATCGTTTTGGGATTGGCGAACTTGATGACCCCGGACTGGGCGACGACGATCGCCTCGTTGGCATTGTTGATGAGGAGACGGTATTGCGCTTCGCTTTTCCGGATGGCTTCTTCAGCCAGGACGCGGTCCGTGATGTCGATGGCCGTTCCCAGTATGGCGGGACGCCCTTCGTATTCCAGATTGGTGGCGGCTAAATCTATCCACCGTTGCTCCCCGTTCTTGGTGACGATCTTCAACTCATAACGGGACGGAACTGCTTCCCCCCGCTGCCGGGCCAGACCCCGGACCTTGATGAGTTCCCGATAATCGCCATGCGCCAGTTCCCAATAATCAATCCACTTCAATTCCGCGAGGTTGTAACCGGTGATTCGTTCAAAGGCGAGATTGACATAGCGGACTTTCGTGTCCTGGATGATGAAGATCGCCGAGGGGGTCGTCTCGGCAATGGCGCGGAATGTTTCCTCGCTCGCCTTCAGGGCGGAGGCGACCTGGCGCTTATCCGTCACGTCCCTTATGTAGCCGCCGATGCCGTACTTGTCCTTACCGATCCTTACCCGGAATTTTCTGGTCTCGTAGATACGGTCGCCCACGGGCTCTTCGTCGGTGTGGATAGTATCGGTCTCCAATGCCTCCGTATCGGACATCCGGCACTTTCTCGCCGCCCCTTCCGGCATGAGTTCGAAGTCGGTCCTGCCGATCACCTCGGATTCCCGCTTGCCGAAGAATCTCAGGAGCGGCGCGTTGGCGATGATGTGGCGAAACGATTCATCCTTCAGGTAGGCCATATCGGATATGGAATCGAGAAAAGTGCGGTAGAAGTCCGTCAGGTCGCCGTCTTCCCCGGTGAAAATATCGTTCCCGGCTTCTCTCGTGCGGTTGCTCCGGCGCTCTGACGACGGTGCGGCCGGGCTTGCGGGAGGTTCTCGGTGCTGCGGCATGTTTTCCCCCGAGATAATTTAGTTAGAGAGATTTCTATATGAACCGCCGATATATTTCAAGAGAATAAAGCTTTGCCCGAAAATGAGTTCACTCCGGCCTCACCGGACTAATGGCGCCGTTACCCGGCGCCGGCACGGTTATTTCTTGACATCGAGCGGCAAAAAAACGAAAAGAGGCAAAATGGATGACATCGCAATATGTCGTCAAAGTGACCGGCGCACAAATAATTCCCATGCCCCGCGGTGCGCAGGGAAGCGCGATAATCGGATTTGACTTTTTAGCGGTGGCTCTGGGGACTCCCTATTTAGCATTTGGATCTGAAAGCGCCGGCCAAGTTCATAAGGACGCCATTTTGCGGGGTTGTCAAGGGCGGGTCGGCCGGGCAGGAGAAGGAAGGTAAATGTACCGGATGAAAATCACGATTGGCGGCGATTATCGCCGGACCGCGGCGGTGGCGTAATGAGACCGGTAATTGCCGTCATCGGCCGGCCCAATGTGGGCAAATCGACCCTCTTCAACCGCCTGGCCGGCCGGGGCAAGGCGATCGTCATCGACGAGCCGGGGGCAACGCGGGACCGGAATTATGCCGACGGCGATTGGCAGGGACGACCGTTTGTCCTCATAGACACCGGCGGCTTCGAGCCGGCGGCTACCGACGGCATCCTGGCCCAGATGCGGGAACAGACCACCCTCGCCATGGAAGAGGCGGACATCATAGTTTTTCTCATGGACGGGCGCGACGGGCTGACGCCGGCGGACCGGGAAATAGCCGCCATGCTCCGGGAGATCGATAAACCGGTCTTCCATGTCGTCAACAAGATCGACGGCCCGAAACACGAGCAACTTGCCTATGATTTTTACGGTCTGGGAGTCGAAGAGATCTTTACCCTTTCCGCCCAGCATGGTCAGGGCGTTTTCGAGCTTATGGATGCGATGGTGCATCTCCTTCCCAAGGAGGTCGAGGCGTCGCGGGAAGAGGAGCGGCTCCGCATCGCCGTCATCGGCAAGCCAAACGTGGGGAAATCATCCCTGATCAACCGCCTCCTGGGTTATGAGCGGACCATTGCCAATCCCATGCCGGGGACAACCCGGGACGCCATCGACACCCCCTTTGAACGGCAGGGGAGAAAGTATCTCCTTGTCGATACGGCGGGGATCCGCCGCAAGAGCCGCGTCAGCCTTACCCTGGAGAAGTACAGCATCGTTCAGGCCCTCAAGACGATCGACCGGTGCGACATCGCCCTGATCCTCATCGATGCCGCCGAGGGCATTACGGAGCAGGACGTCAAGATTGCCGGCCTGGCCCACGAGCGGGGTACAGCCTGCATCCTGGCGGTCAACAAGTGGGATTTGGTGGTCAAGGACAACGAAACGATCGGCGTTTACGTAAAGGACATCAAGGACAAAGCCAAGTTCCTCGATTTCGCGCCGATCATCTTCATCTCCGCCCTTTCGGGGCAGCGGGTGACGAAGATCTTCGACCTGATCGAAAAGGTTTACGAACAATACACCCGGCGGATCTCCACCGGCGATCTCAATCGGGCGGTACGGGAATTTACGGACCGGAATCCGCCGTCCCGGTCCGGCGGCAGCCCCAACGCCTTTGCCTATGTTACCCAGGTGGCCGTCAAGCCGCCAACATTTATCTTCTTTGTGCGCGATCCCCGGGCGGTCCATTTCTCCTACGAGCGCTATCTGGCCAATCAGCTTCGGGAGGCCTTCGGTTTCGACTCCGTGCCGCTTAGGATCTTCTTTAAGAAAAAGAGCAAATCCCAGCTTTCATCTTGACGAGGGAGGGATGTTTACAGTATGGACGGACTTCTAACCAAGACAACAGGAAAAGGAGGTTATATGGTCGTGAAATCATCTACGCGTATCTTTGTGCCCTGGTTGATTGGCGTTGGTTTGGCGTTCATGCTTAGCGGTTTCGCCGCCGCGGCGGACACCATCAGGCTGGGTGTCGCCGGTGCCCACAGCGGCGATCTGGCTTCTTACGGCCTGCCCACCAAACGGGCCGCCGAGCTTGTGGTCAAGGAATACAATGCCAAGGGCGGCGTCCTGGGCAAGAAGGTGGAGATCCTGGCCGAGGATGACGTCTGCAAACCGGAAGTGGCGACGAACACCGCCACCAAGCTGGTGTCCGGCGGCGTCCATGTGGTGCTGGGACATATCTGCAGTGGGGCAACGAAAACGGCCCTGGGTATTTATAAAGATGCGGGCATCGTCACCATGTCTTCCTCCGCCACCAATCCCGATCTGACCCAGAGCGGCAGGTACCCGAATTTCTTCCGCACCATCGCCTCCGATGACGCCCAGGCCCGTCTGGATGCCGGGTTCGCCATGGATGTCCTGAAGGTGAAAAAGATCGCCGTGCTCCACGACAAGGGAGATTACGGGAAAGGCCTGGCGGAATTTGCCCGTTCCTTCATCGAGGCCTCCAGGAAGGCCAAGGTGGTCCTCTTCGAGGGAATAACGCCGGGCGCCGTCGATTATTCCGCGGTGGTGAACAAGATCAAACAATCCGGGGCGGAGGCGGTTATCTATGGCGGGTATCACCCCGAGGCCTCCTCCATCGTCATCCAGATGCGCAAGAAAAGGATGAATACCTACTTCATCTCCGATGACGGGGTGAAGGACGATACCTTCATCAAGGTGGCCGGCAAGGCCGCGGAAGGCGTCTATGCCTCGGGCCCCAAGGACACCACCAAGAATCCCCTGGCCATCGCCGCCATCGCCGCCCACAAGAAGACCTACAATGCCGACCCGGGCGCCTTCTTCCTGAACGGTTACGCCGCCGCCCAGGCCCTCCTGGCGGCAATCCAGAAGGCCAAATCCACCAAGTACGCCGCCGTGGCCAAGGCGTTGCGCACCTACCCGGTGGATACCCCCCTGGGAAAGATCAAGTTCGACAAGAACGGCGACGCCATTGGCGTGGGCTTTTCCATGTATCAGGTGAAAAACGGGGTCTATGTCGAGGTGCCCGTGGCGGCCGCCCCGGCACCGAAAAAGAAGAGATAAGTGGATTATTTCCTTGAGCTTTTTTTCGGAGGACTGACTCGGGGCAGCATCTACGCCCTCATTGCCCTGGGCTATACGATGGTGTACGGCATCATCGAGCTGATCAATTTCGCCCACGGGGAGATTTACATGATCGGGGCCTTCACGGCCCTGATCGTGTCTTCCGTCCTGGCCTTCGCGGGCTTCTCGGGACTTTCGGTCCTCTTCCTGGCGGCGGCGGTGGCGATCATCTACTCCGCCGCCTACGGCTTTACCGTGGAGAAGATAGCCTACAAGCCCCTGCGCCAGGCCTCTCGTCTTGCCCCCCTCATCAGCGCCATCGGCATGTCCATCTTCCTCCAGAATTACGTCATGCTGGCCCAGACATCGGATTTCCTTCCCTTTCCCAGTCTCCTTCCCGAATTGCCGTTCCTGGAGGAGCTGGAGCTCAGCATTGGCTCCACGGAATTGATCATCCTGATGACCACGGCGGTCTCCATGGTGCTGCTGACCCTCCTCATCAAGTTCACGAAGATGGGGAAGGCCATGCGGGCCACCGCCCAGGACCGCAAAATGGCCATGCTGGTAGGGGTCGACGTCAACCGGACGATTTCCTATACCTTTATCATCGGTTCGGTACTGGCTGCCATCGGCGGGGTCCTCATCGCCTCCCACATCGGCCGGATAAATTTCTACATCGGCTTCATCGCCGGCATCAAGGCCTTTACGGCGGCGGTCTTGGGCGGGATCGGTTCCATCCCCGGGGCGGTGCTGGGGGCCCTGATCCTGGGCTGGACGGAGAGCTTCGCCACCGGCTACGTTTCCAGTGATTACGAAGACGTCTTTGCCTTCCTCCTCCTCGTGATCATTTTGATCGTGCGTCCTTCCGGTCTGTTGGGCCGTTCGACGGTACAGAAGGTATGAGAGGAGCCGCTCCCTTGCCCGCCATTGCCCATATCCGCCAATCCCTGATCATCGCCCTCTGGTTCATGTTCTTGACCTTTCCCATTTTGGTGGTCCGCGTCAATACCATCGAAAATATCATCGAGTGGCGCTGGCTGAATATGATGTATGTGGGGGCGGGAAGCTTTCTGGGGTCCTTCGCCTGGCGATATTTTCTGGGCCGGAGGGAGCGCTCCGCAAGCAGAAATGCCGTTCCGGCCGGGACCCGCCAACTGGCAGCGGTAGCTGTCGGCCCTGGGTACGACGTGGGGCCGGCGGGAATTGCGTTGGCCGGTGGAGTGGAGACTGGTCGCTCCGGTGGGGTGGAAGAAAAGGTATCAACGCCGCCGGCGCCGCCGGCCAAACCCTGGCTGCATCGGTTGATGGACGACCGGAAACTCCGCCGCCCCCTGCTGCTGATCCTGGCCGCCGCCGGGACGATCTTCCCCTTTCTTCCCTTCACCTCCACCTATCAGATCAACATCGTCACCAACGCCCTCCTCTACGTGATGCTGGGATTGGGGCTGAACATCGTCGTCGGCCTGGCGGGGCTCCTCCATCTGGGTTACGTGGCGTTCTATGCCGTGGGCGCCTACAGTTACGCCCTCCTCTATCACCATTTCGGGATCGGCTTCTGGACCGCCCTGCCCTTGGGCGCCCTCCTGGCAACCCTGTTCGGAATTGCCTTGGGATTTCCCATCCTGCGTCTCCGGGGTGATTATCTGGCCATCGTCACCCTGGGCTTTGCCGAGATAACCCGCCTCGTCCTGGAAAACTGGAACGAGTTTTCCTTCGGTCCGAGCGGGATCGCCGGGATTCCCCGGCCGGGTCTCTTCGGTTGGGAAATGGATCTCCACGGGGCCACGATCTACATCTATTTCCTCATGATCTTTCTGTGCCTCCTGACGATCTTTGTGGTCAACCGTCTCCAGAACTCCCGGATCGGCCGGGCCTGGGTGGCCCTCCGGGAGGACGAAACGGCGTGTGAGGCCATGGGCGTCAATCCCACCGCGGCGAAACTTACGGCCTTCGCCCTGGGGTCCACCTGGGCGGGTCTCGCCGGCGTGGTCTTTGCCGCCAAGACGACCTTCGTCAATCCGGCGAGCTTCACCTTCCTCGAATCGGCCATGATCCTCTCCATCGTCGTCCTGGGCGGCATGGGTTCCATCCTGGGCGTGATCATCGGCGCCTTTGTTCTGATCCTCACGCCGGAATATCTCCGGGCCTTCAGCGAATACCGGATGCTGCTGTTCGGCCTGATCATGGTGATGATGATGATCTTCCGGCCCCAGGGCATCGTCAGCGGCGTCCGCCGGATCTATGAATTCCATCGGGGACCGGGGGAGCAGAGATGAACGCCGTGACGGAACCCCTCCTCAATGTCCAGACACTGACCATGAATTTCGGCGGTCTCCGGGCCCTGGACCAGGTAAGCCTCCAGGTTCAGCCCGGAGAGGTGGTGGCCCTGATCGGCCCCAACGGCGCGGGGAAAACCACCTTCTTCAACTGCGTTACCGGCATCTACCGGCCCTCGGGGGGGGATGTCTTCGTGACGCCGCCGGGGAAGAAGCGGCGGCGCCTCAATGGTCTGAAGACCCACCAGGTCACGGCCTCGGGGCTGGCCCGGACCTTCCAGAACATCCGCCTTTTCCAGGAGATGACCGTCCTGGAGAATGTCATGATCGGCCGCCACTGCCGGACCCGGGCGGGGGTCCTCGGGGCGGTCCTCCGGGACCCCCAGACCCGCCGAGAGGAAAGGGATATCGTGGAGCGCAGTTACACCATCCTGGAAAAGATCGGTCTCGCCGGCGAGGTAAACGAGCTGGCCAAGAACCTTCCCTACGGCGATCAACGCCGCCTGGAGATCGCCCGGGCCATGGCGACGGAGCCCTTCCTCCTCCTCCTCGACGAGCCCGCCGCGGGGATGAACCCCCGGGAGACCGACGCCCTCGAGGCCCTGATCCGCCGGATCTGTGACGAGGAGGGCATCGCGGTGCTCCTGATCGAACATGACATGCGGATCGTCATGAGCATCTCCAATCGCATCTATGTTCTCGATTACGGTAAGAAAATCGCCGCCGGCACCGCGGCGGAGATCTGGGAGAATCCCGTGGTGATCAAGGCCTATCTGGGCGAGGAAACGGAGGAATAATATGGAGACGGTCCTCTTTTTCGGCGACAACCCTGAGCCGGCGACAAGCAAATGGGAAAAACGGGGACGGTTCCCATTTTTTCGTAAGCATATCGAACTAGTCGCAAGGGGGACGGTCCTCGCTTGCTGCGGTGATCTTCACCCGGCGGCAGCCGGGAATTCCTTCCTCATGCGGAGCATCCCGGAGGGGCGATGAGCGGCCTACTCGAATTGATCGACGTCCAGACTTATTATGGCAACATCCAGGCCCTGAAGGACATTACGCTTACCGTAGGGGAGGGGGAGATCATCACCCTCATCGGGGCCAACGGGGCGGGCAAATCCACCACCCTGATGTCCATCTCGGGCATTGTCCCGCCGCGGGCCGGCGACATCCTGTTCATGGGCCGGAGGCTTGGCGGCGTCAGCCCCAACGAGATCGTCGCCTTGGGGATCTCCCAGGTGCCGGAAGGGCGCCGGATCTTCCCCTATCTCACGGTGACGGAGAATCTCGACATGGGGGCCTTCCTCCGCAAGGACCAGGCCGGCGTGAAGAAGGACATGGAGCATATCTTCGCGCTTTTCCCCATCCTTGCGGAGCGGCGGAACCAGCCCGGAGGCACCCTCTCCGGCGGCGAGCAGCAGATGCTGGCCATTTCCCGGGCCCTGATGGCCCGGCCCCGTCTGCTCCTTCTCGACGAGCCCTCCCTGGGGCTGGCCCCGATTTACGTGCGCCTCATCTTCGACATCATCCGCCGGATCAACCGCGAGGACGGGACGACGATCTTTCTGGTGGAACAGAACGCCAATATGGCCCTGAAGGTGGCCCATCGGGGGTATGTCATGGAGACGGGCCGGATCGTCATGGCGGATACGGCGGAAAACCTCCGCAACGACGAAGGGGTGAAGCGGGCCTACCTGGGGGCATGAACTCGCCGGCCGCAACCCGTAAATGAAAAGTAATTCAATGCGCAGCCGATGTTACCTTCCCGGTGGTTCGGGGTGTCGGGGATGGTTGCGTCCATGCAGGTGAGCCCGAAAGTGCCGACAAATACATACTTCTACGATAGGGTGTTAGTCGAGTCCCTGCCCATCGGCGGTCCCGATGCGGCGGAGCGGCGGATCTTTTCCGACAAGGGCGAGATGGCCCAGATCATCAACCGCCCGGATGCCGCCATCCGGCAGATCGTTTACTGGGACATCGATTCCGCCCGCACCGGCGTGGATCGGGGCCACCACTATCATCTCCGGAAAACGGATCGGATGTACGTGATCGCCGGGGAAGTGGAACTGCTCCTGGAAGATCCGCGGACCGGCGCGCGGGATACGGTGGTCCTCCGTGCGGGGGAACGGGTCCGGATTCTCCCTGGCGTCGCCCATGCCGTCCGTTCCCGGATCAGGTCCCAGGTCCTGGAATACAGCCCCGACCCCTACGACCCCGCCGACACCTATCCCCATCGCATGGCCTGAATCCGTGCCGGTGGCGCCACCAGAGCACGCCCGATAGCATTCATCCGAAAATACAATATGGGCAGCTAACGGCTACGAACCCCATGCCGTCCCTGGCGGTGATCGGCGCCTTCCTTTCCGTGCCGGAATGATTCGTTGACAAGGAAAATGACCATCGGTCAGTTTGTGACTGGTCAGAAAAATGCCTGTAAAAGAAATATGCTCGTGATTTCAATATGTTATAGTATGCCCGTCACGAGCATAGCGGGCAAAATCGGCCATAAATGGAACAGCCTTCTCTCTTGTCAGATATAATTTCCTTCTTTATTGACGGCATCGTAAAAAGTCCGGATGCTTCGTTGCGCTTCATCCCTCGTCACTGCGACGTACGTCCAAGTACGTCTCATTCCTCAGGATTCGCGCGCCTCGCCTGCGGATCTTTTTACGATGCCGTCTTTATTAATGTATTATCTGAAAGTGTTTTATAATTTTTAGTGTCGCACCCAAATGTCCAGCTTACTTAGGAATTGTTACCGTCTTAACGTCAACGGTTATTTCATCCAATTTCTTTTGTATTTCTGGTTTAACATCTTGTTGAAGACGTCCACCGAGATGTTTGGAAAAGAATTTTTCCATTGCCACTACCATTGCTAAACGGTTTTCCCTACCTGCAAACCCGTGACCTTCATCCGGTGCAACCATATATTCCACATCCCTGCCAAGATCACGCAAAGCAACGACAATATGATCCGATTCCGCTTTATTTACACGGGGATCATTGGCACCCTGAACAACATACAATGGAGCTTTAATATTATTTGCATAATTGAATGGTGATTGTTCATCGAGCATTTTCTTCTCTTCGGGGTTATCCATATCGCCGACTCTTATGGCAAAAGCCTTTTTAAGCGGCGCCATGTACGGAGGAATTGATTTTAGTAGTGACACGATGTTTGAAGGACCAACAATATCGAAACCGGCCGCGTATAAATCGGGAGTGAATGCTAAACCCGCTAATGTTGCATAACCTCCGTACGAAGCTCCGGCAATGGCAACTTTTTTAGGATCAGCAATTCCTTCTTTGATTAAATAATTAACACCAGCGGTTAAATCCTGCTGCATTGCTCTTCCCCACTGTTTATTACCGGCATTTAGGAATTTTTTTCCGTACCCGGTTGAACCTCTGAAGTTAGGAAGAAGAACCGCATAACCTCTGTTTGCCAAAAATTGCGCGGTGGGGTTATATCCCCAATAATCGCGCTCCCAGGGACCGCCATGCGGATAAATAACCAAAGGTAATTTTTTCGCGGCAATTCCTTTGGGCAAGACAAGATAAGCGGGAATCATAATCCCATCTTGGGCTCTATATTTTATTGTCTTCATCTGGGCAAGATTTTCTGTAGGAAGATCGGGACGCGATTTATATAGAAGTTCAGCCTTTCCTGTTGTTCTATCAAATAAATACGTAGAACCGGGATCAACATCTCTCGATACATTAACGATCCACAGATTTTCATCTGAGGTCATTGATGTAAATCTGATTTCACCTTCAGGAACTGCCTTCTTTAATTGATTATAGGATTTTTCAAATTCTTTGTTCTTAAAATAAATTTTAAAATGATCCGCTATGTAATATGTTGCCAACAATTCATTGGTAACATCGGAAAAAAGAGCTCCGCCGAAATCAACTTCATTTTCAGGATCACGCTCAATAAATTTTGTGGTATTATCATCAAGGTTATAAAGGAGTAATTCTGTTTTATCAGCTTTACTGCCCTTATTCGAAATCATATAAAAACTTTTTCCATCCACTGTAAAACGATACCGCGACACCGTCTCTTCGTTGTTAACGGAATAAATAGATACAAGCTTATCTCCATCAACTTTAAGAATTTCTGTTCCGCCGTCCTGGGTCTGGCGTGAACCCAATCTAAGCTTAGCGTCAAGATCAAAAACCCATCTGGCAACATTCTCATCGTTTTTTCGAATTAAGGTTTTTTCCCCGGTGGTAAGATTTAGTTTATAAACATCATGAAGCTGGGGATGTCGATCATTTAATCCGATAAGAATTTCGTTGGGAGTTTTTCTCGGTACATCATAAATATAAGCTTTAACATTTTCCATAGGAGTTAGATCTCTGGTTTGAGGAACAGGGTCTCCTTTTACCGTAGGATCTACTGCATATAGTCTATAATTTTCATTTCCACCCTTATCTTGAACATAAAGAACATATCTGCTATCCCGAGACCAGAAGTAATTTCTGACCGGTCTTTTAGTATCGTTTGTAAGCGGTCTCGCTTCTTCAAATTTCTGCTTTCTTTCCTTTACCCAAATATTAGGCACATTGTTAAACGGTTTGATAAAAGTAATGAACTTTCCATCCGGCGAACTTTGCGCACCGGATATTTTGGGATCGCCAAAAAATAATTCACGATCAATTATTGGTGGTAATTGTGCATATGCCTGTATAGTAATTCCTAATAAAATTAAAACTAAAATTTTCTTCATAATACGCTCCTAACTTTTGGTAAAAATCAAAATTAACGTGCTCCGGCTTTTTTAAGAATATCCACGATTCTACCCATTCCGGCCCGCTGTGCCCAATGAAGCGCCGTATATCCGGCTTTTGATTTACAGTTCACATCAATGCCGCTGTTGATAAGAATTTTAACCTTTTCAATATATTTTGCCGTCTGAGCTTCTACAGACGAACCATACCTCAGGGTATCATAAGCCGAATGCATGTTATACTGGTGATCTCGCTGTGGCAAAGCGGTATCCGTTCTTGCCTGATTTTTTGATCATATACATAGCCTCATCAGCGAGTTCGAGCAGCTGTTCCTTATCTTCGCTGTGGTCGGGAAACAATGCGATTCCAATGCTTACGCCAACGACTATCTGTTTCGTATCGATCATGATCGGTTGGGGCACAACCCGGATTATTTTTTCAGCAACCAGCGCCGCATCCTTGGGCGCATGAATTCCGGATGCAATAACCAAAAACTCATCCCCTCCGATCCGGGCGACTGTATCCGCTTTCCGTACGCAATCAAGCATGCGTAGGGCAACCTGCTTGAGAACGCTGTCACCGGCACTATGGCCGAAAGTGTCATTCACTTCCTTGAAGTCGTCCAGATCGAGAAACAGTACGGCCACCATGGTATTGTTTCGGGTCGCCTCGCTTATAGCCATGTCAAGACGATCATTGGCCAATCTCAGCGTGGGCAAAGCCGTCAGAGGATCATGATTCGCCATGTGGCGTATCTGCTCTTCCATCTGTTTGCGTTCGGTAATATTCCTGGCAATGCTCAGGATCGCCCGCTTCCCCCGGTACGTCACAAGGCTGGAGCATACCTCGACCGGAATAGTTCTGCCATTTTTGGCCGTATGGGATGTTTCAAAAATCTGCAACTCATCGGAAGGCATCGTGCTGGCAAGCGTTTTGATGTCATTGGGTTTGAGCGAAAAATCGATGCCGGGTAAACCGATGGCAAGCAACTCCTCTTTTGAATAGCCCAACTGTTCCACGGCGGCTTTGTTCACATCGATGAGGTTCGCATCAAAGTCGATAACCCAAACCGTATCGATCATGCCGTCAAGCAGAGCTCGGTTTTGTTCTTCGCTCTTCCTGAGCTCCTCTTCGATCATCTTGCGGTCCGTGATGTCCATGATGACACCATGCCAGATGATGCCGCCGTCAGCCATTTTTTCGGGTGTTGCATGGCCATACATCAATCTGATCGGCTGGCCGGGAATCTGCACTCGAAATTCACAATGATAGATCGTCATGGATGCGGCGGAAGATTCAATCAAGCCAAGGACATTATCCAAATCGTCCGGGAAGATGACCCTGGTTATAGCAGTGATGTCCTCAGCCACATCTTGAGGCAAACAACCAAAAAAGTGCGTGATGGCGTCCGTGGTGAACGGTATGCAATAAGTGCCGTCAGGCCGCCTCATCAACTGATAAACGATCCCGGGGATATGAGCAGAGAGTTTTTTGAACCGGAGGTCATTGTCCCTCAGGAGCTCATCAATCCGCTGGCATTTGATGATTTCTGCTTCGAGTATCCTGATCCTCTTTTCAAGGTCCTTGTAGGTAGGTTTTGGGGTCATGGGGAAGTGGCCCTCCGATTTCACCCCGAGGCGTAGGATGAAGGTTGGTTTCTCCGGTTGCCGAATGTTTTCCCAGAGGATTATTGTTTAAATTAACATGTTTCTCAAAATGAGTCAATCGGACCGTTCCGGCAACCATTTTGGAAGCGATGTACCAGCTGAATTTTCTCCGCTCTATGTGCTGAACAGGGGTTTTCTTCTCTCCACAAAGGCGGTAATACCCTCTTCGGCATCCGCCGTCTTCCCAAGGCGGCTCATGCCTCTTCGTTCCAGCTCAAGCTGCTGTGCCAACAATCCCATCATGGACCTGTTGAGATTGTCTTTTACAACCGCAAAAGCGGTTGCCGGACCTCGGGAAAGTTTCCCTGCCACATCCATTGCGACTTTTTCCAACTCCGCGTCATCGACAACTTGATGAACCAGTCCCAGGTCCAATGCCTTTTTCGCATCGAATGTTGGATCCAGAAAGGCCAGTTCCGTGGCTTTCCCAAAGCCAATCAGCAAGGGAACAGTCAAGGACCAAGCCCCATCGGGTGCCAAGCCTATGGAGGTATAAGCTTGCTTGAACTTCGCAGTTGAAGCGCTGATCCTTAGATCGCAGGCTGCGGCCATGCTCAATCCACCACCGGCAGCCACGCCGTTGATGGCAGCAATAACCGGTTTGGGCATTTGTCTGATTCCTACCGTGACATTATGCAACAGCTCCACCAGTTGCCTGATTGCCTCCCCTTTATCCTTGGCGCTGCCGAACATGGCGACATCTCCGCCGGAACAAAAAGCCTTTCCTACCCCGGTGATAACTATCGCGCGGATATCTCGCTCATTCTTGCAGATCTCAAGCGCTCTTGCGAGGTCGCCGGTTAATTCATAATCCAGGGCATTAAATTCTTTTGGCCTGTTGAGCTTGATCACGGCTGTCTTTTCTTTCTTCTCGAAAATTACCTTTGTGAATGGCATACCGATTCCCCCTTAATGATCTTAAATTTTTTTGGTGTATCTGACTGCGGCTTCGCTCTTCATCGTATGGTCCTTTGTTGCGATTTGAAAAAAATGGATTATGGCACCAGACCCAGGTACCGCCACAGGGGGACACTCAGCAGCGAGGCGGCAATCGATATTGCCGAGTACGCCAGAGACAGGGGCACCATTTGTCTATGGGTCACCATCTCCCCCTCCACGGCATAGAAAGAGGTAAGAAACGTGCTGTTCTGGTAAAACACGTGCCAGATACCGGTCGAGACGTAGACGATGAACCCCGTGATCCAGGGATTGACGCCCGCTTGCTGGGCGAAGGGCACAAAGAGAACCGTAAAGATCGCCGTCGTGGCCGTGAAGGATACCAGGATGAACCGGATCGCGTAGATCGCAAAGCACAGGACGACGATGAAGAGATAGATGTTTGAAATCATCGGCCCGATC
>ERZ724504.602-NODE-602-length-20379-cov-8.896772_pt1 | contig 20379 bp, 13 predicted proteins | sample MGYA00376037_ERZ724504 | MGnify/ENA primary metagenome ERZ724504 (study PRJEB28724, sample SAMN07190888) | wastewater metagenome | isolation source: influent of sewage treatment plant in Hong Hong | place: USA: Christiansburg, Virginia | collected 2016-03-01 ... | reverse complement strand
AGTGTCCAGTAATGCCAAAAAACTGATTGAGTTGCATCGAGCCGATGATGGGCAAGTAGAGGAGTCATGGACATTTTCCTGCGATGCGCTGGTCTCTATGGATTCTCCAGAAAAACAATTGAAAAGTGTGCATGATGCTTTGAGTTCCAAACGTCATGTCACCTTCAATGAAGGATTGGCTTTAGAGATCGAAAACAATCGCGTCTTCATCAACGCTTATGGCCTCCAAGATGAACTCTCCCCAGAAGTCCCCGAATCGCAAATCACCCTGATCCGCGCCGACCGCGAAAAAGACTGCCAGCGCCTGACCTCCTACGCCATCGGCTGCATGATGGGCCGCTACAGCCTCGACGAGCCCGGCCTGATCTATGCCCATGCAGGCAATGTAGGCTTCGAGCCTGGGCGCTACGCCACCTTCCCCGCTGATGCCGACGGCATCGTCCCCATTACCGACGAACTCTGGTTTGCCGACGACGCACCCAGCCGCGTCCGCGATTTCCTGCGCGCCGTCTGGGGGTCAGACTCCTTGGAAGAAAACATGGCCTGGCTGGCCGAGAGCCTGGGCACCAAAGCGTCTGAGACCCCAGACGAGACCATCCGCCGCTACATTGCCGACAAGTTCTTCAAAGACCACCTGCAAACCTACAAAAAGCGCCCCATCTACTGGCTTTTCAGCAGCGGCAAACAAGGCGCGTTTCAAGCGCTGGTCTATCTGCACCGCTACCACGAGGGCACACTCGCCCGCCTGCGCGCCGAATATGTCGTGCCCCTCACCGGCAAAATCCAAAGCCGCATCGAGATGCTGCAAAAAGACGCCGCAGCCGCCAGCAGCACCGCCGCCCGCAACAAGCTGAACAAGGAGGTCGAAAAGCTCAAGAAAAAACACACAGAGCTGCTGACCTACGACGAACAACTGCGCCACTACGCCGACATGCGCATCACCCTGGATCTTGATGATGGGGTGAAGGTGAACTATGGCAAGTTTGGGGATTTGCTGGAAGGGGTGAAGGCGGTGACGGGTGGGGCCGGGGATGAGTAGCGACTCCACCATCAGAATTCACCCTTGTCCATTTCAGCATAGGTCATTGCAAGGATAAATTTGATCTCTACTGGGAACGAACAGTGCGTCTTCCGAAAAATGATTTTGAAAATATTAAATCTAAGAATCCAATGGAAAGAAATCAAAAAATCTTAGGAATAACGCTTGCTGGATTTCAGGTTTTCGATGAGCCAACGTTCATTCCAATGGAGCGGCTCACCATGTTGTTTGGTCCAAATTCCGCGGGAAAGAGCTCGATACAAGATGCTCTGGAGCTTTATCAAATGGCTCTAAAGAACCAAAGTTCTTACGAGGAAATTCAGAAATTATTGAAGCGCCATTGGCGGCGATCCGGCAGCGCAGAAAATAAATTGGCCGGAAAGATGCATATTTCAGTGACGCATCTAATTGATGATGTATCAGGAATATTAGCAGCGATATTTTCCAGTCGTGACTTAAAAATCCCAGATAAATTATGGAAGGAGATCGGAGATACACCGTTGGATTTCGTAAGTCAGTTTGAATTTTTTCCACACCCAGAAGGTCTAAAAGGCGACTTCGACTTCATAATTAATTATCAACTTTTTCAGGGTGATGTGTTACTGGTTGGTGAAGTTGAGGCTGGAATTTGCGTGAACATCGCACATCCACTGCTGATTGCAACGCCAGAACCTTTCGCCAATGCGGCGAAGCTTTTTCCAGCTCAAGTATCACTGAACAATGGGATGTTCACTATCAAAAGTGGAATAACAGAGTTCCAATACAGTGGTGCAGACTTCTATAAACAGCGAGAAAAGTGGCTCGATCTTGATTACTTTGAACGCTATGAGAAAGAGTCAGCTTGGCACGGGCCTGAATTGCAGCGAATATCTCATGAGACCAGTCTCCTGGTCGGCGCACTTTTGTCGAGCTTCCATATGGAAACCAATTTCGCTTCAACTAAAGTTGATGCATCAAGAAAGGTGCCAACCAGAAAGGATCTTACATTTGAGCTTGATGGCTGGGATGACCAAATACAGCAGTTGGAAGAGTATGGTGACCCACAATATTACGCGTTAGCAATTTCTCTTGCGAGTGAACTTTTTCCGGAGCCTCGAGCCTTTAAAGAGTTAGATGTCGATACGCGAAGATCGTACGCTGACCAGGTCAATCGTATTCTAGCTGACCATCTTTTTTTGGATCAAGGATACCGACTTGACTACGATTATAGAGTGTTGCTCAATAAGAGAAATTCGAAAGCCGCTTGGACTGGGAAGAATTTAGATCGATCTAAATTTGGTTTTATTGTCGAGATCTTTCTTCGAGACAGTGCGGGAAGAAAACATGCGGTTGAAGATGTGGGAAGCGGGATCGGATATATCTTGCCAGTGCTGTGCAGCCTATTTGACACTTCCAAGGTTTCGGAGAATACATACGTTCGCTCGCCGCTGGGGGTGAGAAATTTTACAGGCTTTATTCAGCAGCCAGAGTTACACCTTCACCCTGCTTTGCAGGCTGCACTTGGTGATGCTTTTATTGAGAGCAGTGGCCCTGTTAAGCAAATTTTTGTCGAAACGCACAGCGAACACCTCTTACTTCGCCTGTTAAAGAGAATACGACAAACCCACCTAGATGTTGCTATTGCACCGGAACTTAGGCTTCATGCAGACGATCTCTGCGTGCTCTATTTTGACCCCTCGATAGACGGTACTACGAAGGTAAAGAGACTGAGAATTACCGAAGATGGTGAGTTCATGGACAGGTGGCCAAGGGGTTTCTTCGGAGAGCGAGACTTGGAGCTGTTCGATGAATGAGTTATATGCAGCAGATCCGGCAACTTGTTCGCATTCAAGTGATTTGCGATTGCTGTTGAATTCTTTTGGCCCCTATACCGGACGCTATTTAGCCAATTACCCCAACGATTGGTCCGAACGAATTGAGAGCGGGCTGGCGAATTTTGGTGAAATGGAGGCAGCGAGAGTCCGGACATTGCTGCGGCGTGCGCGCGAGTCGATTTCTCTGATTACGCGATCGAATTTGCCGTGGAATAACGAAAAATCGTGGATTGATAACGCTTTACCACAACTCGATACTCAGCCGGCGATATTTTCAGGGCTTATAGCACAGATCGGCAGGCCGCCAGCTGTTCATGAATTTCAAGGTTTAGATCTTCCTCCCACTGCTGAGGAGAGAGTAGAAGGTACTGGGGATGAATACGTCAGAACAGCAAAAATTTTGTTGGTAATGAGCCCCGAGATTGCATTCATAGATCCTTACCTTAACCCACTTAAGCGTTCATACGAGCCGATATTGCGATCAATGTTCGCAAGCCTTGCCAAGGGTAGATGCAAGAGAATACTACTATGGGCACGTGCGTCTGAAGCAATAGGCTCTCGGTCGGAGAAAGTAATTCTTCAAGATATCGAAGCAGCGTTGCGCAATTTTTCAGCACAGGCCAGTTTTTCGCCTGGAGGCAAGGTCGAGATGGTCTTCGTGCAAGACGAAACAAAGAATGACAAGATGCATGGACGCTATCTGTTGTCCATAAAAGGGGGCATCCGGTTTGACCAAGGGTTTCAGAAGTTAGCGATGGGCCGATTTGCAGATGTTGGCCCGGTTGGTAAGTCCGTTCATGACAACCTGCTCAGCATGTACTTTGACGGAAAGCACGACATGCAAATCGTCAACCGGGTGTCATTCACTATATGACATGCTCCTCTAATCTGACGTTACTACTAAGTGACCACGATCAGACCAAGACGCTTTCATGTTCCTTTCGCAACTCCGGTAGGAAAAAATGAAGGTGGGATTCCTATCTAAGCATCTAATCGTAGTTGGAAGACCGTTATGTCGACGGCGCTAGCGAGAAGAAGAACATGAGTAATCAGCGGATCACTGATAGTTTGAAGGCGCTGCTAGTCAGCTTTCCCGTAGTGTTCTGGCACGACGTGGAGGCGGAATTCGCCTCGGTCGTGGACAGTCTGCAACTCGACGGCGTACAACTGGTGCGCCTGGATGACACACCCACGCTGCAGGTGAAAATCGGCATTGAGCGCGCGCCAGGCCAGCGCTGGTTGCTCTACAGCACCCAGCCCGAGCCAGAGCCGGCACAAGACTGGTTGCTGGATGTGCGTCTGCGCAGCAAGTCGTTTCGGGCCGACACCACGTCCATCCTGCTGGAAGACTTGGGCCTGACCACCCAGGCGCTGCGTTACCACTTGAAAGAGCGGGCCAAGTTCCTGCGCGCCAAAGATCGGGTGGAACGCCTCAAACGCCTGGTGCTGCCGGGCGACGGCGCGCCCGACCTGGACCGCAAAATGCTGGCGGTGCTGACCCGTGCCGACCAGCCAGAGCTGTTTGCCATGCTGCAGCGCTTGTTTGCCGCACTGGTGGTCGATGGCGAGGCCGACCTGGCTGCGCAGCCCAAGGCCTGGCAAGAGATTGCGGCCAACGATCTGGCGCCAGCGTTCTGGGCACTGGTGCGCTCGCAACTGGGCTATGCCGACGCAGAACCCAGCCTGCGGGACTTGCTGGTGCGTGTGCTGGTTACTGACCTGTGCCGGAGTCTGGACGGTGCGCCGCCCCGCCAGCTGGCCCATTTTGTGTTGCCAGACCGTGCGCTGGCAGCCAATGCCTCTGTCTTTGCGGCGCGGTGGCGCTCGGACTTGGCGTTTTTCAGCAGCTACAACGCGCTGGCCCGCGCCGTGGCGCACGAGCTGAACCTGGTGCCATTGCTGGCCAGCCACACTGCCGAGCAACTGGCCGAATGCATGGCTTTTGAGGAGGTGGAATTGCGCGTGGTGCAAGACCTCAAGCAACGCATCGTGGCCGGGGCAGGCGCCAACATGGACGTGGTGCACAGCCTGATTGCACGGCGGCGGGACGGGCATTGGGCCAACCCTTTGTTGGCCAGTGCCGGCGAGCGCACCCGGGCGCTGGCGGCTTGCTACGACGCGCTCACGGCGGCGGCAGATTTTTTCAGCCTCAAGGCCAGCCATGCGGCGGGCTTTAGCTTTGCCAATGCGGCCACAGCGTTTGCCCAGTACCGCGATGACCTCTACCGCTTTGACCAGCTCTACCGGCACTTTCACACGGCAGCGGATGCCGTGGAGCCTTCGGGTTGGGCTGTGCTGCATGAGCTGCGCACGTCCATCGAGCAGGTGTATTCCGGCTGGTTCGTGCCGCAGCTGGGTGCTGCCTGGGCCAAGGTGGTGGAAGGCGACCAAGGTTTGCTGCAGCGCTGGTCCATTCCCGATGTAACGCCGCAGCAGGCGTTTTATGAGCGTGAGGTGCAGCCTTTGTACAGCGGCGGCGCCAAGCGGGTATTTGTGGTGATTTCAGACGCATTGCGCTACGAAGTGGCGCAGGAGCTGGTGCAGTTCACCAATGGCAAAAACCGCTTTAAGGCATCGCTGGGCACCATGCTGGGTGTGCTGCCGAGCTATACCGCGCTGGGCATGGCTGCGCTGCTGCCGCACCAAACGCTGGCGTACAAGGAGACTGCCAACCTCGACGTGCTGGCAGATGGCCATTTGGTGGCTACGCTGGAGCAGCGCAACGAGCATTTGAAGTCGGTTGGGGGCATGGCCATCAAGGCGGAAGACCTGATGGCCCTGGGCAAAGAAAAAGGCCGAGAGCTGGTGCGCGACCGCCAGCTGATCTACATCTACCACGACCGCATTGACATGACGGGCGACAAGCAGGCATCCGAATCCAAGACCTTTGAGGCAGCGGCGCAGACGGTGCAGGAGCTGTCGCAACTGCTGGGTTTCATCATCAATTCGCTCAACGGCTCGACCGTGCTGGTGACGGCGGACCATGGTTTCATTTACCAAGAGTCGCCACTGGATGGCGCGGACAAATCGACGCTGGATGAAAAGCCTGCAGGCACGCTGAAAGCCAAGAAGCGCTACCTGATCGGCCGCAACCTGGGCACGAGCCCCAAGGTTTGGGCGGGCAATACGGCGGTGACGGCGGGCACCACGCCTGAAGGTAGCCTGGATTTTTGGGTGCCCAAAGGGGCCAGCCGCTTCCACTTTGCCGGGGGCGCTCGCTTTGTGCACGGCAGTGCCATGCCGCAAGAGGTGGTGCTGCCAGTCATTACAGTGCGTGAGAGCGAGGCCGACCACGCCAAGACCCGGCCCGTGAATATCAGCGTGCTGGGCAACGTGGGCAAGATGGTGACCAGTTCGCAGCGTTTCGAGTTCATACAGACCGATGCGGTGTCCGAGCGGGTGCTGGCGCGCACGGTGGTAGTTTCGCTGCGCGAGGGCGACGCGCTGATCAGCGACGAGCAGACACTGACGTTCGACAGCACCTCCCAGTTGCTGGATGAGCGCAAGCGTTCGGTATTTTTAACGGTGCTGGCCGGTGCACATGACCCGCACCGCCGCTATGACCTGGTGATGCGTGATGCGATCACTAAAGTGGAAATGCTGCGCTTGCCCATCAAAGTGGACTTGGCCTTTGGCAGTGACTTTTAATGGAATGCGGTTTTTTGAAAATGCCAATGACACAAGACCTGAACACCCCTGTCGCCCAGCTGTCCACCGGAGCATTGGAAACGACTGCAGACGCGAGCCTTGACGATCTGCTCAACACGCACTTCGCTGGAAAGGTCGTCCGCAAGGATCTGACCAAGCTCATCAAGGAAGGCGCCAATGTGCCGGTGTACGTGCTGGAGTACCTGCTGGGCATGTACTGCGCGAGCAACGACGAGGCCACCATTCAGAATGGGCTGCAGATGGTCAAGCGCGTGCTGGCTGAAAACTATGTGCGCGCTGACGAGGCAGAAAAGGTCAAATCGAAGGTGCGCGAAAGCGGCACGTACAAAGTGATCGACAAGATCACCGTCAAGCTCAATGAGAGGCGTGACCTGTACGAAGCGCTGCTGTCCAACCTAGGCGTTAAGAACGCCGAGATTTCGGACACCTACGTGCGCCAGTTCGAAAAACTGCTGGTGGGGGGCATCTGGTGCATCGTCACGCTGAAGTACCACTTTGAGGAAGACCAGCGTGGATCGCCTTTCACCGTGACTGAACTCAAGCCCATCCAGATGCCCAACATGGACATGCAGGCACTGTTTGAGGCGCGCAAGGCGTTCACCGATGCGCAGTGGATCGACGCGCTGATCCGCTCCACGGGCATGGAGCCCACCTGCTTCAAGGAGCGTGAAAAGTGGCACCTGCTGGCACGCATGGTGCCGCTGGTAGAGAACAACTACAACTTCTGCGAGCTGGGCCCGCGTGGCACCGGCAAGAGCCACATCTACAAGGAAATCAGTCCCAACAGCATCTTGGTGTCGGGCGGACAGACCACCGTTGCCAATCTTTTTTACAACATGGGCGCGCGCAAAGTGGGGCTGGTGGGTCTGTGGGACTGCGTGGCGTTTGATGAGGTGGCGGGCATCAACTTCAAAGACCACGACGGCATTCAAATCATGAAGGATTACATGGCATCCGGCTCGTTCAGCCGGGGTCGTGAGTCCATCAACGCCAGTGCGGCGATGGTGTTCGTGGGCAACATCAACCAGAGCGTGGAGTCGCTGGTCAAAACTTCGCACCTGCTGGCGCCGTTCCCCGAGGCCATGATCGACTCGGCATTTTTTGACCGGTTTCATGCCTATGTGCCGGGCTGGGAAATCCCCAAGATGCGGCCTGAGTTCTTTACCAACCAGTACGGCCTGATCGTTGACTACCTGGCTGAGTACCTGCGCGAGATGCGCAAGTACAGTTTTGCCGATGCCATCGACAAGTGGTTCAAGCTGGGCAACAACCTGAACCAGCGCGACACCATTGCCGTGCGCCGCACGACATCGGGCTTGCTCAAGTTGGTGTGCCCGAATGGCGAGTACACCAAGGATTCGGTGCGCAAGTGTCTGGAATATGCGCTGGAGACACGGCGCCGCGTGAAAGAGCAACTCAAAAAAATCGGCGGCATGGAGTTCTACGATGTGCATTTCAGCTACATCGACTTGGAAGACGGTGTGGAGCGATTCGTGACCGTGCCCGAGCAGTCGGGCGGGGCGCTGGTGCCGGAGGGTCGCCTGCAGCCAGGCACCTTGCACACGATCAGCATGGGGGCTGCGGAGATGCCTGGCATCTACCGGCTGGAGATCCAGTCCATTCCCGGCAGCGGAAAAGTAAGCGTCTCAGGCGCCGCACCGCGCGAGGCAGTCAGGGTAGCGTTTGACTATTTCAAGGCCAACTCATCGCGGGTGAGTGCATCCATCAAACCGGGTGAGCGCGATTTTCACACCCACCTGGTGGAGCTGCAAAACAGCGGTGCCCCCCAAGCCCTGACGCTGGCCAGCTTTATCGCATTGTGCTCCGCAGCCCTTGCCAAGCCCGTGCAGTCGCAACTTGCTGTGTTGGGTGATATGAGTCTGGGCGGCACCATTGTTCAGGTTCGTAATCTGGCTGAAAGCATGCAGGTGGCATTTGATGCGGGTGCAAAGCGCATCTTGCTGCCGATGTCGAGCGTGACGGACATCCCATCGGTGCCAGGCGAATTGTTCGCAAAGTTTCAGACGAGCTTTTATTCAGATCCGGTGGATGCGGCGTTTAAGGCGTTGGGGGTGGAGTGATTTACCCCAACAAGTGTTCACCTTTCTTGATTACCAGTGTTGCGCCAACGCGAGGCCTACGTCCATTGCGCAAGCACTGCGGTGGTCAGCGGGTCAGTGGAATCCAGGCGCACACCTCGGGCGGTTCCGGCAATTGTTTACCACAGCAGTCGTTCCTCGACCGCGCCCAAACTTGCGCGCGGATGATGTGCCGGTGTGAAGATCGCCCGCTATCTCAGTGCATTGCTAGCCTTCGATCCGGGAGGGCGGCAGTGTTTGCGCAACTGAATCGATTTGAAATTGTGGTTGATAGCAACCCGGAGGCTGCCCAGACTGGCACAACGTGTGCGCGCGTGCTAACTAGGAACTCGCAGCAGGGAAGGGCGCCGAGGGTAGAGCAGAAGTGCTCCGCGATCGATTTGCGACGAGCGGGTGCCGCTTCGCCGCGAAGATACGAATGCAAATCTTATTCAGCGAATACACGATAGTCGAGAAGACGAGCCAGGCGATTGACCCGCTCGGCCTCATGCGCCTAGCCAGCGCCTTACGCGACGCCATATTTCCCCAGTTCACCGTACTGACGCAGCATCCGGCCCACTTGGGATTGCTGTGTGCGGTCTGGCACGAACTCGACGCGACTGCGGACGCGAGGGCGCCGCAGCGAGCGCGCCGCTTTCGTGAACTGGAAGTGCTTTGCGGTGTTGGCGCCGGCCGAAAATTGACCCACTGGGGATGCGGACAAAGTTCCACCAGCGCCGACAGACAACTATGTTTCAGGCCGCCGATCGCGCGGATAGGTGTTGTTCGAACCGTACTTTGGACAGTTGAGCTGAAACCCGCCGGCTTGGTGCGCGCGTTCTTGTGCAAGGCAATCATCATTGAATCTCACCGGTGGCATGCGTCAGGTCTTTTACCAACTCCCTCATCGTCTCTGGCGACGAACAAGGGTTACCGTCTAAAGTCTATGCAATCATCCGGTATGCGATACCTATGAGGGCAGGTCACCTATCGAACAGCCTCCACCTTGAATTCCTGCGTGTAAGGCGAACGCACCTGCTTGCGTCTAATTTCTCAACTCTTTGTCGGTATTTTCAACATGAATAAGAACGCCACTTTTCAGGGGCAACGTCAGTCGAGGGTGGTGGCTGATTTTTCATCGCTGACTCCGGTTTGACTAAACAAGTCACCATTCACGCGCTGAACGATCAAGAAGCCAAGCTTATTCATCAGAGACTGACTGCAGTTGTGCCACATTGATAAGATCAAGCGTTTTTTTGGCAAGCCGATCAGGAAACCCGAGATGAAGCGTTGCGTGATTGGTATTCGCCGCCTCGGTGATCCGGAACCGCCGCCGGGCAAGCACACGCCAACAGTGTGGTTCGCCTCCATGGCCACCATGGCTGCGGTGCTTTCGGAGGACAACCAATCTCTGCTGCGTCTGATCCGGGACAAGCACCCCAAATCGTTGACCGAGTTGGCGGACCTCACCGGGCGGCAGGTGCCGAATCTGTCGCGCACGTTGCGGATGATGGAGCGCTATGGCTTGGTGACACTGAAGAAGAACGTACGCGAAATCGAGCCGATGGCACTAGCGACCAGTTTCAAAATTTTGATCGATTGAGGCAGGCGTAATGACGACTCAAAGAGTTTCTAGGGAGAATATTTTCGTCGAGCCGCGCGAGCGCCTGATCAATTGGGTACGCAAACAACTTGTAGGCCCGCCTCGTTCGGTGGAGGGCGCTCCAGATATCGTGGGTGTGTTGCCCACAGAACGCTTCCCTCTTGGAGCACTGTACCCAATTTCACCTGCGGGAGAAGGTGTTGATCCCGCCAGCGATGACGGATCCGAGGATGACGCCCTGCCCAACGCAACAGGTGAAACAAAAGAAGAACCAGCGATGGTGAGGCGATACATTCCCCCTTCATCCTTAGGTTTCTCATTTTTCATTAAGGGCAAGGATATTCGACTTCAAGTTTTGTGCAGTGTGGTTTGTTACGAAAGAACCGAACGAGACTCTCGTGGTAGGTTTAAAAATGACTGGACTCGAAAAAGATTGGGCGAGGGCGTTCATGAAATCGAAGAGTTTATAAACCTGTCCAGTCCATTGAGAGATTTACGCCAGAGATTTAAAAGACTTGATGGCCACGCGCGCGTGGACGTGGAGTGGCGGAAGTTCTCTACCGGCTGGATTGTGACGGTTTCTCTGTGCAACGCCAATGAAATTCAAGGTGGAATAAAAACGGGCAAAGAGTTTGTCGAGGAGCGCGCTGAAAAGACATTATTCGAAGCGTCCCTGCGCTGCGTTATCGACGCCGGTGAAGTGGGCGCCTATCCTCGCGTCGATCGAAGCCTGCTTGATGACGAAGAGCAAGAGATCGAACTGCAATATGCCCATCGGCATGTCTATGCCATCGGCCATGGTTGTGCAGCTGACTGGGAAGTCGAAACTGGCAAAGTGAGTGAGATTTTCTCGGATACGATGCCAGAAGTGGAGGTGCCGCAAATGACCGCCGACACGGGGGCACGCGGCGATACGATTTTATCGCTTGCAAGGCTGTCTGATATTTGTAACGAGCATGACAGCGTAAAACCTGAACTCACTGCTTTCGCGGAGGGGTACGCCAATTGGGTTTCCGAACAAGGCCGCTGCATCTCCGAGCAACTTGCAGACGATCGCGCTGCGGCCGAGCGAATCGTGAAACGTATGAGCGTTGCAGTGTCGCGTATGCGCACGGGGTTGGATCTATTAAGCAAGGATGCGCAGGTTCAATTGGCTTTCTCGCTGGCCAATCGCGCCATGCTAGATCAGATGAGACAGAATGACCGGCTGCAAGGTAAGCCTCACGGTGACGACACCTACCGCTGGCGTCCTTTTCAGTTAGCGTTTTTGCTGACTACCCTGGAATCCTCTGCGAATGCAGACAGCGACTTCCGGGACACCGTTGACCTGATTTGGTTTCCGACCGGTGGCGGCAAAACAGAGGCCTACCTCGGCTTAATCGCATTACAGATCGCACTGAGGCGCTTGCGCTACCCTGATACGGGTGGCGGCACGACAGTATTGATGCGTTACACGTTGCGCCTGCTGACGCGCGATCAATTTATCCGAGCCACACGCCTAATCTGCGCACTGGAGTTGATTCGCCGTGAGCGCAATGACCTCGGCAAGGACGTGATCTCTGTCGGCATGTGGGTTGGCGATGCCACCAGTCCAAATACGTTCTCGAAGGCCGCGGAGCTTGTGACAAGTGCCTGTACTGCTGGCGACAAGCCAGCATTGGTGATGGATCATTGCCCTTGGTGTGGCGATGCTTTTGCGGCAAAGCGCAATTACGACAGCACTGACCAGCGTTTTCATTTCTTGTGTAGAAATAGTGATTGCAGTTTCGGCGCGACGGTCACTGGCAGGCTGCCTTGCAACGTGGTCGATGAAGCGTTGTATGCCGAGCCTCCAACAATGCTTGTAGCTACCGTGGACAAATTCGCACGACTGGCCTGGGATGAGCGTGCCAACGCCTTCTTTGGCGGATCGCGACATCTACCACCCGAGCTCATCATCCAGGATGAGCTGCACCTGATCGCCGGAGCACTCGGTTCAGTCGCGGGATTGTATGAAGCGGCCGTGGATACCGTTGTGCAGTCGCGTGGCTTGTATCCAAAATATATTGCATCGACCGCCACCATCCGCATGGCAAGCCAACAAGTAAGAATGTTATATGGCCGCGATGTAGCAGTATTTCCACCGCCAGGCCTAAACTGTGATAACTCCTTCTTTGCCAGAACAGTGCCTTTGGCGCAACGTCCCGGCCGCGTGTACATCGGATATCTGGCGCCAATGCTTAACCGCCAAATGTGCATGGCACCACTCGCCGCGGCCCTATTGTTGGCGCCGGGTGCCTTGTTTGCGAGCGAACAGGATCAGCAGGAGTTGCTGGACGCATGGTGGACTCAAATGGTGTATCACGGAAGCTTGAAGGGCGTGGGCAACAGCCATACTGCGTTTGCTAGTGCCGTTCGGGATTTTATGCGATTGTTGCAACCCCAACCTAGACATGAAAACCGTACGACTCCCAGTATTGCGCAGCTAACTAGTTTGCAAACTGCCGAACAGAATGCAACAATCTTCGAAAGGCTGAACAGGAAATTTGGTGAGGCGGGTTGCTTGGATGCGGTGTTGGCCACTAATATGATTTCTGTCGGGCTGGATGTGGGGCGACTAGGCCTAATGATCATCAACGGCCAGCCTCTGACTACAGCTGAATATATCCAAGCCAGCAGCCGTGTTGGGAGAAGCGAAGTTCCTGGGCTAGTATTTACAAATTATTATCGCGATCAGGCCCGCAGCCTGTCGCACTACGAAAGCTTCCGTCCCTATCACGACGCATTCTATCGTTTCGTTGAGCCCTCCAGTGTCACTCCCTTTACCTATCAGGCTCGGATGCGTGCCATGCATGCGGCATTGGTTATTGTCATTCGCCACGCTGTGAATGGCATGTTGGGCAACGAGAATGCAGGAGATTTTGATTCAAATAATCCATTGATAACCAAGGCCATTGATCGCCTGAAGCGACGCTGCAGGCAATCAGTTTCAGAGAATTCTGACTCCGTGGATTTGCACATCGATGCCCTTGTCGCCGATTGGCAGAGCGAAGTCGAGCGCTGTCTATATTCCCGAAGAAAATTGGAATATCAGGTTTCTGACCGCGACACCGGGCGCGATCGTTTGATCTACAACCACGATGACCGTATTCGTGGTCTATGGCCGACATTGCAGTCCCTGCGTAATGTTGAGAACAGTGCACTGCTCAAAGCGCTCTAATCCATGCACAATGAATTTACTCCAGTGCGCTTGTCGCATGTTCTAGGCCAGAGCGGCGTGGGCGCGATTGTCCGTGGGGCGAATGGCCTTGCAGTGGTTCAGGACACCCGTCAGTGGACCGATCGCCAAGGCGAACCTGCCGGCAAGCTGATTCCATACGTCGAGCGCGTCCGTGCCGCGTTGGGAATTTCGCAATCGCTGCGCGAGCCCCCGGTTGCGAAGGAGTTGGCCAACGGCCAGGTCGATGGCACCTGTGTGCCGGCAACGCGGTTTCCGTCCTGGATGCGTTGCCCGAGTTGCGGTGCGCTCTATATCCGCCCTTGGAAGGATGGCTCAACGGACAAAGCATCTCATTGCCACTGGGAGAAGTGCAAGGGCAAGCCGAGGTTGGAGCAGGTCACGTGGGTCTTGGCTCATCCGGCTGGATACTTGGCCGATGTGCCATGGCATTTTCTTGTTCATAGGGGCGCGCGCGCGCCGGCCCAACAAAACTGCAAGATACGCGACCAACTTCAATTGATCGAACGTGGCTACGAACAGCGCATCTTGCGTTGTGCCGCGTGCAGTGCCGAGACTCAGTTTCGCGGCGATGAGCGGGTACCGTTCGGCCAGCAACGCATGCAGCCATGGGCACGGGATGATATCGCAACGGCCAATGTCGCTCCAGCCGCTGAACCCGACGAAGAGAAGCTAAATATGGCCCAAGTGCTTGCCATTAATGACACACGTGTCTATGCCCCTGAAGTCGTCTCCGTGCTGATCATTCCACCGGAATCCCGCGTGCGCAAGGGCACGGTTGTTGATTTGCTTTATCGGAATTCAGCCGAGCGAAAAAAAATAGATACCGCTAGAACACCATTGGCGAAAAAATCTGCCATCAAGACGCTGGCAACCGAGTACAGATGCAACCCCCGGGATATTGAGGCAGCATTGTCTGACCTCGATCGTGGCTATCCCTTGTATGGCGAAAATCTGACGCCTGGACAATTACGAGAAAGCGAGTTCGAGGCATTTCTGGAAGTTCTACCTGATCAGCGCGATGACGAAGATCTGGTCACGCGAAACAGAAGCGGCGAATGGCACGCATTGGAGAACGATGACAACTTGAGCGCAAGAACAAGAACGACGGTTCGCTGTGTCCAGCATTTGGTCCGGGTGGATAGACTCAAGGCAGTAAAAGTTTTCAGCGGATTTACTCGTCTTGGCGGAGAAGACATCGTACCGCCGGATATAGTTGGGCAGTCCGATTGGCTACCAGCCGTTGAATTGTACGGAGAGGGTATCTTCATTGCCTTGGATGAAGACAGGCTGGGTTGGTGGGAACAACAACCTGGGGTCCTTGCGCGGCTCGAGAAGCTGAAACTTCGATTTGCGCAATCTGGGCGCGATGAGCCCAATCCGTTAACACCACGCTTCATGCTGATGCATACGCTGTCTCACCTGTTGATGCGGCAAATCGAGTCCGAGGGCGGCTATCCAGCAGCATCACTTATCGAGCGCATTTATTGTTCCCAAGTACCGGAGCGAATGGCCGGCATTCTCATCCATGTCGCTGTACCGGATCTCGCTGGCTCGTTGGGGGGATTGGCAGAACTGGCCGAGCCCAGGCGGTTTCTAGGCATCTTGTCCCGAGCTCTGGAACATGCTCGTTGGTGCTCGCTTGACCCAGTGTGCAGCGAACACGATGGGCAAGGACCGGGTTTGCTGAACCGGGCGGCCTGTCATGCGTGTACGTTGGTGCCGGAGCCTGCCTGTGAGTACGGCAACATACTGCTGGATCGCAGTTTCGTTAAGGGCGATGACTGTGATGGATTGCCTGCATTCTTTGCAGAGTCGTGACCATGCCTGTAGATCGTACACGCCGCTTTGTGCTGCCAGGCATTCAGGATCTCAACAAAGATCAGGATGAGGCGCTTGCTCTTCCCTTAGAAGGACAGCATCTCATTATTGGCGGGCCTGGCACCGGTAAGTCGGTGGTGGCGTTGCTTCGGGCCCGAAGGCTGGCTCAAGAGCAGAAAAAATATCGAATCCTTGTGTATAACCATCTACTGAATGGTTCGAATCGGCACCTGTTCGGTTTCACCGAGCCCTTGAGATCAAACACTTGGGAAAAGTGGTTCCGGGATATGTACAGACACATATTCAGAAAATCAGTCCCTACAATTCTCCAAGAAAATCCCAGTGCTTATCGACCGATCGAGTGGAATGCTGTCGAGGAAGACGTATCCAGTATAAAGGAAGGAACCGAACTACCATTAAATATGGATTTTTACTTGCTTATTGATGAAGGGCAAGATATGCCTCCTCAGTTCTATTCAGCGCTTGTAGGATGGGGGGCAGAAAACTTCTATGTGGTAGCTGATCAGAATCAACAGCTGCAGCCAGATAAATGCAGCTCACGTCAAGACATTGAAAATGCCTTAGCAATCAATACGAAAGACACTCTAGAACTTATAACTAACTATCGAAATACGCGACCCATCGCGCAGTTGGCACAGCACTTTTATGCAGCCAGCCCGGCAAGTCCAAGGCCTGACCTACCCGATTCAAAATCCACGGCCACATCGCCGGAGCTCTGGGCTTATGGAGCTATCGGTCAGCAATCATTGAGTGAAATCGCTGAGGGAATTCTTAAATTGAGTGATCGTTTTCCAAGTAAATTGATTGGAATCATCACTCCCGATAACAGAATTCGTGAAAAATTCTATGATGCACTCGCTGAAGCCAGACCAAAGTTGGACAACGGTAGGCCACCTATACAGACCTTTGTCTCGGGACAGCAAGAGCCGCTGGATTTCGGACAGGGTGGCATCATGGTCATCAATGCGCAGTCATGCAAAGGGTTGGAGTTCGATATTGCCATACTTGCTGATATCGATCAAAACAAGCCGAAAAATGACATTTATGCACTTAAATCACGCTTCTATGTAATGGTGGCGCGCGGCCGGGAGCAGGTCATTCTGCTACGCACCGGCAATACTTGCCCAGTCGTGGAAAGTTTGCTTCCAACTGACTCGACTGTCCTTTTTAGAAAAGAACAATGAGCACTGCAAATTTCAAGAACATAAGTGCGCGGAAGTCCCCGCAGACATGGCATCTAGTCACCAACCATCTGAACTTGCTGTATATGCTGGCTGCTGGTCTAGTGATGGAGCCATCCGGGTTCCGTGGCAAGCATTATGCGGATTCGCTGGGAGCTATTCCTGGTTGGATCCCGTTGTTCCGCAATGCGCCTCCGGCCAAGACGCTGGAAGAGGCCGTCAGCGAGCGTAGACACCTGCGCCCCTGCATTGTGTCCTTTGATCTGTCAGGTGTTTCCGGCCCTGTGCAAGTTCTATCCCGAGAAGGCAAGATTCGAAATGCCGATCTTCCCAATCTACGGCTAGGCAAAGAGGGCGTCTGCATCCTTGTACGAGCGCCTTTGCCGCTGACTTTATTTTCACGTATTTATTTTCATTTAGATGAAGATCGGAAGATATTTGAGATCGCAGCCAAGGATGTTTCCAATGTTGACTTGAAACCATATTGCATCGAAGTAGATGAGTCATTATTTCTCAGCACGATCGAAGGTGCATGGCCGCCCATACAAATAGAAAAGCCGAGACTGAAAAATGTCCGCCAAAAGAAGTCCGATAGCCGACAAGGCGATTTTCTAGATGGGGTAAATAATGCAGGGCAAGTTTCCGTGCACGAATTCCATAAGCATCTCCCTGCTCAGGCGCTGGGTGGTCTGCTGGCTATGTTATATCACGGAGCGAACCGTAGTGAATTGGGTGTCGAAATTTTTCAACGGATAACAGGTTCCATGCACAATGTCGACGGAATATCGATTCAAGATTCGGTATTGTCAGAGTTGCCGAATTGGTTGAATGGATACGAGGTTTCGGCTATCTCAAATATTCCTGCTAGGTTATATTGGGGTGCGGTGAGTGCCGTTGCCACCGCACACGAAATCTCTCACGCATCACAACCTACAGACTTGGTGCTGGAATACCTCGATGCTCAAATTTCGCAATTGAGAGACGAAAAATACAGATCCCGCCTAGAGCGTTTGGTCGCAGATATGCGTGGCTGCCTTGGGTTGGGAGGTGGAACCATTACCGAACTTTTGGAGCGCAATAAAGGTTCCCTGTCACGGCCCTTGCTATTGTTCTGCTTGCGTGAACGTTGCGTAGATCTGCTTGAATTCTCAACCCCGCTGTTGAGCGATGCCGAATACTTGCTAGCAAGCGTGCTATTCGGAGTCCGGGATGGTTGGTTGAAGTTGCCTTGCATGATGCGCGACCAGACGTTATCGGCATATGTTATGTCCCGGATGGCGGGTGTCGCACATCAGAGGCACGGAGACAAGCTTTCGATACCAGAAATGCCAAGGCCCCAGCCTTTGCGCGCCCTCTTTCCAGCAGAGACAGATGCGTGGGATGAGAGTCAGATGAACGCTGCGATCGAAATTTCCAGAAGCAAAAAATGGCTGGACTGTATCGAAACGATCATTTTTTCGGCTGATGGTTTTCCTCTGGGCGAACCAAAACATGATAACGGTAAGTTCATCTTTTCGGGCGAAGCAATTTCCTCTATAGGAATCAGTCATGATGCGTTCCGTAGACATATTGGAGAATGGCCGCCAATTGATGATGGCCTGGATTTAAAAATAAGGAGTGAATTGAAGCACCTAAAAAATGAGGAAATCGTTCAACCATGAGAATGATTCCTAGTGAGCCTTTGCATACCGATAGCTATGCAGAAAAACGTGTATTTGACCAGTTGCGAGCGTCGTTTTCTGGAGCGGATCAGACTGCATGGTTCGCCATGCACTCGCTAAATCTCCCTCGACACGAATACAAAAGATTTGGCGAAATAGATTTTATCGTGTGTGGTCCTGATGGTTTGTTTGTCCTCGAAATAAAGGGCGGCGGTGTGTCGTGTCGTGATGGTATCTGGGAGACAAGCAATCGATATAAGGAGGCAAGTCGGCTTAAGGAGTCGCCCTTCAAGCAGGCCGAGGGTGCTTTGCACGGTTTGAGAAAAAAACTACCGTATCTACTCGAATTTGTTTCAGGGTACGGCGTTGTCATGCCCGATGTAGATAAGTTGCCCGAGAGTGCTGAATGGGATCGTGCTGTCTTAGCAGATTCGAAAGATTTCAAGCAATTTGAACAATGGCTCATTCGATTAATTAGACACTGGCGTGCGAAGGATCCCCGCAAACCAAATGCAACTTCTGATCAGCTGAAGCGGCTACAGCAACTTCTACGACCAGATTTCGAGGCGGTGGTTTCGTTACATGCGAGCGCTGGAGCAGTTGAGTCCAGAATTGCGCGTCTTACGGATGACCAACTTCGGCTGATTGATGCCGTTGAAGCGAACGATCGCGTCATCTGCTCTGGTGGTGCAGGAACAGGAAAGACGATGCTGGGGCTCGAACTGGCAAAGCGCTGGGTAGCGGCTGGAATGAACGTTGCCATGACGTGCCACTCGCCTTGGTTGAAGAATTTCTTGGAGCGATCTCCACTGCCTGGCCTTACAGTTTGCTTGGCCAGTTCTATTCATCTAGCGGCAAGAAGAGCCGGCGTCGAGAAGTTCGATGCCATCATCGTCGATGAGGGGCAGGATATTTTGAATATGGAGAGCCTGTCGAAGGTGGATGCAAACCTGGGAGGCGGACTAGATAAGGGGCGTTGGTGCTTCTTCCACGATATTAATAATCAGTCAGGATTGTGTGGCACATACTTTCCTGATGCCTATGAATATCTGAGTATGTTCGCTCCGACAAAAATACCGTTAAGAGTGAATTGTCGAAATTCATTGCCAATCTTGAATCGTATTAAGAATTCACTCCACGCCGACATGGGAAACCCAGGCGTAGGCGACGGGCCTTCCGTTCGTGAGATATTCGCAGACAGCGAACAGCATGGAATTCAATCCATCGAAAATGAACTAGCGACACTGACAGAAGAAGGATTTACATATGGCGATATCGTCGTTCTGTCGCATCTGCCATTCGATGAGTCGTTGGTTTCATCGTTGTCGCCCCGCTGGCGTAACGCGATTTCAAGTCTTGATGGTGCTTCGCCTCTAAGTTCCGCCAAGCAGTCCATAGGTTTTGCCCGCATCCCGGACTTCAAAGGACTTGAGAGTGAGGTCGTTGTACTCATCGATTTGCCTGCCCCTGGCTCACGCGCGGATCTGAGGGCACTCCACTATGTGGGGATGAGCAGAGCACGTGCGGTCTTAAGCATGATTGCCCTAAAAGACCACAGCAACGAGCGCCAGTGCTCATAAGCTCGCTGTTTTGCAGACCTTAAGTCGAAAAACTTCGGGCGTCACAGTGCCACCACTGGGGCGGGCTTCCCTTAGCTAAGACACGTCTGCATAAATCGGCTCCCGAAGTGCTCGGCGAGCCGATGAGCTGAGAAGGTCTGAGGCATGAAACAAGCGGACCTTGGCCGGACCTGACAACCAAGCGCACGCGCAAGCGTGAGTTCCTTGGGGAGATGGAGCGCGCGGTGCCGTGGGCGGAGCTGGTTGCCTTGATCACGCCGTACGCACCCCAAGGCAAGCGCGGACGCCCGCCATTTGCTGTGCAGACCATGCTGCGAGTGCACTTCATGCAGCAGTGTTTTACGCTGAGCGATCCGGCCATGGGAGAGGCACTGCATGACGTGCCGCCGTTTAGTGAGTCGGCCCTGAAGAATCCCTGCAGCCCTCATGAATGCTAACTTTGTGGGGTGATCACGGATACCAAGAACTCCCATTTTGAATTGCAATAGGCAGCAGTTTCTGGGAGATTTTGATGTTTGCCGACGCCGCCACCGCCGACTTCTTCCGCGCCCGCTTGGACCACATGATTGATCTGCGCCAGCCGCTGGTCGTGCTGGCCTCTCGCATGCCGTGGCAGCAAATCGAAGCGTCTCTTGCTCACCTGTTCTCACGCAAGGCACACACTGGTCTGGCCATGCCAGATCTGGACTTGTTTG
>ERZ724504.599-NODE-599-length-20416-cov-5.142478_pt1 | contig 20416 bp, 24 predicted proteins | sample MGYA00376037_ERZ724504 | MGnify/ENA primary metagenome ERZ724504 (study PRJEB28724, sample SAMN07190888) | wastewater metagenome | isolation source: influent of sewage treatment plant in Hong Hong | place: USA: Christiansburg, Virginia | collected 2016-03-01 ... | reverse complement strand
GGCACTGGTCAATGTCAAAGGCTATCGATTTGTCTCGGTTGCAGCGGTAAATATGTTCCCGCACACCGCTCACGTCGAATCAATTGCCTTATTCGAGAAGCCATGAAAAAGGGCGGCCGCAGCCGCCCTCGTTAATTGCTAAAACGTTCAGTCGCGGTTGCCGGTGAAAGCCATAATCAAATTCAACAGGCTGACGAACACGTTGTACAGGTCAAGATAGACCGACAGTGTTGCCGAAACGTAGTTGGTTTCGCCACCCTGAACGATACGGCTGATGTCATACAGAATGTAAGCCGAGAAAATCATTACTGCAGCAGCAGAGATCGCCAGCGACAACGCAGGAATCTGGAAGAAAATATTGGCAACAGCGGCAAGCAGAACCACGATCATGCCGACGAAGAGGAATTTCCCCATATTGCTGAAGTCGCGCTTGCTCACCGTGGCGACAGTTGCCATCGTGAAGAAAATTGCACCAGTGCCACCGGCAGCCATCGCAATCATCGATGTGCCATTTGAAAAGCCGAGCGCCACTTGCAGAATCCGCGACAGCATCAGGCCCATGAAGAAAGTGAAGCCAAGCAACAGCGCGACGCCGAGCCCGCTATCCTTATTCTTCTCAATGCCCCACATGAAACCCCAGGCAATACCAAGGAACAGGATGAAGCTGATGAACGGGCTGCCCGCCATGAAGCTGAAATTCATCTGCACGCCGACCAGTGCACCCAAAACCGTCGGGATCATGGAGAGGGCAAGCAGCATGTAAGTGTTGCGCAACACACGATTCTGTTGCAGCGCAAATTCTTGCGAGCCTTGACCAGCGACTTGGAAATCAGTTTGCATGTTTCTTCTTTCATGAAATACGACAATGACTAAGACTAACTGAGCTGAGTGAAAGTTTCAATAATTGTTGATTGTTCCTGTCAAGTAATATCTCAAAACCTTGTGCTATTATGCGAACCCTTGCGGGTCTGTGGCAGAGCGGTTGAATGCACCGGTCTTGAAAACCGGCGTGGAGAAATCCATCGTGAGTTCGAATCTCACCGGACCCGCCAAAAAAACCACACGAAATCAATTGATTATGATGGTTCTGTCAAAATTATTGGCAGTTTTGGGGCGAAGCAAGCCGCCACTCTTTTTCCTTGAACGACAATCAGCCGGTTTGTGCCGTTGATGCGATCAATTTTTCCTGAATCGCGTTGCTTGCGTTTTACGCTGTTTGGCTTTGCCAGTATTACCCTTTTGCTTGCGGCGGGTTATTTCGCTTTGGTGACGGCGTTTCCTCCTGCGCGCATGGTCAGTTTGCTAGCCGAACATATCAAGACCGCGACGGGGCGGGATTTTCGGATAAACGGTGATCTTTCCTTCCGTCTCCTGCCGACGCTGGCCTTGGTAGCCAATGATCTTGTGTTGAGTAATGCGGATTGGGGGTCACGGGCCGAGATGCTGAAGGTAAAACGTACGGCGTTCGAAATTGCCCTGAAACCCTTGTTGAACGGAGAAATCCGTATTCTCAAAGTCGGGCTGGAAGGGGTGGATTTGCTGCTCGAGGTAGATCAAATGGGCCACTCAAATTGGGTTTTTTCAAAGGATCAGTCGACCGGTGCTCCTGCCGCAATCCCGGCATTTAATCTAGAGCAGCTTGTTATTTCCGATGCAAATATTGCCTACCGCGATGGTGGCAGTGGTGCGACCCTTGGTTTGTTTGTTGAGTCATTCAAGTTACAGGAGCAGGGCGAGTTTGATTTGCTGTCGACAAACTTGGTTTTTGAGCAGCAAAAAGCGCAATTAGATGGCCGGGTGGGGAGTTTGCTCGCGCTGATCGCCGGGGCAGCTGAATGGCCATTTGATCTGCAGTTGAAGTCAAATGGCAATGAGCTCTCGCTCAACGGCAAGGTCGGGTTGAAGCCAAAACTACGCGTGGACGGACAAATCTCGTCTGTTACGGTCAACCTCGAAAAATGGGAAAAAAATATTCCCGGCCCTGCACCTGCTCGGCAACACAAATCCAACGCCCTATTTAGCGACACCGAGTTTGCGCTGGATGTCCTGCCATCGTTTCCAGTTAGCCTTGGATTTCGCATCAATCAACTGTCATTGCCCGGTCAGCACCGCTTGTCTGCGGTGCTTGGATACCTTAAATCAGAACCAGGCCGAGTGGTTGTCGAACCGCTGTCGTTCACTGCGGCAGGTGGGCAAATTCATGGTCGAGTCGAGGCGACATCCGCAACTAGGGGGGCGGTAGGGATAGTTTTGGGTTTTGAGGCTAAAGGCTTGTCGGTGGAATCCCTTGAAGCAATGTCGGGTAGCGGTTCTCTACGTGGCGGGCGAGCTGATTTGAAAGCCAAATTGAAGTTAAAGGGGAATTCAGCGCGCAAGCTTGCTGCGTCGGCGACTGGAGAGGTGCTGCTGAGCGTTGCTGATACCCGGCTTGAGGGAGGTGGCGCGGCGCTTGAGCGCAACCTGATTGTTTCGTTGTTGCAGGCCTTGATTCCTGGTCGTTCGAAGCAGCAGGATTTGACGATAAATTGTGGCGTGGTGCACTTGCCGTTGGTGAACGGCGTGGCGGTCGTGGATCGCTCGATTGCGATGGAGACTGAGCAAATTGCCATCTCTGCCAGTGGCAAGGTGGATTTTTCTGCGCAGAATCTGGTGTTGGCGTTTAGCCCGCAGGTCAAAAAGGGACTGGGGTTGAATCAGTCGAGCCTGGCCCATCTGGTCATGCTGAAGGGGCCATTGCACAATCCGGAGATCGTGATTGATCCGAAAGGCACCGTATTTGAAGTGGCAAATATTGGTGTCGCGGTTGCAACGGGTGGGGCGTCTTTGTTGGCGTCGCGCCTGCTTAGCGAGTGGGAAAATACGAGTTCATGCCGCACTGCAGTTTCTGGTGCGCCAGCTAAGGCCAGCCAGCCAGCACGTAAAAAGGTGCTGGGCTGGCCGCGGCGCTAGTTGGCGCCACGTGCTTGATCAGGTGCTGGTTTTGTCGGTGTCGTCTTTGGTGACGGCGCTCTTGACGCTGGCAACGCCCTGACTCAGCGCATCGCCGGCTTTGCCTGCAACTTCAGAAGCTTTGGCGGCAGCCTGGTCGCCGAACTGTTCGGCTTTGGCGGAGACTTCGGCGGCAGTGCTCTTGGTTGCATCCCATGCCTGATCGGCTGCAACTGAAGCCTTGTCAGCCAGTTCCGATGCTTTGGCCATGACTTGGCCAGCTGCCGTTTCAAGAGTTTGTTCGGCTGTGCCAAGCAATTCTTTTGCTTTGTCAAAAATTCCGCTCATCGGTCTATTCCTTTGTTGGACAAGTTGAAATTGCTCAACATACTATAGTTCGGAACGGTGAAAATAGTCGATTTATTTCCCTGAATCTGCCGCAACAAGTTGGCCGATATCTTCGTCGATCAAGGACCAGAAGGGATTGCTGCGCAAACGGGTCAGGGCGCCGAGTGAAATGGTGGTGGCGCCGCTCTCGCCACGCAGCAACCAGGAGCCGATGCTCGGTACACCTTTGTGGCCACTGCCCGGCAGGAAACCGTAAACCGGGTCGTTGGGCGGGAAGGGCAGCGCAACGTGGCCGAGTGAAACCAGATTGTGCGGCCAATCCAGGGTGGTTTCCCGAAGCGTTTGAGTGCCATCCGGGGCGAGGCGCACGACGCTGATGTGTGTGTTCGCCGGATCGGTGTTGCTGACCACATCGAGCGTGTAGGTGCGCTTGGCTGCCGATATGCGTTCGATCAATGCGCGAGCACCGGGGCGCTGAACGCTGCTCAGCACCTGTTGCCGATTGACGTCAAAGATGATTAGCCGATGTTCTGGTCCCTTTAGTTTGGCAAACAGGGTATCGCTTGCACCGACTGCACCAACAGTTGAGTCAACGACCGATTGCCAGGCGATGACAGGTGGCATTTGCGCAATCCGACCGCTTTCGCTGGCTTTGATCAGTGTGCGTTGCAATGCCTTGGTGGCCTGATTGACCTGACGCGAAGCGTTAACCGGGAAAGAGTTGAATTTGTAGGGGTCATATTCGGCGACGACTTCCTGCCAACGAACCTTCTCCAGCACGGGAATGGGCACGATGCTGAAAAAATCGATGATACTGGCGAGATTGGCAATCCTGGTTAGTTCAATTGCCGGAGACACTAGCAGTACCCGGTCCGGGCGGCGTAGTTCAGTGTCCTCCAGCGCGTCCAGCGTGTATTGCAGGGCGAGCGTGCCGCCGGTTGAGTAACCACCAATGTAGAACGGTTGTCCGGCAGGCGTGCGGGCTGCGATATCACGGGCGGCAATGCGTACCGCTGCATGCCAGTCGCGGGCGTGCATCTCGGTCAGCATTGATGGCAAGGTGCCGTGGCCGGGCAGGCGGAGTACGGTAACTGCCATGCCGCGTGCGTAGAGTGACTCGGCCATGGCCTTCATCGAATACGGTGAGTCGGTCAGCCCATGCATGAGCAATGCGTGACCCCGTGCTTTGGGGGGTATCAGGCGAAATGTCCGGTTGTACTGAGCGCCATCAACCAGGCGGTTTGCCGGGCTTTTCGGGTTGAAGCGGCTGAATTCATAAGCCTCGTTCTGGGTATCCCAGCCAGCAATCTTCTCGTGCATTTCGGCGAATAGTTTTTCTTCTTGCTGCAGGTAACCATTGAAATCGAGGTTGCCGTGGAGAAGTGCGCTGAACTCTTCGTGTAATCGTTCGCTTTGCCAGGGTTGTAGCGTGGGCAGCGCACTCACGGCGTAGAGCGTGAAACCAAGGGCAATGGCCAGGCAAATGATCAAAGCCAGTCGGGTCAGTCGAAAGGCAAGTTTCCAGGACTGTCTGGCGGCGATGGCGGTGTAGCGGCCTAAGTTGGACATCGGCGCGTGCGGTTATCGATTACAGATCAAGAAAGGTGCCGACTTCCTGGCTGCGCTGCATCGTGTCTTCATAGCCTAGATCGATCAAGGCGCTGGTGTAGGGCTTTTCGAAAAGCAGGTAGCTGGTCAGAGCGCCGCCTCGGCGGTTCATCGCCCCGATGCTGGTCAGCAGTGCCTTGACTGGCCAGGGGAGGGCACTGGCGTGGTCGGCGGCGATTCGGTCGAGGCGTTGTGAAGGCGAAATGATCAGTGTTTCGATTGGGCGTAGCGCCATGCCGTTTTGTTCGCGGATTTCCGGGGGGATCAGCGAGAGCGTCTTGTTGATGCGCTGCATACGTTCGATGTCGACGGCCAGTCCATCCAGGAAAATGCTGGAGAGTGCGTGGCCGGCGATCTGGGCCAGTGATGGCGGTATTTCCATGGAACTGCGCTCGCGAGTGCTGGTGGTGCGTCCGGCACCGATAATCATGACCTTGGTAGCGCCAAGATGGATGGCGGGCGAAATTGGCGCGAGTTGGCGCATCGATCCGTCACCAAAGAATTCACGATGTATTTTGGTGGCGGGAAAAATGAAGGGGATGGCACTGGAGGCCAGCAAATGATTGACGCTGATGGCGGATTTGAGGCCTATGCGATGCACGCGCTGCCAGGGGTGGGCTGAGGGGTGTGATTGGAAAAAACTGATGCTTTCTCCCGATTCATAACCCGAGGCGGTAATGCTGACTGCGTGCAGGGCGCCGTTGCTGATTGAGCGTTGTATACCTTTGAAGTCGAGATGACGGCTGAGCAAATCGTGGAGCGGAGTATTGTCGAGCAGGGAGCGTGGCGGGTTGCGCAGGAGCCAGCCCAGGGTTAGTGCGGATAACCAGCGCAAGCCGGAGATACCGATGCCGGCAGGGTCGGCGCGGTAAATGTGCGAGGCGTGCATGTTGCGCCAGAGGGTGGCGAGAATAGTGACTGCTTTGCCAAAGTTGTCGGCCAGACAGGCGACGCCAGCGGCGTTGATGGCGCCGGCTGAGGTGCCACTGAGGATCGGGAAAGGATTGCGCCGGCGGTTACGCTGCAGTTTGACGATAGCGAGCATGACACCGACCTGATAGGCGGCGCGGGCGCCACCACCGGTCAGGATGAGCGCGGTGCGTGGTGTGCGGGCGATTACGTCCGGGCTTGCGTCCATACGCTCGGCGCCTTGTAGTTTTCGATCCAGCCGGGAAGTTCGCAAGCTGGCATCGGGCGAGCAATGCCATAGCCTTGCGCCAGGTAGCAGCCCATTTCCAAGAGACGGGTGCCGTGGGCATCCGTTTCTACCCCCTCGGCGATGACGGTGCGTTGAAAAGCTTGTGCCAGCCCGATAACGCCTTGTGCGATGGCGAGGTCTTCAGGGTCGGCGAGCATGTCGCGAATGAAGGACTGGTCAATCTTGAGTGTATTTGCCGGCAGGTGACGGAAATAAGTAAGCGATGAGTAGCCGGTGCCAAAATCATCGAGGGCAAAGGAAATGCCGAAATCAACACATTCACTCATGATGCCGCTGATGTGCTTGATGTCATCAAGGGCGGCACTTTCGACAATTTCGAATTCGATCAGCGCTGGTGCGACGGTGGGGTGCGCGTCGAGCAAATGGCGCAATTGACTGACAAAACCAGGCGACTGGATATGGCGCGGCGTGATATTGACGCTAACGGTTACGGTCAACCCGTTTTTTTGCCATATTTTTTGTTGCTTGAGCGCGGCCTTGATGACCCACTCGCCCAGTTTGACTGAAAACTCGGATTCCTCGATCAGCGGTAGGAATTCAGCCGGGGAAACGATGCCGCGTTCCGGATGTTGCCAGCGGATGAGGGCTTCTGCCCCGTAAATTTGGCCGCTGCGCATATCGACCTTGGGCTGGTAGAAGAGAACGAATTCTTCGGCATCAAAAGCCGCTTCTATCCGCATAATTTTTTCGCTGTGACTTTTCTGCCGCCGATCCAGTTCGGAATCGAAGAAATGGTAGCGATTGCGCCCGGACTGTTTGGCTAGATACATCGCCTGATCGGCGTGGCGCAGCAGCACATCCGGTTCCGAGTTGTCGTGTGGGAAAACGGTGACGCCAATGCTGGCCGAGATCGAGACATTGCAGCCATTGATGACAAATTCGTTTGACAGTGCATTCAGCACCCGCAATAGCGCCGCTTCACACTCACCAAAATCATCGGCGCGCAGGAGCAGGGCAAACTCGTCGCCGCCGAGACGGGCTGCCGTATCACCACTCCGCACACACTGTTTCAATCGTTTGGCAACTTCGATCAGGAGGGCATCCCCGGCTGCATGACCATAGGTGTCATTGATTGGTTTGAAGCCATCAAGATCAAGATAGGCTATTGCCAGCAGTTCGTTTTTGCGCTTTGCCTGATGCAGGCTTTGCTGCAGGCGATCAGCAAATAAAACCCGATTGGGCAAGCGGGTCAGGGCGTCGTAATGGGCAAGCGCTTCAAGCTTTTCCTGCTGCGACTTGAGGGCGGTAATGTCGGAGAAAATAAAAATATAGTTGAGCGTTTGTCCACTTGGGTTGCATACGTTACTGATCGTCAGCAAGGCCGGAAACCGTTCGCCCGTTTTACGCAGGCTGCTGCCTTCGCCTCGCCAGTGGCCTTCCTCGCCGATCTGGCTAATTGCAGCTTGATCGAAGTTTGATTCATCCAGTTCGAATTGTTGTCTCACATCGCGGCCCAGCAACTCGCCACGGCTGAAGCCGGTCATTTCGCAGACCATCGGGTTCAAATCAATGATGCGCCATTCGGCATCACTGATCACAATACTTTCATGAACTTCAGCGAAAACGGTTGCGGAGAGGCGCAGAGCGGCTTCGATTTCCTTGCGTTGGGTGATGTCGCTTGCGGTGCCACGGTAGCCAGAGAAGTTGCCAGCATCATCGAAAATAGGCTCACCGTGTATCGAGTGGTAAGTGGTTCTGCCATCAGGATGCAGGATCCCGTACTCAAAACCCTTAAATTTTTCGTGAGCTTCCAGTGTTCTTCTATGGCGTTCCCATTCGGCGGGTGTCAGGGTGGTGTTCAGTTCCCAGCGGGCTTTCCCGATCAATAGATCAAGCAATTGTGCTGAGTCTTCATTCAGCCGGCTGGTGTCGCGTCGCGTGAAACGAAAGTTGCTGTCCTGCTCCCAATAAAGATCGGTGGACAGATTGAGCAAGCTTTTGAAGCGTGCTTCCGAGGCGCTTAACTCAGCCACCTGAATGCCGATATGCTGTGTCATGCGGTTAAAGGTGTCACCCAAGTGTCCAATCTCATCCTTGGAGTCAATGTTGACCAACACCGTGTAGTCGCCCTTGCTGACTGCCTCACTGGCTCGTTCCAGGCGTTTCAGGTGGCGCGTCAGCCAGTGGGCGATTGCCAGCAGCAGGAGCAGGGAAAGCGCTATCGCCAGCAGCGCAATGATCAGGCTCTGGCGTTGCAGATGCTGCCGGGCTTCCTGCAGAAACTGGGTTGAGATGCCGAAATGCAGGTAGCCGTAAATCTGTGATGAAAGCGTGATCGGAATGCGAAAATCAATGCGCTCACTGCTTGCGTTCACCTCTGAAGGAGATTGGTAGTCCGGCAGCGCTGTCTCGTTAGCCCAGCCATCGGCAAGCAATCGTTTGCCACGTGCGTCGGTGAGGACAAAATACTGAATGCCATCGTGCCGCAGGCTTTGCTTGAAGACATCGGCAACCGGTGCATAGTCCTGAGCCGCCATGGCGGGGGCAAGTGCGGCATTTAGTAGAACGGAAACTTCATTTAGCCGGGTGGCGGCCAGGCGCTGCAGGCTTTCATCCATCAGGCGCAGACCGTTCCAGGCAAGGGCGCCGAGCATCAGCGCTTCGACCAGAATGCTGGTGAGGACGAGTTTCCAGCGTATCGACAGGCCGCTGCGTTTGCTCATAGGCCGAGTTGCTTCCTGGTTTCCTTGAGGTAAGGATCCAGTGTTTTCATGAAGGCTTCATCAGTTTTCTGGATGCCCTGAAAGCGGCTTTTTTCGAGAAAGGCGGCACCATCCGGGCTGCCTGGCAAGCCGAGTAGTGAAGCGCGAATCTGTTCGCGCATGGGTTCGCCCAGTTTGGCACTGGCTAGTAGCACAACGTTGGGCAGTATGTCCGAGCGATAAATTACCCGTACCGCACGGCGCTGGTCCTCCGGGCTTTGATCAAGGGTGAAGTGGGCAATAATGGCGGCGTCCGATTCGCCTTGGGCGACTGCAATAATCGCGGTGTTTTGCGAGTTGACCGTAACAAAGTCAAAATCCTTGTCGCTCAGCCCTTGGTCAGCAAAAACTTTGTTCATGGCGATATTGACCAGAATCGAGCGATCAGTGATGGCAATGCGTCTGCCACGTAAATCTTTAATTTGGTTGAGTGGCGATTTTTGCGCAACGATCACTGCGGCATGCAGCGGGCCGGTAAAGCGTGCCAGGGGGTGATAGCCGCCTTCAAGCTGGGCCAGTCGTGCCTGATGGGCGGCGGTGATGACGATATCAAAATCCGGCTTGAGCGTGCGCCGGGCGAAGCTACGAACGTCGGTCGCTGTGTAAAGCTCGACGGGGCGGCCAAGGTCTTTTTCGAGGTGCTGGCGCAGGGGCTGAAATAGGCTCATCAGCACATTGGGTGTTAGGTAGGGAATAATCCCGATCCGCAGCGGTTCTGGCTGGGCTGTCGCCAGACCCATCAGTCCGCAACAAAGCAGCAATGCTCGCCAGCCGGTGCGCCATGAATTCATTGAGTCCCCTATGGCACCTGCTTCGGTGCCTATTCGTCTATGAGACGAGTATAGGGAAGTCCGCTGGCGATCTCAATCGGTCTGGCGACGGATTGCATCCGCCCAGCAGTTGGGCGTCTCGTATAAACGCACCTGGGCCAGACGCAAATGGTTGCCGTAGGTGTCGCGATAAGCCGCATCAAGCAATTCAAAGGCGATTTGCGCGAGGTTTTCAGCTGTCGGCACGCGGTCCAGAATCACTGTTTTATGGCCCGGCATGCTGTTGAGGAAATCAACCACCGCCAGGTCACCGGCGAAAACGAGGAAAGAGTGATCCCAGAGATCAACGACGTGTTGTTTGGCAAGATCTTTGACCTGTGAAAAATCCATCACCATGCCATTGGCGGCATCACCAGCCTTGTCGATGACTTCACCAGATAGCGTGATTTCGATGGCGTAGCGGTGGCCGTGCAGATGGCGGCACTGACTTTTATGGTCAGGGATGCGGTGGCCTGCATCGAATTCAAGACGGCGGGTGATCAACATGAGGTTTCATCCAATGAGCAGCGGCGGATTATACAATGCAGCCATGCTGACTATTAAAGACCACCGCCGCGACAGTGCCGGCCTGCGCTATGTTTACCCGGTTGTTTCGCGCCGTGCCGGGGGCGTATCCGTCGGAATCAATCTGAATGTCAATAACGCCTGCAACTGGGCCTGCCTGTATTGCCAGGTCGAAAACTTGACGCGTGGTGGGCCGCCGGCAATCGATCTTGATCTGCTGGAACAAGAATTGGCCAGTTTTCTCGATGATGCGCTGCACGGCGATTTTATGCAGTGCCATGTCGCTGAGTCAGAGCGACAACTGGTCGATATCGCCTTTTCCGGAAATGGTGAACCGACCAGTGCAGATGAATTTCCGGATGCTGTGAGGCGTGTCCAGCGTGTGCTTGAGCAGTGCGGATTGGCCGGAAAAATCCCGCTGCGACTGATTTCCAACGGTAGCCTGCTACATCGCCCGCGCGTGCAGGAGGGCATCCGTCTGATCGGCGAAATGCAGGGTGAAATCTGGTTCAAGATAGATCGAGCCAGTGCAACTGGAATTGCTGAAGTTAATCAGGTGCCGGGCGATGCCAAGCGTGTTCAGCGGAATTTGCAAATTTGTTGTGGCCTGGCTTCAACCTGGGTCCAAACCTGCTGGTTTGCCATCGATGACAAAGCGCCAGATGCGGCTGAGCGCGATGCGTATTGCGCCTTGCTTGCCCCGCTGGCATCTGAAATTGCGGGGATTCATCTCTACGGGCTGGCGCGCCCCTCAATGCAGCCGGCGGCACCGCGCCTTAGTCGGATTGCTGATAATGATCTGAATGATTTTGCGCAGGAAGTCGAAAAAAAAACGGGCATCCGGGTACTGGTTTCCCCGTAATGCCCGTTGCGGCCCAGTAAAAACTTAGGCTGCTTTTTTGCCCTTGCTGCGGGCAGACTTCTTGAGTGACTTGAACAGCTCTGGTTCCTGAGCCTTCAAATACTCAACCACTTCCCAGTCTTCGCGCTTGATGGCTTTGACGTCGATCTGTTCAACATGAACCAGACGCAGCAGTTCGCGAACTGGCTTGGGCATGTTGCGACCGCTTTCGTAACGGGAACCGCCGCTCTGTGTAACGCCGAGGGTGGACCAGAACTGTTGCTGGTTGAGGCCTAGCTTGCGACGGATTTCGCGAGCGTCGATTTTTTCAATGGTCTTGGCAGTAGTCATTATTCGATCTCCATACGCTAGTGTTATGAATTTACCCAAGCATCCTAGCGGCGTATGACTTAGGTGATATGACTAAGTGTATAGTCGATTATGACGGTTTGCAAGTACTCAAGTGAAATAATTTTTTAAAATTTGAAAGGGAAAACCCTTAATTTTTCAGGGGTTTTTTTCAAACCCTGCTGCTGATAACAGGGTTTTGCAAATACCTGTCATCGACTTGCAGTGGCTTTTCCTTGTCGCCCAATGATTCCGGCAGATATTTACGGCGCAGCCAGTGGTCGATGGAGAAACGCCCTGGCCCGAGCAGTGTCAGCGGTAGCAACATGCCAAGGAAAAGTACGGGTAATTTGAAATTGCCAAAGCCTTTATCGGTAAAAACGTAGCCTTGCAGTAATTCGGAAAAGTTCATCCATGTTTCTGGCCAGTGGACGCTGGCGATGGCGACGAGGGTCAGCACGAATAGCGAGACTGAGAAAAATCGTGTGCCCAGCCCAATAACCAGTGCAATCCCGCCCAGCAGCTCAAACCAGGTGGCCATCTGCCAGCTGATTTCCGGTGCAACGAGGCTGAGTGGAAATGGAAATTTGTCCTGAATATCCATGAACCAGTTTTCGCCGTGGAATTTCTCCAGGCCGGATTCGAAAAAATCCCAGCCCAGAAGGATGCGCAGGCTGAGCATGGCCAGCCAGAGGCCGATTAAGTCGATACTGCGCAGTCCAAAGGTGAGGGCGGGTTTCATGCGTGAGTTCCTAAAATGACGCCTTGCTGGCGTAATTGTTCGAGTATTGCCAAACCGTGCGAGACGAGTGCTTCCGGCGCCGGGTGTTGCAGTTCACTGGCGATCTTCAGGCAAGCAGCACGGCCGGTGAGTGTGCTGCTTTTCAAAAGTTCGAGCAGACGGGCTGTTACCGGATTGCTGGCAACAAACTGAACCTTGTCATGGGCGTCGCGATAAACCAGCAAGCAGGTCGGCTGCGGTTTTCGGGGACGATAGCCGGGGCCGATTTTGTGTACCGGCCACTGGTACGAAAGGTTCATCAGCGTCGGGTTAAGGATAGGCTGGCCGATGAGCAGATTGCCTTTGTTGTCGTGGCTTGGGTTCGGGCAATCCATGATGTCTACAGCGAGTTCGACCCATTCGTAATGCGCCAGTTCTGGCAACCAGACGGGCAACGGCGGTTTGATTGTCGATTCACTAAGATAGCGAACAAACTCACGCGGGATTTCGCGAAACCACGGGGTATGACTCGGCCAGTCGCGATAAAAACTGCGATTGAGCCGCCGCCATTTTTTCTCGCCCAGGGTCGCCCGGCTAACCGGAAAGCAGCTGTCAAGGAATCCGCAAATGTTGTTGAACAGCAATTCGTTGTAGACCGCCATTCGCCGTGCCGGTACGCCAGCCGGACGCGGTGAATGCCGTGGGTCACGCAAGTGGCGGCCGAAAGCGCGCTGGAAATCCTGGAAATCGGGCGCGTTCATCAGGCGATCTTCCGTTCGGTTTTGACCAGGCCGGACTGCAGGCGGGCAATCTGACGAACTTCTGTTGTCAATGCATCGAGATCCGGTATGTTGAAATCACGTTCCAGGCAGGTCGGTACATTGCCAATGTGTTGGTAGGCTGTTTCCAGCAACGACCACACCGGGTCGATGACCTCGGCGCCGTGCGTGTCAATCAGCAGGCCATCCGGCTCGACGAAATGCCCGGCGACATGCACATAGCAGGTGCGCTCAAGTGGCAGGGCGGTCATGAATGCGAGTGGGTCAAAACCGAAGTTTTGACTGTTGACGTAAATGTTGTTCACGTCGAGGTGGAGCAGGCAGTCAGCTTCGTGGACGATGGTGCTGATGAACTCGGCCTCGTTCATTTCAGCACCCGGTGGTGCAACATAGTAAGAGGCGTTTTCGATGCCAATCTGCATCCCAAGAATGTCTTGAGCGCGTTTGATACGGTCAACTGTCCATTTGGCCGCATTTTCTGTCAGCGGAATGGGCAGGAGGTCGTAGAGGTGGCTGTCGTCGGCGCACCAGGATAAATGCTCGGTGTACAGCGTCATGCCGTGTTCGGCCATGAATGCCTTGATCCGGCGCAGCAGGCTTTCATCCAGCGGGGCAATGCCGCCTAGAGAAAGTGATAGGCCATGACAGACAAATGGGTAGCGTTCGGTGAAGTGGCGTAAATCCTTGGCCGATTTGCCGCCCATGCCAGCCCAGTTTTCAGGCGCCAGTTCGAAAAAACTGATTTCAGTTGGAACACCGGCTTTTAATGGCTCGATCAACTCGCGGCGAAAGCCGAGTCCGGCACCACTGGCGGGTCTGGGGGGCTGATGTTGGGGCATTTGGGGATCTCTGCGCTGTGCATAGCGGGCAGGTTGCCCTGCGCCGCTTGCACGATATTGAAATTACTTCTTGTTAGCGCCGCATTTGGCTTCGCCTTTTTTATCCGCGCCACACTTTGCTTCAGCTGCTTTCTTGTCTGCACCGCACTTGGCTTCGCCACATTTGCCGTCCTTTTTCTTTTCGGCAGCCTTCTTCTCAGCGCCACACTTGGCTTCGCCGCATTTGCCATCCATTTTCTTGGTGTCAGCTTGAGCCAGTTGGTAGCCAGCTTCCAGCTTGGTTGCGCCAAACGGATTGTCATTCGCAGCATGAGCAACCGGGGTCAGGGTGGCAGCAGCAAAAGCAGAGCCGATAGCGAGGGAAATAATTTTGGCGTTTTTCATTTTGATTCTCCGTTGAAGTTGGGACTTTAAGGTTATGAATCCGGCAAAAATTGTCGGTTCAGGTCTTTAGTCGGCCGTCTTTGGAAATCCTTACAAAGATTTTTGAAACAAATTAAGTTTTTTGAAATGTGGCTTTTATCGGGGGTTTGTAAGGTTTTTTCGCGAGCAACGACTATTTGATTGAGCCGCACACCTATCGTGTGCGAGAACGATCCCGTTTTAGGTGCGAGGTAATCAAGATGGTTCAACTCGTCGGCATAACAAACCGAGTGGCCTATGGCGCTTCGAGTACAAGTGCTGCTGGTCTTCAAGGGCAACTTGCACGTTTTGAAAAAGAGTTGGCTGATTGCGTCAATTGCGCTTCCGCCAAAACGACGGAAGGCAAGCAAAAAATTGAGGCAATTTCCCTGCGAATTTCACAGATCAGGGAGCGTATCGAGCAAGCCAGCCAGCTGCGTTCGTGTCTTCAGGCCAATGGTCCTGCCAGTGTGCCCTCCGCGGGCCTTGGTCGCCTGATTGATGTAAAAGCCTGATTTAAAGGGTAGGGCAGCAGCTGCTTCGGGTTGGGAGCGATGTGTTACGGTCAACTGATAAAAACGGTCGATTTTTTCGCTGGATCAGTCTTTGTGGTTCATCCAGCTCTGAGTCGCCTGACGCAGAAAAACAAACTGTTTTTCCATCCGCCGACAACCGGCGCAGTAAGCCAGATGCAGGCGCAATAGATAGCGCTCGCGCAATGACAGATTGCGTTCAAGTTGTTCGGAGGCAAGGCGGCTCGCCTTTTTGCAGCTAATCATTTCAGCTTTCTGGAAACTATCAGGTGTGATTTTGATACATTAGTCGCCTGAGTGTGAAATAACTTACAAAAAATGAGCCAGAACTTCCTTGATAACCCCACGTTTCTCGCTGAACTTCGGCGTGACATGCTGCGCTTTGCCAACATGCAATTGCGTGATCAGGGGCAGGCCGAAGATGCCGTCCAGGAAGCACTGGCTGGTGCCTTGCAAGGCAAGGATCGCTTTGATTCGCGGGCGTCGGTACGCACCTGGGTTTTGTCCATCCTCAAAAACAAAATTGTCGATGAGCTAAGGCGCCGGATTCGTGAGCGGACGGTCATGGTTGAAAACGAAAACGACGATGATCTGGACGCCTATTTTGATGCGCGTGACCATTGGTCTGAGGAATCGAAGCCATCAACCTGGGCTTCTCCACAGCAAGCAATGGAAAATAAGCGCTTTTGGGAAGTTTTCGATGCCTGCCTCTACCGCTTGCCGGAAGCCAGTGCGAGAATTTTTACCATGCGCGAGGTGCTGGGTTTTGAGACCGATGAAATTTGCCAGACACTGGCCATAACAACCAATAATTGTTGGGTCCAGATGCATCGCGCACGTCTTGCATTGCGTGCCTGCCTTGAGGCCAACTGGTTTGGAGAGGCGGCATAATGCAGGTAAAAAAAACCCCGCCTCGAGGGCGGGGTAAGAGGGGTTTCTCGAATCGGGGGAGTATTCGAGAGGAGGGGTAAATCGAATTCAGTCTTTCTGTCGTTGCTTGAACCAACGGCGAGCTACCAAAATTACAGCGCCAGCGGCAATGGCAATGGCCACGGCTTTCATTGGTTCGGCATGACCGTCGGCCAGCCAGTCGAGCCCGGCAACACCAACGAAAACACCAAGACTTTCGCTGATGGGCAGGTTGTCGGCAAAGGCCATTAGCGGGATGTACGAACCGGAATGGTGGCCAGCTGCGGCTGGGCCGGCATGAAGCCGAGCAGGTACTGGCGGGCGGCTTCTAAAAATTGGCGGATGTTTGTGTCGTTCATTTGATGCTCCTCAACTAGGTCTTGCAACTTGTCTATGGGTTGCATTCTAGGGAGCGGGCGGCAAACTGTCTGTTGCTGACGCGTTGCGCCGTGGTAACGACGCTTGATTCTCTGTGACGCTCTGTAACGCGACCTATTGCTCGGCTTGCCAGCTCAGCGTAAAACGTGCGCCGCCCAGTGGCGAGGCGTCGGCGGTAGCGCTACCGCCGTGCAGTTCGAGCACCCGGCGAGTGATGGCGAGGCCCAGCCCATAGCCACCGGTTGAGCGGTCGCGTGAACGGTCAAGGCGGGTGAAGGCAGAGAAAACATGTTCGCGTTCTTCGGGTGGAATGCCGATGCCGTCGTCGTCGACGTGAATCAGGATATTTTTCTCGAGCAATTCAGCACTGACAATGATGTTGCTCCGCGCGTACTTGAAGGCATTGCGCAGCAAGTTGCGTAAGGCGTAGGGCATGGCTTTGCGGTCGAGATCAACGGTCAGATTTTCCGGCAGTTTTGAGCAGTCGACCGTAACATTCAGGTCGCGCCCGAGCAGTCGTACGCTATCTACTTCATCAGTCAGCCATTCGGCAAATTTGACGCTCGAGAAATGCGGTTCGGGGGCTTCGCGCTCGAAACGGGCGTAGGTCAGGCTGGTATCTATGAGGTGGTCAAGTTCGTCGAGATCGCCTTCCATCATCACCCACAGGCGTTCGCGTTCGGCGCGTTCGTCGGTTTCCTTGAGCATTTCCAGGGCAAATCGCATGCGGGCAATGGGGGTTCGCAGTTCGTGCGAGATGCCGCAGGAGAGTTCGCGATGGGTGGCGAGTAGTTGCTGTACGCGCTCAGCCATGCTGTTCATGGTGTCGGAGAGCGAAGAAAATAGCTGGCTGCGGGCGGATGGTGCGCGTGCCTCGAAATCGCCATCGCCGAGATCGCGGGCAGTCTGGCGCAGGGCTTCGAGATCGCGCCAGACCGGGCGTACCCAGAACCAGAGAGCAATACCGAAAATCAGGCCGGTCAGGCTCCAGGTCAGCAGGCGCAGGCGCAAGTCGAGTGGAAGACGATCCTTTAGTTCAGGATTACGATTGGAGGCCAACGGGCCAACGACCAATACTTTGCTGCTCGTGCCCAGGCGGTGGTACATCACATCACCGTCATGATCGATGGCGATGTCGCCGGCGTCCAGTTTGATGACCTGTGGCGGGGTCAGAACGCGGTCAAGGCTCATGCGCTCGACGATGCCAAGGCGATAGGAGAATTTTTCGTCGAGTTCCTTGACCTTGGTTTCCCAGGTGCGGCGCGGCTGGCGGAAAAGTTCGTCTTCGATCAGCGTGATTGTGCCGCGCATGAAACGCCGCGCGTAGTCGTCGGTAATGCCACGCTGGGCGGTCGAGATGACGAAATCGGCAGTGAAGGCGATGGCAACAAAAGAACCCATCGCCAACAGGTAGAAATTGAAAAACAGCTTGGAGAGGCTGTAACGCCCACCGCGCCAACGCGGCAGCGAAACCCGGAATAGCGAGCGAGCCAGCCCCTGGTTGCTGCTTGAATCCTTGCTTTCCGGTTGGCCGGGTTTAGTTCCAGTCATGCTTGCTGAACAGGTAGCCTTTGCCGCGTACGGTCTTGATCCGCGTTGGATTTTCGGGATCATCATTCAATTTCTTGCGCAAACGTGAAATGCGGGCATCAATCGAGCGATCGAGGCCGTCAAAACCAATACCGCGCAGCTCCTGCAGTAAATCATCGCGCGAAAGCACATTGCCGGCGTGGCTGGCGAGTAGCCAGAGCAGATCGAACTCAGCGGTGGTCAGGTCAATGCTTTCGCCGGAAAGAACGGCGGTGCGGGTGGATTGGCTGATGTTGAATTGCCCGAAAACCATTTTCTCCGATTCGCTCGCCGGGCTATCGCTGGTTGGCAGGCGGCGTAGCAGCGCCTTGATACGGGCGAGCAGGACGCGCGGCTGAACCGGTTTGGCAATGTAGTCATCCGCTCCCATTTCGAGACCAAGAATCTGGTCGAAATCCTCATCGCGGGCGGTCAACATCAGAATCACCCCGCGATAATTCGGGCGCACGGCGCGGCAAACTTCGAAGCCATCCTTGCCGGGTAGCATGACGTCAAGCATCACGAGATCCGGTTGTTCGGCCAGAATGCGCGCTTCAGCAGTGTCGCCACGCGGTTCAATGGTCACCTGCATATCATTCTTGGTCAGGTATTCAGCCGTCAGTTCGGCCAAGCGTTCATCGTCTTCGACGAGCAGGATACGTATAGTCATGTGCACATCTTAGCGGTGGCGGGGGCGCTGGTCCACTTTGTTACGGTCAACACAGTTTTCGAGCCATTTTTTTACATGGTGGTTCGCCCGGCCATGTCTTAGAATCCTTCTGTTGCTCGAAATTTCAAGGATTTTATGGATTTTTCTAAAGTACCCCTGCGTGCCTGGTTTGCCACCCTGGCCTTGGGATCATTGGGTTTGGTCGCTGTCGGCATGGAGTTACAAACCCTGCTGCGCCTTGCGCCATGCCCATTCTGTATTTTCCAGCGCCTGCTTTATATGGTGATTGGTGTGCTGGCCCTGGCTGGCGTGATATTGCCGATTGGCCGTCTGATCTGGCTTGGCGCGATAGCATTACTGGCCTTGCTGGGTGCCGGCGTGGCTGGCTATCAAAGCTGGATGCAGGCTTTTCCGCATCTGGTGAATGAGTGCGGGTTCAGTGATCCGAATGCGATTGAACGGCTGGTCGACTGGCTCGGCATGCAGTTGCCAAACTTCTTTCTCGCCACCGGCTTCTGTAGCAGCAAGGAATGGGTTTTCTTGACCTTGTCGATGGCTAACTGGTCATTCCTGATATACCTCGGCATCATTGCCTACGCCGCGCTGCTGATCGGTAAGAAAAACTAAGCAGAAAAAACAAAACCCGCTAAAAAGCGGGTTTTTTGAAAGCAGGAAAACGGCTGAATTACTTCAGCTTAACTTCCTTGTAAGCAACGTGCTTACGGGCCTTCGGGTCATACTTCATCATTTCCAGTTTCTCAGGCGTCGTGCGCTTGTTCTTGGAGGTGGTGTAGAAGTGACCGGTGCCAGCTGTAGATTCCAGCTTGATTTTTTCGCGACCGCCTTTAGCCATTTTATCTATCCTTCTTTAATCAGACTTCGCCGCGGGCACGCAGATCGGCCAGGACGACATCAATGCCGTTCTTGTCGATGAGGCGCAGACCGGCGTTGGAAACACGCAGGCGCAGGAAGCGGTTTTCAGACTCGACCCAAAAACGACGGTACTGCAAGTTCGGCAGAAAGCGGCGTTTGGTTCTATTGTTGGCATGGGAAACCTTGTTCCCAACCATCGGGGCTTTTCCCGTTACTTGGCAGACACGCGCCATGATTGGTGCTCCAGAATTCGCTAGAAGAAAGCCGATTATTATAAACAAAACTTCCTCATTGTTTCAAGGAGTTTTGTGATTTTTATAGTAAGCCGCGTTCAGCGAAGGATAGCGGGGTGGCATTTCCGGCGACGATGAAGTGATCAAGAAGCTTCACATCGACCATGGCGAGTGCTTCTTTCAAGGTTTTAGTCAGCATTTCATCGGCCCGCGAAGGCTCGGAAACGCCTGATGGGTGGTTGTGGGCGAGAATAACCGCCGCTGCATTGTGGGCCAGTGCGGTTTTGACAACCTCCCTTGGATAAACGCTGGTTTGCGTCAGGCTGCCGGAAAATAATTCGTCGGCTTTGATCAGGCGATTTTGCGCATCCAGCCATAGTGCCATGAATACTTCATGCTGACGTGTGGCCAGTTTCAGGCGTAGCCAATCGCGCACCTTGCCGGGGTTGGCGAAGGTGTCACGGGTGGTCATTTGTTGAGTCAGCGCGCGGCGGGCGAGTTCAAAACTGGCTTTCAGCTGCGCCGCCTTGGCCATGCCGATGCCGGAAACGCTGGCCAGTTCGTCCAAAGAGGCTTCCGCAAGACTGCTGAGGCTGCCATCAAAACGCTGGATCAGTTCACGCGCCAGATCAACCGCGCTCTTGCCGCGCACGCCGACGCGCAGGTAAATAGCCAGCAATTCGGCATCAGAGAGCGCTTCAGGGCCATGGGCGAGCAAGCGTTCGCGCGGTCGTTCGCCTTCCGGCCAGTCGGTGATCGCCATCTGCCATTTCCAGTAGAATTATCCGGCTAATATTCTAAGGCACGACAATGGAATTACAGGGAAAACGCATCGTTCTTGGTGTGACGGGTGGCATCGCAGCCTACAAGGCGGCTGAGTTGCTCCGTTTGCTGAGCAAGCAGGGGGCGGATGTGCAGGTGGCGATGACCGAAGGGGCCACCCATTTTGTGACGCCGACCACCTTTCAGGCGCTCTCCGGTAAGCCGGTGTTTACCGATCAATGGGATGCGCGGATGCCGAATGCAATGGCGCATATTGATTTGTCACGTCAAGCCGATCTGATTCTGGTGGCGCCGGCCTCGGCTGATTTTCTGGCGCGCACGGCGCATGGCCTGGCCGATGACTTGCTGGCAACTATGGTGCTGGCGCGCGATTGCCCAATGTTGGTCGCGCCGGCGATG
>ERZ724504.597-NODE-597-length-20429-cov-19.628006_pt1 | contig 20429 bp, 22 predicted proteins | sample MGYA00376037_ERZ724504 | MGnify/ENA primary metagenome ERZ724504 (study PRJEB28724, sample SAMN07190888) | wastewater metagenome | isolation source: influent of sewage treatment plant in Hong Hong | place: USA: Christiansburg, Virginia | collected 2016-03-01 ... | reverse complement strand
AGCCGCACCAATGTTTAAAGCCTGCAACTGAAAAGTTGCAGGCTTTTTCATTTGTGGATTGCTTTTCGTTTTGCGGGTAACACTTCGCCATGAACAAAGCTTTTACCAAGGAAACCGACGCCGATACCGACGACGATCTTGTGTCGCAGCCGCTCCCAGTTGGTGGGAAGAACTACATCACCCCCCAAGGTTATGCTCGGTTGCGCTCGGAGCTGTTGGAGTTGATTGACACGGAGCGTCCGAAGATCGTGGAGATCGTCCATTGGGCGGCCAGCAATGGGGATCGCTCCGAGAATGGGGACTACCTCTACGGCAAAAAAAGGTTGCGCGAAATTGACCGGCGCATCAGATTTCTGACCAAGCGACTAGAGATTGCAGAGATCGTCGAGCCAGCCATCCACCATGGAAGCGATCAGGTATTTTTTGGTGCAACCGTTACTTACCTGGAAGACGACAGCGTGGAGCGGACAATCACCATACTGGGGATAGATGAGGCTGAAAGCGGCCACGGCCAAGTGAGCTGGATGTCACCGGTAGCGCGTGCACTCCTGAAGTCCAGGGTGGGTGACGAAATTTCACTGGCTGCCCCTGGAGGTATGCATCGGCTGGAGGTGATGGATGTTCAGTATCCTGATAAGCCTTGGCAAAGCGGGGTCTGAACCGGTCACCTTCACCTTGCCGGGCCCACAGTTCAGGCTTGGGGAATGATTCGAGACGCTCTGATCACAGCCTGTGTGCGTCGCAATCCGCGCAATGCTGATTCGAGATGGGCCTGATCCCGCACTGCCACCACGAAGCGCAGGTCCGTGGTGTCAAGTGCTACCTCGTCGTCCATGTCCACATGGGTTATATCGGCTTCCGAGTTGGCCAGTTCTGACGCCACGCGTGCCAGTACCCCTTTGCCGTTGGTCACGGTAACAACCACCCCGGTCTCGAACATGCGAGAGGGTTCATCCGACCAGTCCACCGCGATGAAGCGCTCGCTGTCCTTGTGTTGCAGCCGCTTGGCGACGCTGCAATGCGCATTGTGGACCACCAAACCTTCTCCACGGCCCAGGTAACCCACGATGCTGTCGCCGGGGACGGGGCGGCAGCAGTGTGCGTACTGGACCGAAGCGTTTTCGCTTCCATCCAGAGTCACAGCGCCTTGGGACAGTTTTTCGTGGGATGTGTATCGCTCTCGGGTCATCAGCAGCGCATCGGGCCGGTGGCCGTGCTCGGACATCAGAACCATGAGTCGCTTAGCGACTATGCTAGCTATGCGCTTGCCCAGCCCCAGGTCTGTCATCAATTCGCTGCGCGAACGGTTCCCCGTGAAGCGAAGCAGTTTGTCCCACATGGGCTGGGTTTCCGTATCCATGGGCGGGAGGCTGACCAGCCCTTCTGCACGCAGGGCTTGCGTCAGCAACTTTTCGCCCAGACCTTCCGATTCGGTTTGTGCCAGAGTCTTGAGGTAGTGCCGAATCTTGGACCGTGCACGGCCCGTGCGCACAAACCCCAGCCATGCCGGATTGGGCGTGGAGATAGGGGCGGTGATGATCTCCACCACGTCGCCATTTTTCAGTTCGGTGCGCAGTGGTACCAGTTCATTGTTGATCTTGCCTGCCGTGGTGCGGTCACCCACATTGCTATGGATGGCATAAGCAAAATCCACCACGGTGGCGCCGCGCGGCAAGGCCATGATCTGGCTCTTGGGCGTGAAGACATACACCGCATCAGGGAACAGGTCGACCTTGACGTGGTCCCAGAATTCAGCGGCATCACGGGTTTCGTTCTGGATGTCCAGCAGCGACTGAAGCCATTTGGTCCCCAGCCTCTCGGCCGCATTACCTTCGCTGTCCTGAGCCTTGTAGAGCCAATGGGCCGCAACGCCTGCCTCGGCGATAACGTGCATTTCATCGGTGCGCATCTGGAACTCGATGTTCACGCCCGAGGGACCTACCAGCGTGGTGTGCAGCGACTGATACCCATTGAGCTTGGGAATGGCAATGTGGTCTTTGAACTTTCCGGGCACGGGCTTGAACATCTGGTGCAGGATGCCCAAAGCGGTGTAGCAGTCGGTGATGCTGGGAACAATCACCCGAAAGCCATACATATCAGTGACCTGGGCAAAGCTCAGGTGCTTGAGGTCCATCTTCTGGTAGATGGCGTATAGGGTTTTTTCACGTCCGGCAAGACGAACCGGCATGCCAATGCGGGAGAACGCAGCATCCACTTCCGCTTGCACCTTTTGCACCAGATCCCGCCGCCGGTTGCGCGACTTGTTGATGGCCTTCGACAGGGTTTGATAACGCCACGGATGCAAATACCGGAACGAAAGATCCTGCAATTCGCGATACGTCTGATTCAAGCCCAGCCGGTGGGCAATCGGTGCATAAATCTCCAGCGTCTCAGAAGAAATTCGACCCCATTTGCTGCGCGGCATGTCTGCCAGCGTGCGCATATTGTGTGTGCGATCTGCCAGCTTGATCAAAATCACGCGAACATCGCGCGCCATCGCCAGCAGCATCTTGCGGAAGGACTCGGCCTGGTTTTCCTCGCGTGTATTGAACTGAAGCTTGTCGAGCTTGGTGAGTCCATCCACGAGTTCGGCGACCGGGGCACCGAAACGATCGATCAGGTCGGCCTTAGTTACGCCGCAATCTTCCATGGCATCGTGCAGCAGCGCCGCCATCAATGCCTGGGCGTCGAGCTTCCAGGTGGCGCAAAGTGCCGCCACCGCAATGGGGTGGGTGATATAGGGCTCACCGCTGTTGCGCAGCTGACCCAGGTGCGCCTCGTCGGCAAAGCGATAGGCTTGCCGCACCAGCTCGATGCTGGTTGGGTCGAGGTAGTCAAGATTGTCTGTCAGTGAGGCAAAGCTGGCCGCCGCTGCATTGGCAGCGGCCGCTGACGCACTGACCGTGCCCGAAGCGGGGGCTTCGCCGGGCCGAATCTGCGTTGCAGAATATGAATTGAGCACCGCGTTCATCCCTTAAATGTAGCGCGGTGGCGCATGAGATACCCGAGGCGCAAAAAAAAGCACCGCTGTGCGGTGCCTTTTGTTCAAGTTGCCAGTCGAAAAGATCAACCGGGAACCTTCTTCAGCATTTCCAGGCCAACTTTGCCTTCGGCGATTTCGCGCAGCGCCGTTACGGCGGGCTTGTTGCGGCTTTCGATGCGCGGGGCGTGACCCTGGCTCAGCATGCGGGCGCGGTATGTGGCGGCCAGCACGAGCTGGAAACGATTGGGAATCTTTTCCAGACAGTCTTCTACGGTGATGCGTGCCATCGGTATTCTCCGGGAATCAGGTGATATTGAGCGACTGGAAGGTGTCAGCACGGGCGCGGCGCTGAGCGGCGTACTTGAGTCGCTGGGCGTGAACTACGGCTTTCAGGTCGAAAAGCGCGCGCTCAAACAACTCATTGATTATAACGAAGTCGAATTTGCTCACCTGGGCCATCTCAATGGCTGCGTTCTTGAGGCGCACTTCGATGACATCTGCCGAGTCTTCGCCCCGGCGCTCCAGGCGCGAGCGCAGCTCTTCCCAGCTGGGCGGCAGGATGAACACGAGGATGGCGTTGGCAAACGCCTTCTTGATCTGGAGTGCGCCCTGGAAGTCGATTTCCAGGATCACGTCCGACCCCTGTGCGATGCGTTCTTCGATGGCTTTTTTGGAGGTGCCGTAGCGGTTGCCATGCACCATGGCCCATTCCACGAAAGCGTTGCCTTGCACCATGGCGTCGAACTCAGGCTCGGATGCGAAAAAATACTCGCGGCCATGTTTTTCCTGCCCGCGCGGAGGGCGTGTGGTGTGCGAGATGGACGGGTGAACGTGGGAGTCGAGTTCGAGAAGGGCCTTGACCAGACTGGATTTGCCGGCGCCGCTGGGGGCTGCCACTACAAAGAGATTTCCTGGGTAATCCATGGGTGATATCCGCTGGGTGCTATCAAAAAAAGAGCGTTATTCGATATTTTGCACTTGCTCGCGCATCTGCTCGATCAACACTTTCATGTCGACGCTGATGCGCGTGAGGTCCAGGGCCGCCGATTTGGAGCCCAGGGTGTTGGCCTCGCGGTGCAACTCCTGGATGAGGAAATCCAGGCGTTTGCCCACTTCGCCGCCTTTTTGGAGCAAGCGCTCGATCTCGTCCAGATGCGAGTTCAGGCGGGTGATTTCTTCGGCCACGTCGATGCGGATGGCAAAGGCTGTTGCCTCGGTGAGTGCGCGGTCGCGTGCGGCTTCTGGAAGGGTGGAGCCGTCGGTCAGGGCCATGGCCTCTTTCCACCGCTCCATGAAGCGCTGGCGTTGCTGTTCGACCAGCAGGGGCACCATGGGGCCAGCCTGTTGCGCCAGGGTGCGCAACTGACCGAGCCGGTCGTGCAGCATGGCCGCCAGGCGCTCGCCTTCGCGGGCGCGTGCCGCCAGCAATTGTGCGAGTGCCTGCTCCGCCAGGGGCGGCACGGCTTCGCTCCAGTCCTCGGGGCCGCTGCTGGCGTTGGCGCACAGGCGCAGCGCGTCTGCAACGGTGAGGGGGGCGGCTTGGGGGAGCCAGGCCTTCACGGCGTCCTGCAATGAGTTGATGCGTTGCAGCAGGCGGGGTGCCGGGTCCTGGAGGCTGTTGCCATCGTCGTTTTCGAGCGCGGCACGCACTTCCACCTTGCCGCGCTTGAGCTGTGCGGTCAGCATGCTGCGCAACACGGGTTCCAGGGCGCGCAGTTCGTCGGGAAGACGGAACGACAGGTCCAGAAAACGGCTGTTCACCGAGCGGATTTCGAGCCCCAGCCGGCGGGCCTGGGGGGCGCGGGCGTCGGTTTCAGCGCCAGTGGCAGAGGCGCCATGCTGTGCGCTGGCGTATCCGGTCATGCTGTAAACTGGCATTGGACTTTTTTGATGGTTGCTTGCGATCCGGTGATTATCCGGGTTCCGCTCTATACCCGGGTCATCTTCGCAAAATATGTCAAAAATCAAGCCGGCGCCATTGCCGCCCGATACCGTCATTGGGGGCTACCGTGTGGTACGCCGATTGTCTTCCGGCGGCTTTGGTGTGGTCTATCTGGCGCTCGACGCCGAAGGCCAGCAGATCGCTATCAAGGAATACCTGCCTTCTTCCCTGGCCACGCGGGCGCCTGGGGAGCTGCTGCCCAAGGTGCCCCCCGAAAAGCTCTCGCTGTACCGCCTGGGCCTTAAAAGCTTTTTTGAAGAAGGCCGTTCGCTGGCGCAGATCTCGCACGCCTCGGTGGTGAGCGTGCTCAATTTCTTCCGCGAGAACGAAACCGTCTACATGGTGATGAACTACCTGGAGGGCGCCACCCTGCAGGATTTCATCATCACCGCGCGCGATCTGAAGACGCAAAAGGTGTTTCGCGAATCCACCATCCGTTCACTGTTTGACGAGGTGTTGCGCGGCCTGCGCATCGTGCACCAGCACAAGATGCTGCACCTTGATATCAAGCCTGCCAACATTTTCATCACCGACGACAACAAGGCCGTGATGATCGACTTTGGCGCGGCGCGCGAAGTGCTGTCCAAAGAAGGCAACTTCATTCGCCCCATGTACACCCCCGGCTTTGCTGCACCCGAGATGTACCGGCGCGACTCGTCCATGGGCCCGTGGACCGATATTTATGCCGTTGGCGCCTGCATTTACGCCTGCATGCAGGGCTTTCCGCCCAACGAGGCGCCCCAGCGCATCGAGAAAGATCGCCTGTCGCTGGCGCTGACCAAGTTGCGCGGCGTGTATTCGGACAACCTCATCGAGGTGGTGGAGTGGTGCATGGCGCTCGATCCGCTCTCGCGTCCGCAGTCGGTTTTTGCGCTGCAAAAAGAGCTCAGCCGCGAGGGCGAGCGCCGCTACACCAAGCTTTCGGTGGCCGAAAAGATGCGGCTGCAGCTCGACACCCTGGTGTCCGACACCAAGAAGAATGTGCAAAAGGTGGGTGATGCCACCGGCATCGGGGCCAAGCCCAAATGAGCACGACCCACGCAAAGCGGGTTCGGGCAAGCTGCATGGTCATTAACGATGCCTTTGCGCATCCTTGTTTGCGCGAGTCACTATGAAGTTTTCGGTATTCCAGATCAGCCGCCGCGGCGGGCGCGAGAAGAACGAAGACCGCATGGGCTACTGCTACACGCGCGAGTCGGGCCTGTTTGTGCTGGCGGACGGCATGGGCGGGCACCCTGAGGGCGAAGTGGCCGCGCAGATTGCGCTGCAAACCATCTCGGCGCTGTTCCAGCGCCAGGCCAAGCCGCAGCTGGAGAACGTGCAGGAGTTCCTGTCGTCTGCACTGCTGGCGGCGCACCACCAGATCCTGCGCTATGCCACCGAAAAAGGCATGCTCGACACACCGCGCACCACGCTGGTGGCAGCCGTGGTGCAAGCGGGCGCGGCTTCGTGGATTCACTGCGGTGACTCGCGCCTGTACATGGTGCGCGGTGGCGAGCTGCTGACCCGCACGCGCGACCATTCCTATCTGGAGCTGCGCAATGCGCCGCCGCCGGGCCTGGACCGCATCAACCGCAATGTGCTGTTCACCTGCCTGGGTTCGCCCACCAAGCCCATTTACGACAGTACCGGGCCCGTGCACCTGGAGCAGGGCGACCGCATTTTGCTGTGCTCGGACGGCCTGTGGGGCACGCTCAGTGACGAAGACATTGCCACCCAGCTGAGCCAGCAGACCGTGTCGAACGCGGTGCCCGACTTGGTCGAGGCCGCCCTGCGCAAGGCAGGCGAGAGCAGCGACAACGTGACCGTGGTGGCGCTCGAGTGGGAAACCCCCGATACCTTCGATTCCACGCAAGGTGTTTCGACCGACAGCATCAGTGACGATGTCTTCGCCTCGACCATTCAGGCCGGGCCCCTGGATGGACTGGTCGATGACCTGGATGACGCCGCCATCGAGCGCTCGATTGCCGAGATCAACGAAGCCATCCGGCGTTCGGCTGCACGCAAGGCTTGAGAGGCTGACCGCATGGCATTGCGCGGCGTTACCGCCCCTGGCCTTGCTTGCGGCTGCCGAGTTGGGCGGCGCGATGAAAATTGCAGCCGCGATTACTCAGCGAGATCGCTGTGCCGCCCCCTTCCAGGCTTTTGGAACCAGCCGCAGCCCCCAGGGTCCACTGCCTTCTAACTTCTGATTTACATGACCACCTTTACTCGCACCGGCGGCCGCGCCGCTGACCAACTGCGCCCCGTGCGCATCACCCGCCACTACACCATGCATGCCGAGGGCTCGGTGCTGATCGAGTTTGGCAACACCAAGGTGCTGTGTACGGCTTCAGTGGAAGAAAAAGTGCCGCCGCACCAGCGCGGCACCGGCGAAGGCTGGGTCACGGCCGAATACGGCATGCTGCCCCGCGCCACGCACAAGCGCAGCGACCGCGAGGCGGCCAAGGGCAAGCAAAGCGGCCGCACGCAGGAGATCCAGCGCCTGATCGGCCGCTCGCTGCGGGCGGTGTTTGATCTGAAGCTGCTGGGTGAGCGCACCATCCAGCTCGACTGCGATGTGATCCAGGCCGATGGGGGCACGCGCACTGCTGCCATCACCGGCGCGTGGGTGGCGGCGCAGGACGCGGTCAACCAGCTGCTGGCCGGCGGCAAAATCACGGCGACACCCATCCTGGGGCCCGTGGCCGCCATTTCGGTGGGCATCGTGCAGGGCACACCGCTGCTGGATCTGGAATATGTGGAAGACGTGGGCTGCGACACCGACATGAATGTGGTGATGACCGGCGCCGGCCATTTCGTGGAAGTGCAGGGCACGGCCGAGGGCGTGGCCTTCACCCGCGCCGAGATGGACCAGCTGCTGGCGCTGGCCGACAAGGGCATCGCCGAGCTGGTGGGTCTGCAACAACAATCGCTCTTAAAATAATAGCTGCTTGCGCTTTATCCATAAGCGCTACAAGCCATTTTGACTATGAAACTGGTTCTCGCATCCAACAACCGCGGCAAACTTGCCGAGCTGCAGGCCATGCTGGTGCCCCTGGGCATCGAGCTGGTGCGCCAGGCCGACCTGGGCGTGGGCGAGGCCGAAGAGCCGCACCGCACCTTTGTTGAAAACGCCCTGGCCAAGGCGCGCTTTGCCAGCGCGCACACCGGCCTGCCTGCGCTGGCCGACGACGCAGGCCTGTGCGTGGATGCCTTTGGTGGTCTGCCCGGGGTGGACACCGCCTACTACGCCACGCAGTTTGGCTACGAAAAAGGCGACGACACCAACGTGCGTGCCCTGCTGGAGCAGATGCAGGGCCAGGACAACCGCCGTGCCGCCATGGTCAGCACCCTGGTCGCCGTGCGCAGCCCGCAAGACCCCGAGCCCCTGATCGCCGTGGGCCGCGTGGTGGGCGAGATCACGCGTGCGCCGCGCGGCAGCAACGGCTTCGGGTTCGACCCCGTGATGTTCATCCCCGAATTCGGCCAGACCTTTGCCGAGCTGCCCACCGAGGTCAAAAATGCCCACAGCCACCGGGGCCGTGCCGCGCAGCAGATGCTGGCGCTGATGCGCGAGCGCTGGTTCTGAATTCACCATGGCAGTTTCCATCCCCATCGTTCCCGCTGCTGAGGCCGCGCCCGCGCAGGTGCGCGACATCCAGCACTACATGCGCCCGGGGGTGCTGCAGCTCACCAGCCTGCCGCCGCTGGCCCTGTATGTGCACCTGCCCTGGTGCCTGAAGAAATGCCCGTATTGCGATTTCAACTCGCACGAGTGGCGCGAAGTGGACGGGGCGGGCAATGCGTTGCCCGAGGCCCGCTACCTTGATGCCCTGATGGCTGATCTGGAGGCGGCGCTGCCCCTGGTGTGGGGCCGCAGCGTGCACAGCATCTTCATCGGCGGCGGCACGCCCAGCCTGTTTTCGCCGCAGTCCATCGACCGCCTGATCGGCGACATTCGCGCGCGCCTGCCGCTGGCGGCCGATTGCGAAATTACCCTGGAGGCCAACCCCGGCACGTTTGAAAAAAACCGGTTTCACGCCTTCCGCGCGGCCGGCGTCACGCGCCTGTCGGTGGGCGTGCAAAGTTTTAACGACCGGCACCTGAAGGCCCTGGGCCGCGTGCACGACCGCGCGCAGGCGCTGGCCGCTGTGCAGGAGGCGGCGCAGGCCTTCGATACCTTCAACCTGGACATCATGTATGCGCTGCCTGGCCAGACGCTGCAAGAGCTGGAGCAGGACATGGCCACCGCGCTGGCGCTGGCGCCGCCGCACATCTCCATCTACCACCTCACCATCGAGCCCAACACCTACTTCGCCAAGTTTCCGCCCGCCATTCCACCGGACGATGATGCCTACGCCATGCTCGACCGCATCACCGAGATGACGGGCCAGGCGGGGCTGGCGCGCTATGAGATATCGGCCTACGCCCGGCCAGGCCATGCGTGTTTTCACAACACCAACTACTGGCAATTTGGCGACTACCTGGGGCTGGGCGCGGGCGCGCACAGCAAGCTCAGCTTTGCCCACCGCGTGGTGCGCCAGACGCGTTTTCGCGATCCGCGTCTCTACATGGACAACGCGCTGGCAGGCCGTGCCCTGGCGCAGGACGAGGACGTGCGCCGGGCCGACTTGCCGTTTGAATACATGCTCAATGCGCTGCGCCTGCGCGAGGGTTTTGCCTTGCAGGATTTTGTAGAGCGCACCGGGCTGCCCGTCACCGCCATTGCCAAGGCGCTGGACGAGGCCGAGCGCAAGGGCCTGATCACCCGCGACATGGCCCGTGTGCGCCCCACTGAGCGCGGGTTTGATTTCTTGAACGATCTGCAGGCGCTCTTTTTGGCCGACTGACCGGCGCAAGACCAGGGCGAAATGCCGTCACTGCTGGTCAAAGAATATGCATCAAATATGGCTCTAGCGCTTATTGGTAAAGCGCAAACAGCTATTAAAATATGAGCAAAAAGGTGAAGACAGCCGCCATCGTGCAGGTGGCCGCGGCGCCTGTTCAGCCGCAGCGCACCGCCGTAATCCGCCCTTTGCCGTCCACCACCAGGTTCAGGCGCTCGGCGTTGAACTCCAGCGTCACCACCTGGCGGGGATGCAGCAGGCGGGCCATGGCCGCACCCGAGGCCACCCGGGCCTTTTCAATCACCGACGGGGTGCCCTGCTTGCCAATCACCCCCTGCGCGGGCGCCGCATTGCACACGCCGCCGCGCGGCCCGGGGCCCACCGATGCAGGCGCCGCGCCCGTGGCTCCCGCAGTCCCGCCCATCCCACCTGCTCCCGCTGTACCCGCGCCACTTTGCATGCCCGCGCAGCCCGCCAGCAAAGCGGCGCACAGGCCAGCGGTCAGGCTGGTGGACAGGGTGAGGGCTCGGGTCATCTGCATTGTTGTCTCCTGGAGGAATCGGTGGCGTGGCACGCCGTTGGAGGGGCTACCTTAGCGTGCGCAGGGTGCCGTGGCTGTCACCACAGGTAACGGGTGCTGGCTGGATTGTCCGTTCCACTGGTGGAACACAGCGGGAGCGGAGGTGCCGCAAAGCGGCTTTGCAACAGGGGCGGGTTCCTTCGCTTGCGTCCTACAGACCCGTCGGCGGATTCAGTGAAACTGTGGCCATGACACCGGCACTCCGATCCACCATCACGCGGGCCTTGACGGCGGGGACCGTGGCGAGCCTTTTTTCGGCCGCTGCACTCATGGTGTGCGGCCGGCGGGAAACCGGAAGTTCGGCGGCGCCCATCAATGCCGTGAGCCACTGGTATTGGCGCGAAGAAGCTCTGTATTTCCGGCAGACCGATATCAAACACACGCTGCTGGGTTACCTCACCCACCATGGGGCGTCCGTATTTTGGGGGGCGCTGTTTGCAGGGGCGCTGCATGGGCGACCGGCAGCCCGCAACCCGGGCGCCGTGCTGGCTGGCAGCATGGCCACCAGTGCGGCAGCCTGTTTCGTAGATTTTCAACTAACCCCGGAGCGGCTCACGCCCGGCTTCGAACACCGTCTGTCGCATCGGTCTCTTGCGGCGGTCTATGGGGCGTTTGCCGTGGGGCTTGCGGTGGGTGCGCTGCTGGTGGGTGGCAACGATCCGGCGAAATAAAGCGGGGTAGGCCGCGGCGCAGAACGTGGAGGATGTTCAGGGTTGGTGCCGCCGCATCAGCCCAGCAGCTTTTCGAGCGCGCTGATGCCAATGGGGGGCTCCGCCGTCCATGGCACCACCAGCACGTCGTGGCGCGTGTGCGCGGCCACCCGTTCCATCTGCTGGCGCTCGCTATGGAGGCGCGCTTGCAGCAAGGGGTCCGCCGTGCCGGTTGCCAGCAGTGATTTGTTGACCACCCAGGCAAAGGGCTCAATCTGGGCCCGGCGCAAGTCGTCCTGTAGCGCAACAGCCTGCGACACCGGGGTGGCTTCGGGCAGCGTGACCAGGATGATCTTGGTGTAGTCGGCGTCTTGCAGCCGCATCAGCGGCGTCACGATGCGCCCGGCGGCTTTGCCTTCAAATTCGCGCACCATCTGGCGGTGGTAGGCGCCGGTGGCATCCATCAGCAGCAAAGAGTGGCCCGTGGGCGCGGTGTCCATCACCACAAACGCGCTTCGGGCCTGCGACACCACATGCGAGAAGGCGTGGAACACCGCCACTTCTTCGGTGCAGGGCGAGCGCAGGTCTTCGATGAGCAGCGCTTTCTCGTCCTCGGTCAGGGTGGCCGAGCGGGCGGCCACAATCTTGTCCACGTATTTCTGCGTTTCGGCCTGCGGGTCGATGCGGCCTACGCTAAGCCCTGGCACCTCTCCGTTCAGTGTGACGGCCAGGTGCGCAGCAGGGTCGGTCGTCGTCAGGTGCACGGACTTTCCCTGGTGAACCAGCCCCAGTGCAATGGCGGCGGCAATGGTGGTTTTGCCCACCCCGCCTTTGCCCATGACCATGATCAGGCCGCGCTCACCCTGCGCCAGCTCGGCCACCAGCTCGGACAGCTTGTGGTGGTCCATGGCGGGCGCTGCGGGGGTGGCTGCGCCCGTTGCCGCTGTGGGTTTTGAGGCCAGCAGTCCGCGCAGTGCAGGCAAACCCACCGAGTCCACTGCCCGCAGTGGAATGTGGTCGGCCACCAGGCAGCGCAACGCAGCGGGCATCTCGTCGAGCGCTTTGCGCCCCAGTGCCTCGATGGCCGTGGCAATCGGGTCGTCTGCATGGGTGCGATGGAACACGGCATTCACCACCAGCCGCTGGTTCGTCAGGCCCAGCGCGCGCAGCTCATCCGAGGTGCGGGCCGCCTCATCCAGCGCGCCTTTATCGGGCCGGGCTACCAGCACCACGGTGGTTTGTGTGGCGTCGTTGAGTGCGGCCAGGGCTGCGTTGAAAAGCTGCTCTTGCATTTTCAGGCCCGAGTGCGGCCCCAGGCAGGATGCGCCGCGGTCGTTGCCTTCCAGAAAACCGCTCCAGGCCTTGGGCAGGCTCAGCAGCCTGAGCGTGTGCCCCGTGGGGGCCGTGTCGAACACGACGTGGTCATAGGCGGCACCGCCGTGCGACAGGAGGCTGGAAAATTCGTCAAACGTGGCGATTTCGGTTGTGCACGCGCCAGACAACTGCTCGCGCACCGTGGCAATGTCCTGGTCGCTGGCCTGCGGGCCCATCTGCCCCACCACGCGCGCACGGTAATCCACGGCCGCGGCATCGGGGTCGATGTTGAGCACCTGCAGGCCGGGCACGCCGGGCACCGCCACCGGCTGGTTGCTCAACTCGATGCCCAGCATTTCATCGAGGTTGGAGGCGGCGTCCGTGCTGACCAGCAGCACCTTTTTGCCCGCGTCTGCCAGCCCGATCGACACGGCAGTGGAAACCGAGGTTTTACCCACGCCGCCCTTGCCCGTAAAGAAAAGGTATTTGGTGGGCTGGTCGAGAAGGGCGATGGGTGTGGGCATGGGATTCCTGAAAAGTGCGCGCAGGTGGTGAAGGTGCAAGGCGCCAATGGCGATACTTTACAATAATTCAACAATCATTGTATAGTTGCTGCATGACTGAAATTGACGCTGTCCGTTCGCTCGCCGCCCTGGCCCAGGAGGTGCGCCTGAGGGTGTTTCGTGCGCTGGTCGTGGCCGGTACCGAGGGGCTTACGCCCGGTGCACTGGCAGAGCTGCTGGATGTGGCACCCAACACCCTGTCGTTTCATCTCAAAGAACTCACCCATTCAAATCTGGTGAGCCAGGAGCGCCAGGGCCGCAACCTGATTTACCGTGCATCCATCACCACCATGAACGAGTTGCTGGGCTTTCTGACCGAAAACTGTTGCCAGGGCGCTGACTGCCTGGCGCCCCAGGCAACGTCGTGCGATTGCTGAATACAAGGAGACCACCATGAAGCGATTCCACGTCCACATCCATGTCGATGATCTTGCCCAGAGCATTGCGTTTTATTCGCGGCTGTTTGCCGCCGAGCCGGCGCGCGTTGAAGCGGACTACGCCAAGTGGATGCTGGACGACCCGCGCGTGAACTTTGCGATCTCTACCCGGGGCGACACGCCGGGGCTGGATCACCTGGGTTTTCAGGTGGACGACGCCGCCGAGCTGGCGCAGTTGAAAGCCCGCGCCGAATCGGCCGACATGGCGCTGCTTGACGAAGGTGCCACCAGCTGCTGCTATGCCCGCAGCGAAAAGCACTGGATCACCGATCCCCAAGGCATTGCCTGGGAGCATTTCCACACGCTGGGCAATATTCCGGTGTTCAACGAGCCGGGCAAAACCCCCGAAGCCGGTGCATGCTGTGCGCCCGCCGCCGCACCCGCGCCCGTGCCGGGCCGCGACAAGGCCGCAGCGGCGTGCTGCGCTCCGGGCCAATGCTGAAGCGTCTCTGAACGAGGTTGCCGTTGGGGGTGTGGCTTGCGCAGTTGCGCAGTCACTCCAACGATCTGTCATCCATCTGTCATTGAATAATGCAATATTTCAATGAATATAGAATTAATAAAAGAAAGCGTGTCATGAAAGTCGGTATCAACGGAATGGGCCGCATTGGCCGTCTGGCGCTGCGCGCGGCCATGGGCGCCGCCGAGCGCCCGCTGGACGACCCACGCGGCGGCAATCGCCTGGAAGTGGTGCACCTGAATGAAATCAAAGGCGGCGCTGCCGCCACCGCCCACCTGCTGGCGTTTGACACGGTGCAGGGCAAGTGGCGCGAGCGCATTGGCGCCGAGGGCGACAACGCCATCACCATCGGCGCCCAGCGGCTCTCGTTCAGCGCGCACCCCACAGCGGCAGACATCCCCTGGGGCGATCTGGGCGTAGACGTGGTGCTGGAGTGCACCGGCAAATTCTTGACGCCCGAAACCATTCAGGGCCACCTGGACCGCGGCGCCAAGCGCGTCATTGTGGCCGCGCCGGTGAAGGTGGGCGACGTGCTCAACATCGTGGTCGGCGTGAACCACCAGCTGTACGACCCTGCCAAAAACCGCATCGTCACGGCGGCGTCGTGCACCACCAACTGCCTGGCACCGGTGGTGAAAGTGGTGCACGAGCAGCTGGGCATCCGTCACGGACAAATCACCACCATCCACAACCCGACCAACACCAACGTGGTGGTGGACGCGCCACACAAAGACCTGCGCCGTGCCCGCAGTGCCATGGAAAGCCTGGCACCCACGTCCACCGGCAGCGCCACCGCCATTGCGCTGATTTACCCAGAGCTCAAGGGCAAGCTCAACGGCCACGCGGTGCGCGCCCCGGTGCTCAATGCGTCACTCACCGATTGCGTGTTTGAACTGCAGCGTGAGACAACGGCCGAGGAGGTGAATGCGCTGTTCCAGCACGCTGCATCGTCTTACCTGTCGGGCATTCTGGGTTACGAAACGCTGCCCCTGGTGAGCGCCGACTACGCCCGCGACACGCGCAGTTCCATCGTCGATGCGTTGTCCACCATGGTCACCGACGGCACGCTCTTGAAGGTGTACGCCTGGTACGACAATGAAATGGGCTATGCCTGCCGCATGGTCGATCTGGCCTGCCACATGCGCGATGTGGGTGTCTGAAATGCAAAGCCACGCCACCCGCAACTACGCCATCGTCACTGCAGCCTATTGGGGCTTCACCCTCACCGATGGCGCACTGCGCATGCTGGTGCTGCTGCACTTTTATCGCCTGGGGTATTCGCCGTTCACGCTGGCTTTTCTGTTTTTGCTCTATGAAGCAGCCGGCGTGCTGGCCAACCTGATTGGTGGCTGGCTGGCCACGCGCTATGGCATCACGCGCATGCTGACGGTGGGGCTGGTGACGCAAATCATCGGTTTTAGCTTGCTGGCGCAACTCAACCCCGAGTGGTCGGTAGCCATGTCGGTGGCCTGGGTGGTGCTGGCGCAGGGCATTTGCGGCGTAGCCAAAGATTTGACCAAAACCGCCAGCAAATCGGCCATCAAGGTCACCTCGGCGCAGGCCCAAGAGCAGGGTGCTGGCCAGCTGTTCAAGTGGGTCGCCTGGTTTACGGGCAGCAAGAACGCCATGAAGGGCGTGGGTTTCTTTTTGGGCGGTTTGCTGCTGGAGGCGCTGGGCTTTCAGCAGGCACTGTGGGCCATGGCGGCGCTGCTGGCGATGGTGCTGGCGGGCGTGGTCACCTCGCTGCCCCGGATGATGGGCAAGAGCAAGGCCTCCAAATCGGCCAAGGAGCTGTTCGCCAAAAACGCAGGCATCAATGCGCTGGCCGCCGCCCGCGTGGTGCTGTTTGGCGCGCGCGATGTGTGGTTTGTGGTGGGTGTGCCGGTGTTTCTGTATTCGCAGGGTTGGACATTCACCATGGTGGGCGGCTTTCTGGCGACCTGGACCATTGGCTATGGTCTGGTGCAGGCCATGGCGCCGCAACTGGTCAAACGCAGCCAGGACGGCCTGAGCACCGAAGTGCCCGCCGCACGGCTGTGGTCGGCTATTTTGGCGGTGGTTCCTGTGGCCATTGCCTTAGCGGTGGCCATGCAGGCGCCCTATCTGGAGTGGGTGGTCGTGGGCGGCCTGGGTGTGTTTGGCTTTGCATTCGCCGTCAACTCGTCGGTTCACTCGTACCTCATCCTGGCCTACGCGGGCTCTGAAAAGGCCGCCGAGGACGTGGGCTTTTACTACGCTGCCAACGCCCTCGGGCGTTTCATGGGCACGCTGATGTCTGGCCTGCTGTACCAGTGGGGCGGGCTTCTTTACGCCCTCATCGGGTCTGCCGTGATGCTGGCCATTTGCTGGCTGGTCACGCTGGCTTTGCCGGTGACCACCGCGCATAAAACACCGGCTACGGCTTGAAAGCTGCCCACCTCATTCCCTCTACCCCTCCACCGTTGCTGCTGAAAGTGGCTATTCACATGTCAAACCGCGTCTACAACGTACTCTTCATCTGCACGCACAACTCCGCGCGCAGCATCCTCGCCGAGGCCATCCTGAACCAGAAGGGTGAGGGGAAATTCCGTGCATTCAGCGCTGGCAGCCACCCGGCTGGCCAGGTCAACCCGCATGCGCTGGATCTATTGCAAAGAAACCGGTTTTCGACGGAGGGCTTGCGCAGCAAAAACTGGGACGAGTTTGCGGCCCCCGATGCGCCGGTCATGGATTACGTGCTGACGGTTTGCGACAAGGCCGCCGGTGAGGTGTGCCCCATCTGGCCAGGCCAGCCGATGTCGGCGCACTGGGGTGTCGAAGACCCGGCGGCGGTGCAAGGCGATGAAGACGCAGTGAACAAAGCCTTCAAAGACGCGTTTATCCTCATGAGTCGCCGCATCTCGCTCTTCCTGAGCCTGCCCATCGACAAGCTCGACAAACTGTCGCTGCAAAAAGAGCTTGTCCACATTGGACAAACCACAGACTGAGACATCCACATTTTGACGGGCCTGGACTTTCAACGGTCCAGGCCTTTTCCTTTGAAAGAGGTAGTCCACCATGGGACTGTTTGAACGGTATTTGACGATCTGGGTTGCGCTGGGCATTGCTGCAGGCGTGGGGCTGGGGCTGGTTCTTCCAGGATTCTTCCAGGCCGTCGCAGGCCTGGAGATCGCGCAGGTCAACCTGGTGGTTGCAGTGTTCATCTGGGTGATGATTTATCCGATGATGATCCAGGTCGACTGGGCCGCCATCAAGGACGTGGGCAAGAAGCCGCAAGGGCTGCTGCTGACCCTGGCGGTCAATTGGCTCATCAAACCGTTCACCATGGCCGCGCTGGGTGTCCTGTTTTTCCAATACATCTTCGCCCCATGGGTAGACCCCCAATCGGCCAGCGAATACATCGCCGGCATGATTTTGCTGGGCGTTGCGCCTTGCACCGCCATGGTGTTTGTGTGGAGCCAGCTCGTCAAAGGCGACGCAAACTACACGCTGGTGCAGGTCTCGGTGAACGATCTGGTGATGGTGGTGGCTTTTGCTCCCATCGCCGCATTTTTGCTTGGCGTAACCAACGTCACCGTGCCCTGGGAGACGCTGGTTCTGTCCACCGTGTTGTATGTGGTGCTGCCCCTGGCGGCTGGAATGGCTACACGCCATTTTCTGGCCAAACGGTCACCTTTGGCGGTGGGCGCGTTGGTGGCGCGGCTCAAGCCCTGGTCCATCGTGGGCCTCATTGCAACCGTGGTGCTGTTGTTTGGTTTTCAGGCGGGCACCATTGTCGAGAAACCGGCTGTGATCGGCCTGATTGCCATCCCGCTAATTTTGCAAACCTACGGCATTTTCTTCATCGCCTGGTGGGGCGCAAAGCTGCTCAAGCTGCCCCACGATGTGGCTGGCCCTGCCTGCCTTATTGGCACATCCAACTTCTTTGAGCTGGCAGTGGCTGTGGCCATTTCGCTTTTTGGTCTCAACTCTGGCGCCGCCCTCGCCACGGTGGTCGGCGTGCTGGTGGAGGTGCCTGTGATGCTGTCGCTGGTGGCAATTGTCAATGCCTGGCGGCCGAGTGTTTCCACTCCTCGCGCATGATGGACGGGGGTGTTCTGCTTTGCTATCGAAACGCGCGCTTATCCTTAGCCCGTCCAGACTAGCAACGCAGTCGGAACTGTCTGTCACGCGCATCCTTGCGCTGGCTTCTTATCCAGTCAAGGTCGTAGTAAAGACTACCTGCACGCCCCATGCTGTCTAGGTGCCTGACTCGCTCGTCAAGTGCTTCGCACTGGGACTTTCGACCGGGTTGTTCTGGATGTTGTTGGAGGTACTGTGTGGGCGCTGCCGGACGCGTCGCCGCGTGCTGTGCCTGGCGCATCTGTCGATTTGCCACGATCACTTGATTGTCCCAAGTCATGTTTTTAGGAACGCGCTCTGTCCGCTCCAAGGCCCACCCCCGGGTGCGGCACGCTTCGGCGGTCCAGTACCGCGCCCCTTGCTGGGTTGCGCAGAAATAAATGAGTGTTGTTTTCGGCCCTTGGGGGTCAGACACAGCAGGGGACGCGTCAACCTCTTTGCCGCCTTTGCACGGCTCACTGGAGTAGGTGTTCCCACACCGATAGACCTGAGCCGAGGCATCTGAACTGAGCCCCAAAAGTGCAATTCCAAGAAGCATGAGCATCGCCAGAATGTATCAAAGGGTGCTGCTGGCGTGTCCGGATTGCCAGAGGCAGTTGGTGTGACAGCACGAAGCCAGAAACAACAAAGCCCCATCGCTGGGGCTCTGCTTTGTGACGTTGGTCTCGAACTGTGTGGGCTTTGGCGGTTTCCATGCGCAGGCTGGTGGAGTGCCTTGGACCGCATGAAAACCCGAGATCTGGCGGAGACTGTGAGATTCGAACTCACGGACGGTTGCCCGTCGGCAGTTTTCAAGACTGCTGGTTTAAACCACTCACCCAAGTCTCCGGGTTGGAAGCCGCATATTCTAGCCGCCCGCCAGCGTCGCCGCGTGCTGCACGCGGTTGGCTTTCCATATGGCCGCTGTGCGCGTGCCAAAGCTACGCGGCTTCACATGCCCAGTGACCTGAGCAGTTCGTCGGTGTCGCTGGAGGGCACGGGGGGCAGGGGCACTTCGGCGTCTGCGTCGGCGCGGGTTTGCGCCATCAGCGCGTCGGGATCGGGGGTTTCCTGCGGCTCGAAGTCATACAGCTTGATGAATTCGGTGCGGTCGATGGCCAGCTCCAGATAGAAGATGTTGTTGTTGCCGGTGTAGAAGGTGACGCGCCGGGCCTCAGGCTTGTCCAGGTTGGCGTCCACGCTCAGCATCACCTGCTTGTTCAGCACCAGCATCTTGGGCTGGTTCTGCGTGATGTGGGTCTGCAGCTCGCGCCGCACCTTGCCGGTGAAGTCGCCCACGACCTGGTTCATGAGTTCGCCCATCACGTTGCTCACTTCGTCCGAGGTGTACGACGTGACCAGGTCTTCTTTTGACATGCCCATGTTCAGCAGATAGCTCTGGTAAAGCTCCATGGCGGCAGGGGCCGAAAAGTTGATGATTACCAGCCCCGAGAAGCCGCCATCAAACAGCACAAAGCAGCCAATGTCGGGTTTGAGGCAGGTTTTGCTGATGCGCTGCACCATGCCTGAATAGTGAATATGGCCGTGTGTGGCCACGTTCAGAACGCGGGTGACTGAATTGCACAGGCTGATCAGCAGGTCTTCGGTGCCGTAGACGACGGATTTTTCTGGGGTGCTCATGGTGCGAAATGGATGGGGCTGAGGAAGGTGGCTTGTGTGCACAGCATAGGCGACGAATGGGTTGGGGCGCCAGAGATTTGCCGGGTTGCATGCGCAGTATCACCCGGGGCCGGGTGGGCGGGTGCCTTGGCGGGAGGTGGCGGCCCGCACCGGGCGGGCTGGTGGGCGTCACATGCCTGTCAAACGCCCTCCACACACTCAGCCCCTTCTTCAACCTTTGGGCCTGTTCATGCTGGAACCCTCTTTTTGCCAACCGACCCGTATTTCACGCAGCGTGGCCCGCTTTGGCGCGCTGGCCCTGGCGGCCATCCTTGCCGCCTGCGGCGGCAGTGACGACGATGGCTCCGCCAATGCGGGCGCCACAGCCACGCTGGCCGTGCTGGAGACGACCGACCTGCATTTCAACGTGCGCAGCTACGATTACTTCAAGCTCGCCGAAGACAAATCCTACGGTTTCGAGCGCACCGCCACGCTGGTGCGCGCCGCGCGCAAAGAATTCGCCAACACGTTGCTGGTGGACAACGGCGACACCATCCAGGGCACCGCGCTGGCCGACTACGAGGCCACCATCAGCCCCATCCCCTGCACGCAGCAGCTGTCGATGTACAAGGCCATGGGCGCGCTGGGCTTTGACGCCGGCACGCTGGGCAACCACGAGTTCAACTACGGCCTGCCCTTTTTGAACCAGGTACTGGGCGGCGGGCTGGATGTGGAAGGGGTTGATGCCACCAAGAAATGCGCGGGCGCTGGCTATCCCATGGCGCTGGCCAACGTGTACAGCAGCAAGACCAAAAAGCCGCTGGTGCAGCCCTACACCATTCTGGAGCGCACCTTGACCGCCAAGGGCGCCGACGGCAAGGAAGTGAAGCTGCCCATCAAGGTGGGCGTGATCGGTTTCACCACCCCCGGCATCATGAACTGGGACAAGCGCTACCTCGAAGGCAAGGTTT
>ERZ724504.594-NODE-594-length-20572-cov-5.949798_pt1 | contig 20572 bp, 16 predicted proteins | sample MGYA00376037_ERZ724504 | MGnify/ENA primary metagenome ERZ724504 (study PRJEB28724, sample SAMN07190888) | wastewater metagenome | isolation source: influent of sewage treatment plant in Hong Hong | place: USA: Christiansburg, Virginia | collected 2016-03-01 ... | reverse complement strand
TTCTGAATCGATTCACTGAACTGGGCTGCCCGCAGACGGTTGCTGTGGCATAGCTGTGTCTGGGGTCAGGGGTAACTCAACCTCAGAAGGATTCATGCAACAACGCCGCTTGAATATAGAGAAGGGCTTGAAGGTTTTTTGCCTTCAAGCCCTTTTCTATTGAGCGCTGACAGCTATGTTTTTCATAGTTGCCAGCATGGTGCAGTAGATCAGTCCTGAGGTCTAAAGCCGATCACCAGGTCGGATGGCACCTTGCCGTCGATATCGCGTGGCAGTTTGTCGGTCTTGTGCAGTGCACGCACCACGGCCTCATCCCAAGCCGCGTTGCCGCTGGACTTGGAGATCGTTGCACCAGTGATGGTGCCGTCCGGCGCTGTACGCACGCGAACCTCGGCACGCGGGTTGCCGCTGATGGCGTCTGGATAGACGATATTGGGCTTGACCTTGGCCGCGACTTTCGCTCCGTAACCAGCCGATGGGCCGCCGTTGGCACTGCTGCCTGCACCGCCTGAGCGACTGCCGCCGGTGCCGCGGTGGTCGCTGCCACCGCTGCCGCCGGCATTGCCAGATCCTCCGGCCAGTCCTTGCAGACGAGCCAGTTCGGCCTTGCGACGGTCATCGGCGGCCTTGGCTTCTTTGGCCGCTTTTTCCTTAGCGTCCTTGGCAGCCTTCTCTTTGGCTTCCTTAGCGGCTTTGTCCTTCTCGGCTTTTTCTTTTTCAGCCTTTTCGGCTTTTTCCTTGGCGGCCTTGTCCTTGGCCGCTTTATCTTTTTCAGCCTTCTCGGATTTTTCTTTCTCCGCTTTTTCCCTGGTGAGTTTTTCGGCTTTTTCCTTGCGTTCCTTCTCCGCTTTTTCTGCCTTCTCGGCTTTTTGTTTGTCCAGCTTGTCCTGGTGTGCCTTGTCAGCCTTGTCCTTTTCCGCTTTTTCCTTGCGATCCTTCTCGCGCTCTCGCTTCTCCTGGGCTTCCTGCTCGGCCTTTTCCTTCTTCAACTGCTCCTGCTTCTTCTTTTTGGCCAGCGCCACCTCGGCCTCATGATCGTCGTCATGGGCCTGGGCTTTTGGGGTGGGCGCAGGAGCAGGTGTCGGCATTACCACCGGCTCTGGTGGCGGTGGAGGGGGGGGCGGAGGAGGAGGTGGCTCGGCTACCGGCTCGGGCGTGGGATCGGGTGGAGGAGGTGGAGGCGTCACAGCGGCGGCAGAGGCCGGGGCAGAACTGCTCCAGACCTCGGCCTCGACCATGGCTTCCTCGGCTTCTTTGGGGGTACGCACTGTCCACAGCAGAGCCGCAATCAGCAGCCCGTGCGCGGCCAGAGCGAGCGACCATGAGCGCACCCGGCCTTGGTGGCGGGGTGGCGCAAACTGATCGCGATCTTGCTGGTTAGGCATGGTGAATGAGGGGTCTGCTCTGGCGGCCACGCTTGAGTTCAAGCGTGGCGGGGCAGAGCTTTATGACTGGGTTCAATGGCTGGAAGAAGAAACAACGCCAAAAGCGATGCGTTTGACGCCGGCTTTGGAGAGCGTGGTGTGTGCCTTCATGACGTCCTCAAAGGGCAGGCCCTTGTCGGCGATGATCTGAATGGCGCTGTCTTCACCCTGGCCTTCTTGCCAGGACTGGGCCAGGCCCTTGAGGTCATCGAGCTTGACGCCCTGCGTACTGCTGCCGTTCTTGAACTGAATGCTGCCGTCTTTATCGAGCAGCACATAGGCAATGTTCTTGGTCGGCGGGCGCGAGGACTTGCCTGCGCTTGGCACATTGATGGAGCCCGGCGTGAGCATGGGGGCTGTCACCATGAAGATGATGAGCAGCACCAGCATCACGTCGATGAAGGGCACCATATTGATTTCGTTGACGGTGCGGCGGTTACGACCACCGCGTGAACTCATGGCTGGCATGGAGTTACCCCTTGCGTTGAGTCATCAGTGGCCGGAGGCGGATGCATGGGCGCTGGAGCCCACATTGCGCTGCAAGATGTTGGAGAACTCTTCGATGAAGGTTTCTTCCTGGCTGGCAATGCGGTCCACGTGGTGGGCGTAGCGGTTGTAAGCCGTCACCGCAGGAATGGCGGCAAACAGGCCCATGGCCGTGGCCACCAGTGCTTCGGCAATACCGGGGGCGACGGTGGCCAGTGTGACTTGCTCCATATTGGCAAAGCCGGTGAAGGCGTGCATCACACCCCAGACGGTGCCGAACAGGCCGACATAAGGCGAGACGGATGCCACGGTGCCCAGAAAGGACAGGCCGGATTCGATCTCGTCCAGCTCGCGCTGAAAGCTGGCGCGCATGGCGCGGCGTGTGCCGTCCATCAGCGTGGCCACATCATCCATGCGGCGCTCGCGCAGTTTTTGATACTCGCGCATGCCGCTGGCAAAAATACGCTCCATGGGTCCGCCAGACTTGGCGTTCTGCGCCGCAGAGGCGTAGAGGTCATTGAGGCTGGTGCCCGACCAGAAGTCTTGCTCGAAGTTGTCGTTCAGCGTGCGCACACGCTTCAAGGTTTTGGCCTTGTTGAAGATGGTGGCCCAGCTGGCGATGGATGCGACCACCAAAATCAGCATGACCAGTTGAACCACCCAGCTGGCCTGCATGATGAGGCTGAGGATGGACATGTCTTGGGAGTTCATGAAAGTTGCTCCAGGATATGGTTTGGAATTCTCGTGGGGCGCATGGTCTTGCCATCCACCCATCCAATGCGGATGGAGCCCGTGCACAGCAGCGCTGGCTCCAAAGCTTGATTGTCGGGGTTTACCAGCAGCGCCTGCTGCTCAATGACGAGCGAGGCGCGGCCGGCGCTTTTCAGGGTTGCGGTGACACTCAGCTGGTCATCAAGCCGGGCCGGGCGCAGATATTCAAGCTGCGCAGAGGTTACGACAAAGATACCGCCGGTTTGTTCCCGCAGATTTTGCTGAGCAATGCCCAGCGAGCGCAGCCATTCGGTGCGCGCACGCTCAAAGAACTTGAGGTAGTTGACGTGGAAGACGCGGCCACTTGCGTCCGTGTCTTCCCAATAAACTCGAATAGGGAACTCAAAAGCCATGGTGCATCAGCCCAGTAGCTTCTTCAGGCGCGCAATGGCTTCCTGCAGCTGCTCCATGGAGTTGGCTGTGGAAAAGCGCACATAGTTCGCCGTCTCGGCATGACCAAAGTCGCGGCCGGGCGTGATGGCCAGGTGGGCCTGATTCATCACTGCATAGGCAAAGTCCCAGCTTCCCTTGACGCCGAGCTTTTCGGCAGCAGCGCGGCAGTCGGCCCAGGCGTAGAAGGCCCCATCGGGCTTGACGGGCACGGGCAGGCCAATCGATTCCAGGGCCGGAATGAAATAGTCGCGGCGGGCCTTGAACTCGGCGCGGCGGCGTTCGTACTCGGCAATGCTCTCGGGCTCGAAACAGGCCAGGGCCGCATATTGCGAGATGGTGCTGGCGCAGATGAACAGGTGCTGGGCCAGCATCTCGATAGGGGCAACCAGCGACTCGGGCACCACCATCCAGCCCAGACGCCAGCCGGTCATATTGAAATACTTGCTGAAGCTGTTGATGGAGATGATGTCATCGCCCAGCTCCAGTGCCGACTTGCTATAGGTGTCGTCGTAAGACAGGCCCAGATAGATTTCATCGACGATGGTCAGCCCACCCTTGGCGCGCACCACTTCGTGAATGCGGCGCAGCTCATCGGGGGCAATGGATGTGCCTGTGGGGTTGGAAGGTGATGCCAGCATCACGCCGCGTGTGCGCTCGCCCCAAGCGGCTTCCACCTTGGCAGCGCTGAGTTGAAAGCGCTCTGCAGCCGATGAGGGAATCAGCACCGGCTTGCCTTCAGCAGCCGAGACAAAGTGGCGGTTGCAGGGGTAGCTGGGGTCGGGCATCAGTACCTCGTCGCCCTCATCAATCAGCGCCAGGCAGGCCAGTTGCAGCGCCGCCGAGGCACCGGCGGTAATGATGATGCGGCGCGCGGACACGTTGATGCCAAAGCGGCTGGCGTACCAGGCGCTGATTTTTTCACGCAGCTCGGAAAGGCCGGGGGCCTGGGTGTACTGCGTGCGACCGGCGCGAATAGCGCGTTCAGCGGCTTGCTGTACCAGAGGCGGGGCAGTGAAGTCGGGCTCGCCAATGTTCAGGTAGATCATGGGTGAGCCACTGGCGCTGGACTGGCGTGCCACTTCCTGCGCGTGCTTGGCCATTTCCATGACGTAAAAAGGCTCGATGCGTTGGGCGCGGCGGGAAAGCTCAATAACGGACATGGACGAAGAAAATCTTTCAATCAATCAGCAATGGGCGCAAGCACGTTCTAAGGCTGCGCTCATAAAAAAACTGCAACCAGCCAGCGGGTGCACGATAGCACCTGTGGCCTGGTTGCAGTATTTGCATTGACTATGCATGAGGCGGCAGCAGGGCCGCGCAAGCACGGCCCATGGGTCAGCCCAACTTAGCTGGCAGACTTGTTCTGGGCCGAGCGGTCGTGCGTCACTTCTGTAGCGCGCAACTCGGGAGCCAGGCCGTTGAGCACGGCGTTCACGTACTTGTGACCGTCGGTGCCCCCAAATTCCTTGGCCAGCTCGATGCACTCGTTGAGCACAACGCGCCATGGCACGTCGAGGCAGTTCTGGAACTCATACACGCCAATCCACATGCAAGCATGTTCGATGGGCGAGATAGCGGTCAGGCCACGGTCCAGCTTGGGGGTGATCAGGGCATCCAGTGCGGCTTCGTTTTCTACGCAGCCGCGCAGCAGTGCGTCGTAGTGCACCACGTCGGCCTTGTGAAAACCGGCCAGCTCGCGTGTGAAACGGTCGATCTCCAGCACTTCGTTATGACCCACGATGTGCTGGTACAGGCCTTGCAGCGCAAATTCACGTGCGCGGCTGCGGTTGGATTTAGAGGCTGCTTTGCGCACGCCAGTGCTGGTCAAGCCCGTGCGGCTTTGACGGGCAGGGCGGTTGGCGCTGGAGTCGCTAGATTGTTCTTCACTCATGATGGTTCGTTATCGTCGTAGGCGTTGAGCAGATTGGCCATTTCCACGGCAACACGGGCGGCGTCGCGACCCTTGTCCACCTGGCGGGCAATGGCTTGCTCCATGTTTTCAGTGGTGATGATCGCATTGGCGATCGGCAGGCGGTAGTCCAGGGACAGGCGTGTAACGCCCGAGCCCGATTCATTGGCTACCAGCTCGAAGTGGTATGTCTCCCCACGGATGATGCAGCCCAACGCCACCAGGGCGTCGTACTGATCGGTGTCGGCCAGTGTCTGCAGGGCCACGGGCACTTCCAGTGCGCCGGGGACCGTGACATGATCGATGTTCTCGGACTTCACACCCAGTGCCAGCAGCTCGTCGCGGCAGGAGGCAAACAGGGTGTTGGTAATGCTTTCGTTGAAGCGAGCTTGCACGATGCCGATCTTCAGATCAGCGCCGTTCATGTTCAGGCCTTGGCCTTGTTCTGCATTTTGCATTTGGTGTTTTCCGTCTCTTATGCTTTGGGGATGTAGCCGGTGATTTCCAGTCCGTAGCCAGCCATGCTGGGCATGCGGCGGGGCTGGCCCATCAGCTGCATCTTGCTCACGCCGACTTCGCGCAGAATCTGCGCGCCCACGCCATAGGTGCGCAGGTCCATGCGACCGCGTTCGGGCGCTTGGGCAGAGCGTGCCTTACCTTCAAACTGGGTCATCAGCTCGTCGCCGGACTCGCTGCAGTTCAGCAGCACGGCCACGCCCTGGCCGTTATCGGCAATGTATTTCAGGCTTTCGTCCAGACACCATGAGTGCTGGTTGCGGCCCACTTCCAGCACATCCAGCACTGACAGAGGCTCGTGCACACGAACGGGCACGGTGTTGTTGCTTTGCCATTCACCCTTAACCAGTGCCAGGTGAACGGAGCCGCTGGGTACGTCGCGGAAGGCGTGGGCGATGAACTCGCCGTGGGCCGTCTGCATGGGGCGGCTGCCCACTTTTTGCAGCAGCGATTCATTGCGGCTGCGGTATTCGATGAGGTCGGCAATCGTGCCGATCTTGATGCCATGCTCGGCGCAGAACAGCTGCAGATCGGGCAGGCGGGCCATGGTGCCGTCGTCCTTCATGATCTCGCAGATCACTGAAGAGGGCGAGCAGCCTGCCAGAGCGGCCAGATCGCAACCAGCTTCAGTGTGGCCCGCGCGCATGAGCACGCCGCCATCAACGGCCTGTAGCGGGAACACGTGGCCGGGCTGCACCAGGTCGGTGGGCTGGCTGTTTTTGTCCACGGCCACTTGAATGGTGCGGGCGCGGTCAGCTGCGGAGATGCCGGTGGTCACGCCTTCGGCGGCTTCGATGGAGATGGTGAACGCTGTGCTGTACACCGTGCCATTGCGCGCGGCCATGGGGGGCAGCTTCAAGAATTCGCAGCGCTCGCGGGTCAGCGTCAGGCAGATCAGGCCACGGCCAAAACGGGCCATGAAGTTGATGGCTTCTGGCGTAACATGGTCTGATGCCAGTACCAGATCACCCTCGTTTTCACGATCTTCCTCATCAACGAGAACGACCATACGGCCAGCACGCATTTCCGCCACGATGTCTTCGACGGGCGAGATGGGCACGGGTTGGAGGGAGCTGTTCATGGAATGCCTTCTTGGACGTGATCTTGATGCGATGCAAGCAGTCAGGGCTGGCGCACGACACGCACCAGTGAGGCATTGCCAGCGCCGCGAGAAGGGCGATGGCAGGACTTCCAAAGAACGTGTGAAGCGGGTAAGCCGCTTTCTGCAGGGCAAGGCCTTGCGGAAAACGCACATTCTATTGCAGTGCGAGCTTTCGGCGCGGCAGTTACCCCTGAAACCATGATCCTGTGCAAGAACGGGGCGGACTTCAAATCAGTGGCATCCAGTAAGGGCCACCCCGCAGCGAAGATGCCATCCCCCTTTAGGAGAAGCGGCAAAGCCGCTCACGGAGCGTCTTTCAGCACCACATCGCTTTCAGGAAAAGCGCAGCAGGGCAGCACATAGCCCTCGGCCTTTTCTTCGGTTGTCAGGCCCGGCCATTCAATGTCATAGCGCACGCTGCCCGACACCATCTGGCCCAGACAGGTGCGGCAAGTGCCGTTACGGCAGGAGCTGGGCCAGTCCACGCCGCCGCCTTCTAGAGAGTCCAGCAGGGACTGGTCAGCCCATGCATCGACCTGCTGGCCGCTGGGCTCGCACTTGGCGATAAAGAAGGGTGGGGCGAAAGGTGAATCGTTGGACATGGGCTGGGAAATCGGGCTAGGCAAAACCCGTGTTTGTAGCCGGTTTGCCAAGGCCGTGGGGCGGCGATGGATTGCCTGTTTTTTAATCAGATGCTTGCGAGTTGTTTGAAATCAATGACTTGTGTGACTTATCCCGGTGGAAGGTTCAGTTGTTCACAAGGATGTTCAGCGCAGGATGGGATAAGTAACGCTTTGGCAGAAAAAATTGATTAAAAAATAGGCGATTTAAAAAAGATCATCCAGATCAAGGGCTTGAGCCTTTGTTGTCAAAGCTATTCAGGCTTGTCCACAGGCTTGTTGCTGAAAAATGGGGACAAGGTTGGCGCGTGTTCTGGGTAATTAAAGTCGTAAACACCGGCCCAGGATTCATGCGGGTTTGCGGGGCGATGAGTTGTAACGACAAAGTCGTTAACTCAAGCTGCCTTGGGTGGTTTCTGTTGTTGAAATTCACCTAAAACATTTGCCAGCAAGATTTCAATGCTACAAAAAAACGCTCCTCTGGAGCGCTTTTTTCGTTGGTGCATTCGATAGAGATGGAAGTTAGACATTGCAGGGGAAAACTTGAGCTCTAACTGCTTGTTAAGCGGCGGCTTTGCGGCGATTGCTGCCCATCTGGTTCCCGGCATGAATGACTGATCTTTGCCAAGCAGCAGTCATTCACTAGAAGAAAAAAGCAGTTACTTAAAGCCGGACACTATCTATGAAACTCTGGTCGATTCAATTCAGGTGCGGTAGTGGGGTGTGGAACTGTGAGGCTTGATCATGCGGCGAGCCTAGCGGCTCGCGCAGACTGATTTATGCAACAACGCCATGTCGATGTATCACACACGAATGCGATTTATGCCTAGGTTCCCTAACGGACTGAGTTCAGCGCTGGGCAGCCGCCAGGATCTGCGTTGCAGCTGCAGCCTGGTGCTGAGCCTCCCAGCCGCCGCCCAGGGCCCGGATCAGGCCCACGGTGGCCGTGTACTGGGCTGTGCGCACCAGCAGTGCCTGGCGGCGGCTGCGCAGTTCGCTGCGGCGCGCGTCCAGCAGTTCTAGCTGGCTCACAAAGCCGTTGCGGTAGCGCGAGTCAGACAGCTGGGTTGCACGGCTAGCCGATTGCACGGCACGGCCCTGGGCCTCGGCCTGACCTTCTAGCAGACTCAGGGCGCTGAGCTGGTCCTCAACCTCGCGGAAGGCTGTGAGCACCTGCCCACGGTGGGCGGCCATGGCTCCTTCCAGCCGCGCCCGCGCCCCTTCCTCCTGGGCTGCACGCTGGCCACCGTCAAACAGGGGCAATGACAGCAGCGCGCCAATGCCCCAGGAACGGGCCGACCACTTGAACAGGTCGCTCAGCTCGGGGGAGGCATGGCCTCCGTTGCCCGTCAGCGTGATGGCCGGGAACCATGCAGCTTCAGCGACACCCACCCGCGCCTGCGCCGCCATAACGGAAGCCTGGGCTGCAGCCACGTCGGGCCGGCGAGCGAGTACCGTGGCAGGCACACCCGGCGGTACCACGGGCAAGGCAGATTCGGTCGCCGCCGTGGGAACGGTAAATCCACTAGCAACCTCGCCCACCAGCACGGCCAATGCATGCTGGAGCTGAGTCTGCTGCAGGGCCAAAGCCAGGGCCTCGGCCTCGGTAGCGGCCACCTCGGTCTGAACCCGCGCCACGTCCAGCTCGGCCACGTCGCCTGCCTGAAAACGCCGCTGCGTCAGGTGCAAGGTGTTGCGGTAGGCGGTCACACTCTCGGTGACCAGACTGTGTTCGGTCTGCACTGCGCGCAGCTGCAAATAGGTCTGGGCCACTTCGGCCTGCACCAGCAGGCGCGTGCTCTGCAGCAGGGCGGTACGCGCCTGGGCGTCCAGCCGCGCGGCGTCACTGGCCTGGGACAGGCGGCCGAACAGATCCAGCTCGTAAGACAGGTTGAGCCCCGCCGAGACCACGGTGGCCGGTACGGCGCTGCCCGTGGTCGTGAGTCCGGCCTGGCGCGCTGCACCCGTGGACACGCCCAATTGAGGCGCACGCTGGGCATCGGCCGCACGCAGCAGGGAGCGGGCTTCGGCCAAGCGGGCTGCAGCTTCCTGAATGCCTGTATTGCCGTCAGTTGCACGTTCCACTAGGCTGGTGAGCACGGGGTCGGAAAAACCCAGCCACCAGGCTCCACGCGGCAGGGCTTCGGCCGGCGGGGCGGTAGTCCAGGCCTGGGCCTCGGGGCTGTTCGTGAAATGTGCAGGCACGGGCAGGGCCGCGTCGGCAGCAATGGGGGCCAGCGGGTGGCTCATGCAGCCGGCCAGAAGCAGGGCTGCGACCAGCGGCAGCCAGCGCGTGGCTGGGGCAGAAAAGGCTGTAGTCATCACCGGATTCCTCAAGTTCATTCGTTGTCACCGCGCGGTGCGGCCAGCACGGGGTGGGCTGTAGCGCCGGAGGGAGCGTGGAGTTTGTGATTGCCTAGGGGCTCTGCGTGCTGGCCGTGCTGCTGCAGCGGCCGGTTGCCTGCCATGCGGCGCAGGGTCACGTAGAACACGGGGGTGAGGAACAGGCCAAAGGCCGTCACACCAATCATGCCGGCGAACACCGCCACGCCCATGGCGCTGCGCATCTCGGCGCCTGCGCCCTTGGAGAGCACCAGCGGCAGCACGCCCATGACAAACGCCAGCGAGGTCATCAAAATAGGGCGCAGGCGCAGGCGGCTGGCTTCGATGGCAGCTTCCACGGGGCTGCGGCCGGCAAACTCCAGCTCGCGGGCAAACTCCACGATCAGAATGGCGTTCTTGGCCGACAGCCCCACCAGCACGATGAGCCCGATCTGCGTGAACACGTTGTTGTCGCCGCCGCTAAGCCAAACGCCCGTCATGGCGGCCAGCAGGCCCATGGGGACAATGAGGATGATGGCGATGGGCAGCGTCAGGCTTTCATACTGCGCGGCCAGCACCAGGAACACCAGCAGGAGGGCGATGGGGAACACCAGTACGGCGGAATTGCCGGCCAGGATCTCCTGGTAGGTCAGCTCAGTCCACTCGAAGCCGATGCCCTGCGGCAAGGTCTCGGCGGCGATGCGCTCAATGGCGGCCTGGGCCTGGCCCGAGGAGAAGCCGGGCGCGGGTCCGCCGTTCACATCGGCGGCCAGAAAGCCGTTGTAGCGCATGGCACGCTCGGGGCCGAAGCTGGGCTCGATCTTCATCAGCGCCGACAGCGGCACCATCTCACCCGAAGTGGAGCGCACCTTGAGCAGTCCCACGTCTTCGGCGCGCGCTCGGTAGGCGGCGTCGGCCTGCACACGTACGCTGTAGGTGCGACCGAACTGGTTGAAGTCGTTGGCGTACAGGCTGCCCAGGTAGATCTGCAGGGTTTCGAAGATGTCAGTCACGTGCACGCCGAGCTGACGTGCCTTGGTGCGGTCGATGGCAGCGTAGAGCTGGGGCACGTTGACTTGCCAGCTGGTGAAAAGGCCGGCCAGCTCTGGCGTCTGGTAGGCCTTGGCCATGAAGGCCTTCACGGCAGCGTCCATGGCGTCATAGCCCAGCGAAGCGCGGTCCTCGATCTGTAGCTTGAAGCCGCCGGTGGTGCCCAGACCGGCCACGGGGGGCGGCGGGAACATTGCAATGAAAGCTTCCTGAATGCTGCCAAAGGCCTGGTTCAACTGGCCCGCGACCGCGCCACCACTCTGATCGGCGCGCGTGCGCTCAGCAAAGGGCTTGAGCGTGACGAACACGATGCCCGAGTTGGAGCTGTTGGTGAAGCCGTTGATGGACAGGCCGGGGAAGGCGATGGCGTCTTCCACATTGGGGTTCTGCTTGACGATCTCGCCCATGCGGCGGACAACGTCTTCGGTACGATCCAGCGTGGCGCCGTCAGGCAACTGGGCAAAACCCACCAGATACTGTTTGTCCTGCGCTGGCACAAAACCGCCGGGCACGATCTTGAACAGGCCCCAGGTCGCGGCCACCAGCGCGGCGTAGATGACCAGCATCAGTGCCTTGCGGCCGATGACGCGCTTGACGCCACCGCTGTAGGCGTCGGATCCTCGATGAAAGATGCTGTTGAAGCGACGGAAGAACCCGCCCAGTACCTTGTCCATGCCACGCGTGAGCGCATCCTTGGGCTCGTGGTGGCCCTTGAGCAGCAGTGCACTCAGGGCAGGCGACAGGGTCAGCGAGTTGATGGCCGAGATCACCGTCGAGATGGCGATGGTCACCGCGAATTGTCGGTAAAACTGGCCAGTGAGGCCGTTGATGAAGGCCAGAGGCACAAATACGGCCACCAGCACCAGGGCGATGGCGATGATGGGTCCGCTCACTTCCTGCATGGCGCGGTAGGTGGCTTCACGCGGGGTTAGGCCGGCCTCGATGTTGCGCTCCACGTTCTCCACCACCACGATAGCGTCATCCACAACAATACCGATGGCCAACACCAGACCGAACAGGCTTAGTGCGTTGATCGAGAAACCCAGCAGATGCAGCACGGCAAACGTGCCCACCACCGACACTGGCACGGCCAGCAGCGGGATGATAGAAGCGCGCCAAGTCTGCAGGAACAGAATCACCACGACCACCACCAAGGCCACGGCCTCCAGCAGGGTCTGGATCACCGACTTGATCGACGCCCGAACGAACTGCGTGGGGTCGTAGGCAATGCGGAACTCCACACCTTCGGGCATGTTCTTCTGCAGCTCGGCCATGGTGGAGCGCACATTGGCCGAGATATCGAGCGCGTTGGAGCCCGGGGCCTGGAACACGCCCATGCCCACGGCCGGGTCGTTGTTGAGCAGGGAACGCAGCGAATAGTCGGCTGCGCCCAGCTCCAGGCGAGCCACGTCGCGCAGGCGCGTCACCGCGCCATCGGCACCGGTCTTGACGATGATGTCGCCGAACTCTTCTTCAGTCTGCAAGCGGCCCTGGGCGTTGATGGACAACTGCATGTCCACGCCCTTGAGGCCGGGCGACTGACCCACCACGCCGGCTGCAGCCTGCACATTTTGGCCTCGGATGGCGGCCACTACATCGGCCGCTGAGAGGCCGCGCTGCGCGACCTTCTGAGGGTCCAGCCAGGCGCGCATCGAATAGTCGCCACCGCCGAAGATCTGCACTTGGCCCACGCCAGGGATACGTGCGATGCGGTCCTTGACGTTGAGCACAGCGTAGTTACGCAGGTAGTCAATGTCGTAGCGGCCATTGGGCGAGACCATGTGCACGACCATCGTCAGATCGGGCGCGCTCTTGACGGTCGTGATGCCCAGGCGCCGCACCTCCTCGGGCAGGCGCGGCTCGGCCTGCGAGACGCGGTTTTGCACCAGCTGCTGCGCCTTGTCGGGGTCGGTGCCCAGAGCAAAGGTGACGGTCAGCGTCATCACGCCGTCAGTCGTGGCCTGGCTGCCCATATAGAGCATGCCTTCCACGCCGTTGATGGATTCCTCAAGCGGTGTTGCCACGGTCTCGGCGATCACCTTGGGGTTGGCGCCGGGATAGGTGGCGCGCACTACCACGGAGGGCGGTGCGACTTCGGGATATTCCGAGATGGGTAGCGCGCGCAAGGCGATCAGACCGCTCAGGAAGATAAGCACCGACAGCACCCCGGAAAAGATGGGGCGGTCGATGAAAAAGCGGGAGAGATTCATGTTTTTGTCTTTCGGTCGGTCGGTGCTCAGGCCGCGGGCTGCGCGGCCGCGCCGCGCGCTTGCTTGCCTTCACTGGCCAGCTCGGCCTTGGCGGCCATGGGCACGTCCTGCGGAGCGATCAAGGCACCAGGGCGCACCCGCTGCAGGCCGTTGACGACGATGCGCTCGCCGCTCTTCAGGCCCGAAGTCACGACACGCAGGCCATCCACCGGCGCACCGAGTTGCACTTCGCGGTACTCGGCTTTGTTACCTTCGCCGACGACCATGACAAATTTCTTGTTCTGGTCCGTGCCCACGGCGCGTTCATTGATCAGCACGGCTGAGGTGCTTTGGGCCTGACCCATGCGGATGCGTGCAAACTGGCCGGGCATGAGCGCGCCATCGGCGTTGTCGAACACGGCTCGCACTCGTACCGTTCCGCTGCGGGCATCCACCTGGTTGTCGATGAGCTGCAGGTTGCCCGCGTGCGGCGTGCTGCCAGCAGTACCTGTCCCCATTTGCACGGGAATGCGGTCGATGTGCGCACGGCCTCCCTTGCTACCTTCCAGACTGTCGAGAGCGCGCGCCACAATTTGCTCATCGGTATCGAAGCTCGCGTAGATGGGGCTCACGGACACCAGAGTAGTCAGTACGGGGGCGCTGGCACCCGAGGCAACCAGGTTGCCCATGGTCACTTCAATACGACCCACACGGCCAGCTACGGGAGCGCGCACCTGGGTGTAGGAGAGATTCAGTTTGGCCATCTGCAGTGCGGCCTGGGCGGCGCGCAGGTTGGCGTCGGCCTCGCGCTGGGCGTTCACGCGTTCGTCATGCTCGCGCTGGGCGATGGCACTTTCCTGCAGCAAGCGTGTGGCGCGCTCCATTTCGCTGCGGGTATAGGAAAGACGAGCCTGGGCCGCCACGACCTGGGCTTCGGCACGGTCAACCTCGGCGGCATAGGGCGCTGGGTCTAAGGTGAACAGCAGATCCCCCTGCTTGATCAGAGCGCCTTCGCGGAAGTGCACGGACTGCACGGCACCGGCCACGCGGGGGCGCACGTCCACACGCTGTACGGCTTCGAGCCGGCCTGAGAACTCGTCCCAAAGGGCGACGTTTTGCTGTACCACGGCGGCCACGGACACGGGGATGGCCGACGGTGCGGTATGGGCAGGTGCCTCGGCGTGCGAGGTCTGCAGTCCTAAGGCCGCCCCCCCTGCAACGACCACGACGGTGGCCGCGCCGACAGCGGTCCACCAGCGGCGCGATGAAGAAGAGACGGGAAAAAGCGGTGCGTTCATGGCGGTTCCTAAAAGGGTGATGCGTCGTGCCGTTGGGCAGGAGGCAGAAAAATCCAGGCAAAGCGGTGCCCTCCGGCAGATCACACCGGAAAAAACCGAACAACAAGGGGGCCTGCGCCGGCAGACGCCGGTTGGGGTAGGGGATGCAGTGTTCAACCTCAAGCGAACTTGAGGTCAAGCACTTGTAGCAAGTAGGTGATTTAGGGGCGGAGGCCTATCACTGTGGCGTCCGACATCGTGTGGCCTCGAAGAACCGGCGGAACTGCTCCTGCACCTCGTCTGCGCAGGGGCAGGCGCGGGTTCCGGGCTGCAATAGGGCTTCTGGCCATTGTTCCGCCTGGCTAAACACATGACGGGTCACGGACAGGCCTGCGGCTTCGAGCCGCGCTGCATAGGCCAGCGCCTCGTCGTGCATGGGGTCTTCTTTGCCCACCATGATCAAGCTGGGTGGCAGGCCCGCCAGGCGCTGAGCCGCACCGGGCACCGCATAAGGGTGCTCAGCGTCGCGGGTACAGCCCAGGAACTTGAGCCAGCCATCGGCCCACTTGCAGGCTGTAGCCGTTCCCGTGGCTGCGCGCAGCGAGGCCGTTCCCACACAGGGGTCCAGCATGGGCGAGAGCAGAATCTGCCCGGCTAGCGGCGGATGCGATTGGTCGCGGGCCATCAGTGCTACGCCAGCGGCGAGGTTGCCACCGGCTTCTTCGCCCGCCACGTAGACCTGTGTGCCGTGGCCTGCCAGCCGAGTGCGTTGCTTATAGGCCCACTGCAACACGGCATAGCCGGTTTCCAGCGGCTGTGGAAAGGGCGAAAGCGGATAGCCCACGGAGACCACACGTGCACCAGCAGCTTCAAGCAAGCTGGCCACGGTGCAGCCATTGTCCAGGTCGCCGGATACAAAGGCTCCGCCATGAAAGTGCACGACCAAGGGCAGCAACTGAACAGCTGGCTTTTTGCCGTAGAGGCGCACGACTACTTCCTCGCCTGCCACTGTGAGAGTGGAGTCGGTGTAGACGGACGACAGCGTTGGTGCAGCAGAGGTGGTGGGCATGGTGGTAAGACCGAACAAGACCGGACAGAACCGGGTGATGGCAAATGTAGCGTGACAGGTGACAACGATAAACCAGGCAATCGCCACCGCTGTGTTTCCAATTTCTGAACAATCGCGTTGGTGACTACGTGTGAGAATTCTGCTGCCCTAACCAAGGGCAGAGAAGGAAAAGGGAGAGTCCATGGACCAGATCCAGGCCATGCGCCTGTTCGCGAGGGTGGTCGAAGCCGGCACGTTCACGCGCGCGGCCGATTCGCTGCAATTGCCCAAGGGCACGGTGACCAAACACGTGCAAGCCCTGGAGGCTCGGCTGCGTGTGAAGTTGCTAAACCGTACGACTCGCCGGGTCACGGTTACGGCCGACGGCGCAGCCTACTACGACCGCGTCATTCGTTTGCTGGCCGATTTCGACGACATGGAGGCCAGCTTAAGCCAGGCGCGTGCCACGCCGCGCGGCCGCCTGCGCGTGGACGTGGGCACTTCCATGGCTCGCCTGCTCATCATTCCCCACCTGGCCGAATTTCAGGCCCGCTACCCAGACATCCAACTGGACCTGGGCGTGAGCGACCGCACCGTGGACCTGATCGGCGACAACGTGGACTGCGTGATACGCGGCGGCGAGCTGGCGGACCAGTCTCTGGTGGCGCGGCGCATTGGCAACCTTGAGTTCATCACCGTGGCCTCACCAAGCTATCTGGCGCATCACGGCACGCCACTGCACCCACTGGATCTGGAGCAGGGCCACCGCAACATCATTTATTTTTCACCCGTGTCCATGCGTCGCTATCCGCTGGAATTCCACCGCAACGGCGAGGTGCTGGAAATCAGCAGCCCGGCTCAGCTGGCCGTGAACGAGGCCAATTCCTATGTGGCTGCCATAGTCGCGGGCCACGGTGTGGGTCAGATCACCACCTTCCAGGCTCATGAGTACTTGACGCGTGGCGAGCTGGTGCACTTGCTACCTGAATGGGGCCAGCCGCTGCTTCCCGTCTACGTGGTCTACCCGCCAAACCGCCATCTCAGCGCCAAGGTGCGGGCCTTTGTGGATTGGGCCGCCGAGCTGTTTGTGCTGCATCCTCACCTGCAGCGAGTGGCTTGCTGATGCGTGGGACGCCTTGAAGGCGCATGGATGCTAGGCCTGTTTTTACGACTTTATGTACCCGGAATAGCGCGAGTGAGAGAGTGTGTTTTGCTATCTATTTAAAAGCTGCTTGCGCTTGATTTTTATGATTTTCAATAGGTTTTTTATCTGAAGTGAATGTGATGAAAGCGCAAGAAGCTCTGAAATGAATAGCAGTCTCCTGACTTACCCGCAAGCAGTCACAAACGCTACGCTGCGCTGCAACATGCCCGCTTACATTGAAGCTCTAAAAGCAATGGTTTGAGCAAGGAGCAAGACATCATGGCAATAGATTTTCAAGGTCGTGTAGCTATCGTGACGGGTGCGGGTGGTGGTCTGGGTCGTCTGCATGCGCTGGCGCTGGCCCGGCGTGGTGCCAAAGTGCTGGTCAACGATCTGGGTGGCGCGGTCGACGGCTCGGGTGGTTCGGCCACTGCCGCGCAAAAAGTGGTCGATGAAATTCGCGCCGCAGGCGGCGAGGCGATTGCCAATGCCGCATCGGTGACGGACTTTGACGCCGTGCAGGCCATGGTCAAGCAGGCCATCACGGCCTGGGGCCGCATCGACATTCTGGTCAACAACGCCGGTATTCTTCGCGACAAGAGCTTTGCCAAGATGGACATGGCGGACTTTCGCCTTGTTGTCGATGTGCACCTGATGGGTGCGGCCCACTGCTGCAAGGCCGTGTGGCCCTATATGCAAGAGCAGAACTACGGCCGCATCGTGATGACGACATCGTCCACAGGCCTCTATGGCAATTTCGGTCAGGCCAACTACGGCGCAGCCAAGCTGGCGCAGGTGGGCTTGATGCAGACGCTGGCTATTGAAGGTGCCAAGAACAATATTCGCGTCAATGCATTGGCCCCCACGGCGGCCACGCGCATGACGGCGGGCCTGCTGCCCGAGCCCGTGCTTGAAGCCCTGAAGCCCGAAGCCGTGGTGCCCGCCATGCTGGTGCTGGCCCATGAAACTGCGCCCACGCGCACCATTCTCTGCGCCGGTGCGGGTGGGTTTGAGGCTGCGCACATCACCATGACCGAAGGCGTCTACCTGGGCATGGGCGATCAGGTGCCCGAAGAGCTGGCCGCGCGTCTGGCCGAAGTCACAGCCAGCGAAGGCCAGCAAGTGCCGGGCAGTGGCGCTGTGCAGGGGCAAGTTGAAGTGGGCAAGGCCATGAAGGCGCACGGTCATTGAGCCGGTTTGTGCTGCTCTGCTCGTGCTTTGCCTGCGCAAAAAGTGCGTGGATTGCCGATTAGCACAGCTGAAAAAAGCCCTCTCGCGAGGGCTTTTTCTGTGCGGGAGTGAGCGGGTGCTCTCATCTTGTTGCTGATTAAACTGACAATTTGCTGGCTCGTGCGCATGTGTTATGCGCTTCAACAGGCCGAAAAACGTGGTTAAGCGGCCAGCTGCCATCGCGTTTGGCCCGGTTTCTCTATCATTCGCCGACTGGGCGCGATTGGGCAGACGAAGTTTGTCGTCAGCGTCTTCACCAATAAGGTAAACAAGAATGAAGACATCGCAGGCCACCGTGGACATGCCTTCAGCCGAGCGGCTGCTGGGCATTCGTCGCGGTATCGAGAAAGAGGGATTGCGGGCACTAGGCACAGGCTCGCTGGCCCTGACGCCGCACCCGGCCGAGCTGGGTTCGGCCCTCACGCACCCCCACATCACCACCGATTACAGCGAGTCGCAGCTTGAACTCATTACCGGCGCGCGTCTGGGCGTGCAGGAGTGTCTGGATGAGCTGACCGAAGTCCACCAGTTTGTGCTGCGCAATTTGAGCGAGAGCGGCGAGCTGATGTGGAACTCCAGCATGCCCTGCCGCTTGCCCACGGATGAAACCATTCCGCTGGGCCGCTACGGCAGTTCGCACTCGGGCCGCTCCAAGAGCGTGTACCGCATGGGTCTGGGTCACCGCTATGGCCGCCGCATGCAGACCATTTCGGGCATTCACTACAACTGGTCGCTGCCCGGTGTGACCAGCGATCAGTACTTTGCGCTGATTCGCAACTTCCGCCGCAATGCCTTTGTGCTGCTGTACCTGTATGGAGCATCGCCTGCGCTGTGCCCCAGCTTTGTGGAAGGGCGCGAGCATCGCCTGCAGCCACTCGGTGATGGCAAGGACGCGCTGTATCTGCCCTACGCCACATCGCTGCGCATGGGGCGACTGGGCTATCAGAGCGATGCCCAGTCCACCATCTGCGTCAGCTACAACGGGCTGGATGGCTATGCCGATTCGCTGCACGAAGCGCTGACTCGCCCCTACGCCGCCTATGAGCAGCTGGGCGTGCGCAACCCCGGTGGCGACTACAACCAGCTGGGCACTGGCCTGCTGCAGATTGAAAACGAGTTCTACGGCACCATTCGCCCCAAGCGCACCGTGAAAAGCGGAGAGCGCCCGCTGCACGCCCTGCGTGAGCGCGGTGTGGAGTATGTGGAGGTGCGGCTGATGGACATCGATCCGTATGAAACCGTGGGCATTGCCCCGGCCACCATGCGCATGATCGACATCTTCTTGCTGCACTGCCTGCACACAGACAGCCCGGACGACACGCCGCAGGAGATTGATGCTCTCAAGCACAACCAGCATCTGGCCGCCGAGCAAGGCCGCGAGCCAGGTCTGACGCTGGAGCGCAATGGCCAGCAGGTGCTGCTGACTGACTGGGCACTTGAAGTGCTGCAGCAATGCCGCCCCTATGCACAGGCGCTGGATGCCGCCCACAACAGCGGCGATTACACGGCTGCGCTGGAGCAGGCGCTGGGCCGTGTGCAGAATGCGCAGACCACGCCTTCGGCCCATGTGCTGCAAGAGCTGGTAGATGGCTACGACAGCCGTTTTATCGAGTTCATGACCACTCAGTCCGCCAAGGCGCGCGATACCTTGCTGGCCATGCCTTGGACGGCTGAGCAGCAGGCACGTTTTGAGCAGATGAGCGCAGAGTCTGTGGCCGCGCAGCAGCGCATTGAAGCTGCCGATACGCTGACTTTCGAAGAATGGCGCCAGCGCTATATGGACCCGGCCAGCCTGCGCTAATCCATTCAATTGATAGCAAAAAGCGCTTGCAGTCTATGGGCTGCAGGCGCTTTTTCTTGATGGATGGCGCAGCCGTGTCATCGCGATGTCATCTGTGTTTCATATCGTAACCATTGACGGGTAGCGACAGGCTCCCGCGTTTGATGAGCGATATGGCATGTCTTTGAAAAATTTCCAGAATCTTTCCGTGGCGCACAAGATGTGGGCCTTGTTTGTAGGCCTGCTGCTGTGCAGCGTGCTGGTGGCAGGCGGGTTGTTTGGCTATTTGCAGAATGTGGAGCAGCGCGTCAGCGCCGCCGTGCAGGCCACGGACAAACGCATCAACCTGGCCCTGCGCTGGCAGGCCCTGACGCTGCAAAGCGTAGAGGCGGCCCTGGCCAGCGTGCTCTCGTCTGAAGAACATTTGATTGCCCAGCTCTCGCAAAAGGCGCGGGGACTGATGGAGCAGGCCAGTGGCTTGCAGCAGCAGGTACAGGCCGATGCCCAGACCGCGCTGGACCGCGACGGGCTCACTACGGTGGAGCAGGAGCGCAAGGCCGTGCTGGGGATTTATGAACAGGCCTATCAGGCACGCGACCTGGGCAAGGCCTGGGAAGCGCAGAAACTGGTGGACGAGCAGCTGATACCTGCGGCTAAGCGCTATGTGCAGGCACAAGATGCCTTCATCGCCGCTCAGCAGCAGCAACGCCTGAGCGCCGAGCAGGAGGGCCGCGAGCAAAGTGCCATTGCCAAGCGCATGGCTGCAGGCGTGGGTCTGTGCGTGGGATTGCTGGGCGCGCTGCTCTCGCTGGCGACGATTCGCTCCATCACCACGCCCTTGGGCGAGGCCGTGCAGCTGGCGCAGACCATTGCGGCCGGAGATTTGAGCTATGCACCGCAAAGTGTGCGCAGGGATGAACTGGGCCAGCTCATGCAGGCCTTGGCGCAGATGACCCAGCAGCTGCGCGGACTGGTGGGCGAGGTGCAGGGCGGGGTGGAAGCCGTAGCGGCTGCATCCAGCCAGATGGCGCAGGACAACAGCGATCTGTCAGACCGCACAGCCCATGCGGCGGTGCAGCTCAAGGCCACGGTCAGCAGTATTGAGAACATGGTCACCCTGGTCACGCATGCGGCCGACAGTGCCCGGCATGCCGATCAGAGCGCGCGCAGCGCCGCGGAGGCCGCAGCCAGCGGCGGCAGTGTGGTGCAGGAAGTTGTGCGCAATATGGAGCACATGGCGCAAAGCAGCCAGCAGGTAGCGGCGATTGTGGGCGTGATCGACGGCATCGCCTTTCAGACCAATATCCTGGC
>ERZ724504.592-NODE-592-length-20603-cov-6.203377_pt1 | contig 20603 bp, 16 predicted proteins | sample MGYA00376037_ERZ724504 | MGnify/ENA primary metagenome ERZ724504 (study PRJEB28724, sample SAMN07190888) | wastewater metagenome | isolation source: influent of sewage treatment plant in Hong Hong | place: USA: Christiansburg, Virginia | collected 2016-03-01 ... | reverse complement strand
TGGTCAGCCGTGCCACGGGTATCCCCGTCGCCAAGATGATGCAGGGCGAAAAAGATAAGCTGCTGCAGATGGAAACCAAGCTGCACGAACGCGTCGTGGGCCAAGAAGAGGCGATTGCCGCGGTCTCTAATGCCATCCGCCGCTCGCGCTCGGGTCTGTCTGATCCGAATCGCCCCACAGGCTCTTTCCTGTTCCTGGGCCCTACGGGCGTTGGTAAGACGGAGTTGTGCAAGGCGCTGGCAGGCTTCTTGTTCGACAGCGAAGATCACCTGGTGCGGGTTGACATGAGTGAGTTCATGGAAAAGCACTCTGTGGCACGATTGATTGGTGCGCCCCCTGGCTATGTCGGCTATGAGGAGGGTGGTTATCTGACCGAAGCCGTGCGCCGCAAGCCCTATAGCGTGCTGTTGCTGGACGAGGTGGAAAAAGCCCATCCCGACGTCTTTAACGTGCTGCTGCAGGTGCTGGACGATGGTCGCCTGACCGATGGTCAAGGCCGCACGGTGGACTTCAAGAACACCGTGATTGTGATGACGAGCAATATCGGCTCGCATTTGATCCAGGCCATGGTGGGCGAGGATGCGGATGATGTGAAGGAAGCGGTCTGGGGGGAACTTAAAAACCATTTCCGACCCGAATTCCTCAACCGCATTGATGAAACTGTGGTCTTCCATGCACTGGATGCCAAGAACATCGAGGCGATTGCCAAGATACAGCTGAAGCTGCTGGAAAGCCGTCTGCAGAAGATGGAGCTGGGCATTCAGGTGTCCGAGCAGGCTCTGGCCGAGCTGGCCAAGGTCGGTTTCGATCCTGTGTTCGGTGCCCGTCCGCTCATGCGTGCGATTCAGCAGCGTATTGAAAACCCGCTGTCCAAGTTGTTACTCGAAGGCAAGTTCCCGCCCAAGAGTACGATTGCAGTGACAGTAGACCCGGTGACTGAGCCCGGGGTATTCAGGTTCGAGTCCTCGGGCGTGTCCTGAGGGCCGAGCCCATAGAAAGGTATTGCTTTGAACGATTTCGCCACCACCGCAACCCGCTGGGCCGTCCGCATCGTGCTGATGCTGGTAGGTCTGGTGTTCTTCCTGTGCCTGATGGCCGTGGCCTGCCTGATTGCTCTGGCATGGGGCGCGCGCGCCCTGTGGGCCAGGTTCACGGGTCAGCCCATTGTGCCGATGAGCATGGGAGCCATGAGCCCGTTTGCTGGCTGGCAGACGGTGTACCGCTCGGGGGCTGAGTGGATGGCGCAATCGTCAGGCAATGCGCAGACTAAAGACGATGCGCGTGAAGGTCGCTCACGCCGCGGCGTTCTGCCTGGCGCGGGCGATGTGACCGATGTGCAGCCGCGCGAGGTGCATGAGTCGTAATGACAAGCCTCTTCGCAGCCTTCATACTTTGCTGTGAGTGAGGCGAAAAAGGCCGAAGGCTGATGCTGAGGTCAAAACACAAAAGAGCCTGTGCAATGTTGCATCAGGCTCTTTTTTTACGCCGTGTTTACGTAGACCCGCGTTATCGTTGGGGCTGTAATTTTGAGATATTTAGACGGGCATGAACTACATGGACTTGCATCGCATTTTTGACTTGCAATACCAAGCCAGCCGCGCGCAGGTCGATGCACCTTTGCTGGTGCGGCGCGAGCGTTTGCTGCGCTTGCAAAAGATGCTGGATGAAAACGGCCCGGCGCTGTGCGTGGCCGTGGAGCAGGATTTTGGCGTGCGCTCTGAGCGCTGGACGGAAATGCTGGATTTGATGCTGGTGCGAAATATGCTCAAGCACACGCTCAAGCACCTTCCGAAATGGAGCAAACGCCAGCGCGTGCGCACACCGCTGATGCTGCAGCCGGGCAAAGCCTGGATAGAGCGCCAGCCGCTGGGTGTGGTAGGCATCATCTCGCCGTGGAACTACCCGGTGCAGCTGTCTCTGGCGCCAGCCATCACCGCATTGGCGGCTGGCAACCGCGTCATGCTCAAGCCCAGTGAGCTGACACCGAATACTTCAGCCAAGATGGCCGAGCTGGTCGCTCAATTCTTTGCACCTGAGGAGTTCAGTGTGATCCAGGGGGATGTGGGTGTGGCCACGCAGTTCTCGGGTCTGCAGTTCGATCATCTGCTGTTTACCGGCTCCACCGCAGTGGGGCGGCGCGTGGCGCAGGCTGCTGCTGTACACCTGACGCCCACGACGCTGGAGCTGGGCGGCAAGTCCCCTTGCATCATTGCGCAGGACTGCGATTTGCAGGCGGTGGCGCTCAAGGTGGCCTACGGCAAGCTGGTCAACGCCGGGCAGACCTGTATCGCCCCCGACTATGTGCTGCTGCCGCGTGGGCAGGAGCAGGCTTTTGCGGAGGCTTACAAGGCTGCGGTGCAGCAGCTGTATCCGCGGATCTCAGGCAACCCCGATTACACGGCCATCATCAGCAAGCGCCATCTGGCGCGGCTCAAGCAGATGCTGCGCCAGGCCCAGAGTCTTGGCGCGCAGGTGCACTGGATGCACGAGGCTGCAGCGCCCGCCGTAGATGGCGATGCCACGATGTGGGGTGAGGCGGTTGAGCGCCAGTTCGCTCCCGCACTGGTGTTTGGTGCCACGGGTGAAATGCAGTTGATGCAGGAAGAGATCTTTGGCCCCATCCTGCCGGTGATCTCGTATGAGCGCATTGAGGACGTGATCAATGCCATCAATGCCAGCCCGCGCCCGCTGGCGCTGTACTGGTTTGGCAACGATGAGGCAGAGCGCGATGCGGTGCTGCTGCGCACGGTCAGCGGAGGTGTCTGTGTGAACGACACTTTGTTGCATGTGGCGCATGACAATCTGCCGTTTGGCGGGGTAGGCGAGAGCGGCTGGGGTGCCTATCACTCCGAGCAAGGCTTTCTGCGCTTTGTGCACCAGAAGGCGGTTTTCGTGCAGTCGCGCTGGGCTGCGACGTCAATGCTTTACCCGCCGTTTGGTGAAAATTTTGATCGCATGATGCGCTTCATGCGGCGCTGGCTTTGATGCCGTTTTGACGGCATTGCCGGATTTACCGCTTCCAAGGGTGATTTGAGTTCTGACTATTTGTCATGAAATGTGACTCAAACCCTTGAGGAATGCGGGCTTGCTGCTCTACTTTGGTGAGCGCATAGCACATAGATTGCTACAGGGCAAGGAAATGCGAACAGCCGCAGTCAACCGAATGGCTAACAATCATGCCGCGTGCCAAAACTCTAAATTTGTAGACAATTGCGCCCTTCTATTCTTACATGTTTCTGCCCCGGTTTTTCCATGTCCAGTATCCAGGTCCGTCCCGCTACTCTTCGCGATGCAAAAGCGATTGCCCAGATCCATACTGCTTCCGCACTGGAGGCTTATCGAGGTCTGGTTCCCGATGATCAACTGAAGGCTATGTCTTCGGTTGAAAAGCGTCAGGCTTACTGGCGCGAAGCTATTGAATTCTGTGAGCCGCAGGTCCAGGTCGCCATTGAAGGCGACAAGATCGTCGGCTTTGTCGGTTTTGACCGATCCCGTGATGAAAAATCGCGCCAGACGACTGGTGAGATTTGGGCCATCTACGCATCTCCCACTCACTGGAGCCAAGGCGTTGGCGTGGCTCTGTGGGATGCTGCCCGTGATGGTTTGCTGGAAGAAGGCTGCACCAACGTGACAGCCTGGATTCCTCTGCGCAATGAACGTGCCCTTCGTTTCCATGAAATGGCAGGTTTCAAGCGTGAGATGTCCACAGCCAAGACGGCAGTAGTTGGCAGCATCAAAATTGAAGAAGTGCGCGTCAAGCGCCCTCTGAACGGCTAAATCAGCCCATTAGCCCATTGAAAGACAGGCCGTGAAGACCATCAATAACAACAACGTCGCGGCCTCAGTCTCCGCCTATCAACCGCTTGAGTGGCAAGAGAAGGGCAAACCCCGCTCTGCCCTGTGGCGTACTGAAAGCAGTCTGCCGCAGCCCAAGCGCATTGAGCTGGCCGATGACACCATGCCTGCTGATACGGCGTTTCGCCATATCAGCGAAGGTGCCTCGCTACTGTGGCGTGGTGACTTTCAGAACGCCCGCCAGCTGCTGGTGGCGCTGGGCCGCAGGCTTGAAAAAAAGGTGACACGCCGCAAGGCTGCTGCCGCTGCTGAAATCACATTTCCCCATGGCTTCCATCTGTTTCGCCAGACTCAGGCTCAGCGCGCACGCGTGCTGGCCAGCATTCTGATCGAGCTGGATGATCAATGGCAGTGCGCACTGCGCCGCGCTCCTGACTGGAGCGTTGCCTGCACTGAAGCCTGGGGCACCGCCCCCAAGCAAGGCGCTGCGCAATCGGTGCTGGTACCACTGCGTGACTTGCTCGGTGTCGTTGGTGCCCATGAGTGGCGCAAAAAAGGCGTGGAGCTTGCGGCTTTGGACGGCGAGCGCATTCATGCCCATTACGGCGTGTTCTCGCCCGTACGCGGTGAGTACCTTGAACTGGTGGCGCGTGCGCCCATTCCGGCCGCTGGCATGCAGCAGGCCTGGGATATTGGCGTGGGCACTGGCGTGCTCTCGGCCCAGCTGATCAAGCGCGGCGTCAAATCCATTGTGGCGACCGACATGAGCGAGCGTGCTCTGAGCTGCGCCACCGAGAACCTGCAGCGTCTTGGCCATGCAGCCAAGGTGAAGCTGCAGCGTGCTGACCTGTTTCCCGAAGGCCGTGCCGGCCTGATTGTCTGCAACCCACCATGGTTGCCGGGCAAGGCCACGTCGCTGCTCGATCAGGCCATCTACGACGAAGACAGCCGCATGCTGCGTGGCTTTGTTCAAGGCTTGGCTGCGCATCTGCAACCCGGTGGCGAAGGCTGGCTCATCCTGTCTGACTTGGCTGAGCACCTGAAGCTGCGCAAGCGCGAAGAGCTGCTGGGCTGGATTGAGGCGGCAGGCCTCAAGGTGCTGGGCCGCGAAGACATTCGCCCCAGCCACGGCAAGGTGCAAGACAGCGAAGACCCGCTGCACGCTGCACGTACTGCTGAAGTCACTTCGCTCTGGCGTCTGGCGGCTATCTAAGCGTAATTAAGCGCTGCGTTAAGCCAGAGAAGGCTCGGCCTCTGAGCTTTGCTGTGTTTCGTTGACGGCCTCGCCACTCTCATCGTGGCAGGCCAGCAAAGCAGCCAGTCGCTCGCGCAGCGACTGGGCTCGCTCCTCCCCCGCATACTCTTGCACGGCCGCCAGAAAGTTCAGGCTGGCGCTGCGCAAGCTGCTCAGGTCCCGCGCTTCACGAAGTTGTGTGCGTAGCGTCTGAGCCAGGGTTTCGTGACGGTTGGCAAACAGTCGCTCGCACAGGTCAAACAAATACATGCGCGTGCCCGCCATATTGATGGCTGGCGTTAAAGCTGGGCTGCTGCTCTTGTTCTCGCCAGTGGCGATCAGCTCAAGATAGCCCTGTGCCACCAACTGCTGGGCCAGTGCGGCATGATCGCTGCCCAGCAAGGCTTGGAGTTCTTCCATGCTTTTGCCGCCGGCCATCAACAGCAGAGAGCGTGCACGCTGTGGCAGCTGGCGCGTCCCGGGCTGAAGTTCCTCTTGGGCCTTGGCGGTTTTTTGCAAAATCATGGTGGGTTCTGTTTGGCGCAATACAAATGGCGATGCGCTATTGCATGTGCTGACGATGACACTGGTGTGAATCTGCTCCAATGCGCAGTGAATCACTTGGATTACACCTGCAACCCATAGAGATTGCTTCTGAATTAATAGCTGTAAGCGCATTCTGCATAAGCGCTGCAGGTCAATTTGAGTTGAAACTGAAATGAGACTGCTGCTTGCGCCCATGGAGGGGCTGCTGGATTTTGTTCTGCGTGATGTGCTGACCCGGGTGGGTGGCGCGGACCGCTGCGTGTCCGAGTTCATCCGCATCACGGGCACGCTGCTGCCCGATAAGGTATATCTGGGCATCATGCCGGAGCTGCGCAACGGCAGCAAAACGCTGGCCGGTGTGCCGGTGCGCGCCCAGTTGCTGGGTTCTGACCCATCCAGCATGGCCGAGAATGCGGCGAATCTAGCGCGCCTGGGGCCTGAAGGGATTGATCTGAATTTTGGCTGCCCGGCCAAGGTCGTCAACCGCCATGGTGGTGGCGCATCGCTGCTGCAAGATCCGGCACAGATCGCTCGTGTGGTGGAGGCTGTGCGCAAGGCCGTTCCCGCGCACCTGCCTGTGTCGGCAAAGATGCGTCTGGGTTTTAACGACCGGGCGCTGATGACCGAATGCGCGCAGGCCATGGAAAGCGGCGGTGCCTGCGAAATCGTGGTGCACGCGCGTACCAAGCTTGATGGTTATCGCCCGCCTGCCTTCTGGGAAGAAATTCCGCGTATCCGCGAAGCCGTGGGTGTGAATGTGGTGGCCAATGGCGAGATCTGGACGGTGGAAGAAGCCCTGCGCTGCCGCGAAGTTTCGGGTTGCGACGACCTCATGCTGGGGCGCGGCATTGTGGCCGACCCGGGGCTGGCTCTGGCCATTCGCAAGGCATTGGCGCAGGGCACCAACACCACAGAGGCGGGTATTGACTGGCTGGTAGTGGTGCCGCAGGTACAGCGCTTTTGGCAGATGGTCTGCGAAGACCTGGAGCCGCGCCAGCGAGCTGGGCGACTCAAGCAATGGCTTAACCTGATGCGTAGGCGCTTTCCTGAGGCAGAAATCGCCTTTCAGGAAGTGCGCACGCAAACCGATCAAAGCACCATCGACGACTGGGTGCAGGCCTTGCCCCAGCGTGACTTGCAGCAGGAATGGCGCTGGCCGCAGGCCGCGGCTACAGCAGACTGTCTGGAGCCAGAGGCCCAATCAGCTGCAGCATAAGGCGCAGGCCGAGGCTGGCATCGGGCTCTGAATGCGCGTCGCTCAGGCCGCTGTCTTGCGGCGCACGCCAGATCAGCTTGCCGTTGGGGTCAATCTCTACGCGCCAGCTGTTCTCGGGCAGGCTCTCGTCAATGCTGTCGCTGGCCAACTGGCTGAAACGGCGGCTGGCGATGAGTACTGCAATCTCGGTGTTCTGGAGTCGGGAGCGCATATCCAGATTCATCGAGCCCACGGCAACCAGGTGCCCGTCGATCACCAGCAGCTTGGTGTGCAGCATGGCGCGAGATGCACCCGTGCTGCCCCCCGACCCTGCGCCGCCAGCACGAAGTGCTGAGCGCACATTGGCGGCTTCACTGCGCATCTCGTAAAGAATTACTCCCAGCTCCAGCAATTCCTTGCGGTGGCGGGCATAACCGGCGTGCGCCAGCGGCGCATCATTGGATGCCAGTGAATTCGTCAGGATGCGAATGCGTACCCCCTGCTGGCGCGCGGTGCGAAACGCGCTCATGATTTCGTCCCCGGGGACAAAGTAGGGTGAAACGACCAGTAAATCCTGCTTGGCCGAGCGAATCAGAGCCAACAGGCCATCAACGACCGATTCCGCTTGAAGTGCGGGGGTGGCTGAGATCGGGGGAGCGCTGGGATCGTCTGCCTTGAGCAATGCCTCGGCAAAGGTTTCGACTCCGCTAGTTCGCTCATTGCCTTCGACTGGAATCTTGGTCGGACTATCGGCTAGTACCAAGGCGCGGGCCCAGATCCAGGGAATCCGGCTCAGGTTCAGAGACTCTTCCTCAAGGTCGATGGCGGGTCGTATGAGCTTGGTTGCTTCCGCCTCTGTTGTGGCATCTTCGCGATCAAACTGGTCCTTGAGTTGCAGCAACTCAGCCTCGCTGACCAGTGATTGAGCTGGGTAGGCGCGCACATTGTTCCAGTAACGGTCAAAGCTGCGCGACAGGTCCTTGACGACGGGGCCGCCGGTCAGTACATCCAGATCGACAAAGTTGCCGTCGTTGGAAGCGTCGAAATAAGCATCACCCAGATTGCGGCCACCAATTACCGCCAGTGCGTTGTCGGCCACAAACAACTTGTTGTGCATGCGCTGCTGTGCGCGCTGAAAGTCGGTCAGCAGCGTCCAGGCGCGGCCGATGGTGGAGGCGCGTGAGCCCGCCAGCGGGTTGAACATGCGCATATCCACGTTGGGCACAAAGGCTAGGCGCATCACCTGAGCATCCTGCCCTGTGCTGTGAAAGTCGTCGAGCAACACCCGAACCCGCACGCCGCGCTGTGCCGCATGAACGATGGCTCGCAGCAGGCTCCCTGTGCTTTGATCGGCATGAATCGCGTAGTACTGCAGGTCCAGCGTTTTCTGTGCGTTCTCCACCAGCGCCATACGGCTGCTGAAGGCTTGCTGCGGGCCGGAGATCAAGGCAAAAGCTGAAGCGTCGTCCTTGGCGGTGGCTGGGCGATTCTGGTTAATGAATGCGCCCAGGCCGGTGTTTTGAGGCTGGCTCAGTGCCGTGCTGATGGGGCGCTCTACATCTTTGGGGAGCTGGGTGGCGCAGCCCGTCAGAAGTAGTGCGGCTGCTGTGCATCCAGGCAGCGCCAAGCGTCTAAAGAGCAAAGGTATGGGGTGGAGGGGGACGATTGCCAGCATTGTTATCTTTTAACCGATGATGGCTTTTTTCGCATGTCAGACGCCGACTCCGCTAGAACTTGTCGCGGCCTTGAACTCTGGCCACGATGCGCAGGTCTGGCCCCAGTCGCTCCACATCATGAAACTCCAGTTGCAGGCCTTCGCTCAGTTCATTCAGGGGGCCGAAACTGGCAATGCCCATGGCACCTGTGCCCAGCAGCTTGGGTGCCTGATAGAAGAGAAACTCATCCACCAGCCCTTCGCGAATCAATGAGCCGTTGAGCTTGAAGCCCGCTTCCACATGCAGCTCATTGGTGCCGCGCTGAGCCAGATCGCGGAGCATGGCGGCCAGGTCGACTTTGCCGTGAGGATTGGGCATAGCAATAATCGTAGCGCCGAGCGCTTGCAGTTGCTCAATTTTGGATTGTTTTGTGCTACAGGTGTAGATAAGACATCCACTTGGCGCTTTTAAAACATGAGCATCCAGCGGAATGTCGAGCTTGCTGTCCACCACGGCAATACGCGGCTGGCGCGGCGTTGAAACATCACGTACGTTCAGGCGCGGATTGTCTGCCAGCATGGTGCCAATGCCCGTCAAGATCGTGCAGGCGCGCGCGCGCCAAGCGTGGCCGTCCACACGGGCCTCGGCTGATGTAATCCACTGACTATTGCCGTTGTGCAAGGCCGTCACGCCATCTAGCGAGCTGGCAGCCTTCATACGGACCCAGGGCGTACCACGAATCATGCGGCTGAAAAAACCGATATTGAGTTCACGCGATTCGGCTGCGCCGGGGCCGACTTCAACCTCAACCCCTGCCGCGCGCAGACGATCAAAGCCTCGTCCCGCAACCTGTGGGTTGGGGTCGGTCAGTGCACCCACCACCTTGCCAATGCCTGCGGCAACTAGCGCATCGCAGCAAGGGCCGGTGCGACCGTGGTGAGAGCAGGGCTCCAGCGTCACATAGGCCGTGGTACCCTGCACATCATTGCCTTTGGCTGAGGCATCGCGCAGTGCCATCACTTCAGCGTGTGGCCCGCCAGCCTGCTGGGTAAAGCCCTGGCCGATAATCTGGCCTTCACGATCAATGATCACGCAGCCAACGCGCGGATTGGGAGAGGAAAGAAAAAGCGCTTGGGCAGCCTGCTCAAGCGCTTTGTTCATGCAAGTAGAAAAATCGTTCATTTCGCCTGATGGTAGCGTCAATTCTTGAAATTGACGCTGTGAAATGAAGCTTCAGTACATTGGTGCATTGACTCGTATTTAATTGCTGGCACTAGTTGTGCAGCTAGTATCCGTCGAGGGCTTGCACGCACGTGTTCGGCCTGTGCGTGCCACGATAACCAAGCGACTTTGCTCTGGTGTATCAGCAGTGCTGACGTCGTTGCGCTTGATGGATAAGGCCAAATTAGTGAGGCCATTACCGCCGACAGTGCGGGCGTAGCCAGCGCTATCGAAACTGATATAGGGACTTGATGCTGCCGCATTATTGTTGCCAGTCATGGCGATGTAACTGACAAGAGCAGGCTGCGTTTGAATGAAGAGATCCGTTCCTTCTTCAAAGGAATTATTCGAATTCATGTCGACGTAGACAAACCAGCCAGTAGACCAATTGCTTGAATCATTCGGAACAACGAATGCATTTCTCCCGGATTTCATCGCTTCACTGCGTGCAGAGTTGATGGACCCCAGCATTTTGTTTGCCAGTGAAGTCAGCTCAGAATTTCGTTGAAAGCTGACAAAGCTAGGTGCTGCCAATGTAAGCAGTATGCCCACAATCGCAACGATCACCATGAGCTCAATCAGCGTGAACCCGCGTAGATTGATTTTTCGATGAATGGTCATGGCCAGCACAAGCTCTTGTTGGTTGTTGTGCCTGTACAGGTTTTCAATCCACTGCTAGTCATTTCCAGATTCGCCACTTTAGGGTCCGATTTCACGGGAGTGGCAACAACTTTCACGCAGCTCGCAATGGACAGGGTGCCTGAGCCAGCCCCGGGACATGTGGTGGCCGTTAGGAAGTAACTGGCTCCCGCTAAACTCTCTCCGGAAAATGTTTTAAAAGGAGCACTGCTTGCGGTTACGCCTCCGCAAGCGGTAGACGGAGAGGGAGCCGTAGGCGTCGCCACACCTGTACTGGTATTGGTCGAAAAGCCGAGATAGCAGTTTCGCTGTGTCATGTAGCGCTCTTGCTGCTGCAACAGCTCGGCAATAGCCGCTCGCGCCTGTGCACGTTTTCCCTTTAATACCGATTCTGTATAGGAAGGATAAGCGATAGCAGACAATATTCCGATGACTGCTACAACAATCATCAACTCGATCAGAGTAAAACCACTTTGATTATTTTTTTTCATAATTATTTGTTTTTCATATCTTGATAGCTATTAATCTGGCGCCAGCTCAAACGTCCGATATTTTGCGTAATCGTGGTTGATTGGCCGCTGGCATTTGCACCGGATTGTCCGATGCTCAGGCCGCGCTTAGTAAGTACTCTGATTCTTCTTCCTGTACTGTCGCTCTTGCTCACGGTCGTTTCATCTTCATTAGTGAAGAATACAGAAGGGCCAAGGATGCCTACAGTAGATTGTTTGTACTGGGTTAAACCATTGCTAATATTTAAAAGGTAAGAGTTACCACTGCCTTGGTTATTGGTGCAGCTGCCTGCAGTCGCTCCAGATGAGCCTGGGATGACGGTGTTGAAAGAGGCGTTGAGTATTCCTAAGTCGGCAATGCTGCTTACCAATTTTTCTCCACCGGATGGAAGATCGAAATACCAGCCTGATCTCTTCGTTGTATCGTTTGCCGAAGATGCTCTTCCCCACTTGAATGCTGGAACAGTGATTACTTTGGTTTCGGTATTGACGCTGCCCGCTGCAAGTCGGCCTCTGCCTGCAATGGCACCGTCAGCTGCGTTGGAGGTGTCGAGTGCGGTGGAGTTGTTGTCGTAAATGACATAGAAACTATTGGTGGTCGTTGCTATATTGTCCGCAGACTCCAAATATTTACCTGTTCCAAATGCTACATAAAAAGTCTCGACTCCTCCCACTAGTGGTCCGGTGAAGAGAGTGGGGGCAGCTGTAATCGATTGGAGTTTGGGTGTGGTACTGCCGTCGCGAGCGATGTACAAAGGAGCCGCTACGGCTGATGAGCCATTTCCTCTTTTAATGTAAGAGAGGCCAGTCAAATTCCAAGAGGTAGTCGGTTTATCGGAAAAACGTAATTTCCATAAATTTCCATGAAGATCACCGGTGTAGATATCAGTGACTTCGCCGCTGGATCCGTACAGAGGTGTGAAATTAGCGACTCCGGTGGGTGATGTTGCTTTTAGTGTGGAATCGGCAGTCAGTGAAATTTTGAAGTAATTGCTTCCAAGAGCCCATGATGCACCTGCAGGTTTGTCCAACGCCAATAGAAAAACAGCTGGGTCTCCAGTCGTACTGAATGGGCCGTTGGCAGATTCCGGGCTGTAATTGTTGACGCCACTACCCACTACAGCAAACCAGCGGTAAGTTGCAGGTGAATCAGTGCCGCTGGTCTTAAACTTGAGTATCTGAGGCTGGCCAATCACTTGTCCGAGATCCGCATCGTCGGCACGTGTGAATTCCCACATGACATTGGATGCGGCAAAGCTGCTGGGGGATGTGACATCCAGTGCAAAAACGCCCGATCCTCCGCCGCCTGTGCCGCCCACGAGTACCGTCTTCCAGTCCGCAGCCACATTATTATTGGCAACTTGCGCCTCGCTGATGGCGAGAGGTGCATCGACGTAGTTCTGATGGTTGTTGACGTAGCTTGGGCTTGTCAGGGCAGCTAGTTTTGGCCCCAGCCAGCTTGGAATATATCCAAATAGCTCGTTTCCATTATTGGCATTGAATGCATGAAGCATGCCGTCGTTGGCACCCGCAAAAACACTCGGCGTGCGCGCGCTATATGCAGTGCGGAAGGCTGCATAACCTACACCACTGTATGCGGATGAAGGAGTGCCTGAATACACTACATTGGAGTTGACAATATCGCCTAGCAAGGTACTTCTGACTCGAAATGGTTTGCCTTCAAGTGAACGATCTCCTCGGATGAAGTTCAAGCGCTCTTGTCCACGACCATCCCCTGTGGAGGTCGTAGTGAGTTTTCCTAAGTCAGTTCGCAACTGCTCGCTGATTTCGCCCCAAGTGAAGTTGTTCGCTGTGGGGTTGGTGTTACCTCCTCCGGCTCCAACCACAATATTGCGATTGACCGCAGGTGAAGTCATTACGCCCAGTTGATTGGATGCACTCCATAAAGGGGCTGAAATAGAAACTTGATTACTGCTGTTCACGGTTACCGGCTCCGCAACCACATCTCCGCTCCAGTTGCTGGTGTCGAATTTGGCGGAATAGGTGATAGCTCCATTGGCACTTGAGACTACGCTGGACGGAGTTGCGACCCCAGCAATGCTTCGTGCAGAAGTTGAGGCACGGCTGAAAATTTCGTCAAATGCATTCAATACCGCGCGAGCATTACTTTGCAGGTAGTAGCTGGAGGCTTCGCCAGGCGTCGCCGTTTTCTGCCAAACATTGTTGTCATTCGTGGAATCCTGCTTCTTGAATGGGTTTCCCCAAGTGTTGTAGGGGCGTGATCCCTGATTGGAAGGGTCGCTTTCAAAGCCTCCATACTTGGCAGCCATGAAAAACTGATTGGCATTCCGACGAGTGGACTCATTGTTCATCGTCCCGTTTTCATTAACGTCGAACACATAGGTTTTAACGCGCAATCCTGGCCGTTTTTTACTTCCTACATTCTGTGTCCAATCGTTGCCACGGATATCATGGGTATGCGCCCAGTATGCATAGCCCATGATTTGACTCGTCTGAGAAGATGACGGAACACTGTTGTTGGAACCGTTAGGATTTCCGCTAGTCCTTGTAGCCCCTTGGCCATCCAAATAATTGGTCGCACTATTTTTTTCGAAGTTTTGAACAAGGCTGTGCCATGTTCTAAAGTTAGGGACGTTACTGGCTTTATTGTCTGTTGCTGGGATATTTCGCCAATTTCCATCATGTGTGTTGACATCGCCGATGACGACAATATTGCTTTTAAGGCAAGAGTAATCAGAGGCATCACTTCGAGTGCCGCCATACGGATCTTCATCCCAGGTCGTATAAACAGGGAAGCCATCGCGCATGGTGTCATCAATATTATTAACGGCATCAGCGGTAGGGCCTAGACCTTGGAGATATCTCAGGCTCTGATAATAAAGCTCGCCGACAGGATCATATTTTTTGTATCTTCCTGGGGTGGGGCCTGTGCGCCCAAATTTGTTGAGATAATTGATCACGCCGCTGGTTTGCATAGCGTGATTTTCTGGATTATCAACAAATACGCCGGTATTAGAGTTCCATTCAGCTTTGCTGTTGCCGCCAGCAGGGGTGTTGTCTTGCCCATTCTCGTTATATGTTTTGTTGCCCACATACTTCATGGGGGCGCGCAAAACGCCGCCGTAACGACCGGTGTTATTATTGTCATAGCTTGCAGTTTGGTCCATTAAGTAACCAAATGCAGATAGGCGTAATTGATCGCTGTATTTTTGAATCACACCGGTTGGTTTGTAATTTCCATTCGGGTATTGTTGGCACAGTTTGTAGTCTCTGGAGTCCTGCAGTGTGCCGTTGCTCGAATTGCAGACTTGCACCCTCGAGTAGAAAAATCCATCGCTGTTTAGAGCGGTGGTGGTAGTTGGTTTCCAAGATCCAGAGTATGGGCGTACGTAGCAGCTTTTAGATGCCCCTGATAATGGGTCTCCCAAATTCGTGTAATAGCATGGGGCTCCATTCGAGGCTGGGCCTTTGTTCCAGTAATTTTTACCGTTTGCCTTAGTGCCAAACCAAACTTCTTTTACTCCCGTAAAGCTGCATTGGTTTGTGGAGCCTTCTGCGGAACAGAGAACCGCATCAGTGGGTAGATCAGTGGAAGAGTTTTCTCTAGGCCCTAATTGTGAGCCTGCAGAACTAAGTGTGTAGGAGCTGGTGTTTGTGCAGCTGCCGCCTGATGCCGTGCCGAAGTAAATCCGATTAAGCGTATTGGCAACAAAAATATTGTTGTTGCCAGCGGCTGTTCTCATGGCAGTGGGGACGGCTCCCAAGAAATCTCCGCCGTTTCGTGAAAGCTGCTTTGACGGAAAATTGCCACTATTCCACATGCAGACTGGGTCTCCATTCGGGAGAACTGCTCTCTGCAAAATGGTCAGGTTAGGCGTGTCTATATATCTATCTCCGCCAGATAATGCCAAGCGAAGCATATCAATGGCAGAGCTGCTAGACCAATTTAAAAAATTTCCGCTGAAGGCGTTGGCGCATTGTCGAGATGTCGCAGGCCCCGATCTGTCAAATCGTTTGTAATCAGTTAGCGTTTTTGGTGAAACGACTGTTTCTGTGGGTGCGTCGTTGTAGGTGTAGCAGCTTTCTGCATCATAATATCCAAGATATTCATCTGCATTGCTGTATGTGTTCACTGCATCACTGGAGTCTCGGGGGACATATTGCGCCCCCACTGTAGGAAATTCAACAGAGAGCGCCAGCGCCATTGTTGGTTTATCCACTGTAACTGCCGCGTACAAAGGCTCTGCTGCCAAAGTAATGGCAGGAATATTAGGTGGAGTTCCTGTCCCATAGGCAATTACAGACGTAATAGCTGCGATGGGTAGTATCCCCCATGCGAGCCAGGAGCGAAGAGAGCTGGGAAGTAAATATTTCCAGCTTTTTTCTGCGATGGTTTGCTGGTGCCCAGCATTTGAGGTTTTGCGTAATTGCATATTAATCTCAATTGCGGTACAGCATTTGCACCACGGTTTGTGTTTCTGGGTTGGGGCCAAAACCCATAGCTGTCACGCGATAGATGTATTTGATATCTGTGGGCTTAGTGGTTCGCGCATTGTCTGGATCGGGGATAGCCTCGATAACGTAACGAGGTGGCTTTGATGGTTGAATGCCTGCGCCTCCAGCGGGAAAGGATCGCCCCGTAAAAGTGCCGAATGCAATGGTGGATGCATTGTTTTCGCTGTTGGTGAAGTCTACAGTGAGCCATGCAGGTTTCCCGGTTTCATTCAGTGCACATAAACCTGTCGAGGGGGAGCTTGTTCCGCAACCATTGATGAATTTTGAGATGTCGGTTTGGCCTAATTTAAATATTGTTTTTCTTTTATTCTTTGCGCTTGCGGGAAGTCCCTCAATGTCGAACTCTGCGTCAACAAGAGCTGCCTCACTGGATTGCCATGCAATTTGATAATCTCGATCATTTCGCGCACTTTTTTCAGCCATCATCGATATTTGAACGCCGCTAACACCCAAGATTGAAACTATTACTAATATTAGTAATACGATAATGAGAGAGACGCCGCGTTGGTCGTTATTTTTCTTTAAATGAATTTGAGAGGTTAGGGTAGGCATGATTACAGGTCCTCTTGATAATTGCGCAAGTGGATCGTAAAGGTAACGACCTGCCGGAGTCGGCCATCTGCTGTTGGGGTAAATGTGGTGCCAGGATCATTGCTGTTGGCAAATGCGCTGCCTTCAGCTCCTGTCGATGAAGCTTTGCTAGAGCCCAGTGGGTAGAAGGTCTGGCTGCTTCTGTCGATGGCGCTGCCAGTTGCTCCCCGCAGAACCAATCCCACGCGTATGCTTCTAACTCTTTGCCAATTGGCATTGGTGGCGGCATCATTTCCACTCACCGTCAACTGGTCTGCACGCAGATATCGTTCGGGCACGGAATCAGCTGTGTTTGCCGGTATCGGAACGACTGCATTTCCAGGACCGATACCGTCAACTCCATAGAGGAATTGAAGATTCTCGACGCCTTGAATAATTGGTTGTGAGTCATAAGGAGCCATTCCGGTGCTTGACCTTGAGCACATTAAGGATGGCTCGCCGTTAGCACTTGTTCCGATATGAATAATACTGACAACGCGATCTTCGCGTGAACTAGGAATAGCGGTAGGGCTTATGCCCATGCAGTCAATAATCGTTCCGTCGGAAGCTGTAGAGTTCACAGTTGAAGCGCTAGCTTGATAACGCAAAACTAAAATATCGCTGCCATAACCTACTGCACCAGAGGAACGTGTCGTGCCTTGATCCCATGTATTGCTAGTGGTTCGGGAAGCGTTGTTTAGTCCAAATACATTAGACGCGGGAGTGTCCGAAATTCCATCGGTGCTAACGGCCCTTTTGGTCGCTGCATATTGAAGGCTTTTGTAGCCAGTTTGGACTCCAATGCGCTGCAGCATGTCTTGAATAAAACGGCCGTTATCGCGCAGTTGAGCGGCGGCATCCACATTGCTAAATCCTTGCCTTGCAATAACCAGTGCACCCGCTGCGGCCATGGTGATCAACAAAGCTAAAACCATGGCAACCATGAGTTCTACCAAGGTCAATCCAGATTGCTGCTTTCGAATACGCAGAGAATTTTTGAAAAGCATTTTCTTCACGGAGTGTTTCCACTAGTGCTATTTCCGCTGGTGACCGGGAACGTTAATCCGGGGCGTGAAGTGCTGTCTGTCGTTTGTTCAAACGCGTTGGCACCCGTGAGTGTTTTATTGGTACTCGCTTGCGTCCAACCGATCTTGATATAAATGATCTCGTCAGCGCCAGTTGTCGAGCATGTCCACTGAGCGAGCCCGTCACTGGTGAACGGAGCGCCATCTAAGCAGACGGAAACACGTGCGCCTGGAAGCGTTGTGTCAACTCTCGCTAACCAGTCAGACATTTGTGCAGAAGCGACTTGTGCTGTGGATGTGCAGCCGGTACTGGCATTGCTCACATTCAAGCAATAGGAAGGGCTGCTCAGGTTCAAGCTACCCGCACTGAAGGTGCCTAAATAAGGATTGTCTGCGGAGGTGGTTTTGGCTGCTATCTGCATATTGCCGCGCATCATCTCGGCCAGCTCTCTTGCAAGCGAGGTGGCTTGACTTTGAAGACGCGCTTCTCGATTGGCTTGCAGGGCAAACGCCTGCATTCCTACCATTCCAAGAAGTCCGAACGAAAAAACGACAATGGCCACCAAGACTTCGATCAAGGTGAACCCTTTGGCATGGCGACGCTTGAGGCGCGTATGGCGTCGATGCGGCTCAGAACTGGTAATTAGCATGTGAGTATGCTATTCAGGCCCCTTGATCAAAGGTCTACCGTTGATCGCTGGAAAATGCACCGTCTGGCTGGAATTTCCCTCAGTCATCCAACGGCTTCAAATAGCTAGCGTCTTGTATACCCCGCACAAGCTCCCGCATTGGGCCTGCCTTGGCATTCGCGATACAGCCTGCGATCGCGCTCAGCGGTTGTTTCTTGTGATCCGCTGCGGATGTTTTCAATTTTGACGCGGCTGCTTTGACGCTTTTCAGTTTTGGACTTGCTCGACGCGTGCGAGTAGGGGGCTTGTAGTGCAAGCCCCGCAGTCAGCAAGAAAGCAGTGGCGGCGGCAAGGGTGAGCTTTGAATGCGGCAGGTGCATAGCGTCTTCCTTTCGGGTTTAAAGCGCTTGCATTGTGCGACTTGTGCTTCGTACGATTTGTCAGGGGTTGACTTGATCTCGCCGCTCCAAATACAACGGTGTGGGTAGGCGCTTGAGATGGGTAAAAGGCTATTGATATAATCGACTGGTTTTGCATGGTGCAGAACGCACGCTGAGACCTTTCCAGTCTTGGCGCAAGTAACCAAGGTGCTCCTTGCTGAGTGCCAAATCCTAAGGAAAACAAAATGATTGCTGCCTCTATCAAGGCCGAAGTTGTCAAGGCTAACGCTCGTTCCGAAAACGACACTGGTAGCCCCGAAGTGCAAGTGGCTCTGTTGACCGCTCGTATCAACGAACTGACCCCCCACTTCAAGGCAAACGCCAAGGATCACCACGGTCGTCGCGGTCTGCTGCGCATGGTGAGCCGTCGTCGTAAGCTGCTGGACTACCTGAAGTCCAAGGACGCTGAGCGTTACACAGCTCTGATCGCCAAGCTGGGCCTGCGTAAGTAAGCACGGTAAATGATCGAAACGCCTGAGTTAGATTCCTAGCTCAGGCGTTTTTTACTTCGGAGTTCGCAAAACAGAGCGAAGCTGTGTCATTCCAATACTGCACTTGTGCTGCATTATTGATAGCGCCTGGCGCAGTACTGGAATGGCATCGTGTTCTGTTTGCACTCCAAATTTAAGCGGGATGTACGCATCCAGCTATACATAAAGGAGTCACTATGACCATGTTCAATAAAGTCACCAAGACTTTCCAGTGGGGCCAGCACACGGTCACCATGGAAACCGGCGAAATCGCCCGTCAAGCTTCCGGCGCTGTGCTGGTTAACATCGACGACACCGTGGTTCTGGCCACTGTCGTGGGTTCCAAGATTGCCAAGTCGGGTCAGGATTTTTTCCCTCTGACCGTTGACTACATTGAGAAGACATACGCCGCCGGCAAGATCCCCGGCAGCTTCTTCAAGCGCGAAGCCAAGCCTTCGGAGCTGGAGACTCTGACTTCGCGTCTGATCGATCGTCCTATTCGCCCTCTGTTCCCAGAAGGCTTTTACAACGACGTGCATGTGGTCATCCACACTATCTCGTTGAACCCTGAAGTCGATGCTGACATCGCCGCGATGATCGCTGTGTCTGCCGCTCTGTCGGTGTCGGGCCTGCCTTTCAATGGCCCTATCGGTGCAGCCCGCGTGGGTTACATCAACGGCGAATACGTGCTGAACCCCGGTCAGACCCAGCGCAAGGATTCGCAGATGGATCTGGTCGTTGCCGGTACCGAATCTGCCGTGCTGATGGTCGAATCCGAAGCCAAGCAGCTGCCCGAAGAAATCATGCTGGGCGCCGTGGTTTACGGTCACGAGCAAAGCCAGATCGCTATCAACGCCATTCACGACCTGGTACGTGAAGGTGGCAAGCCCGCCTGGGATTGGACTGCGCCTGCCAAGGACGAAGCCCTGATCGCCAAGGTGACTGAGCTGGGTGAAGCCAAGCTGCGTGCTGCTTACCAAGAGCGCAACAAGCAAGTGCGTACGCACGCCTGCCGTCTGGCTTATGCCGACGTCAAGGCTGGCCTGACTGAGCAAGGCGTGGCGTTTGACGGCGTCAAGGTCGAAAGCATGCTGTTCGACATCGAAGCTGGCATCGTGCGTTCGCAGATTCTGGCTGGTGAGCCCCGCATCGATGGCCGCGACACCCGTACTGTGCGCCCTATCGAAATCCGCAACTCCGTGCTGCCTCGCACCCACGGCTCCGCTCTGTTCACACGTGGTGAAACCCAGGCTCTGGTGATTTCCACACTGGGTACTGAGCGTGATGCACAGCGCATTGATGCGCTGGCTGGCGAATTCGAAGACACTTTCCTGTTTCACTACAACATGCCTCCCTTTGCCACCGGCGAAGTGGGTCGCATGGGTTCGACCAAGCGCCGCGAAATCGGTCACGGCCGTCTGGCCAAGCGCGCTCTGGCTGCTTGCCTGCCTTCCAAGGAAGAGTTCCCTTACACCATTCGCGTGGTGTCGGAAATCACCGAATCCAACGGTTCTTCGTCCATGGCTTCGGTCTGCGGCGGCTGCCTGTCCATGATGGACGCTGGCGTTCCCATGAAGGCACACGTGGCGGGTATCGCCATGGGCCTGATCAAGGAAGACAACAAGTTTGCCGTGCTGACCGACATCCTGGGCGACGAAGATCACCTGGGCGACATGGACTTCAAGGTGGCCGGTACCACCAACGGTATTACTGCTCTGCAGATGGACATCAAGATCCAGGGCATTACCAAGGAAATCATGCAGGTTGCTCTGGCTCAGGCCAAGGAAGCGCGCATGCACATCCTGGGCAAGATGCAAGAAGCCATGGGCGAAGCCAAGACCGAAGTTTCCGACTTCGCTCCCAAGCTGTTCACCATGAAGATCAACCCCGAGAAGATCCGTGACGTGATCGGCAAGGGCGGCGCCACCATCCGTGCGCTGACCGAAGAAACCGGCACCCAGATCAACATCTCGGAAGACGGCACCATCACCATCGCTGCGACTGACGGCGCAAAGGCTGAAGCTGCCAAGCTGCGCATTGAGCAGATCACTGCTGAAGTCGAAATCGGCAGGATCTACGAAGGCCCGATCGTCAAGATCCTGGAATTCGGTGCTCTGATCAATCTGCTGCCCGGCAAGGACGGTCTGCTGCACATCAGCCAGATCGCCCACGAGCGCG
>ERZ724504.587-NODE-587-length-20653-cov-6.525197_pt1 | contig 20653 bp, 18 predicted proteins | sample MGYA00376037_ERZ724504 | MGnify/ENA primary metagenome ERZ724504 (study PRJEB28724, sample SAMN07190888) | wastewater metagenome | isolation source: influent of sewage treatment plant in Hong Hong | place: USA: Christiansburg, Virginia | collected 2016-03-01 ... | reverse complement strand
CTGGACCAGACGCGCACCGCCACTGGCGTGCCCACCGTCAGCCCCGCGAGATTGTCTTCAGGCACGGCAAACAGCACATCGCGCGGGCCGTCCATGGCGATGCGAACCACAGGCGTGCCAGCGGCCACCACCTGGCCAGCCTCGGCTTCCACAGCAGTTACAACACCAGGACGATCAGCCACCAAGCGCGCGTAGCCTGCCTGATTGCCTTGCGCGGCCAGTTGCGACTGCGCTTGCTCCAATTGCGCCTGGGCCGACAGCACAGCGGCCTCGCGCCGGTCCAGCTCCGCCCCGCTGATGAAGTTCTGGTCTTTGAGGTTTTTGAAACGGTTGAAATCCGCCTGCGCCAAATCCCGGTTGGTCTTAGCCGCATTCACCTGCGCCTGGGCTGCATCGGCTGACAAGCGGTAATCCTTAGGGTCCACCTCAGCCAGCACCTGCCCCGCCTGCACCTTCTGGCCCACCTCCGCCTGGCGACGGATGATCTTGCCCGCAACACGAAAGCCCAAGCGCGACTCCAGGCGAGGCCGGATTTCTGCCGCGTATGCGGCTTCTGCGTCATAAGTACCTAGGCCAACGGTCAACACCTTCACGGCACGCACAGGCTCAGGCGGCGGAACAGGCTTGGAACAGGCCACCAGAAGAAGCACCGAGCCAAGCACAGTCAACCACGCGTGTGGGCGAGGAAAAGCCTGCGGCAAATGGATTGGAATCATCTCAATACGCTCCCTAATGACTGACTGGTTAGTAATCTTAGGGGATTCTCCCACACTGTCAAGACACCTTCAGTGGCCAAATCCTGAAATTGCCTAATCCACTGGGGATGCCAGCGCTGGTTGAAAAGCATGGCACTTCCTACGTCTTGCATGCTTTGGGAGTTGTCGCCCTGGCCAAAGGCATGGCCCAAATTGCAGGGCAAACAGGGCTTTCCCGCGAGCAGCTTTACCGCTCCTTCAGCCCAAACGGCAACCCTACGTTAAAGACGACTTTGGCCGTCATGAAAGCCTTGGGCATTGAGTTGACCGCTAAAGTTCCTGCGGCTGCTTAGCGCTCATCGGCGCAATTCAAGAAATAACTGGAGTCGCAAGCGGCAGACCCGTCAGCGTCGGATGGCGACCTACCGTTGCAGCAGCACCTTTGCTGTCGGGTAGATCGACCAGTAGTGATGAGGATTTGACTCCCCGTTTTCGCAGGTGCTCGTTAGCACCTCGGGCACCCCGTCGCCATTCAGGTCTCTGAAGCCGCCTTCGATACATCCAGAGAAGCGCGTGACCTCAACCAATGCTTCGTTTTTCATGACATAGACTACGTTGACAAGATCCCACCCCATCAAATCGCAGGAATACGCACCAAGTGACGACACATAGATAGAACCGTTGGGACTGGAAAATTTGTATTTCTTGCCAATGAATTTTTTATATTGAGCACTTGATTTGATGGCACGCACATAGCTTTCGTGATCCTGTTTGTATGTGATTGTGCGTGTTGTCACTGCTCTGCCAATTTGGCGATCAATTCTCGCCGTGCTTTCGTCCATTTCCTTGTACCGACTTTGGTAACAAGCAAGCACCTCCGTATCGAGCGCGAGCAGCGATTGCCTATCCGCAGACTTCAACATCTCAAGTTCCTCGGCCGATAAGTCGAAAAGCGGCTTCCTTGGCGGAATCACCTTTTTTGACATGAGGAATAGCCCTGCGGCGCGCTGTGATTCTTTTGTTTCCAACCGAATCTCAACAAATTCTCCCCCGCCTTTGTCACGGTCACCCATTTGACATTTGGCGGGGGCGACGAAGCCGGAGAGATAAACCATGCCGCCACGGGTGCAGTGGCTTATAAATTCTTTGCTTTCACCGTCAAGCAGTCCACTGTAAAAGCCACTTTCGTCTCTACCAAGAAACGAAAACTCAACCCCTGGAATTTTGGATGCCATGCCCGACCAAACATCTGGCAGCGCACACCCTGGCCAAAGTAGGCTTGCAAGTATCAAAGCTCGATATCTCATCCCATCAACTCCTCATTTCCTTCAGCGACATCGTAGCCGCCCATCAGCATCACCCGATCAGGTGGGCGGGGTGCGCTGGGTACGTAGGTAAAGGCGGAGGGCCGCGAGGCCCGGGGGACACGGAGTGCACAGCGTACCCCGCCCGCCTGATCCCCCGCCGAACCGCGAAAACCCAGTAAACCACTTCCAAAAAACCAAAAAATCACCAAGACAAGATGACTATTTTGATAGCAAACTATCCATACATGGCATACCGAAAGAGCTAATTCCCTTCCAAACGTAGCGCAACAATCGGGGCATACTTCCCACAGCAACACCCGCACAACCAGCGTCATCCCGGTAAACACAGGCAGCCCGGCAGCCCTTGACGCTGACGTGAAACAATCCGTCTGACCATAGAGGTCTAGCTCCGCCCCAACCATGTCCGTCCAGCACTACGAAAACTTCCCCGTCGCGTCCATCCTCTGCCCCCCCGCACTGCGCCCCGCCATTGCAGCCATCTACCACTTTGCGCGAACGGCAGACGATTTGGCTGACGAGGGTGACGCCACGCCCGATCAGCGCCTGGCTGACTTGGCGGCTTACCGTGCGGACCTGAGTTCCATCAGCCAGGGGCAGCCCACATCCGCACGCTGGGCAGAACTCTTTTCAGCGCTGGCGCGGCAAATGCAGGCCCACGCCCTGCCGCCACAGTTGCTGCACGACCTGCTGAGTGCGTTTGAGCAAGACGTGCGCTACACCGCCCGGGCACACCGCTACGTTGATGAGGCCGAGCTGCTGGACTACTGCCGCCTGTCCGCCAACCCGGTCGGGCGATTGTTGCTCCACCTGTACGGGGTCAACGATGCTGTATCGCTGACGCAAAGCGACCACATCTGCAGCGCACTGCAACTCATCAACTTTTGGCAAGACTTGAGCGTGGACATCCCCCGTGGTCGCCACTACCTGCCACAGGACGCCTGCCTGCGCCACGGCGTCACGACCGAGCTGCTGGATCAGCGCATCGTCAACGCCAAAACTACAAATTTGATAGCTGGACAGGCAAAACTGGCGTGCCGTAAGATGATTTTAGGCGCCCCATTGGCACTGCGCATCCCTGGCCGCGCGGGCTGGGAGCTGCGTTTGGTCGTGCAGGGCGGCCTGCGGATCTTGCACAAACTGGAGGCCAATGGCTTTGACGCGTTGCAGCGTCGGCCCAAACTGACGGGCTGGGATGTGCTGCCCATGCTGTGGAACGCCTGGCGCATGCCAGCGACATTGAGTCGGGAATCGGCTTGAGCGTGCGCGCCGTGAGCAATGCCACAATCGGAGCATGACCCCGGAGCAATACGTCCAAAACAAAGCCGCCGCATCAGGCAGCAGTTTTTATTACGCCTTCCTGTTTTTGCCTAAGGCGCGCCGCGCAGCCATCACGGCTTTCTATGCCTTTTGCCGCGAGGTAGACGACGTGGTGGACGAGGTGTCTGACCCCGGCGTCGCTGCCAGCACCTTGGCCTGGTGGCACACCGAAGTGGCCAAAGCCTATGCGGGCCAGCCCACGCACCCCGTCATGAAAGCGCTGATGCCCTGCGCTGGAGAATTTGGCATCGAGCAACGCCACCTGCAGGCCGTGATTGAAGGCTGCGAGATGGATTTGTCTCAAACCCGCTACCTGGACTACCCCGGCCTGCAGCGCTATTGCCACCTGGTGGCCGGCGTGGTGGGCGAGGTATCCGCCCGCATCTTTGGCCAAACGCAAGACGCCACCACGGCTTACGCCCACAAGCTGGGGCAAGCGTTTCAGCTGACTAACATCATCCGCGACGTGGGCGAAGACGCCATGCGCGGCCGCATCTACCTGCCCGTGTCTGAGCTGCAGCAGTTTGATGTGAAGGCGCATGAAATCCTCAAGCGTACCTATTCAGACCGCTTTACCGCGCTGATGCAGTTCCAGGCAGACCGCGCCCATGCGCTGTATGACGAGGCACTGGCGCTGCTGCCAGCCGTAGACCGCCGCCCGCAAAAGCCGGGGCTGATGATGGCCAGCATTTACCGCACCTTGCTGCGCGAAATTGAGTCCAGCCAGTTCCAGGTGCTGCACCAGCGCATCAGCCTCACGCCGCTGCGCAAACTGTGGCTGGCCTGGAAGGTTCAAGCCCTGGGGCGCATGTGAGCAAGCCCCTGCCGCGCGCTGGCGCTGTCCCCCGCAAAGCAGCGCTGAAAGTTGCCATATTGGGTGGCGGCTGGGCGGGCATGGCAGCGGCCGTGCGGGCGCAGCAACTGGGACACAAAGTCACGGTCTATGAAGCCGCGCGCACCTTGGGTGGCCGGGCCAGGGGCGTCGATTGCACGCCGGCCGATGGCGGCACCATCACGCTGGACAACGGCCAGCACATCTTGATCGGTGCTTACCGCGAGAGCCTGTCCCTGATGAAGATGGTGGGCGTGCCTTTGAACGACGCACTGCTGGCCATGCCGCTGGCATTGCTGGGGCCAGATGGCACAGGGTTTCGCATGCCAGACACCCCGCCTTGGCTGCAAAGGTTTATCCCTGGGCTGGACGTAGCCTGGAGCATCCTCAACAACCCAGGTTGGACCTGGAACGATAAGCTGCGCCTGCTCAAGACAGCTGTTCGCTGGCGCATGAGCGGTTTCAAATGTCCGCCCAAAATGAGCGTGGCCACGCTGTGCCAAAAGCTCACGCCCCGGGTAAATCACCAGTTGATTGAGCCGCTGTGCGTCTCAGCGTTAAACACACCATCTGACAAGGCCAGTGGCCAGGTGTTTTTGCGCGTGCTGCGCGATGCACTTTTCAGCGCAAGCGGGGGGCAGCATCCCTTCACCAGCGCCACGCTGCTGCTGCCGCGCCAAAACCTGACGGCTTTGTTCCCCGAAGCAGCGGCCAAGTGGCTGGTGGCCAAAGGTGGCCACATTGAGATGGGTAAACGGGTACAGGCCATTGAGCCGGTATCGATTTACAGCGGGGGCAAGGACCGCCTGGTGTCTTGGGACATTCACGGCCAGACCTTTGACCGCATTGTGATTGCCTGCCAGCCGTCTGAAGCGGCGCGCTTGGTCAAGCACAGCAGCTTTGCCGTGCTGCCACGCGCACACGATTGGCTGGCCAAGGCGCTGCGGATTCAGTTCTCGGCCATTACCACGGTTTACTTGCAGGCCCCCGACAGCACTCGGCTCAGCCAGCCCATGTTGGCGCTGGAGAGCAGCCCCGGTATGCCCGCCCAGTTTGTGTTTGACCGTGGCCAACTCGGCGACCGCCCCGGTCTGCTGGCCTTTGTGATCAGCGCCAGTGTGGGCGAGCGCGACCAGCTGGAAGAAGAAGTCCAAGCCCAGGCCATTGCACAGCTGGGGCTGGGCATCACAGAAGTGGTGCAAACCGTCATTGAAAAGCGCGCCACCTTTGCGTGCACGCCGGGCTTGCAGCGTCCGCCCATGCGCATTGCCGATGGCATTTTGGCCTGCGGTGACTACATTGATGGGCCCTACCCCGCCACGCTGGAAGGCGCGGTGATCAGCGGGATTCGCGCGGCAGAGGCGCTCTGGTAATCAGACGCCTAGGGCGTCACACAGGGCCAGAAGTTCTTTCACCTCAACATGCGGCGCTTCGGTGTGCGTCCAGGGATGATCAAAACGGTTGATCCAGGCAGCTTGCATGCCGCTTTGCAATGCGCCTTTGCCGTCCAACTCTGCGTCATCCCCAACATGCAATACCTGAGAAAGCTCAACGCCAGCCAACCGCGCAGCCTCTTCAAAAATCAGGGGATCGGGCTTGGCCACGCCAAAGGAATGCGCGCTGACACCTGCCACAAAGTACGCGGATAAACCCGTTTGCACCAAATCGGCGGTGCCGTTAGACACTGCCACCAAGGGCCAACGCTGACTCAAGCGCTCTAAAGCAGGCAAAGCGTCATCAAAAAACTGCACCCTTTGCCGCTCGGCATGGAACATCTCAAAGGCAGACTCTGCGAGCGCGGGGTTATCGCCAGCCTCGGTCAACAGGGCTCGGATGGATTCGCGCCGCAGCAGACCCATGTTGTGCAACTGATCCGGAAAGCGCGCCAGTATGTCGGCCCGCACGCGGGCCTGAATGCCGGGTTGCTCGCAAAGGGCGGCTGTGCTGGGGGCGTAGTCGCGAAACCAGGCGCGCAGCACCCGTTCGGCATTGACCATGATGGGCTTGATCGGCCATAGGGTGTCGTCCAGGTCCAGACTGATGGCGCGAATCTTGTCGGTGATGAGCATAGGGGGTGTAAGGAAATACCTGGGTCGTGGAGAATACCGCATGCCTTTGTTCAAGACACCCTTTCGCCCCGAGCCACCGTACCAACACGGCAAGCCTGATGCCAACCAGCCCCGCACCGCCATCCTGTGGTGCAACCTGGGCACCCCTGCCGAGCCCACGGCGAAAGCGGTTCGCCCCTATTTGGCCGAGTTCTTGAGCGACCACCGCGTCATCGAGATCCCCATGCTGATCTGGAAAGTGATCCTGCACGGCATCATCCTTCGCACCCGCCCAGCCAAGTCGGCCGCCAAATACGCCAGCATCTGGACGCCAGAGGGCTCGCCCTTGCGCATTTGGACCGAAAAGCAAGCCAAGCTGCTGCAAGGCTGGCTGGGTGAACGCGGCCAGCGCGTCACGGTGCGCTATGCCATGCGCTATGGGCAGCCGTCCATTGGCAGCCAACTGGATCAGCTGAAAGCCGAAGGCATCGAGCGCGTGCTGATCCTGCCCGCCTACCCGCAATACAGCGGCACCAGCACGGCCAGCGTGATGGACGCGGTCTACGCCTGGGGCCAGCAGATTCGCTATCTGCCCGAGATGCGCTTCGTGAACCAATACCACGACGACTCCGCCTATATCGATGCCCTGGCAACCAGCGTTAAAAAACACTGGCGCGAACACGGCGCGCTGGACGCAGACCCCAAAAAGGCGCGACTGGTGATGAGCTTTCACGGTGTGCCCGAACGCACCCTGCATCTGGGCGACCCCTACCACTGCCAATGCCTGAAGACCGCCCGCTTGCTGCGCGAAAAACTGGGCCTGGCCGAGGCCCAAGTGAACGTGAGCTTTCAGTCCCGCCTGGGCCGCGCCAAATGGCTGGAACCCTACACCGAGCCCACCCTGATTGCCCTGGGCCAGCAAGGCGTGCAGCGCGTGGACATGGTCTGCCCCGGCTTTACCAGCGACTGTCTGGAGACCTTGGAAGAAATCGTGCAAGAAGGCCAGCATGCCTACCAAGCCGCCGGTGGCAAGCAGTTCACCTATGTACCCTGCCTGAATGACAACCCCGACTGGATAGCGGCACTCGGCCAACTTGCGCAGCGCCACCTGAGCGGCTGGGACACGAGCGCCAGTAATGCTGACAGCCTGAAAGCCAACTGCACCCGCGCCCTGGCAGCCGGGGCTAAGCAATAAAGCCAAGCAATACAGCCAAATGTGAGGGCCAATGCCCGTATGGATCTCGGACCTAAGCTTTTAACGCAGCCCGTTGATCGCTTGCGGCAACTTATCGCGGCCTGCCCCGCAGGCCAGCGTGTCATCGTCGGGCTGGCGGGTCTGCCAGGCTCGGGCAAGAGTACGCTGGCAAGCGCGCTGCAAAGCCAGGTCAACGCCAGCCTGGGTCAAGAAAAAATGTTGAGCGTGGGCATGGACGGCTTTCACCTGTCCAAAAAGCAACTTGCCGCGCTCCCGAATCCGCAAGAAGCCCTTGCCCGGCGTGGTGCGCCCTGGACCTTTGACCCCGCAGGTCTAGCCCAGCGGCTGCGTGCCTTGAAGGCCAGCCCCCTCGCAAGTGTCAATTGGCCAGGCTTTGAACACGGTGTGGGCGATCCGGTAGAAGGCGCACTGCACATTGGCACCCATATCTCTTTGGTGCTCGTCGAAGGCTTGTACCTGCTGCACCAAGGGGACGGCTGGCAACTAGACGGTCTGCTGGATGAATGTTGGTTTCTGGATGTGCCCCTACCCACCGCACTGCAGCGCCTGCAAGCCCGCCACATGGCGGCCTGGGGCATCAGTGCGGAAGCGGCACAAGCCAGGATTGCTAAAAGTGATCAGCTGAATGCAGAGCTGGTGCAAGGCCACCGAGGGCGGGCGGATCGCCTGGTAGCCGACGGCAGCTAGGGCGCTAAGGCTCTGTTCACGGCGCAGCGCACCATAGCGCAGCGCCAAGTGTCAGTCTGAAGCAGTCCCCAGCGCCGCTTCGTGGGCAACTCGCACCACGCTGAGCTTGAGCCCCACCATGCCAAAGATGCGGTTCATGGTTTGCACGCTGCCGTCGCTACGCTCTTGCTCGATGTCTTGCATGGTGCGGTAAGCCACGCCTGACAGTTTGGCCATCTCGGCACTGGTCAGCCGCATGGTTTTTTTGAGGTGGCGCACGGCCTGGGGCAACGACCATTCAGGGTGCGCCAGCACATCCTCTACCGCCTGCTGGCGCAGCGCCAATTGCTCGGCAACGGTCAGGGCATTGAAACGTTTGTCCATGGCGACTTATTGTTTGTGCGTGTGTGCTTCAGGCCAAAGCGGCCAGTTCTTTCGCCCGAGCCAAGATGCCAGGGCGCAACTGATCAAACAGCGCTGCGTCCAGCCCCATGGCAAGGCCATCGGCGGCGATGCGCGCCAAGGCGGGCACCATGGATTTCAAGCCTTCAACCAGTGGCGCTCGCTGCACAGGGGGCATGACTTGCTTACGACTTGACTTGCCCTTTTTTGCCCGTGCGCCATCCTGCACCTGCGCCGCCAGTTCGCAAACACGGTCCAGCACGCGGCCCCAGTCGGGTTGGCCACCGTCATTGCCCTCCCAACGGATGCGCCGCGCAATGCCGTCGGGGTGCAAGACCATGGGTGCAAAGTCAAACAGCGGTGTCAGCGCGATTCGCCCGGCAAAGTCCCGCTGCACGGCCGTGTTGCGCGCATGGTTGTCTTTGTTGCCCAGGGCCAAGTTGGCAATGTCACGCTTCAGGTATTCCAGCACCTCGGCTTGTGGGTCGGTACAGCGCTGCATCAATGCCAGGCAAACCTGGTCATGGCTGGGCACAGCTTCAAAGCCCGGCATGCCCGTCAGGGTAGCAATGCTCTCCTGCGCCAAACGCAACACCTGCCCACCCTGCACCAGGCGGTCAAACCGAGGGATAAACAAAGCGCGTTGATGCAGCGCTAAAGGCGCATGCACGCGCAGACCCAATTGCTGGGCCAGTACCATGTAGGGCGCTTCGTGCTGCAGGATGCGGGCCAACTGCGGATCGGAACCTCGCCCAAACTTGACGATGTAATGCGACAGCGCCCGCTCATCGGGCAGGGTGTGGTCCAGGTACAGCAGCCCGTCGTCCGCCCGCGTTAACAGCACCTTGGGCCATTCGCCCTGCACGCCAGAAGAGCCCGCCACAAACAGCCCGTGCGACGCCAGGTATTCAGAAAACTCGTCCCCCCGCTGCGCCACCTCGTCATCGGTAAAGCCGCGCACAGCGCCGGCATTAGCGCCCAGCCACTCCGCCGCCTCTTTGATCCGCAGATTGCCAATGGGGTTGCCCGCCCCCGCCAACAGCAGCGGCCAGTCTGCCACCACACCGGCCATGGGGGACAAGCCGATGCGCTGCAACAGCTCTTGCCGCCCAAAGCCCTGCGGCAGCATGTCGATCAGGAACACAGGCCAATGCGGAACCTGCAAAGGCTCCAAGCCCACCGGCCAGCCAGCGCACAAGGCGTGTGCGTCTGCCGCGCCAAAGTGCTGAACGGCCCAGTCCACCGCGTAGCCCGAGTAGGTTTTGGCCTTCCACCCCTCGTTCTGCGCGCCAAACAAACGCACGCTGCCCACGTCATGCCAGCGGCCGCTGGCGTGGAGTTGGAGGGTGCATTCGTTATTCATTTACACGAAATAATATCAGAATTGAATCAATTCAATTGTTTTAATGATGTAGTTTTCCGTGCAATTACCGCTTTAGCTAATGCAGAAAACTCAGTGTGAGCTTTGTAAAGGGCGCAGTTTGCGTTCTTTTGGCAAATTGCTCCTTTTTTAGTAGCTAACTATGCTTATACACATTGCCGAAAGCCAAGTTTTATTGCCGAATAGCGGCACAAATGTCTGCTGACGAGACACAAACGACCTCACCGGCGCCTTAAGCGCGGTGTGTCGCGCAGCGGCACAAGGATTCGCGTGCCCTTGTGCAAGTGCCAAGGCGTGCAGAGCTGGGTGGATTTGGGTTCGCGTCTGTTTGAGCGCAGCTTGTTTGAAGAGACCCCGTCCGGACCGAGCACCGCAGGGGTCGCCAGTCCAGGGCGCGCAGGCACCAGGGTCGCCTTTGGTATCTTTTCTTTGGCAACCCAAAGAAAAGATACTCGCCTGCCGGGGCTAGACCCGGCTACTTGCATAGAAGTGTGCGGACGAAGTAGTCACTATCTAGGCAAAAGCCACTTCGACTTACACTGCCTGGCCTTTCTATTGACACCTTGGTTTCTTGGTTTTCGGTGCTTTCTCCTCTTTGAATTGGATGTTCAGCGAGGCTTGACGAAACCAAGCTTTTGAGCCGTAGCGATGGCTTTGGGAAGATCGCTTAGTTGCGTCGGACTCCGGTCATCTATTGGAGTAAATACTTGGCTGTCACTCGTCAATCGGCGACTTCCAAGACTTTCAGCGCGCTCCTGAAAAACGTAGACCCGTTCACGATCTATCGTGGCTTTGAAGTCGTCTTCCTCCAAATTGTTAAAGCCGCCCATATGGAAGCAATACACCCTGCCCGTCATCTTTTGATGCTGAACTTCTGGATGAATCATCACGGCCGTGGCAGACCATATCTCAAGCACGGCCGGTGTCCTCACCAGACGTTTGGGCTCCGTTAAGCTTGGAACTAGCATTCTGTTTTCAACAAACTCCAACTCGCGGAGATTGACTGCAGCACCTGAAGTTTCAATTGTGTGCATCGAATCAGGTGACAGCCACAAGATGCGCCTCAGTACACCCGTGTAAAGAAATTTCGCCCCGTATCTCTCTATGCGCTGCTCAATCGTTGGAGGGGGAGCAGGAGGCATTCCCGCACTGGTGTTAAATGCCAGTGGCAGTGATGCCGCAAGGGTGAGCAGATTTCTACGCGATAAATAGGCCGTTTCGGGAATGATGCTCACACACGGAGGCAATTCTTCCATTGCAACACTTCCAACCCTCAAATTTTTTATCGCGTCCACTACCCCAATTCCCCAAACTCCACCCGCCCCGCCTTCATCACCAAATTGATCTTCTCACCCTGCCCCGCCAGACAAGCCAAATCCGCCAGCGGATTGCCATCCACGACCAATAGATCAGCAATCGCCCCATCCTGCAGACGCCCCAATTTGCCCGTCTGCCCCAAAACCTCAGCCGCCGTGGTGGTCGCGCTGGAAATAACTTCCGCATTGCTCAGCACCTGGGCGCGAATGCGGAACTCGTCGCTTTGCAGGCGGTGGGATTCACCCAGCAAATCGGTGCCAAAGCCGATCTTCACGCCAGCAGTTTTCAGGATCTCCAGTGCAAGCAAGCCGGCATCTTTGACATCCGCAATCTTGGCCACGCTCTCGGGTGGCAGGCCGAGTTGGGCGCCCTCATTGGCCAGGGCTTCGTAGGTGACGAGTGTGGGCACGGCGTAGGCGCCGTGTTGGGCCATGGCTTGGGCGGCCCAGGCATCGACCAGGTTGCCGTGCTCGATGGTGCGCACGCCGCAGCGCACAGCGCGCTCAATGGCTGCAGGGGTGTAGGCATGGGCCATCACGTAGGTGCCACGGCCTGCGGCTTCGGCCGTGACGGCGCGGATTTCGTCTTCTGAGTAGCCAAAGGCACCGACCGGGTCGGTGGGTGAAGCCACGCCGCCCGAGGCCATGATCTTGATTTGGTCGGCACCCATCTGGAATTCTTCGCGCACAGCTTTGCGCAGTGCATCCACGCCATCCACCACGCGGGCAATGGCCCCTGTGCGAAAGCAGCAGGCGCAGGTGGGGCTGGCGGCAAAGTCGCTTTGGGCGCGCATGTCGCCATGGCCGCCCGTCTGGCTGAGGGCGCGACCGGCCAGGAACAGCCTTGGCCCTTTGGCCAGGCCTTGCTCGATGGACTGCTTCATGCCGATGTCTGCGCCGCCTGCATCGCGCACGGTGGTAAAGCCCCGGCGCAGCATGCCTTGCAGGATGGGCAGTGAACGCAGGGTGACAAACACATTGGGCAAGTGGACTTGGGCGCTCAGGTTCAACTGCGTGGCCATGACATGCACATGCAGATCGATCAGGCCTGGCATTAAAGTTTTGCCGTGCAGGTTCACCACCGTGGCACTGCTGGACTGAATGGGTTTGTCTGACACCTCACGCACCACGCCGCCTTCGACCAGCACCTCCATGCCATCCAGCAGTTCAGGCGATAACGGGTCCAGCAAACGACCACCACGAAACAAGAAACTACTCATTGTGCTCACTCCTCTGATACCAAGGACATACCGATGTCATGCCAATTGTGCAGCGCATCCGTATCACGCCTGACCGTAACCCCCACCGCCGGGTGTGTGGATTTCAAACACATCGCCCGGCTGCATTTCTGCCTGGCCAATGTGGGCAAGTTCTTCGACCCGACCATCGGCGCGCACCACGCGGTTGATGCCCAGCGCGCCTGACTGCCCGCCAGCCATGCCAAAGGCGGGGTTCACTCGCCCATTGGACAAGATGCTGGCCGTCATGGGTTCGAGAAAGCGCACCCGGCGCACACCGCCATCACCCCCGCGCCACTGGCCTGCGCCGCCCGAATTGCTACGGATTTCGTAGCTGTCCAGCTTGACAGGAAAGCGGAACTCCAGGATTTCGGGGTCGGTCAGGCGGCTGTTGGTCATGTGGGTTTGCACAACGCTGGTGCCCGCAAAGCCCTGCCCTGCCCCACTGCCGCCCGAGATGGTTTCGTAGTACTGGTGGGTGGCGTTGCCGAAGGTAAAGTTGTTCATGGTGCACTGGCTGGACGCCATCAAGCCCAGCGCGCCGTACAGCGTGTTGGTGATGCAGCTTGATGTTTCCACATTGCCTGCCACCACAGACGCTGGCGGGTTGGGATTCAGCATGGACCCTGGCGGGATGATGACTTGCAGGGGCTTGAGGCAACCCGCGTTGAGCGGGATGTCGTCATCCACCAGCGTGCGGAACACGTACAGCACGGCAGCCATACACACGGCGGTGGGCGCATTGAAGTTATTGGCTTGCTGAGCGCTGGTGCCGGTGAAGTCGATCACCGCACTGCGCTCCGTGGCATTGACGCGTATGGCCACGCTGATCTGCGCGCCGTTGTCCAGGGGCAAGGTGTAGGCACCGTCCTTCAGGCGGGTGATGACGCGGCGCACCGATTCCTCGGCGTTGTCTTGCACATGGCGCATGTAGGCCTGAACAACATCCAGGCCAAATTGATCCACCATCTTGCGCAGCTCTTGCACGCCTTTTTCGTTGGCGGCAATCTGGGCCTTGAGGTCGGCCATGTTCTGTGCTGGATTGCGCGAAGGGTATTCGCCGCTTTGCAGCAGTGCGACCATCTCGGCCTCGCGAAGCACGCCTTGATCGACCAGCAGCACGTTGTTGATCTGCACGCCTTCTTCTTCGATGCGGGTCGAGAAAGGTGGCATGGAGCCAGGCGTGACGCCACCGATGTCAGCATGGTGTCCACGGCTTCCAACATAAAACAACGGTGCTTCGCCGGTGTGCTGCTTGAGGTAAACCGGCGTGATGACCGTCACATCGGGCAAGTGTGTACCGCCGTGGTACGGGTCGTTCAGCACATACACATTGCCGGGCAACATGCGGCCAGCGTTCTCGCGGATGACGGTCTTGATGCTTTCGCCCATGGAGCCCAGGTGCACTGGCATGTGCGGCGCATTGGCGATCAGGTTGCCTGCGGCATCAAACAAGGCGCAGGAGAAGTCCAGGCGCTCTTTGATGTTGACCGAGTAGGCGGTGTTCTGCAGTTGCAGACCCATTTGCTCAGCAATGTTCATGAAGAGGTTGTTGAACACCTCCAGCAGCACCGGGTCCACCGTGGTGCCTGCGGCGTAGCTGACTTTGCGCGGCACGATGCGCGCCATCACCAAGTGGTCCAGCGCAGTCAGTTTGGCTTGCCAACCTGGCTCGACGACCGTGGTGGCGTTCTTCTCGGAAATGATGGCGGGACCGTCAACAATATCCCCCGCGCGCATGTCCTCGCGCACCACCAAGGCGGCGTCAAACCACTGGCCTTCGGCGTACATGGGAACGTGTTCGCGCACGGGTGCGGGGCGGGCTTCGTTCAATGCGTGCGCTACCTCGGCGGGCGCGTCGCCTGCGATCACGGCCTCTACCGACACGGCTTCGATCACGAGCGCCTTACCCTGCATCAAGAACGCAAAGCGCTGACGATAAGCAGCTTCAAAGCGCGTCTGAATGCCTGGCACATCGCCTTCGCCAAAGTTCACGACCGATGCGGAATCACTGCCTGCATAGCGCACATGAACGCGACGATGCATCACAACCTGGCCTTGGCTGACTTGGCTGCCAAGCAACTCGGCTTGCGCCGTCGCAGCAAGCGCATCCAGACGCGCTGCAACCGTAGCCAGCGACGAGGAGTCGAGCGGCAACTCGATGGCCTGTTCTTTGATGACGGTTTGGTCTGCCAAGCCCATGCCATAGGCAGACAGCACGCCCGCCATGGGGTGGGCAAACACACGGGTCATGCCCAAGGCATCCGCCACCAGGCACGCATGCTGACCGCCTGCGCCGCCAAAGGTTTGCAGCGTGTAGCGGGTGACGTCATAGCCACGGGCGACGGATATTTTCTTGATGGCGTTTGCCATTTGCTGGACGGCGATTTGCAAAAAGCCCTCCGCCACCTCTTCGGGCTTGCGTCCGGTCTTTATGGCAAGTGCAGCAAATTTTTCGCGCACCACGCTGGCATCCAGCGGCAGATTCGCCTGCGGGCCAAACACCTTGGGGAAGTAACGTGGCTGGATCTTGCCCAGCATCACATTCGCATCTGTCACCGCCAATGGGCCACCGCGCTGGTAGCTGGCCGGGCCGGGGTTGGCACCTGCGCTCTCGGGGCCCACGCGAAACCTTGCGCCGTCAAACTGCAGCAGCGATCCACCGCCTGCTGCGACCGTGTGGATGCTCATCATCGGGGCACGCATGCGCACGCCTGCCACCATGGTCTCGAACTCGCGTTCAAACTCACCCGCAAAGTGGCTCACGTCGGTGCTGGTGCCGCCCATGTCAAAGCCAATGACGCGGTCAATGCCTGCCAGCGACGCGGTGCGGGCCATGCCCACAATGCCGCCCGCTGGGCCGCTCAAAATAGCGTCTTTGCCCTGGAAGCTGCTGGCGTCTGTCAGCCCCCCGCTGGACTGCATGAAGAAGAGGCGCACGCCCGGCATTTCGCTGGCTACCTGCTCCACATAGCGTCTCAAAATGGGCGACAGGTAGGCGTCTACCACCGTGGTGTCGCCCCGGCTGACAAACTTCATCAGCGGGCTGGTCTCGTGCGAGGTACTGATCTGGGTAAATCCTATGGCGGCAGCGATTCGTTTGGCCGCCTGTTCATGCGCCGTGTAGCGATAACCGTGCATGAACACGATCGCCACGCTGCGCAAGCCTTGGTCAAACTGGGCTTGCAAAGCGGCTTGCAAATGAACTTCATCTAACGGGGTCAATAACTCGCCATTGGCGCCCACGCGCTCTTGCGCTTCCACGACTGCGCTGTAGAGCAGCTCGGGCAACTGGATATTGCGGTCAAAGATGCGAGGGCGGTTTTGATAGGCGATGCGCAAGGCGTCGCGAAAGCCTTGCGTGGTCACCAGCAGCGTCGGCTCGCCCTTGCGTTCCAGTAATGCGTTGGTGGCCACAGTTGTGCCCATCTTGACGCATTCCACCAAGTCCGGCGTCACCGGTTCGCCTGGTTTGAGGCCCAGCAAGTAGCGAATGCCTGCGACGGCTGCGTCTTTGTACTGCTCGGGGTTCTCGCTCAGCAGCTTGTGCGTCAGCAGCGTGAAGCTGCCATCGGCATGGGGCCGCCGCCCCACCACATCGGTGAATGTGCCGCCCCGGTCAATCCAGAACTGCCAGCGGGCTTGGGGGGTGTTTTTGTCAGGGTGGGTCATGTTGGTTCTTTACAGTGATGCGGCGGCGCGGGCAGCTTGGTCGTAGACACCAGAGAGCACGCGCAACAGACGGGCCAGTTCGCCGATGTCGCGGTTCAAGCTGTCGTCGGCCTTCAGGGCGTTGATGAGGCAAGTCTCACGGACCTCGCGGTAACGGTTGACATAGGCTTGCCCTTGTTCGGTGCAGGCGTAGGTGACTTCTTTGCCCACTTTGCGGGACTCGACAACGCCCAGGCCTTGCAACTTCTTGAGCGAGTAATTGATCAGGTGCGTGTCTTCAATGTTCATGATGAAGCAGATGTCGGACAGGCGCTTGTCACGTGCACGGTGGGTGACGTGGTGCAGCACCAGCACATCCAGCGGGGTCAGGTCTTTCAAGCCCGCAGCACTCATACAGTGCAGTATCCAACGGTGAAAGGCATTGCCCGCCACGATCAGGCCAAACTCGAACTCGCTGAGCTGTGCGCTTTGGGCTGACACCAAGTGCGCAGACGAGACGATGGGCTGCGCCGCAGGTGCCTGCGAAATCGGGACGGCCGTAGGGCTGGATTTGCGTGTCATGGGGATGGATTCGCCTGGCATTGAATATGCATGTGGCAAATTGTAGAAGGCTTGATCACAATTTATCAACGATTTGTTGATGATTCAAGGGAAACTACCAAGCCGGATTTTGAGGTGGGCATCTACATTGCATGCTGTGTAGAAATATGGTTTGAGTTTTCATTTTTGTATTTGCAAGGAGTTCTCATGCAACGTCGTCATTTTTCCAGCGCTGTCGTCGCTACCGCCCTGGCCGTTTCAGGCGCACAAGTTTTTGCGCAAACCAAGTGGGATTTGGCAGCCGCCTACCCGGCGACCAACTTCCATACCGAGAACTTGACGCAACTTGCTAACGATGTGGACAAAGCCACGGGGGGCAAGCTCAAGATCACGGTGCACGCCAATGCGTCGCTGTTCAAGGCCAACGAGATCAAGCGCGCTGTGCAAGGCGGCCAAGCCCCTGCAGGTGAAGTCTTGCTGGCCAACTTTGAAAACGAAAACCCGATTTATGGCCTGGACGGCGTACCTTTCCTGGCTGCTTCTTATGCAGACTCCAAGCGCCTGTATGACGCTCAAAAGCCTGTGTTGGAGAAGCTGCTCGACAAACAGGGAATGAAGCTACTGCTCTCGGTTCCCTGGCCACCGCAAGGCATCTATGCCAAGAAGGAAATCAACTCGGTGGCTGACTTGCGTGGCATCAAATGGCGCGCCTACAGCCCGGCAACGGCCAAAATTGCAGAACTGATTGGTGCACAACCCGTCACCATCCAAGCGGCCGAACTGTCACAAGCACTGGCGACCGGCGTGGTGGAAAGCTATATGAGTTCAGGCTCCACTGGCTACGACAGCAAGACCTATGAAAGCCTGAAGTACTGGTACGACACCCAGGCTTGGTTGCCCAAGAACGCAGTGCTGATCAACAAGAAGGCCTTTGATGCGCTGGACGCCGCGACACAAACGGCTTTGACCAAAGCCGCAGCTGAGGCCGAAGTGCGCGGCTGGAAGATCAGCCAGGAGAAGAACGACTGGTACAAGAAAGCGCTGACCGAAAAAGGCATGAAGATCGTCACGCCGTCTCCTAAGCTGATGGCTGACATGCGCCAAGTGGGCGGGATCATGTTGTCCGACTGGCAGAAAAAGGCTGGCCCTGACGGCGAAGCCATTTTGGCCGCTTACAACAAGAGCAAAAAGTAAATCTGACTGAAGGGTCGTATGCGCCGTTTTCTTGACCGTATGTATGACGCTGGCGGCGCTTTGGGTGCCGTCTTCGTTGCCTTGATCTGCGTGTTGATGATTGCCCAGAGCGTGCTGCGCGAACTGGGCATTCGCACCGGCGCGGTCAACGATGTGGTGTCCTGGTTTTGTGCAGCAGCGGCTTTTTTTGCCATGGCACATGCGTTCAAACATGGCGACTTTGTGCGAGTGACCCTTCTCTTGGAAAAGGTGGGGGCCGCCACCCGGCGCAAGCTGGAATTGGTGTCGCTGGCCATTGGCTGCGTCAGTACGGGCTATCTGTGCTGGTCGGCCGTCAAGTTCACTTATGAGAGCTGGGAATTCAACGACATGGCACAAGGCCTGCTGGCGATTCCCATGTGGATTCCTCAACTGAGTTTTGCACTGGGCTCCATCTTGCTGCTGGTGGCTGTGGTGGACGAATTCATCATCGTGCTGCGCGGTGGTGTACCCACCTTTGTGCGCTTGGTCGAGGAACGCCACGCCAAAGGCGATTTTTCGTCAGACGTCTAGCCCCAGAACAACGGATACCCCAATGGAAGTCTTATATATCGGTGGTCTGCTGCTGGCCATCATGCTGGTGCTGTTGTCTGGCGGCGTGTGGATTGCCATGACCTTGGCGATTTGTGGCTGGGTCGGTCAGGCGTTTTTTACTACCACTGAGCCCGGCAAGAACTTGTTTTCTGCCTTTTGGGAAAGCAACGCCAGTTGGGAACTGGCCGCCCTGCCCCTTTTCATCTGGATGGGCGAGATCCTGTTTCGCACCAAACTGAGCGAAGAGATGTTTGAAGGCCTGCGCCCCTGGTTGAACCGCATTCCTGGACGGCTGACCCACACCACGATCTTGGGCTGCGGTATTTTTGGATCTGTCAGCGGATCATCTGCGGCCACCTGCGCCACTATCGCCAAGGTGGCCCTGCCAGAACTTAAGCGCCGGGGTTACAACGAGGACATTGTGCTGGGATCATTGGCCACAGCAGGTACGCTGGGCATTTTGATTCCACCTTCCATCACCATGGTGGTGTATGCCGTCGCTGCCGACGCATCCATCATCCGGATTTTTTTGGCTGGATTTATTCCTGCCACGGTGCTCATGGCACTGTTCATGGCTTACATCATGTGGTGGTCTATCCGTCACCCCGATCAGGTCCCACCAGCCGATCCACCCAGTACTTGGACTGAAAAGTTCAAGAAAAGCGGTAACTTGATCCCTTGCACGGTATTGATTGTCTTTATCGTTTGGGTGCTGGTGGCTGGCTACGCCACTGCCACAGAATGTGCAGCCTACGGTGTGGCCGGGTCACTTGCCATCGCGGCTTATGGCAGGGCACTGACTTGGAGCAACTTTTGCGAAGGCCTAATGGGAGCCACCCGAACCAGTTGCATGATCATGTTCATCCTGGCCGGTGCCGCATTCCTGACCAAAACCATGGCTTTTACGGGTGTGCCACGCGAGTTGGCATCGTGGGTTGAAAGCATGCACCTGTCACCGTACGCCCTGATTGCGGCGCTGGTGGGTGTTTATTTGGTTCTAGGCACAGCGCTTGACGGCATCAGCATGATTGTCTTAACCAGCGCCGTGATCTTGCCCATGATTCAAAAAGCGGGGTTTGACTTGATTTGGTTTGGCATTTTCATCATCCTGTTGGTAGAAATTGCCGAGGTAACGCCGCCAGTGGGTTTTAACTTGTTCGTTCTACAAAACATGACCGGAAAAGACAGCAACACCATCGCCAAGGCGTCCATTCCGTTCTTTATTTGTCTGGTCATTTGCATTGGTCTGATCACGGTATTCCCACAAATCGTGACCTATCTGCCCGACATGGTGATGGGCGTTGAGAAATAGGGGGTAAAACAGGGCCAGTTCGCAGCACTGGCCTCGTTTTTTGACTGTTTTACCGCACCGTCCAAAGGGCTATTGGCTAGGGAGATGCAGGGTTTTTCTGGTTGTCGTATATTGAGTTTGAAGCCGCTTTTAGCTTTCAAACACAACGATCCTGGAGGACCCACAATGACGTTCAATAGCGCTGCTTATGAACATCCCTTTTGGGCTGCCGGATCATCCAAACAGGTCTGCGCAACCGCCCAAAACCCATGAGTCCACCTATCAAATCAGGCCGGTCTGCCGGATTTTTAGGGCCAGGCGTTGCCTTGATGGCCCGCCTGGGTGCGCGGTACAAGTTCTGGAGTCTGCCACTTCCCATCATTCTTGCCTTGGGGCTGGTGGTCAGCCTGCGTGTCAATACGCTGTGGGAGGACTACCGCTACGCTGGCAACCGCATCGCCGCAAATGCCTTTATCAGGCATGTTGCAGAGGCCATCATTCCCTTGCAAGCGCTAGAAGGCCAAACGCTGCTGGGCTTTGCTGGTGATAAGTCCGCGTTGGCCAATACCAGTGCGTCTTTACAGAAGTTGAAATCAGCCGTTGAGCAACTCGATGTTGCCGTAAAAGACCATGCATCGTCACGAGGCGATGACCGCTGGAAGAGCATCCGCGCAGACGTTGCCGACTTGGCAAACGTTTCTGCCGCGACGTTCAAAGATGGCGAATCTGCGGCAAGGCACATGAACAGCATTCTGTTCAAGCTGTATGACTTGATGGTTTTCGAGGCAGATTCTTCCGGACTCATGCTGTCTCCTGAAGCCAATGTTTATTACTTGTCTATATTGCAAGTAGAACGTCTTTACCCTTGGCTGGAAAACATTGCCTTGATCCGGGATCGTGGCGGCTCATTTTTAGCAACAACTGACGGCTCAGCATCCGATTTG
>ERZ724504.585-NODE-585-length-20675-cov-7.301503_pt1 | contig 20675 bp, 22 predicted proteins | sample MGYA00376037_ERZ724504 | MGnify/ENA primary metagenome ERZ724504 (study PRJEB28724, sample SAMN07190888) | wastewater metagenome | isolation source: influent of sewage treatment plant in Hong Hong | place: USA: Christiansburg, Virginia | collected 2016-03-01 ... | reverse complement strand
GCCCTAACAGGCCACTCTGTGGGGCGTGCGCTTAGCTGCGGTTGGTGCTGGCTGTGCCCTGTGTTTCGGTTTCGGCGGCCTCATCGCGGGCTGCTTTGGGTGGTGGCGCTTTGCCCAGCACTGAAGGCGCGCCCTCGATTTTGTTTTCACGCATGTACGAATCCATGTCTTTCCAGCCCGCAAAAACAGCGGCTTTGGGGGACTTGGGGTTGAGCGTGTAGCAGTCTTCCAGGCCGCGCAGCGCATGGCGGCAAGCGCCGCCTATGGCTTGGGCCTCGGCCTCACGCTGGACGGCGCGCGGGTCGGGGCCCAGCCCTGGAATGTCGCAGCCTGCAAGCAAAAGCAGCGCAAAAGTGGCAGCGAGGCGTTGCGGCATGGTGGGGTCTTTCTGGAACATGTTCTTCATTATCGGCAACCCGCCACGCGGGTTGAGCTATTCCCTTGGCAATAGGCACAAAAAAGGCTCCTTGCGGAGCCTTCTTGCTGCGGTTGCGCTGCTTATTCGCGCTCGCCACCCATGATTCCCAACAAAGCCAGCAGGCTCTGGAAGACGTTGAAAATGTCCATGTACAGCGACAGTGTGGCGCTGATGTAGTTGGTTTCACCACCATCCAGGATTTGCTTGAGGTCGTACAGCATGTAGGCGCTGAAGATACCAATGGCGGCCACTGAAATTGCCATCATGCCGGCAGTGGAGCCCACAAACACGTTGATGACCGCACCGACCATGAGCACCAGGGCGCCCACCATCAGCCACTTGCCCATGCCCGAGAGGTCACGCTTGATGACGCTGGCCAGGCTGGCCATGACAAAGAACACACCCGCTGTGCCAGCAAAGGCCGTCATGATCAGTTCCGAGCCGTTCTTGAAGCCCAGCACCATGCCGATCAAGCGCGACAGCATCAGACCCATGAAGAACGTGAAGGCCAGCAGAACGGGAACGCCCGCTGCGGAGTTCTTGGTTTTTTCGATGGCATACATGAAGCCAAAGGCGCCGACCATGAACACAATCAGTCCGACGCCGCCGCGCAGCGATTGGGTGATGCCGGTGGCTACGCCCAGCCAGGCACCCAGTACCGTGGGCAGCAGGCTCAGTGCGAGCAGCCAGTAAGTATTGCGCAGCACCTTGTGGCGCTGCTCCTGCGAGATACCGTAGCCGTAGTCCGCAGAGGAGTGGATGGCCGTTAAACGGTCGTTCATGATGTTGCTCCTGAGTGACCTGCACAGCGCAGGCTGGAAGATTTTAGGTGGTGCCCCTGTGGGGCTTTACAAGACCAGGTAGCCGTTACCTAATTTTGGTAGGGGTTTTGGTGCGTGGCTGCTGTGGGTCGCCATTGGGGCATGGCGCACAAAAAAAGCCTGGCTACGCGGGTGTGACCCGTTGGCTGGCCAAAACGACCCTGACGGACTGGTGGCCAGTCCGGGAGTCGCCCCACGATGAAAACTATTTGGTCAGTATCAGTTTGCCCATGCGCGTGGCTTGCAGGCGGTAAAGGGTGCCGTTATGGCTGATGGTGACGCTCTTGTGGCCTTGCAGCAAATCCTGGCTGTGTACCGTGGCTGCCGGGAGCGCGCTGGGGTTGGCAGGCGGCATACCAGGCGCATTGTGTGTTGCGGCGTGTGCAGCAGCGCTGCATGAAAGGGGGGCAGGAGTGCAGAATGACATGATCAGGGCAGGGCTCACGGCTGCGGTTCTGTCACAAACCCGATCTTGCGTACGCCCGCACGCTGCGCTGCCGCCATGGCCTGGGCTACACGCTCGTAGCGCACAGCTTTGTCCCCGCGGATGTGCAGATCGGGTTGCGGGTCTTTGGCCGCCTCTGTCTGGAGGTTGGCCTCAAGCGCACTGTCGTCGATGGGCGTGCCGTTCCAGAAATACTGGCCATCGGCCGCTACGCTCAGGCGCACCGTTTCGGGCTGGATGCGCTCGGGCTGGTTCACGGCGCTGGGCAAATCCACGTTCACCGAATGCTTCATCACCGGCACGGTGATGATGAAAATAATGAGCAGCACCAACATGACGTCCACCAGCGGTGTCATGTTGATCTCGTTCATCACCTCGTCGGCATCGTCCTGGGTACCGAAGGCCATGCTCAGGCACCTTTCTTCAGGGGGTGTACGTTGGCCGTGGCGGTGCTGCTGGAGACGCGTGCGCCGGTCACAAAGTAAGCGTGCAAGTCGTGCGCAAAGCTGTTGAGGCGAATCAGAATCGATTTGTTGCCCCGCACCAGCGCGTTGTAGCCCAGTACCGCTGGAATGGCCACTGCCAGACCCAGCGCCGTCATGATCAGCGCCTCTCCAATCGGGCCGGCCACCTTGTCAATGGTCGATTGGCCGGAAGTGCCGATGGCAATCAAGGCGTGGTAAATGCCCCACACGGTGCCAAACAGGCCGATGAACGGTGCTGTCGATCCCACCGAAGCCAGCACCGCCAGGCCCGATTGCAAGCGTGCGGTGAATTCGTCAATGCAGTTGCGCAGGCAGCCCGTGACCCAGTCGCTCACGTCCAGGCTGTCGTGCAGCTGGCCTTTGGTGTTGCGGTGGTGGGCGGTGGCTTCGCGCCCTTCGATGGCCAGTTGGCGAAAGGGGTTGAGCGGATCAGCACCGAGTTTTTCCAGGCCCGCAGCAAAGTCCTCGCTGTGCCAGAAGCCCTGTGCGGCGCGGGCGTGTTTTTTGAATTTCACGATGTCCAGCGCCTTGGCGATGATGACGATCCACGAGATCAGCGACATCCCCAGCAGCAAGATGGCCACAAAACGGGTAACAAAGTCGCCCTGCGTCCAGACGTTGGCGATGCCAAATTGCGATTCCATGAGAACTCCTGAAAATTATTCGAGAACAAAATTGATGGGCTGCGCGTACCACATGGCTTCGGGCACACCACTGCGCTTGCCGGGAACGAACCGCCAGCGCATGACGGCCTCCTGGGCCTGGCGGTCCAGGCGCTCGTAGCCGCTGGATTGGCTGACTTCGACTTTTTGCGGCAGTCCGTCGGCGCCGATCAGTACCCGCAGCATGACCCGGCCTTGCTCACCCAGGCGCTTGCTGATGGCGGGATAGCCGGGAGAGGGATTGTTGAGGTGCGTAGCGTTGCTGGATGGCAGTTCAATGCGCGGTGGTGCAGGCGGCGCAGGTGCGGCCGGTGCAGCGGTCGGTGCCGCAGCGGGAGCTGATACCGGGGCAGGATCGGGTGCAGGTGCTGCGGCTGCTACTTGCGGTGCATCGGGGGCGGCATTGGCCACTGCCAGCGGTGCAGGCGTCGGGCGTGGCGCGGGTGCCTTGGTTGCGGCGGGGCGCGGTGTAGGGGGCGACTTGGGGGTGGGTAGGGCAGGCGGTGCCGGTGGCGGCGGAGCTACTTCGGGGGTGGGCGGCGCAATGAATTCTGCAATCACTTCGGCGGGAACGATGGTGGGCGCCGCTGTAGGTACCAGGCCCGTTTGCAATGCCCACAATGCAGCCCCGTGCAGCAGCGCCACGCCGCCAGAGATCAGCGCGTAGCGGCCCCAGGCGCTGGGTGCAGTGAAACGGTCAGTAGAAGGCATAAAAAATGATAGCTGCCAGCGCTTGCCAGCATTGGGTTACAAGCCGATTTGATTGAAATCAGAAGCGAAAAATCCACCACGCGGCCAACGCCACCAGAAACATGCTGCCCACCAGCGCAGAGAGCAGCATAGGCAATTCACACAGCGCAGGCGCCGGAGGCAGACTCTGCTGTCTCTTGGCGCAAGGCAGCGACGGGGCGGGTGGCGTGGCATTGGGCAACCACGTCGCGGGCGCAGCCTTCGCAGCGGCCACACTGCATGGCCACGCCCAGCTCAAACTGGATTTCATCGAAACCCATACCGGCATGGGCATGGCGGGCGATTTCACGGTCGGAAATCCGGCGGCAGACGCAGACGATCATGGGAATTGGGCCGCACAGGGCGGGTAATGGAAGAAGTGTGTGGATTATAAATGAGAATCCGTCGCATTAACAATCGCGTGGAATTTTAGATGCCCATACGGCCTGTGGCGTGGTTTTGCAGCAAAGCCGGTGTGGCTTGCGCCAGCGTGGCGCAGCCCGTCAGGGCCATGGCGATTTCCAGTTCATCACGCAGCAGGCGCAGCACATGTGCCACCCCCATTGCGCCGGCGTGGGCCAGCCCCCACAGGGCCGGGCGGCCAATGAGTACCGCACTGGCGCCCAGGGCCAGGGCTTTGAGCACGTCGGTGCCCCGGCGGATGCCCCCATCGACCAGGAGCGGCAAGGCGCCTTGCACCGCGTCGGCAATGTGGGCCAGCGCGTGCGCCGTGGCAGGGGCGGTGTCCAGCGTGCGGCCACCGTGGTTGGACACCACCAGCGCTGCTACGCCCAGCGCGGCGGCTTGGCGTGCGTCATCGGGGTGCAGTACGCCTTTGAGCAGCACCGGCAAGCGGGTGGTGGATTGCAGCCATTGCACATCGTCCCAGGTGGGGGTGTGGTGCAGCAGGCGGTCGAACAGGGCGCTTTCTCCGGGTTGTAACGGGGCTGATGGCGGTGGCGCCAGCCCGGCCAGATTGACGGCGCTGATGCCAGCAGGCAGGTGGAACAGGGCACGGCGCTCGCGGTCGCGGGCGCCGTGGGTGGGTGCGTCCACCGTCAGCACCAGCGCTTCGTAGCCAGCGGCTTCAGCGCGCTGCACCAGTTCGCGGGTAAAGCCCCGGTCGTGTTGCAGGTAGAGCTGAAACCACAGCGGGCCGTGCGCCGGGTCTGCGAGAAAACGGTGTGCTACGTCCTCCAGCGGCGTGCTGGCCTGGGTGCTGAGCACCAGTCCGGCGCCCAACGCGGCGGCAGCAAAGGCGCTGGCGTGTTCGCCATCAGGGTGTGCCAGGTGCTGGAAAGCCATGGGGGCCAGCAAAATGGGGTGTTCCAGGGTGCGTCCCAGCAGCGTGGTACGGGTGTGCCCGCCCGCCAGGGGGCGCAAGACGCGCGGCTGCAGCACCAGCGTGTCCCAGGCCGTACGGTTGGCGCGCAGTGTGATTTCATCGGCAGCACCGCCACTGAAATACGCCCAGGCGTTGTCGTTCAGGTGCTGGCGCGCCAGTGCTTCGTGGTCGGCCAGCGCAGCCGTGCCAGGGGGGATGGCGTGCCGCTGTAGTGGGGGCACGTTTTTTATGGTCAAAATGGCCTCCGTGCCAATACTGGCGTGCGCTAGCAGCTATCTTTTTTGATGGATTTGCAGGGATGCGGAATTCAGGCGTCGGCCCACATGCGCAGCAGGTTGTGGTAGGTGCCGGTCAACCCGACCACGGGGTCGGCGTGGTCGCCGATGGTGCTGCGCAGGCGCAGCAAATCCATGTCCATGTCAAACAGCAATTGGCGCTGCTCGGTGGAGCGCACCATGCTTTGCACCCAGAAAAAGCTGGCGATGCGCGCGCCGCGCGTGACCGGGGCCACCTGGTGGACGGTCGAACTGGGGTAGAGCACCATGTCCCCCGCAGGCAGTTTGACTGCGCGCTCGCCCTGTGGTTCTTTGATCAGCAGCTCGCCGCCGTCGTAGTCTGCCGGGTCGGCCAGGAACAGGGTGCAGGAGATGTCGCTGCGCACCCATTGGTCAGGATGGCGTGAGCGCAGCACGGCGCCATCGACATGGTTGCCGTAGAAGTTGCTCTCGCCGCTGTAGCGGTTGAACAGCGGATTGAAGATTTTGTGCGGCAGGGCCGCAGAGAAAAACAGCGCATCGCGGTGCAGCGCGGCCAGCACCAGGGCGCGCAGTTGCTGCGCCTGGGTGCTGTCTTGCGCCAGCTGTTCGTTGCGCTTGGCGGCCACTGCCTGATCGCCTGCGCTGGTGCGCCCGTCCACCCAGGGTGCATCGTGGCCCAGCAGGCTGCGGGCGCTCCGGACTTCTTCGGGCGTGAGAATGTTTTTGAGGTGCAAGAACATACGGAGTCACCAGCAGGTAGCAGGGCGGGTTTGGTCGTGGACGCTTCGATCAGAAGCGGGTTTTCAGGGTCAGTTGCACGGTGCGGGCAGCGCCCGGCGCGTAAAAACCACGGTAGAGCGTGTCGGCGTACAGCTTGTTGGTCAGGTTGGTAACGTTGAGTTTGAGCGAGGTGCGCTCGTCCACGCTGTACTCGACCATGGCATCGGCGGTGATGAAGCTGTCTGCCACCACGGCGCGCGAACCCTCGGGGTTTTGCTTGCCACGGTAGTTCAGGCCAGCGCCGATGCGCACTTGCGGGGTCACGGCGTAGGTGCTCCAGAGGCTGCCGCTGTGCTTGGGCGTCAGGCCAGGGCGATCGCCCTTGACCTGCGCGCCACCGCCATTGGCCGCCAGCACGACGTTGCTTTCGTCGATCTTGGCACTGGGAATCCAGGTGTGGTTGTAGAAGATTTCCCAGGCCGGCGTGATGCGGCCCGCCAGGTTGAACTCCATCCCGGCGGCGTGGCGCTTGCCCGACAGCAATTGCTGCTGGGCCGCAGTGTCGGGGTCGGTGTTGCGCTCGTTGTATTTTTCGCTGTAGAACGCGGCCACGCCCAGGCTGGCGCGTTTTTCAAACAGCTCGAATTTGCCGCCGATTTCAAAGTTGCGGCTTTTTTCCGCATCGGTATTGGCGGTTTTCTCGGTGCCTGCGTTCGGGTTGGAGAACTGGTAGGTATCGCCCGAGGTGTTGTACGAGGTGCCGTAAGAGATGTAGTACGAGGCGCTGTCATCGGGCTGGTAAAGCGCACCGATGCGCGGGCTCCACAGGCCATCTGAGCGCGCATGGTTCAGGTCAGCACTGCTGTAGTAGGAGGCCTTGAAATGGTCATAGCGCAGTCCACCCACCAGTTTCAGTGTCGGCGTCAAGGCCACGGTGTCTTGCGCATACAAACCGACGTTGCGTGCCTTGAAAGTGTTGAACGTGGGATTGCCACGGTTGTCGGGGCGCCAGTCACCGTTGTTGGGCGTGCCCACGGTGGTGTCCATGCCGCTGGCCGTGCCAGCAAAGTTCTGGTTGCGCTTGGCATCGTCTTCGTAGATGTCGATGCCAGCGATCAGGTCGTGCTTTTTGCCGCCCCACTGGAAGCTGTTCGTGTAATCGCTTTGTAGCTGTGTCAGGTTGCTCACCCCCACACGGCCCTTGGGAGAGCGGGTGACAACGGTGCTGCTGTTGATGTTGTCGATGGTGGTGCCTGCGCCGAAGCGGATCACGCTGGCCCACAGATCGCGCTCGTAGCGTCCATGGCGAAGGCGTGTCTTGAGTTCGCCGTTGTCGTCAAAGCGGTGAATGTGTGACAGCGTGGCGTACTGGGCCGAAGAATTCAGGTAATCGCTGTTGAGACCGTAGTAGTTTTTGGCTGGCAGCGAGGGCACGATCACGCCGTTGCTCTGAAACCAGGGGTGGTTGTAGAGCGGACGGCCCTGGATGTCGAGGTAGTACAGCCCGACCGAGAATTCGTCACGGGTGCCTACGCCCCAGCTGAAGGTGGGTGCGATACCGCGCTTTTTCTGCATGGCGCCGTGGTTGTCAGCGTTGTGCACCATGGCGTTGAGCCGGAAAGCGGCATCTTCACCCGTTTTGAAGTTGAAGTCGCCTGTCAGCCGGTGCTCTTTGCCGCTGCCCAGGGTGTAAGCGGCTTCGTGCTGGTCGATCAGCAAGGGGGCTTTGTTCACCTGGTTGACCACCCCACCCGTAGAGCCCTTGCCAAACAGCATGGAGGCCGAGCCTTTGAGCACTTCCACCCGGTCGTTGTTGAAGGTGTCGCGTTCATACAACGGTGCATCCTTCATGCCGTCGATGTAGATGTCGCCCGCCTGGCCCAGCGAGAAGCCGCGCAGACGCACATCTTCCTCGCCGGTTTCGCCCGCCTGGAAGGTCACGCCCGAGGTGGTGCGCAGGACTTCACGGAAATCGTCCTGGTTGCGGTCGGCCATCAGCCGCTCGGTGAACACGGTCACGCTTTGCGGAATGTCACGCAGCGCCTGGTTACCTTTGCCGATGGTCGTTTGCTGAACCTGCAAGGTGTCTTTGCTTTGGATTTGCGCTTTTTCACGCACCGTCACCGTCGAAAGCGTTGCACTGGGCGCATCGCTGGTCTGTGCCCAACTTCCAACCGAGGCGGCCAGCATGAGTGCTCCCAGGGGCAGTAGCGCTTTGTCGGACGATGCGTTGACTGCCGGGGTGGTGTGCTGCGTGGCGCAGGACAGCGGTTTTTTCGGGGAGTGGGTGCGTTTCTGTGCCAATCTGGCCTCCATCGGTTGGGAATATTGCAACCGACACGGCAAAGCGTGTCGGCAGGGGCGCGAGGCAGTGGCTGTGAAACTGGCTGTGCATCGTCAAGCACGCAATGTTAAATCAAATAATAGGCGTTCTCATTTGCGTTGATGCGTCTCCACAACAAGTTGTTATGGGGCCGGGCAAAAAAAAGACCGGCAAAGCCGGCCTTGAAGTGAAAACACGCGAAAGTGCTTATTTGACGTGCTTGCCGATCAGGCCAGCCATTTCAAACATGGACACCTGGGGCTTGCCAAAAACTTCTTTCAGTTTGGCATCGGCGTTGATCATGCGTTTGTCAGATGCGTCTTGCAGGTTGTTGGCTTTGATATAAACCCACAGCTTGCTGATGATCTCGGTGCGTGGCAATGGCGCTGCACCCACCACGGCGGCCAGTGCTGCACTGGGTGTCAGGGCCTTCATGAAGGCTGCGTTGGGCGCACGCTTTTTGGCGGGAGCTGCGGCTTTTTCAACGGCGACAGTCTTGGCGGCGGGGGCGGCCTTGGCCGGGGCTTTTTTTGCAGTTGCCATCTTGGATTTTCCTTTTTTGGGAGTAGTCGGTGGAACCAGCGAAAACCTGATTCTCCACTGGCATGGTCGATGCTACTGGGAAAAAAACAGCTTTCCAAGCTGTGGATGGCTTTTTTTGTGCGTCACCTTGTCACGTCGGCTGCTGTAGCTGGCCGTGCTGTGCATGGTCAGTGGCAGGCTTGCTGGTTATTGACGATGCCTTTGAGTGCGTCAGTGCTGAGAATGCGCACGTGGCGCTGCTTGACCTCGACGATACCTTCTTCGACAAACTTGGAGAAAGTGCGGCTCACCGTTTCGAGCTTGAGGCCCAGGTAGCTGCCGATTTCTTCGCGCGTCATGCGCAGCACCAACTCTGATTGCGAGAAGCCCCGCGCATGCAGGCGCTGCACCAGATTCAGCAAAAAAGCCGCCAGACGCTCTTCGGCACGCATGCTGCCCAGCAGCAGCATGACGCCGTGTTCGCGCACAATCTCGCGGCTCATGATCTTGTGCACATGGCTTTGCAAGGCTGTGACTTCGCGCGAGAGTTCTTCGATGCGGTCAAACGGCATCACGCAGACTTCGGCATCTTCCAGTGCCACGGCGTCACAAGTGTGGTGGTCATTGACGATGCCATCCAGGCCTATCACCTCGCCGGCCATCTGAAAGCCCGTGACCTGGTCGCGCCCGTCTTCTGTGGCCACGCAGGTTTTGAAAAAACCGGTGCGAATGGCATAAAGCGACGTGAACGACTCACCATTGCGAAACAGCGTGCCCCCACGCTTGACCTTGCGCCGTGTGGCCACGATGTCATCAATGCGTTTGAGTTGATCGTCATTGAGGCCCAGTGGCATGCAAAGCTCTCGCAGATTACAGTTGGAGCAGGCGACTTTGATGGTTTGTGGGGTCATGTGGGCAGACACGTGTCCAGTATCAGGCTGAGGGTCAAGCGCATCAACGGCGCCAAGATGAAGGGCCATGGAAGTGCGGTGGGCGGCTGACATGTATCAAATTATCACCCATCCCTTCGGCGGCGAGTGCCAATCCGCTTTTGGGAGGCTGCTTGATCAAGGTCAAGGAGGCTGGTGGTGGTTTCCGGCACAGTATTTCAGCACACAAGGACGTTCCAATGACCGCTGTTTCCCCTGAATTGTTGACCCGGTTTGATGTGCCCGGGCCGCGCTATACCTCCTACCCTACGGCTGATCGGTTCGTCGAGGCTTTTGGTGATGGCGATTACGTGCTCGCCCTGCAACAGCGCAGACTGGGAACCGCTGCAAAAGCGCTGCCTTTGTCTATCTATGTGCATATTCCGTTTTGTGAGTCCCTGTGCTACTACTGCGCATGCAACAAGATCATCACCAAGCACCAAGATCGTGCGGATCTGTATTTGCGCTATCTCGCACGCGAAATCGACTTGCACACGGCGCACTGCGGCAAAGGTCAGGTCGTCAGTCAGTTGCACCTGGGCGGTGGCACCCCCACTTTTTTGTCGGACGATGGCCTGCGCGACCTGATGGCGCTGCTCAAAAGCAGCTTCACGCTGGCGCCCGGTGGGGAGTATTCGATTGAAGTCGATCCTCGCACGGTAGACGCACAGCGGCTGGCGTTGCTGGCGCAGTTGGGTTTTAACCGGTTGAGCTTTGGCGTCCAAGATTTTGATCCCGAAGTGCAGAAAGCGGTGCACCGTATCCAGCCTGCTGAGCAGGTGTTTGCGTTGGTAGAGTCAGCGCGTAACTTGGGATTTGAGTCGGTCAATATTGATTTGATTTACGGATTGCCACGCCAGACCAGCGCCTCGTTTGACCGCACGCTGGCGCAGGTAGCGCAGTTGCGTCCAGACCGCATTGCGTTGTATGCCTATGCGCATTTGCCTGATCGCTTCAAGCCACAGCGGCGCATCATCAGCGCTGATTTACCCGTTGCGTCTGCCAAAGTCGGCATGTTGGCCAGTTCGCTCGATGCTTTCAGCCAAGCTGGGTACGTGTATGTGGGCATGGATCACTTTGCGTTGCCCACGGATGCACTTGCTATTGCCAAACGCCAGGGCCGTTTGCACCGCAACTTCCAAGGCTACAGCACCCAGCCCGATTGTGATTTGATTGGCCTGGGGGTGTCCGCTATTGGCCGTGTGGGCGCTACTTACAGCCAGAACGCCAAGACACTGGATGAGTACTACGACCGCTTGAACCAAGGACGCTTGCCCATCGTGCGCGGGCTGGCCTTGACGCGCGACGATCTGGTGCGCCGCGCAGCCATCATGGCCTTGATGTGCCAGGGTGAGCTGTTGTTCGAGTCCATGGAGCAGGCTTGGTTGATTGATTTCCGGCAGTATTTCTCAGCGGAACTGGCGCAGTTGCAGGACATGGCCGACCAAGGGCTGGTAGTGCTGGATGCCGAGGGTGCACGCGTTACCGATATGGGCTGGTATTTTGTGCGCGGCATTGCCATGGTCTTTGACCGGTATTTGCAGGCTGACCGCAACCGTACACGGTTTTCGCGCATCATCTAGGCCTCATGCTTTTTTCTGTTGCCTGGACTGCTTTGATCATGGGGCTCGTGGGTGGGCCCCATTGTCTTGCCATGTGCGCTGCGCCGTGCAGTGTAGTAACTGGCCAAGGCGGTAGCACAGCGCCAGTAGAGCAGCCTCTGCGCCCACTATCCCGGGGGGGACAGCAACGGCGGCTGTGGGCTTACCACCTGGGCCGCTTGCTGGGATATGCCAGTGTCGGGGCTTTGGCCGCCATGGCCATGCAGAGCCTGGCCTGGTTGACGGTGCAAGCAGCTGCCTTGCGTCCAGCCTGGACGATGTTGCATGTGCTGGTGCTGGCGTGGGGCTTGATGATGGTGGCGCAGGCTCGCCAACCCGCCTGGGTAGAGTCTGCCGGGCGTGCTGTCTGGGGCCGTGTACGCCCAGTGGTGGCAGCGCCAGGGGGGGCTTTTGCTGCTGGTTTTTTGTGGTCGCTGATGCCATGCGGCCTGTTGTATTCGGCTTTGCTGGTTGCCTCGCTCAGCGGCGGAGCGCTCCAGGGTGCAGTCACCATGGCCTTGTTTGCTGTGGGCAGCGGGTTGTGGCTGTTGGCGGGGCCTTGGGTCTGGTTACGGATGCGTGACCGTCTGAATGCCAAATACGATGGTGGAGGCACGCGCCTGGCAGGGGCTTTGCTGTGCGGTGTGGCAGTGTGGGCCCTGTGGTTGGGCGCCGTCCACGGCCCCGAGCTGTGGTGCCAATGAGCGTGGGTGGGCCCACGTGCATGGTATTCAGGCTGCTGCGTAGCCTTTCCACAACATGTAAGCCGCCAGGCACAGCAGCAGGCTGGCAAAAACCCGTTTGAGTTGGCGAACTGGCAGGCGGTGCGCTGCCCGTGCGCCCAGTGGAGCCGTCAAGATGCTGCCCGTGGCAATCGCAGCCAATGCGGGGAGCCAGACATACCCCAAAGCATGATCAGCCAGCCCGGGTACCGATTGCCCCGCTACCACGTAGCCCAGCACGTTGAAAAGCGCAATCGGAAAACCCAGCGCAGCGCTGGTCGCTACGGCGTTGTGGATGGGCACGTTGCACCAGGTCATGAAGGGCACGCTGACAAAGCCCCCGCCCGCGCCCACCAGGCCCGACAGAAAACCGATGCCACTGCCTGCGGCCAATTGACCAGCGGTGCCGGGCATTTGGCGTGAGGGCGCAGGCTTGCGGTCCTTGAACATCTGCAACGCAGAAAACCCCACAAACAGGCCAAAGAAAATCGCCAGAAAAGAGCCTTTGAGCCAGGCAAAAACCCCCAGGCTGGCAGCCAGACTGCCCAGCATGATGCCTGGCGCCAGGCGCAGCGCCAGATCCCAGCGCACGGCGCCGCGCCGGTGGTGGGCATGCACGCTCGACAAGGAGGTAAACATGATGGTAGCCATGGAGGTGGCGATCGCCATCTTGACCGCCAAATCGGGTGCCACTTGGTGCTGGCCCAAAAAGTAGGTCAGAAACGGCACCATCAACATGCCGCCGCCAATACCCAGCAGGCCTGCCAGAAAACCGGTAGCCAGACCCAGCGCCACGAGTTGGGCTATCAAAACAGAGCTGAGCATGGAGCAAGGGCCACACAGGGGCCTGAAGAAGATGCTGGGGAGGAAATGTTGGCCCGTGGGACGTTGCGGCCCAATAGCGGCGCCAGCCCAGCGGTAAATCAGGTGTCTGCAAGTGCCGCCGGACCGGCATCCTGAACCGGGGGTTCAGGTGGGCGAGGGCAGGCTGGCGTTGGGTTCATCTGACGCGAGATGATCACGCTCACCAGCCGATGTACCAAGCCCGGGCTCAATGAGCATTGGTTCAAGGAAATATAAAGCCCGGCAGCACCGCAGACGCCGCCATTGTAGGGGTTTGGCGCGGTGTTGCAGGCGTGCAGCCGTGCCGTCGTCAGGGGTTCTGGGGTGCACCGCCCAGCGCATCGTCCAGGCGTTGTAGCAATGCGGCTATCTGCTGTTGGTGCTCTGGTGGATCGGCGGGGGGCTGTTGTGCATGTTCGGCGGCAGCGGCCTGCGCGGCGGCGCTCAGGTCGTTGGCTTCGCGGTCGGCCAGATCGAAGGCGATGTTCAGTGCCGTTAGTACCGCAATGCGCTCGCGCGAGCGCACCTTGCCTGCGTCCCGGATGCGCGTCATGGCGGTGTCCACCCGTTCTACGGCCTCAAGCAGGCGCGCTTCGCGCCCTTCGGGGCAGCCCAGCAAGTAGCTTTGCTGCATGATCTGCACCTCGATTTGCTTCATTCGGCGTCGTCTTTCGGGACAGGGGTTGCGGGCGGTGTCAGGGCCTGTACGCGCGCACGCGCCGTTTGCAGCCGCGATTTGAGGGAATCACGCTCTTGCGTGAGTGCGGCCACCTGCTGTGCCAGTTGTGCGTTGGTGCGCTGCAGCTCTGCCAGGCGCAGTAGCAGCCGCTCTACACGCTCGGCGATTTGTTCAATGGGGGGCAAAGAGGCCATGGCCGCAATTGTAGGGTTGCAGGCCAAAGCGCCGTAGAATCCGCGCCGTTGGTGCTCGCGGCGTGGTTCACAGGCCGCAGTTCAACGGGAAGCAGGGACGCGGTGCCAGTGCCAGCCACAGTCACCGTCCAGCCTGCGCTGCCCCCGCAACGGTCAGCGGCCGAATCCTTTGATTCACTCTCCATCACACAGTCACTGGGTGCCTTGAACAAGCGCCTGGGAAGGCTTTGGAGAGCGCGCCGCCAGCCCGGATACCGGCCAACACGGTGGTGGTGCGTGCCCTTGGGGGCCGTGCTGTCGTATTGCCCAATGTCGGCGGGGAAGCCGGCACGGGTCATTCTCTGCTCTGACTCCCATGAAGAATTTTCCACTTCCCGCACGCCTGGCCGTGCCCTTGAACTTGCGCCTTGGCGTGCTGGCACTGGCGGCCCTGACCGCCAGCACTGTCCAGGCGCAAGAGGGCAGCGCAACCTTGCTGGCGCAGAACCTGCGCGCACCGTCTCTGGCTGATGTGGTGGTGGCTGCCACGCGCACGCCCCAGCCCCTGGCCGATCTGGTGGCCGATGTGTCCATCGTGGACCGCGAAACCATCGAGGCCAGCGGCGCCACCGGCCTGGCCGATGTGCTGGCGCGCTTGCCCGGCGTGGAAATCTCGCGCAATGGCGGCCCTGGAACCACCACCAGCGTGTTTTTGCGCGGTGCCGAGTCGCGCTTCACGGCGGTGTATATCGACGGCGTGCGGCTCGATTCGCAGTCCACGGGTGGTGCTGGCTGGGAGGCCATTCCGCTGTCGCTGATCGAACGCATTGAAGTGCTGCGCGGCCCGGCAGGCGCGGTGTATGGCTCGGACGCGCTGGGCGGTGTGGTGCAGATTTTCACGCGCCGGGGCGAAGCGGGTGTAGCGCCCTACGTGGGCGTGGGCGTGGGCAGCCGGGGCACGTACAAGATGGATGCTGGCATCAGCGGCGCCAACGGCACGCTGGACTACGCCCTGGGCATTGCACGGGATGAAAGCGATGGCTTCAACGCCCGCCCCATCGCCGGGCAAAACCCCGATGCCGATGGTTACCGCTCCACCTCCGGTAACGCGCGCCTGGGGCTGCAAATCAATGCTGCCCACCGCATCGAGGGCACGCTGCTGGCCAACGACATCAACAGCGGTTACGACAACGGCCTGGGCAAGGACGACCGCAACCAGCACCGGCTGCATGCCCTGGGCCTGCACTGGCAGGCGCAGTGGAGTGCCAACTACAAAACCCGCCTGTCCGTCACCGATGGGCGTGACCAGTATGAAACCTCGCCCTCGTCCTACCTGACCGAAACCAAGCTGCGCGGCTACCTGCTCCAGAACGAATGGCGCTATGGCGCGCACCAGTTCACCGCTGCGCTGGAGCGGCGCGAAGACCACCTCACCAACGCCCCCATTGACCGCAGCCGATCGCAAGACGCGCTGGCCCTGGGATATGGCTACCAGGCCGGTGCGCACACGGTGCAGCTCAACGCGCGCCACGACTCCGACAGCGAATTCGGTGGCAAAGGCACGGGCAGCGTCTCGTATGGCTATGCCATCACGCCACAGTGGCGCGCTACGGCCTCGGTGGGCACGGCGTTCCGGGCGCCCACGCTCTACCACCGTTTCAGTGACTACGGCCTGGCATCGCTGCAGCCCGAAACCAGCCGCAATGCGGAAATCGGCCTGCGCTGGGCCCAGGGCAGCAACACCTTCTCGGTGGTGGCCTACCGCAACCGCGTGCGCAACCTGATTGCCTACGGCGCTGCGGGCAGCTGCGTTTCCACCTGGGGCTGCTACGGCAACACCGCCCGCGCCGTTTATGAAGGCGTGACGCTGGCGGGCGCCTACCGCATCGCTGGGGTGAACCTGCGCGGCTCCATCGACCTGCAAAACCCGCGCGATACCGCCACCGGCAAGCAACTGGCCCGCCGCGCCAAGCGCCACGCCACGCTGGGCGCCGACACGCAATGGGCTGGCTGGACGCTGGGCGCCGAGGTGCAGGCATCGGGCCAGCGCTTTGACGAAGCGGCCAATACCCGGGTGCTGGGAGGCTATGGGCTGGTCAACCTGTACGCCAGTACCCGCCTGGCGCGCGACTACACCGTGCTGGTGCGCCTGGACAACCTGGCCGACAAGGACTACCAGCTGGCGCGCACCTACGCCACCGCAGGCCGCACGTTTTACGTGGGCCTGAAGTGGGCGCCCCAGTGACCTGAACCCGCAAAGCACCGCCGCACCATGACCGCCACCCCCCGCTGTCCCGCCCTGCTGATTGCCGCCCCGGCATCGGGCCAGGGTAAAACCACCGTCACGGCTGCCTTGGCACGCCTGCATACCCGCCAGGGGCGGCGCGTGCGCGTGTTCAAGTGCGGGCCGGATTTTCTGGACCCGCACTGGCACCAGCTGGCCAGCGGTGCGCCGGTTCACCAGCTCGACGGCTGGATGACCGGCCCCGCCGACATGGCCGCGCGCCTGCACGCCGCCGCGCAAGAGTCCGACCTGATCCTCATCGAAGGCGTGATGGGCCTGTTCGATGGCACGCCCAGCGCCGCCGATCTGGCCGCGCGCCTGGGTGTGCCGGTGCTGGCGGTGGTCGATGCGGCGGCCATGGCGGGAACGTTTGGTGCGCTGGTCTATGGGCTGGTGCACTACCAGCCGGGCCTGCGCTGGGCCGGTGTGCTGGCCAACCGCGTGGCCAGCCAGCACCACGCTGATTTGCTGCGTGCCGGCCTGCGCGAGCCCGCGCTGTGGCAAGGCGCGCTGGCGCGGGTGGAGCAGGGCGCGGACAAATCCCTGCTGCCCGAGCGCCACCTGGGCCTGGTGGCCGCACACGAGCTGCACGACGCCCTGGAGCGCCTGGACGCTGCCGCCGATGCGCTGGCCGCCACCGCGCTGGGCCAGCGCCCCTGGGCCGACTGGCAGGACTGGGCCGTGGAGTTTCCCGCGCCCGGCCCCGACATCGCCGCCGACGAGCCCCCCGGCCCCTGGCTGCAAGGGCGCACCGTGGCCGTGGCGCGCGATGCCGCCTTCAGCTTCATCTACCCGGCCAACCTCGATTGCCTGGAGGCCATGGGCGCGCGGCTGGCATTTTTCTCGCCGCTGGCGGGCGATGCCTTGCCAGTGTGCGATGCCGTCTGGTTGCCCGGCGGCTACCCTGAACTGCACGCGCCAGCCCTGCGCGCCAACCAGACGCTGCAAGACGGCCTGCGTGCGCACATCGCCGCTGGCCTGCCCGTTTGGGCCGAATGCGGTGGCATGGTGGCGCTGTGCGAAGGCATTACCGACCGCGACGGCCAGTTCCAGCCGCTGTGGGGCCTGTTGCCCGGGCGCGCCACCTTGCAGCCGCGCCTGGCCGGGCTGGGCATGCAGCAGCTGGCCACCGACCAGGGCTTGCTGCGCGGCCACACCTTCCATTACTCGCGGCTGGACAGCGCCATGCCCGAGCTGGCGCGCAGCAGCCGCCCGGGCCAGCCCGCGCAGGCCGAGAAGGGCGAAGCGCTGTACCGCCACGCCAGCGTGCAGGCCAGCTACTTCCACGCCTGGTTTGCCTCCCACCCGCGCGCCGTGGCCGCGCTGTTGGGCGCATTCGCATGACGGCCACCCCCAGCCCCATCGCCCGCAGCGAGCTGATTCTGGGCGGGCAAAAAAGCGGCAAATCACGCCGTGCCGAATTGCTGGCGCGCGATTGGTTGGCCCAGTCGCCGCAGCACAGTGCGCTGTTGATTGCCACCGCCCAGCCCTGGGACGACGAGATGCGCGCGCGCATCCAGCGCCACCAGCGCGACCGCGCCGCGCGCGTGCCCGGTCTGGCCACCTTGGAGGAGCCGCTCGACCTGGCCGCCGTGCTCCAGCGCGAGAGCACACCGCATACCCTGATCGTGGTGGACTGCCTGACGCTGTGGCTGACCAACTGGCTGATGCCCGCCGATAGCGCAGCGCTGCCGCTGGCAGAAAATTCAGAGCCAAATCCGCCTCCAGCCCCCGCGTGGCAAGCGCAAGCAGCTCTCTTTTCAGGAGCGGTTGCGCAGGCACCTGGCCCCGTGGTGCTGGTGGGCAACGAGATTGGCCTGGGCGTCATCCCCCTGGGCCGGGAGGTGCGTGCTTTTGTCGATGCGCTGGGCCAGCTCAACCAGCAGATGGCCCAGGTGTGCGCGCGCGTCACCCTGATGGCGGCGGGCCTGCCGCTGACCCTGAAAGACACCGCATGAAGCCCACCCCGCCCAAGCGCATCCTGATCGTGGTGGCCGTGCTGCTGGGTCTGTTGCTGCTGATGTTCAGCCTGGCCAACGCGCAGCCGCTGCCGTCGGCCCAGCCGCCCGCCCCGCAGCCGGTGCGCGTCACCGACGACCGGGGGCGCACCGTGGTGCTGCCGCGCGCGCCCCAGCGCATCGTCAGTCTGCTGCCCTCGCTGAGCGAAACCGTGTGCGCGCTGGAGCAATGCCAGCGCCTGGTGGGCGTGGACCGCTACTCCAACTGGCCCGCCCACCTGACCCAACTGCCCCAGGTGGGCGGTGGCCTCGACCCCAACATCGAGGCCATCGTGGCCCTGCGCCCCGAGGTGGTGCTGATGGCCACCTCCTCGCGCGCAGCGGCGCGGCTCGAAGCCCTGGGCGTGCCCGTGGTGGCGCTGGAGCCCAAAAGCCATGCCGATGTGCAGCGCGTGCTGGGCAAGGTCGGCCAGGTGCTGGGTGTGCCAGATGCCCAGCGCGTCTGGCGCGTGATCGATGCCGGGGTGCAGGCGGCGGCGCAATCGGTGCCGCCAGAAGCGCGTGGCGCGCGGGTGTACTTTGAGGTGAACCGGGGGCCTTACGGCGCGGGCGCCAGCTCGTTCATTGGCGAGACGCTTACCCGCCTGGGCGCGCGCAACATCCTGCCTGCCGCGCTGGGGCCGTTTCCCAAGCTCAACCCCGAGTTTGTGGTGCGCGCCAACCCCGACATCATCATGGTGGGCGCGCGCAGCGTGGAGGGCCTGGCCGAGCGCCCCGGCTGGCATGCCCTCACGGCCCTGCGCCAAGAGCGCCTGTGCGTGTTCACGCCCACCGAATCCGACGTGCTGGTGCGCCCCGGCCCGCGCATGGCCGAAGGCGCCCGCCTGATGGCCCGCTGCCTCAGTGACAAGGCGCCGCGCGCAGTTGCACCTCTGCCGCAGGCGCTGCGTGCCGGTGCAGCGGTGCAAGCGGGGCAGGGTGCATCCGCTGCGGCTTCTGCCAGCACGGCCCCGGGTGTGCCTGCGCGATGAGCCAGCCTCTTTCCTTGGGCGAGGGCGCCCGTGCCGAGGCCACTTCGGGCGCTAGCGCTGGTTCAGGCGCAACGTCCCGTGGTGCCAGTGCGCGTGCGCATCTGGCAAGTACGGGCGCACCGGGTGTTTCCGTCCACCCCGTGATCGTGCGCGGGCGCTGGCTGGTGTGGGTGTTGCTCGGCGCCAGCGCCTTGCTGATTCCTTTGGGCACCGCGGTGGGCAGCATGGGGCTGGAAAACCTCTGGCCTTGGCTGTGGCCGCACAGCCTGGATGCCGCTGATCCCGCCGCCAGCGCCCAGCGCGCCATGGCCTGGCAAATCGTGACCGATATCCGCCTGCCGCGCACCCTGGGCGCGTGGATGGCGGGCGCGCTGCTGGGGCTGGCGGGTGCGGTGGCGCAGGGGCTGTTTCGCAACCCGCTGGCCGATCCGTACCTGCTGGGCAGCGCCTCGGGCGCCTCGCTGGGCGTGGCGGCGGCGCTGGCGTTGATGGGTGGGGGCAACGCGCTGGTGGGCGGCGCGGGGGCGGCGGTGGCCGTGTCGGTGTTTTCCAGCCACTGGCTGGTGCGCCTGGGGCTGACCGGGGCGGCGTTTGTGGGCGCCGTCCTGGCCGTGCTGCTCACGCTGGTGCTGGCGCGCGGCGTGCAGCACACGCTGCGCCTGCTGCTGGCGGGCGTCATCGTGGGCGTGGTGCTGGGGGCGTTCACGTCGCTGATCTTGTTGCTCTCGCCCGATGCCATGCAGGCCATGCAGGCGTTTTTGCTCGGCTCCACGGGGTTTGTGGGCTGGACATCGTGCCTGCTGATGGCGGGCGTGTGGCTGCTGTGCCTGCTGGCGGCGCTGGCGCTGTCGCGCGTGCTCGATGGGCTGGCGCTGGGCGAATCCACCGCCCACAGCCTGGGCCTGCCGCTGGCGCCGCTGCGTGCCGCGCTGGTGGCCGTGCTGGCGCTGGCCACCGGCACTGCCGTGGCGCAGACCGGATTGATCGCTTTTGTCGGCCTGGCCGCGCCGCACCTGGTGCGCGCCGTGGCCCCTGTACCGCACCAGCGCCTGATGGTGCTGGCCAGCCTGATGGGCGCCGTGCTGCTGGCCAGCGCCGATTTGCTGGCGCGCGGCCTCATCGCCCCGCAGGAGCTGCCCGTGGGCGTGCTCACGGCGGTGCTGGGCGGCGGCTATTTGCTCTGGCTGATGCACCGGCGCACCGGGGCAGGGGGCTTGTAATGCACACCACGACTATGATTTTGATAGCTGCTAGCGCCTGTAGCAAAAGGGCTAGAGGCCAAAAAAACCCAAAATTTGGCGCGGCCATGTACCTGCGGGGGCACCCATGGTGAGCAGCCCCTCTGCTACGCCCGCCAGCGCCCTCAGCGCCCACGCCATCACGGCCCACATGGGGCCGTGCGCCATCCTGCACGACATCCACCTGGCGCTGGCGCCGGGGCGCTGGACGAGCATCGTCGGCCCCAACGGCGCGGGCAAATCCACCCTGCTGCGGGTGCTGGCCGGGCTGCAATCCTGCACCGGCAGCGTGCAGCTGCTGGGCCGCGCGCTGGCCGACTGGCCCCGCCGCGAGCGCGCGCGCACGCTGTCGTGGCTGGGGCAAAACGAAAGCGCCGCCGACGACCTGACCGTGTACGACGTGGCCATGCTCGGGCGCCTGCCACACCAGGCCTGGCTGGCCCCGCCCAGCAGCGCCGACCACGCCGCCGTCGAGCAGGCCCTGCGCGCC
>ERZ724504.584-NODE-584-length-20677-cov-6.115459_pt1 | contig 20677 bp, 20 predicted proteins | sample MGYA00376037_ERZ724504 | MGnify/ENA primary metagenome ERZ724504 (study PRJEB28724, sample SAMN07190888) | wastewater metagenome | isolation source: influent of sewage treatment plant in Hong Hong | place: USA: Christiansburg, Virginia | collected 2016-03-01 ... | reverse complement strand
GCGGCTGGCCGGAAGTATCGAGGTACAGCGTGCATTCGTTTTCGGTGAGGAAGACATGCACGCGCACATCCGGGTTGCGCGTTTCGATATTCGGCCGCTCGTTGAAACGTGAACGGAAGCTGTCACAAACCGCATCCTTGACGCGCAAGGTTACGAAATCAAGCGACTTGAGCGGGCATTTAATCGCCGTCGTCGCCACACGCATGGTGCGTGTCACATTGAAGAAATCCGGCCAGCTTTGCTTGGCGGCCAGTTTGTAGATGTCGTCTTCGCTGCGGTAGCCGCCTTGGGCGATGAACCACAAGATGCGCGTGGCAATCCGTGATTCCAGGTTGGCGCGATAGCACAGCGCCCAATCACCGGAAAAATGCACGCCACCGTGGGTTGACCGCAAGTATTGGGCGCCGAGCGCGGTCAATTCCTGACTCAGGAGTTCTTCAAGCCCGCGCGGGCAAATTGCGAAATATTTATTCATTAGAAAGGCTTCAATACAACGAGAAAGACCACGGCAAACATCACCAAGACGGGCATTTCATTATAAAAACGGAACCAGACGTGCGACTTGATATTCGCCCCGGTCTGAAAACTGTTGAGCAGGCGACCACAGTGCCAATGATAAATGACCAGCAGCGAAACCAGCGTCGTCTTGAGATGCAGCCAGCCGCCGGAGAATCCGTAACCCAGCCAGAGCCACAGGCCAAATACCACCGCCAGTACGCCGAGTGGGGTCATGAAACGGTATAGCTTGCCGGCCATGAGTAGCAAGCGCTCACGTTCGGCGATGCTGTCAGCCGGCACCATCGCCAGATTAACAAAAATGCGCGGCAGGTAAAAAAGACCGGCGAACCAGGCGACCACCAGTGAAATGTGGAGCGCTTTGACGACTAACATGAAGCATTTCCTTTCAGCGCATTGGCAATCCCTTCAGTAACTGTCGGGAAGGCAAGTCGCAATTTGAGTTCCTGTTTTATACGCCGATTTCCAATTCGCCGCGATTCGCGCATGAACGACATCTGCATCGGCGAGAGGACGGTGCTGGCTGCCTCACGGGTCAGGCGCGGCGGGTGCGGCAGGGCAAAGGCATCAGCTACCTGATCGAAATAATCAGCCATTTTCAGATCGCTATCATCAACCACGTTATAGGTGCGATTGGCTTGCCCCTGACGCATGGCGGCGACACAGGCTGCCGCCAGATCATCGGCGTGTATATGATTGGTGAAAACGTCATCAGCGGCGACCAACGCCGGCAAGCCCTTATCCAGCCGTTCCAGCGGTAGACGATCAGCCGCATAAATACCGGGGGCACGCAAAATGCAAATTCGGACACCGTTACGAGCCCCCCAGGCGCGCAAGCTCGCTTCTGCATCGACACGACGGCCTGCCCTTGGGCTTTCCGCCTTGAGTTGCCTGGTTTCATCGATAGCAGCCCCGCCACAATCACCATAAACACCGGTGGTGCTAACGTAAATCAGGCAGCGTGGTAGACTTTTACCCATGCTGAGTGCGGCGAGCAGGTGCTTTGTCCGAGTATCGCAACTTCCCTGATTGGGTGGCGGCGCCAGATGCAGCACCACATCAGCCAAACCGGCGATGCGGCCTAAACTGCGGGCATCGTCGAGATCGGCAAACAAAGGTTGGGCGCCGGCCCGCCGCCAGTCTGCTGCCCGCGCTGCATTGCGCAGCAGGGCAAAGACTCGGTAGCGCCCGGTGAGGTGAGGAAGAATGCGGCGGGCAACGTCTCCGCTGCCGACGATAAGTATTTTTTGCACGGCGGCATTGTAGCCGACCAGGGGAAACAGTTAGATGAGCCATCAGATCAGCATCACACCCAGCGGCCACAATTTTGTCGCCGAATCCGACGAAACCATCCTCGAAGCCGCCCTGCGCCAGGGACTGACCATGCCTTATGGCTGCCGCGACGGCGCTTGCGGGGCGTGCAAGGGAAAAGTACTATCCGGCACGGTCGACCACGGCAATGCGCAAGCCCATGCGCTGAGCGATGCGGAAAAAGCGGACGGCATCGCGCTCTTTTGCTGTGCCAAAGCGCAATCAGATCTCAAGCTGGAATGCAAACAGGTCAGCCTGGCAACCGATATTCCGGTCAAAACACTGCCTTCACGCATCGAAAAAATGGAACGCCTGGCACCTGATGTAATCGATATGCATCTTCGTCTGCCAGCCAACGAGCGACTGCAATTCCTCGCTGGGCAATACATCGATATTTTGCTCAAGGACGGCAAGAAGCGCAGTTTCTCGCTGGCCAACGCGCCGCATGACGACGCGCTCCTGCAATTGCACATCCGCCACGTTCCTGGGGGTTTGTTCACCGATCAGGTATTTTCAACCATGAAGGTGCGTGACATCCTGCGCTTCAATGGCCCGCATGGCAGTTTCTACCTGCGCGAAGACTCCAAAAAACCGATGATCTTCCTCGCTGGCGGCACTGGCTTTGCACCGATCAAGGGGCTGGTTGAGCACGCGATTGCTGAGAAATGCACCCGCCCGATCTATATTTATTGGGGCGCCAAGGCACGCGTCGATCTCTACATGCCGGATTTGCCCAAGCAATGGGCCGCCGCCCACGCCAACATCAAATTCATACCTGTGCTTTCCGAACCGGCGGCCGATGATGCCTGGACCGGCCGTACTGGTCTGGTGCACCAATCTGTTACGGTCAACCACCAAAACCTGTCAGATTTTCAGGTTTATGCCTGCGGTTCGCCGGGCATGATCGATGCGGCAAAACAAGACTTTCTCGCTGCCGGCCTGCCGGAAGAGGAGTTTTTTGCCGACGCCTTCACCTTCTCTACCAACTGAACATCGTGCGCATTGAGCAGCTACGCCAGCGCCTGCAGGCGCTCGGCGCCCTGCCCTGCCACGAACAGCGCGTGTTGCAATCGTGGGCACAGATTCGTTCGCTGGATACCCGGCATCGTCGCGCCGAAAACTTTCTGCCGCTGGCCCTGCGCAACGGCCTGCCGGAAATCATGGATGAACTCGCCGCCCTCGCCCGCATCCGCTCCGAACACCCCGGCGAAGACGGCTCGGCCCGCCTGTTAATTGGCCTGGGCGATGGGCAAACGGTGGAAAGCGTGCTGCTGCCGCGCGATGGCCTCTGCGTATCAACCCAGGTCGGCTGCGCGGTGGGCTGCGTTTTCTGCATGACCGGTCGCGATGGCCTGTTGCGCCAGCTCGGTAGTGCAGAAATCGTCGCGCAAGTAGTTTTGGCGCGCGCGCTGCGCCCGGTAAAAAAAGTCGTGTTCATGGGTATGGGCGAACCAGCGCACAATCTGGAAAACGTCATCGAAGCCATCGAACTGCTTGGCCTCGAAGGCGGTATCGGCCACAAGAGCCTGGTCTTTTCGACGGTGGGCGACTATCGGGCTTTTGAGCAACTGCCGCGCGCCAAAGTCGTTCCCGCTCTCGCCTTGTCGCTACACACCACACGTGCCGACTTGCGCGAAAAATTGCTGCCCAACGCCCCGCGTATCACGCCTGAAGAACTGGTTGAACTCGGCGAACGTTACGCGCGTACCACCGGCTATCCGATTCAGTATCAATGGACATTGATCGATGGCATCAACGATACGGAAGAGGAGCTGGACGGCATCGTCCGCCTGCTCAGCGGCAAGTACGCGATCATGAATCTGATTCCCTACAACACGGTCGAAGAACTCGAATTCAAACGCCCGGATGTCGAAAAGGCCAGAGCCATTGCCCGCAGCTTGCATTCACGACGGATACTGACCAAGCTGCGCAATTCAGCCGGACAGGATATCGATGGCGGCTGCGGTCAGTTGCGGGCGCGCGAAAGTGTCAAAAGAACCCGCACCCGCCCTATCGTTTTCAGCGCTGCCAGGCACAACCCTTAAGCACCTGCCCATTAAGGTTGACGGTTGCCGTCCAGCCATAGACGGCATCGGCCATCGTGTCGCGGCACTGTTTGTGATCAAAACGCACGGCCAACTTCTGGTTGTCCTTGCTTGCTTCAAACTGGGCGACACCCGCCTCGGTTTTGAAAGCGGCGTAAGGCACGCTGATATCAGGTTTCCCCTGGCGCTTGAGCATCACCATCTCATTCGCCGGGCTAGCCACCAGAGCCCAGCCAGGTTCATTGCCCGCCGCCCGCCAGACTTCCTCCTGTCCCCCCGGTAACTGACAACGCCCTTCTGAGCGGGCCATATTGATCTCGGATGCTTTCAAGAGGCTGTTTTCCAGAATGCCAAGCACTTCGACGTAAAGTTTTTTCCCGGTTTCCAGCCCAACCAGATTCAGCGCCTTGGTCACTTGCTGACCGTTGGAGACATCCTCAAAGGTTGCATAGCTGCGATCCCGGCACGGCGCAAAAACCAGTTTGTCGCCGCTTTTCATCATCTGGCCAAACGCCAGCTTGGGGGTTGTATCAACAACTGGCGGCGTGCCTTGGGCAAAGACAGAAGCGGACGCCAGAACAGTGAGCGTAGTAAGAAATCCAAGACGAAAATTCATGATCAGTGTGGCCAAATAAATTACAGGTAGTCATTGTCCATTGCATTGGGCAAGAAGAGTTTGATGCAGTTGAAAAAATGCGGTGTCTTGCGCAGCGCACACCAGCAACTTGCGTTTATGAATTTACCATTACCCGCACAAGGGTTTACCCGATGCGGCAGCGCAACATTCCGCGCAAGATTGCCGGTGAAGAATGGAAAACCCATGACGCCCGCAAATGCAAAGCTGCTCGTAGAATCGAATTCTCGGCTACAACCCAAATCACCCGCTGCGCCGGCCATCGGCAAACCGGGGTGGTTGCAGCAGTATTCCGGTTTTTTCCTGATCGCCTTGCTGGCCGTGGCGCTGATGAGTGCCTTGCTCTGGCAAGGCCGGCGGGACGCCATGCGCGCAGCGGAAAATACGTCAAAGGGCGTGCTGGCGATCTACGAGTCGCATATCAATGCCACGCTGCGCCGCGCTGATGCCGCGCTCCTCGATATCGCCTTGATTGCCCGACCACAACTCCAAACCGGCAATACCGAAGTCAGCAAAATGGGCGACGCACCAGCGCAGATGACCAGCCGGCTGAGCGGGTTTTCGGAGATAGTCGGCGTTTACCTGATCGATGCAGAGGGAGTGCTTCGCTACAACTCCGACTCAAGCCTGGCTGGCATCAACGTAGCTGATCGCGACTACTTTCGCAGCCTGCGCGACAAACCGGAGCAGGGACTGGTCGCCTCGGAACTACTCTATCTGCGTACCACCGGGCAGCCAACCATCATGCTGGCACGCGCTGTCATCGGACAGGATGGGGGCTTTCTCGGGGCGGTCGGCATCACCCTCAATCTGGGCTATTTTGCCGAACTATTGGCCAAAGTCGATCTCGGCCCACGTGGCTATTTAGCGATCAACCGTGCCAGTGATGGCCTGGTCTTGCTGCGCCGACCGAGTACGACAATCCAGGAACCCAGCCAGATGGCATTCCTGGGCGAACAATTCATTTCCGGCAAGAATGGAAGCGTCATCGCCACCGACCCTCAGGATGGTATTGAGCGCCTGATCAGCTATCGCAAAGTCGAGGCTTATCCCTGGGTCGTCGTCGCCGGCCTTGGCAGCGGCGACATACTGTCTGACTGGCAGAACCGGCTCTACAGCGCGCTGGCAATAGTCGCCACCCTGCTTTTCGCCGGCATCTTGTTGCTACGCCGCATTCTGCGTTCCAATCACGCGCTGAAGGACGCGACCGCTCAGCTTGCCCGCCTCTCGTTGGCCGTCGAGCAAAACCCGATAGGCGTGATGATGACCGATCTGGCCGGCGCTATCACCTACGTCAATCCGGCCTTTATCCAGATGAGTGACTACAGCCTTGGTGAAACCCTGGGGCAGAAAGCTTCGCTGCTCAGTTCCGGCCTGACGCCACCGGAAACTTATGCTTCCTTATGGGATGCCCTGGGCCAGGGAAATATCTGGCGCGGTGAGTTCATAAACCAACGCAAGGACGGACAACTGCGCACGCATTTCGCCCACATCTCACCGATCCGCGATGCGGAAGGCCTGATTGTCAGTTATTTGTCGATCCAGGAAGACATCAGTGAACGCAAGGCCCTGGCCAAGGAACTGGATCGTCATCGCCATCATCTGCATGAGCTGGTCAAAGAGCAGACCGGCCAACTGGAACATGCCAAGGAAGCCGCCGAGGCCGCCAGTCGCAGCAAGAGCGCCTTTCTGGCCAATATGAGCCACGAAATCCGGACACCGATGAATGCCATTATCGGTTTCACCCATCTCCTGCAACGAAACATTACCGACGCCCAGCATCTGGCTCGACTAAAGCAGATTTCCGGAGCCGCGCAACATTTGCTCTCCGTAATCAACGACATTCTCGACATCTCAAAAATTGAAGCAGGCAAAGTCGTCCTCGAACTGTCTGAATTTCATGTCAATACTGTTTTTGAGCGGGTCAGCAGCCTAATTGCCGACAAGGCCGAAGACAAAGGACTGGCTCTGGACTGCCGTATCGCGCCCGAGCTTGCGGTCTGCCTGCGTGGCGACTCCCTGCGTTTGGGCCAGATACTGGTCAATTTCGCCAGCAACGCCGTGAAGTTCACCGAAGTCGGAGGCGTCACCTTGAGCGCGACACTGCTCCAGCGCAAGCCTGATCGTTTACAGGTGCGCTTCGCGGTCAGCGACACCGGGATTGGCATCAATATGGCCGATCAGGAGCGCCTGTTCGCCGCCTTTGAGCAGGCCGACGTTTCAACCACTCGCCGCTATGGCGGCACCGGTCTCGGACTGGCCATCAGCCGCCGCCTGGTTGAATTGATGGGTGGAGAAATAGGCGTTTGCGGTCAACCCGGAAAAGGCAGCACTTTTTGGTTTTCTCTCTGGCTGGAGATCATTCAGGCCGACTGCCCCGATTGCACAACGAACAACGAGCCTCCCTCAGCCACAAGCGAAAGCGCCGAACAGCAACTGCGGCGCAAATTCGCCGGCACGCCGGTACTGGTCGTCGAAGACAGCCTGATCAACCAGGAAATTGTCTGCAGTTTTCTCGAGGAGATAGGCTTTCTTCCCGAGTGCGCCGACAACGGACGCATTGCGATAGAAATGGCCGGGCGGAAGCACTACGCCCTGATCCTGATGGACATGCTGATGCCGGAAATGGATGGCGTCGACGCCACGCTCGTCCTGCGCCGTATGCCCGCACTGGACACTGTCCCGATACTTGCATTGACCGCCAGCGCCTTCGACCAGGACCGCGAACGCTGCCTGGCTGCCGGCATGGATGACCATCTCAGCAAACCCCTTGATCCCCATCCTTTTTTCACAACCATTCTGCGCTGGCTCGAATCACCCAGGACAGGTGCCGGACAAACCACTCCCTAAAGGAAACCATCGTGGCAAAACGCTTTGGCGATCTTTCAATCGCCACCCGCCTCAACCTGATCATTTGCAGCACCCTGTTCATACTCGTTGTCGCCGGTAGCTGGTTTCTCGGTAGCCGTCTGGGCAGCCAACTGGAGCAGAAACGTCTGGACGAAGTAGCCACAACCAACAACATCATCATCGGCATGATCGGCGCCTACGCCGAAAGTCTGGAACGGGATGCAGCCAACCAGGCAAGAGCGATGGCCCTGCTCTTCCCAGACGGTTTCAGCAGCGCTCCTGCCAGCGAGCCTAACAGCAGCGGTTTGCGGGTGCCCGTACTGCGTTCAGGCAGCATGGTAGTCAATAACAACACCGCCCTAGTGGACCGCTTTGCTGCGGCCAACCATGGCATCGCCTCGGTGCTCGTCCGCAATGGCGATAATTTTGTCCGCATCGCCACCTCTGTGCGCAAGGAGGACGGCAGTCGCGCAGTCGGCCTGCCCCTCGAAAGTAACCATCCGGCCCTGCCCCATTTACTGAAGGGCGAGCCCTATGGCGGACGGGCAAAGCTCCTCGGTCGGGATTATGTAGCTCATTACGAGCCGCTCAAAGACGCCGATGGCAAAGTTGTCGCAGCACTGGTGGTCGGCAGCGACAGCACCGATGCCCTGCTCGCCCTGAAGAAAAAAATATTGTCGATCAAGATCGGCGAGACAGGCTACCCCTACATTCTCGATGCCGGCCCGGACAAGGGGATGCTGATCGCTCACCCGACCCGCGAGGGACAGACTTTGCTCGACGCGCGTGACGAGAATGGGCGCGAATTTGCCAAGGACATGCTCGCCGCGCGCCAAGGCGTGACGCGCTACCCATGGCTCAACAAGGAACTGGGCGAAACGACGGCACGCGAAAAATACGCGGTGTATGCGAGTTACGATCACTGGCAATGGCTTGTCGTCAGCGGCGGTTACATCGACGAACTGTCGCGCGAGGTGGCGCCGGTGCGTAACAGCATCCTGATCGCGGCGCTCGTTCTTTTGCTGGCCGCCGGCACGCTCCTGCTGGTGGTCAGCCGCCAATGGATTTCGCGGCCCCTGGAACACACCGTCGCGGCGATGGATCGCATTGCCGCCGGCGATCTGTCACAGCCGGTTCGGCAAGGCGGGGGCGACGAAGTCGGGCGCCTGCTGCGCGCCACGGAGGATATGCGGCTGCACCTTTCGGAAGCAATCAGTGCGATCCGCCTGACCGCCGACGAACTGGTCGGCAGCGCGCGCGAACTGGCCGGTGCCGCCGCCGATGTCTCGGGCATATCAAACAATCAGAGCGAACAGGCGGCGACCATGGCGGCCGGGGTTGAGCAGATGATGGTCAGCATCCAGCAAGTTGCCGACTACTCCAGCGAAGCCCGGCAGATGTCCAGCCAGGCCGAAAATACCTCGCGTGAGGGTGCGACCGTCATCGCCAGCACCGTCGCCGGCATGTCGGGCATTGCCGACACCGTGCGCAGCGCCTCGCAAACGGTCATTGACCTGGGCGCCAAGTCGCAGGAGATCAGCGTCATTGTTCAGGCAATCAAGGAAATCGCCGAACAGACCAACCTGCTCGCGCTCAATGCCGCCATCGAAGCCGCCCGAGCTGGCGAACAGGGCCGGGGATTTGCCGTTGTCGCCGACGAGGTGCGCAAATTGGCCGAACGAACCAGCAAATCAACCGGGGAAATCGCCCATATGATCGAAGGGGTCCAGGGCCAGACGCAGGTTGCCGTTGCCGCCATGCAGCACGGCGTAGCCCAGGTCGAGACTGGCGTTGGCATGGCCATTCAGGCCGGAGCCAGCATGGATGGCATCCGCAGCAGTGCCCTGCATGTCGCTGAAGCGGTCGAGGGAATTTCCACTGCGCTGGCCGAGCAAAGCGCCGCCAGCGGCGAAATCAGTCGCAACGTGGAAACTATTGCCTGCCAGGCCGAGCACAATAGTGAGCGGGCCGGACGGACCTCGGTAGCGGCGACTCAGCTCGAAAACCTGGCCCGTTCGCTCAAGGACAGGGTGGCTCGCTTTCGCTGCTGAACCTCTACCGGCAACCTATAACTCCGAGATGCCCTGACGGATAGCGTAGCGAACCAGACCGGCAACATCCTGAATGCCCAGGCGGTTCATGATCTGGGTCCGGTAAGTCTCGACCGTTTTGATGCTGACGCCCAGCGTATAGGCGATTTCCTTGGTCCGCTGGCCATCGGCGACCAGCTTGAGAACCGCCATCTGGCGGGCGGTCAGCCCATCCCGGTGGTCTGAGCTGCGGACGCGGGCCAGGTAGGAATCAACCACCTGCCGGGAAATACTGGCCGACAGCCAGTTGGTTCCGTTCATGACAGAGCGCACTGCCAGTTCCATTTCCTGAGGGGCGGCACTTTTCAGCACATAACCGACGGCGCCGAGGCGCATGGCGGTAATGACATGTTCCTCGGTATCGTGCATGGAAAGCATGATGACGCGCACGCCAGGATGTGCCTGATGTATCTTCTCCAATGCCTGCAGGCCGGTCTGGCCAGGCATCGCGATATCGAGGATGGCAACGTCCGGCAACAGTTCCGTGGTGAGCTGAAGGGCCAGTGCGCCATCGGCGACATCGGCAACAATTTCAAAATCAGCCACTTTTTCAAGCAGGGCCTTGATACCGGCGCGCACCAGATTATGGTCGTCCGCCAAAAGAATGCGAATGGGGTTCTTCATGGTCATCTAAGGAGGCAAGGGGAAAAAAGCCAGCACTTCAGTACCGCAGCCCAGACTGGCATTAATTTGCAAACTTCCGCCAAACCCCGCCACCCGTTCGCGCATGCCGATCAATCCGAGCGAAGCCAGTTGCTGCAGTTTGCTGAAAGTTTCATCGACATTGAATCCGATACCGTCATCCTTGACCGACAGGTGCAGACCATCGAGCTCCAGCGACAAAGCGATGGACAATGTATTCGCCAGCGAATGACGCAGGGCATTCGAGAGCGCCTCCTGCAGCACCCGGAAACAGGCTAGTTCAAGTGCCGGCGCCAGGCGCCGATCATCGAGATTTTACTGTAGATCGACAGCCATACTGCTTGATCGGGCAATCTGGTTCACATGCCAGCGCACGGCAGAAACCAGACCGAGGTCATCGAGTGCCGGGGGGCGCAGGCGGCGCGCCAGATCCCGGCTGGTCGCGACCAGCTCTTCGACGTTGGCAATGCCTTCGAGGACGATCATCCGCCCCCGTTCACTCTCAGTTAATTCCGAGTGCAAGGCATGAAGATGCAGTTGCAGGCTGGTCAGGGTTTGCCCGAAATGGTCGTGTAATTCCATGGACAGCTCACGCCTTTCCTCTTCCTGAATGGTCTGCCGCTTGGCAGCAATGGCTTTGAGCTGGGCGGTGGCCATCTGCTGTATCTCATGCGAACGCTTGTTCTCGGTAATGTCGAAATAAGAGACCACTGCACCGCCGGATGGAACCCGCAGCGGTGTGACATTGAGCGTAAACCATAGACAACCCGCTGGCGTGACGCAGGAGCATTCGCAGGTAAAGCGCTCTGTTTTTCCTTGCAGAAGATCAAGTACGGCCTGACGGATCGCTTCGCCGCTTGCGTCGTCCGTATTTCCTGTACCGGGCGCACCATCTCGACAAGCCTCCAGGAAGTTGGCGCCGATACCGGTGCCGGCCTCCTGTTCCGGTGAACTGGAATTCTCCCGGGCAAAATTGCGCCAAGCCTCATTGACCGCAATGATGGTGCCGTTGTGATCCAGCACCGCAAGCTGAGACCTGACCGAATCGAGCACCGCGCGGCTAAGTTCCGAACTATCCTGCAGCGCCTTTGCCGCTTTGCGCTGCTCGGTCACCTCAATCGCCACGCCTCCGATCAAGGGCGAGTTTTCGCCGCTCCGTATCGGAAACTTGATGCTGTTCCAGATGCGTGTCCCGCCGTATAAATCGACGGTTTCCTCAATGTACTCCTGGCCCTGATCGCTTCCGAGAACAAGCGCATCATTTTCAGCCAGTTTTTTTACCACGACTTCCGGCATGAAAGCCGAAGATGGTTTGCCCAGGCATTCTTCGCGACTCAAGTCAAAAGCCTTTGCCCAAGCCTTATTGAGATAAATATACCGCCCATCCGCATTTTTCATCCAGGCCACAGCCGGAATCGCATCCATGTAGGAATGAAACTTCTCTTCTGCTGCTCGTTCCTGAGCTTGAGCCAAATGGCGTTCACTTATGTCACGAATGATCGCGCTCCAGCAGCCGTCTGGAAACTGGCAGGCCGTTACTTCTACCGGCAAGTTCTTGCCCTCTTTGCCCAACAACCGCCACTCGCTTGATCGGGCACCCTGCTCGGCACTAGTCGCAAGCAATTGGCGAATTTTTTCCAGATCGCCATCCGGCAGTAGCAGCGCGACATTTTTTCCCAGCAACTCGTCCCGGGCATAACCAGACATCCTGCACAGGCAGGAATTAACTTCGATAAAGGCCCCGCCGGCACCGGCTATCATTACGCCATCCATAGCTTGCTCGAAGAGCAACTGGAATCGAGCATCCCCCGCTTTTCGAGCGGCCTGGCACTGGCGCTGGTAGATATGCTCGTAAAAAAAACTGAAACCGATGCCACTAGCGAAAAACACGACTACCGACAGCATCGCCCAAGGCGACTGAATGGCAAAACTGAACTCTGTAGGAATGAAAACGAACCAGACCAGCAAGGTGCTGATGACGGTGGCGAGAATCCCCCCGCGCAAGCGACCAATCAGTACCGAGAAAAAAACTGTCGGGTAAAAAAGGAACCAGGCGTAAGGCTGAATGGCATACCAGAGCTGCCACTGGAGGAAGAAAACGAGAACAGGCAACAGCACGGCCAGAGAAACGCCACTGCGCTGTCCCCATGCCCACACAGGAAAAGCCGCAAATTGTTGCCGTACACCTGTGTCAAACATCTAAACCCGCCGCTACTTTGATTCTTACCATGGCCAAACCTGGCATTCGCCAGGAGCCAGCATGCGCGGTCCGCACAAGATTCGCACCGAATTGCCGAAATTTGGTCTCCAACACCACGCCCATTTATTTTCGGGTCTGTCCACTTGGACTACAGTGGGGTAATTTCGTTTGCAGCCAAATTCAATTTGGTCTTAATTTATTTTTGCTCAAACGATAGACCATAAGTATGGCGCTTGTGACCATACCCTGCCTATGAGGGAATTCCTTTCGTCAACTTCGAAATACCTGACCACCGTCGGTGACAGGAAATTTTACGGCCAATTATGACTTAGCCGTATTGTTGGGTTTGTAGCGCCAATTGGGGTTATCGATGAGCCAGATTTGCTTGTTCTAGCCAAAAATCTGGGGCGTCATCATTCAATTCACGCCGCCTGCATTACTAACCAATCAGACCCAGAACCCATAACAATACCGATCACCGGCGCGTTCTCGTTTGCCAAACCAATAACATCTCCATTTGTCGACAAACCAAGTTTTAGAACTTCTCTGGCCGCATCACCAAAACATCAGACAGGAAAGTGACCATACCAAAATTGGCGTAATAGTTTTCCTGCAGGTGATCAAGAAGACTCAAAGCTGTTTTTTCGGCACAAAGCACTTCTATCCTGATGTTTGCGCTGGGCGGCCACTCGGCATCTCGTCGGCCATGAGCGCCGCAACCCCGGACATCAGAAATGGTGTAGCCGTGAACATCAAGGGCAAGAAGGTCGTCGACAATGGCGTGCTCAAGACTGGCCTCACAGATAATCGTCAGCAACTTGCGGGGCGAAAGCTGGGCACCCATCACAACACTCCCTCAAAACGAATTGCCATCTCGTGATAAAGCGGAATGCCAATCAAGAGATTGAATGGAAAAGTAACACCTAATGCCGCACCTATCGATAAAGCCGGATTTGCCTCTGGTATTGCAATTCGCATGGCAGCCGGCGCGGCAATATACGAAGCACTGGCATACAGCGTGGCCAGCATGGCTGCGCCACCGACTGATAAATCAATCAAGTTTGCCGTGACTACGCCAAGGGCGGCGGCAAATACCGGCATTGCAACAGCAAAGGCAATCAGGAAACCACCGGCGCGCCGCAAATCCCCCAGACGACTGGCAACAACCAGTCCCATTTCGAGCAGGAAGAAAGCCAACATACCCTTGAAAAGATCAAGGAAAAGCCGGTCAAGCGGTTTGATGCCATCGGCACCGGCAATCCAGCCAATCAGCAAGCCGCCCACCAAAAGCACAATGCTTTTGCCGGAAAAAACTTCGTGCAGCAGGTGACCCCAGCGCGTGTCTCCGCCACTTCGACGGGCCAGTACAACGCCTAGCACAAGCGCAGGAAATTCGAGCAGAACAAGAAAGACCACCATATACCCTTCAGCCGGCTCATCAAGCCTGAGCAGATAACTGGCTGCAACGGCAAAAGTAACCACGCTGACCGAACCATAATGGGCCGCGATTGACGCTGCATCAGCACGTGCCAGGCGACCTATCCGATGCAGTACAGGAAAGGCCACCAAAGGAATAATCGCTGCCACGAGAACCACAACCAGCCCCGGTCCGGCAACGCTGGACAGTGGTACTTTGGCGAGCTCTATGCCGCCCTTGAGGCCGATCGCCAAGAGCAGGAAGATACTGATCGACTCATACAGAACACCGGGGATTTTCAGATCCGAACGGATGATGCCGGCCAACAAGCCAAGGATGAAGAAGAAGATCACAGGCTCGAATGGCATTTATTTCTCTCAGGCTATTTGCAAAAACAAGACCGATAGCCTGACTACCGGTCTTTACTTTAGGCATGAGCTAGCTCAAGTCGAGCTAGCTTGTGCAAACTGCGTGAAGGAATCGAACAGTCCGCGACTTCATAGAGGTCTATGCCCCAGAATCTCATTGCTTCAGCGACCAGCACAGCTTCGCCGCCAGACAGCTTTTGGTCCGCATTGACGATATCCAACATCATGCGCAACACCTGCTTTTGCAGCAGCGGGTGTGTAACCTCAGCCAGCAGATGATCAATGTTCGATGCATCGAGTTCCAGTTGTCCAGCCGTAGTCCGGTGAGCACTGGTGAGCATGTCGTCACACAATTCATGGATCAGCCTGTCGAAAATTGCTTCGCTCAACCCCAGGCGGCGAATGGTGTCTTTTCGATCCAGCTGTTTCAGTTCGCTGGCATCGATGGCACCGTCAGCCATCAAGGTCAGTGCAACGAGGCGGCCCATTGCTTCAGGGCTATTGGAAGCGTAATGACGCATGGTGAATCTCCTTGAGTAGTTAGTGGTATTTCAATTGAGCCCCCCTTTGTTGCAGGGACAAGGCACTATGAACGCAACGATTCATTAAGTCTAATTAAACAATTTGCTATCTATCATTTGTTTTTATTTATATTAAACCCAAAAATTTGCTTACAGCGCCGCAATTGCCAGATAAGCGCGTAACTGCAGCTCGGCCGCGCCTCACTCATCAGTCGGTCGTGCTTTCTGCACTACGTCACGGGCCGCCTCTGCGGATGCCGCCAAAGCAGCATCGCTGAAACTGACACGAAACGATTCCTGAATTTCCGGCAGATCGACCCGCTGATCTCGCGACGGCCGGTCCTGCCGCATGACGAATTCGCGCAAGACGCCGCTCCGCAATGGGCTCTGCGCTGCGTTAATGGTCGGCCTATCCAGGATGAGCATGATGGAATACTCGGTAAATCAAGCGGTCACGCAGGCGGCGAACTATGCTGCGCACGGGACGGCGAGCGATGGCACGGAATCGACGAGTCCGAAACCTCACACAGATCCAGGTCCCAATTTCCCTGTGCCTGCGCGATCAATGATGCTTCACCGGCAGTCAGACGGCGATCGGCATTGACGATGTCGAGCATCATGCGCAGGATTTTCTTCTGAAGTGCCGGATCTCTGATTTCGTCCAACAATTTATTGATGCTTTTTGCATCGAGCTCAAGCCCCCCTGAAGAAAGGCGCTGTGCCTTGGTCAGCATATCTTCGGAGAACTCATAAAAAATCTTGTCAAATTGTTCGTGGTCCAGACCCAGACGGCGAATTGTTTCCTGCCGCTCAAGCAACTGAGTTTCGCTGCGGTCAACGGTGCCATCAGCCATCAAGGCAAGAACAACAATACGAGCAGCTGCTTCGGGACTGTTACTGGGATAATTGCGCATGTAATTTCTCCTCGAATATGTGGCATTAGGGATGCTCTTGAACCTGATTTACAACGCCACTATGGCTGGCAAACCATATAAAATCCAATTAAACAATTTGCAAACTTGAATTTGCCAGGACTTATATATGCCACGTCGCCGCATTACCTTTCGCCAACTGGAAACTTTTGCAGCAGTCGCACGGCTTAACAGTTTCACTAAAGCGGCAGACGCCCTGCACCTGACTCAACCGGCTGTCTCAATACAAATCAAGCAGATTTCGGAGACTATTGGCCAGCCGCTTTTTGAACAAACCGGCCGTGACATTGCACTGACGCCAGCCGGTGAAGAATTACTCAAGACGGCGCGCAGTCTGGATGACATCTGGAATCGATTCGAGTCGGCAATCGATGAGATAAAAGGGTTGAAGCGCGGCAAATTGCGCGTTGCGCTGGTGACCACCGCCAAGTATTTTCTGCCGCGCATGCTGGGGGCTTTCTGCAAGCGCTATCCGGAAATTGATATAGAACTTGAGATCGCCAATCGCGAAAGAATCGTCGAGCGCCTGCGCAATAATCAGGACGATCTCTATGTGATGTCGTACCCCCCCAACGATCTCGATATTGTCCGGCTACCCTTCCTCGATAACGAGTATGTGGTCATTGCACCAACTTTGCACTGGGCTGTTGGCAAGCAGGTTTCCCTTCAGGAACTGGCCATTGAACCATTTCTGTTGCGCGAACAGGGTTCCGGATCACGTCATGTGATAGACGAATATATGCGCGATAGCAAGACGCCACTAAAAGTGCGTCTGGCACTGGCCAGCAACGAGGCAATTCGTGATCTGGTCGCCAGTGGCATGGGCTTGTCCGTTCTTTCGCGCCACGCTTTGGGCAATGCGCCGAAGCGTGATGGCCTGGCCGTCCTGAACGTCCACGGATTCCCGCTTAAACAGGCGTGGAATGTCGTCCATCTGAGCAGCAAGATACTCTCGCTACCGGCCCAGGCTTTCCTGGATGAATTGCTGAACGAAGGGCTTCACTCGCCGAGGTAAGCGGCACGTACCTTGGGATCGTTGAGCAACTGCGCCGATTCGCCGGTCAGCGTAATTTCACCACTTTCCATGACGTAACCGCGCTGGCTGGTTTGCAGGGCAAGCTTGGCATTTTGTTCGATCAGCAGGATGGTCATGCCTTCGGCTGCAACAATGCGGATCACCTCAAAAATCTTTTGCACCATGAGTGGCGCCAAACCCATCGAAGGCTCGTCGAGCAGCAGCAACTTGGGCCGGCTCATCAATGCGCGGCCAATCGCCAGCATTTGTTGCTCACCGCCAGAAAGCGTGCCGGCAAGCTGGGTTTCGCGCTCTTTCAGGCGCGGGAAATAGCCGTACATCCGTTCGAGGTCATTGGCGATTTCAGCCTTGTCATCGCGCACGAAAGCACCCATCGCCAGATTTTCAGCAACGGATAGTCGCGGAAATACGCCGCGTCCCTCCGGCACCAGGGCAATACCCTTGCGAATCATGTCGTGTGGCGCAACCTGCGTGACTTTTTCGCCGCAAAAATGGACGTCACCTCCCGCGGCATCGAGCACGCGTGCAATCGCTTTCAGCGTACTGGTTTTGCCGGCGCCATTGGCGCCGATCAGGGCAACCATCTCGCCTTCGTTGACGTGAAAGGTGATGCTGCGCACCGCCTGAATGCCGCCGTAGGCGACGCGGAGTCCGGTAACTTCAAGCACCTAGATAAGCCTCAATAACGCGTTGATCTTTTTGTACCACAGCCGGCACATCCTCTATGACCAGTGCGCCGTAATCGAGTACGGCAACACGGTCGCATAGCCCCATGACCAGCTTGACGTCATGTTCAATCAGCAGAATGGTCGTGCCATCACGTCGAATACCGTCGATCAGGTCACGCAATTCTTCCGTTTCGGTATGGTTCATACCGGCTGCCGGTTCATCCAGACAGAGCAGTTTGGGTTCAGTCGCCAAAGCGCGGGCGATTTCCAGACGCCGCTGGTCACCATAGGAGAGATTTTTGGCCAGATCGTCAGCACGATCTTCGATCCGGACATAATGCAATAAATCCAGCGCCCGCTGGCGAATCGCCGCCTCTTCGGCACGAGTTGCAGCACTCTGCAACATGGCGCCAAAAACGCCCGCCTTGGTCCGCACGTGGCGGCCAACCATAACGTTCTCGAGCGCAGTCATATTGCCGAACAGGCGAATATTCTGAAAAGTACGAGCAATACCGCGCTCGGCTGCCTGATGCGGGGCATCGGCTAGCAGAGCTTTACCGTCGAAGACAAAACCGCCGCCATCGGGAATATAGAGACCGGTCAGGCAATTGAAGAAGGTTGTTTTGCCAGCACCATTCGGGCCAATCAACCCGTAAATTTCACCTTGGCGAATACTCAGGGAGACATCGCGCAGCGCTTTCACGCCGCCAAAATGCTTGGCGACATTGTTTGCTTGAAGCAGCAGCTCAGCCATTGCGCCCCCCCGCATCCTGAAGTTCGCGCTTGCGTTCCGGCGATGGCCACAGACCTGCCGGCTTGAAGCGCATGACCAAAACCAGCGCAAGGCCGAAGATCAACATGCGCAAACTTTCCGGATCGACCAGCATTTTGCCAAAAACCGCGACCTGAATCGGTCCGACGCCGTAACGCAAGGCTTCCGGCAGAATCGTCAGCAGTATGGCGCCAAGGATTACGCCTGGAATGTGGCCCATACCGCCAAGAACGACCATCGCGAGAATCATGATCGACTCGATCAGCGAGAAACTTTCCGGCGAAACAAAACCCTGCATGGCAGAAAATACACCACCGGCGACACCACCAAAACTGGCACCCATCGCAAAGGCGAGCAATTTCAGATTTCGCGTATTGATGCCGACCGCCTTGGCAGCAATTTCATCTTCTCGAATCGCCTGCCAGGCGCGACCGATGCGCGAATTTTGCAGGCGCAGGTTGATGACGATGACCAACAGGGCCAGCACCAGCAACAGGTAGTAATACTTTTGCGGTCCACTGATGGAAATGCCCAAAAATTGCGTGGTGTTCGAGAATTTGAAACTGCCAATGGCAACTGGATCAATCAGCGTAATGCCTTGCGCACCATTGGTGATATTCACTGGCGCATTCAGATTGTTCATGAAAATACGGACAATCTCACCAAAACCCAGGGTTACGATGGCCAGATAGTCACCGCGCAACTTGAGTGTTGGCGAGCCGAGCACAACCCCAAAGAAACAGGCGACCACTGCGCCTATCGGCAATATCACCCAGAATGGGAAATGCAGGCCGAAATGCGGGCTGGCAAGCAGGGCATAAGTGTAGGCGCCAACAGCATAGAAGGCGATGTAACCAAGATCGAGCAGACCGGCAAAACCGACAACGATATTCAGACCAAGCGCGAGAAAAACATAGAGGATGGCGAAATTGAGAATTCGCACCCATGCCTGACCACCCATGGCAGCAACAAAAGGCAGGGCAAGCAGCGCGACGGCGATCAGGGTGATGCCGAAAGCTGAACGTGGATTAAGCCACTTTTTCATGCTCTATCCCCCGTTTTTTCACCAAACAAACCGGATGGTTTGAACATCAGCACAACAATCAACACCATGAATGCAAAGATATCCTGATAGTGACTACCAAGAAAGCCGCCGGTCAAATCGCCGATATAACCGGCGCCAAGCGCTTCGATCAGGCCAAGCAGAATGCCGCCCAGCATGGCGCCGGCAAGATTGCCGATACCGCCCAAAACAGCTGCGGTGAAGGCCTTGAGACCAAGCATGAAACCCATCTGGTAATGGGCAATTTCGTAATAGGTACCGACCATGATGCCAGCCAGTGCGCCAAGCGCAGAACCAATGATGAATGCTGCAGCAATCACGCGGTTGATATTGACACCCATCAGGCTGGCCACCGCAGGGTTTTGCGACGTTGCGCGCATCGCCATGCCGAGCTTGGTGCGATAGACAAGAAAAAGCAGGCCGCCCATGGTCAGCGCTGACACGGCGACGATAATCACCTGCACAGCAGTAAAGTTGGCACCGGCAAATTCAAAATCGACTTTAGGCAGCAAGGGCGGGAAAGTCAGGTAGTTGCGCCCCCAGATAATCATCGCAACGTTTTGCAGCACGATGGACATGCCAATGGCTGTAATCAGCGGCGTCAAACGTGGCGCATTACGCAATGGTCGGTAGGCGATTCGCTCCAGCCCCCAGCCCAATGCCATACAAACCAGAACAGCAGCAGTCAGCCCGGCCATCCCGGCCAGCATCACCGGCATGCCGGCCTTGATCATGAACCCCGCAACCGAAATGGTGACCAAGGTACCGATCATGACCACTTCGCCATGGGCAAAATTGATCAGCCCCATGATGCCGTAAACCATCGTGTAGCCCAGCGCGACGAGCGCGTAGATGCTGCCCTGCACTAGGCCGTTGATGATTTGTTGTAGAAAAATATCCATTTTGTGTAAGTCGACCGCAACATGTGGAAACGGCACCCGAAGGTGCCGTTTCCTTAGCCATAATTGGCTTTACTTCTTCTCGACTGCAGCTTTGGTTGCGTCAGCAGCACCCTTGACTGCGTCAGCGCCAGCCTTGACGGCTTCCTTGCCAGCTTCCGTTGCCGAACCAGCAGCCGACTTGGCGGCATCAGTTGCGGCACCAGCGACAGCCTTCGCTGCATCCTTGACTTCAGCAACCGCTTCCTTCACTTCAGCCTTGACCGCATCCATCGGGCTGCCACCGATTGTCTCGACGTACTCAAGCTTGCCGCCCTTGTACTGATACATGGAAATTGCGCCGCCCTTGAGGTCGCCAAATTCGTCGAAGGAGATCTTGGCCGTTACACCGTCGTAGCTGGTCTTGCCAACTTCCGCCAGGTATTTGACCGGATCAACCGAATTGGCGCGCTTCATCGAATCGGCCATGACCATCACCGCATCGTAAACATACGGGGAGTAAAGCTGGATTTCAGCATTGAACTTCTTGACGAACTTGTCCTTGAATTCCGGCCCCTTGGCCAGTTTTTCGAGCGGCATACCCGGCAATGAACAATACTGGCCTTCAGTCGCTTCGCCACCCAGCTTCATGAATTCCGGGGTACAAACGCCATCGCCACCGAGGAACTTGGCCTTGATGCCGAGATCCTTCATCTGCTTGGCCATCGGGCCGC
>ERZ724504.583-NODE-583-length-20707-cov-18.808396_pt1 | contig 20707 bp, 20 predicted proteins | sample MGYA00376037_ERZ724504 | MGnify/ENA primary metagenome ERZ724504 (study PRJEB28724, sample SAMN07190888) | wastewater metagenome | isolation source: influent of sewage treatment plant in Hong Hong | place: USA: Christiansburg, Virginia | collected 2016-03-01 ... | reverse complement strand
CCTCTGAACAGCGAAGCCTGCGACTATAGCATGGAAAAATGAGGAAAACCGGAAATGCGGGGACACGTCATCTGCATTTTTGGAATGCCATACCAGCGGCCCTCAAACTTTCCACTTCTCAAGCAACTTGTCGGGTCCCAAGCTGTCATAGCCCTCGAACGGCTGGTGGATCCAAGGATTGGTGGACAAGAATTCCACCGAATAGTCAGGCGAGAAAGTTGACTGCCCCTTCGTCCAGATAACCGCGCTTCGCAACTCCGATATGGGAGCGTAGCTCGTCTTGAGCATGTCGATCACCGCATGCAGCGTATGACCGGAGTCTGCCAGATCATCTACCAACAACACACGCCCTGCAATTTCACCCTTGGGGGTTGTGATGAAGCGTGCGATGTCCAGGTGACCTTGAACCGTACCGGCTTCAGCACGGTAGGAACTCGTCGACATGATTGCCAAAGGTTTGTCAAAGATGCGGCTCAGGATATCTCCTGGACGCAATCCACCTCGAGCAAGACAAAGGATGGTGTCGAACTCCCATCCCGACTGATACACCTTCAGAGCAAGTTTTTCGATAAGGCTGTGATACTCGTCATAGCTCACGTAGAGATGTTTGCCGTCTTCCGTCAACATGTTCGCTCCTGATTTGATAGCTGGTAGCGCTCAAAAATAAGCGCCTAGAGTGTTATGCCACGTAGGGATGGCGCATCAGGATGGTGTGATCACGATCCGGGCTTGTAGAAACCATGGCAATCGGAACACCGGTAACTTCCGCAATGCGTTCCAGATATTGCCTTGCACCAAGGGGCAGCTTGGAGTAGTCCGTCACACCGACCGTTGAATCGCTCCAGCCCGGCATCGTTTCATAAATGGGTTGGCAACGGGCAATATCGTCTGCGCCCATCGGCAACAGGTCAATCAGCTCACCGTCGAGCTTGTAGCCGGTGCACAGCTTCAGTTCATCCAGCCCGTCGAGCACATCAAGCTTGGTGATGCACAGTCCTGACAGACCGTTGACCTGAGCACTGCGCTTGAGCAAAGCTGCATCAAACCAGCCACAACGGCGACTGCGTCCAGTCGTTACACCCTTCTCGGCACCCACCGTGCTCATGTGATAGCCAGGCGTTCCGGGTTTTTCCCAATCCAGCTCGGTAGGAAATGGTCCGCCACCTACGCGTGTGCAGTAGGCTTTGGTAATACCAAGAATGTAATGGAGCATGCCGGGGCCAACACCCGAACCCGCGGCGGCGTTGCCTGCGACACAGTTGCTGGAGGTTACGTAAGGATAGGTGCCATGGTCCACATCCAGCAGGGTGCCCTGCGCACCTTCGAACAGGAGATTATCACCCGCTTGGTGCGCGTCGTTGAGTTCCCGCGAAACGTCTGCCATCATGGGCTTGAGAAGTTCTGCGTGGTGCATGGCCTCGGTGTAGACCGCATCGAACTGCACCTCGCCATCGCGGATGTAAGGAGTGAGGGCGTCACCAAAAACGAACTTGCCAGACCCCAAAAAAGTTGTCAGCACATGGTTGTGCAAGGCGAGGAGTTCGCGCAACTTCGCTGCAAACCGTTCGGGATACTTGAGGTCCTGAACCCGCAACGCACGGCGGGCAATCTTGTCCTCATAAGCTGGACCAATCCCCCGGCCGGTGGTGCCAATCTTTTCCGTGCCGCCTTGCTCACGGGCGGCCTCCCGAGCAACGTCAAGCGCTGCATGGAATGGAAGGATCAAAGGGCAGGCCTCGCTGATGCGCAGGCGTGAACGCACCTCCACACCGGCTTTCTCAAGTCCCTCAATTTCCTCGAAAAGCTTGGCTGCAGACAGCACCACCCCGTTGCCAATGTAGCACTTGACGCCGGGTCGCATGATGCCACTCGGAATCAGATGCAGCGCGGTCTTCACGCCATTGATAACCAACGTATGCCCGGCGTTGTGGCCGCCCTGGAAACGGACAACGCCCTGCGCGCTCTCCGTCAACCAGTCCACCAGCTTGCCTTTTCCCTCGTCACCCCACTGGGTGCCGACCACGACCACATTGCGACCTTTGGTAACTTTCATCTCAAACCCAATTCATTGTCAGTTGCTTCAATAGCTTGCACGATCCACTGGCCAGAGACTGATACTAGTTCTCGGTCGCAATGGAACTCATCGACTTCGCTTTCATGCCCCGGCAACACGCAGACTACGGTTTCGCCGCAGCTGCGTAACGCCGCAATGGCCGCATGGACGTCTTCCGAATCGCCCCACGGTGCCCGGATGGCAGCCTTGAGTACGCGCGGTGACACCACGCTCACCACCTGCTTGATGTCAAGGCTGAAGCCAGCGGCAGGCCGATTGCGACCAAACACGGCACCGACTTCGTCGTAGCGCCCACCTCGCACCAACGCATCGCTGGCGCCAGGGGCATAGATGGCAAAGCGCATTCCGCTGTAATAGGCGTAGCCCCTCAAATCGGCCAGATCAAAACTGACACGGACGCCTTGAACACGGGAGGCCAGCCACTTCAAATTCAATAGCACTTCGCGCACGCCAGGCGTGCGCTGCAGTGCTTTTTCTGCTTCAACAAGAACCTCTTCGTCGCCATACATCTGCAACAACGCCAGCAAGCCCTCGCGCGATGCCACGGGGAAATCGCGTGACAGGAAGGCCAACTCACTGGCGTCCTTGTTTGCCAAAGCAGTGTGGATGGACTGAAGCAAAGGGGCATCCACCGGCACACCGGCAAGCAAACTACGAACAATACGCACGTCAGCAAGGTCCACGCTGGTGTCCTGCACATTCGCAACCCGCAGGCAATCCAGGGATAGCTGCACAGCCTCAAGGTCAGCTTCCAACCCGGCATGGCCATAAATTTCTGCGCCAAACTGCAGAGGCTCACGCGTCGCATGAGGACGGTCAGGGCGCGTGTGCACCACCGGGCCGCAGTAACACAGCCGGGTTACGCCCTTGCGATTCAACAAATGGGCATCAATGCGGGCGACTTGGGGTGTGGTGTCGGCGCGCAAACCTAGTGACCGACCAGAGAGCTGGTCGACCAACTTGAAGGTCTGCAGATCCAGCGCCTCGCCGGTTCCCGTCAGCAAAGACTCCAGGTGCTCCAGCAAGGGCGGCATGACAAGCTCATAGCCATAGCAGCGGGCTGTATCAAGCAGCCCGCGACGCAATTCTTCGATGTGCCGTGCTTCAGACGGCAAGACATCGGCAATGTGATCCGGCAGGACCCAAGCAGACATGGAAATTGGAAGGCTGTTAAAAACGCGATTCTACCGGCAGGGACGAAGCATCCCGAAAGCCCCCGCAGGCTTGGGAGTCGCGCTCGGCAGAATCAGAAAAGCAGCATCACGATGCCAGACAGAATGCAAAGCAATGCAAAGAACCGAATTTGGCCATCACGCAACTGCACCATTTGCGTAAATACACGGCGCCAGCTGGCAGGTGACAGGAACGGCAAGAGCCCCTCGATCACCAACACCAAAGCGAACGCCGTCCAGAGACTATCGGTCAACTCCATGTAATGCAGCCAATGGCATCATTTGCGGGCCGGCTGCACAGCGGGGGAACTCGAGCCACCTCGAAAGACCTTGAAAAACTCAGACGAAGAAGGGTCCAGCACCATAACGTCGCTCTTCTTGCTGAAGCTTGCCTTGTAAGCCTCAAGACTGCGATAGAACTGAGCAAATTGAGGGTCGCGGCCAAAAGATTCAGCATAAATGCGCGCGGCCTCGGCATCCCCTTCACCCTTCACTTTTTGCGCATCGCGATAAGCATTGGCAATGGTGATCTCGCGCTGACGATCCGCATCGGCACGGATCTTCTCCCCTTCAGCTCCGCCCGTGGAACGCAACTCATTGGCCACGCGCTTGCGCTCTGCCTCCATACGGCGATAGACGGATTCCGTGATCGCCTCAACATAGTCCACCCGGGTAATGCGAACATCGACAACGTCTACACCCCAAGGCTTGGCACCGCGGACGGTTTCCAGAACCTCGCGCTTCACGTCCGCCATCAAGTCCTCTCGCTTGAGTGACAAGAGTTCCTTGACGGTTCGCTTGTTGATTTCTTCCTGAAACGCATTGCGCACCACCCGATTGAGCTGCATTGCGCCAGCAGTCTCATCCAGTCCGACATTACGTATGTATTCGGTCGGCTCGGAAATGCGCCAGCGCACATACCAATCGATCACCACGCGTTGTTTTTCCGCCGTCAGCATGGGCTCGGTATCCGTGCTGTCGAGCGTCAACAACCGCTTGTCGATATAGGACACATTCTGAAATGGGGGCGGCAGCTTGAAGTTCAGCCCCGGTTCCGTGATGACCTCCTTGATCTGCCCGAGGGCGTACAGCACACCAAACTGGCGCTGATCCACCACGAAGAGCATGGAGCTCATCAATGCGAGAACTACCAGAACGGTAGAAGCAATAAATCCAACTCGGTTCACAAAATGCTCCTATCGGGTTTCACGGTCACGCGTGCGACTGCTGTCACGCGCACGGGAATCGTTCGACAAACTACCGGCCGCAGCCGATGACGGCACCGCAACCGCCCCGCCACTGGCGGGTACTTCAACAGCGCCGGACGACTGCGCAACTCCCTGCATGATCTTGTCCAGCGGCAGATAGAGTAGGTTCGAACCCTGCCGGGACTCCACCAACACCTTGGTGACGTTGCCATAAATCTGCTGCATGGACTCCAGGTACATCCGGTCACGCGTAACCTGAGGGGCCTTCTGGTATTCCGCCAGAACGGAAGTGAAACGTTGTGCATCACCTTGGGCTTGGGCCACGATGCGGGCCTTGTAAGCGGCCGCCTCTTCCTTCAGGCGCGAAGCAGAGCCAACAGCACGTGGAATCACATCGTTGGCATAGGCCTCCGCTTCGTTCTTTGCCCGCTCCCTCTCCTGCCCAGCCTTCAATACATCGTCAAAAGATGCCTGAACCTGCTCAGGTGGGCGCACGCCTCCTTGCTGCAAATTGATGCCAACCACCTCCACGCCCACTTTGTAGCGATCCAGGATTGTCTGCATCAACGTGCGCACCCTTGGTGCAATCTGATCGCGCTCTTCAGCCAAAGCTGTGTCCATACGCATCTTGCCAACCACCTCGCGCACCGCAGTCTCTGCAGCCTGCACCACGGCATCTGCTGGATTCTTGCTTTCAAAAAGCCAAGCCCGGGCATCGCTCAAGCGGTACTGGACAGCAAACTTGATTTCGACAATGTTTTCATCTTCGGTCAACATGGCCGACTCGCGCAGCCCGGTGCTTTTGATGACATTGTCCCGCCCCACGTCAGCAGATCGTATCTGGGTCACAAAAACCAGTTCGTGACGCTCGATCGGATAAGGAAGACGCCAGTTGAAACCAGCCCCTTTCGTACTCTGGTATTTGCCAAATTGCGTAATGACTGCCTGCTGACCTTCCTGGACGATAAAAATACCGGTCCCCATCCAGATCACAAAAACAATACCGGCAATAAGCCCGATGCCCACGCCAGCACTCTTCATGTCTGGTTGAAACCCACCTCCATTGCCCCCACCAGGACCGCGCGAGCCACCGTTCTTGTTGCCGAACAGCCCGCCCAGCTTACGGTTGAGGTCGCGCCACAATTCATCCAGATCAGGCGGTTGCCCGGTGGGGCCGGAATCACGCCCACGCCCCCCAGCAGCCGGTGCTGGTGGGCGCTCAGGCTCAGGGCGACTGCCATCCTCTGCCTTGTCCTCGCCGCGCCCCCATCGTGGATCGTTCAAATTGAACATCCCACGGATGCGTTCCGGCAGCATGGCCCAGCGTGGGTTACGGTCTTGGAAATTCATGCGCAAAATCTCTGGTTCTCTGATGACATTGTTTCAACCGGCATTGTGCCCAATCAAGACGCTTCGGTCGGGAATTCAGCGAGATCGCCTGGGGTCATGTCAGTCTGGGCCGCAAGTAGGGTCTGGGCCAATTTCTGCCGCAGCGCACCTAGACCCTCACCAGTCTGCGCACTGACAAACAGACGGTCTACTGGTCGACCGTCCAGGTCGTACATATCCTGCAACAAGGCGGGGCGCTGCTCAGGCGGCACCGCATCAAGTTTGTTGAACACCAGCAGTTGGGCAATATCGGCCGCACCGATCTCGCGCAACACCCGTTGAACTTGATCGATCTGCTCAGGAAAGTTGGGGTTGGATGCATCGACGACATGCAGCAGCAAATCCGCATCCACCGCCTCCTGCAGCGTGGCCTGGAAGGCATCTACCAGGCCGTGCGGCAAATCTCGGATAAAGCCGACGGTGTCGGATAGCGACACGGATCTATCGGCCTCCCCCAGATACAGTTGCCGCGTTGTTGTATCCAGTGTTGCAAACAGCTGATCAGCAGCATACGCCCTGGCCTTTACCAAGGCATTGAACAAGGTCGATTTACCGGCGTTGGTATAGCCCACCAGGGAAATATTGAAGGTTTCACGCCGCTCACGCTGGCGCCGTTGGGTCGAGCGCTGGCGCTTCACCTTGACAAGGCGTTCCTTGGTCCGTTTGACAGCGTCGCTGATCATGCGGCGATCAAGCTCAATCTGAGTTTCGCCCGGCCCCCCACGCGCACCGATTCCGCCCCGCTGACGCTCCAGGTGCGACCATCGACGAACGAGGCGAGTACTCAGGTACTGCAGACGAGCCAATTCGACCTGCAGTTTGCCTTCGTGGCTGCGTGCTCGCTGCGCAAAAATCTCCAGAATCAGCAACGTTCGATCATTCACCGGCAATTCAAGATGACGCTCGAGATTGCGCTGCTGTGCGGGACTCAGCGATTGGTCAAAAAGCACTTCTACGGCACCGTGCATTTGGGCAAGCATACGGATCTCATCCGCCTTGCCCGAGCCGACAAAAAGCGCAGCATCCGGCGCCTTGCGCTTGCACGTGATGCGCGCAACGGGCTCAAGACCAGCAGTTTGCGCCAGCAACCCCAGCTCTTCGAGGTTTGAATCGAAATGGGGAAGCCCGAAATCGACGCCCACCAAAAGTACTGGAGCGCTGGGAGTGCGAGTGGAATCAGTGGAACTCAAACGAACCGGCCCATCTGCGGGGCCGACCTTTGATGGTCGGCTGTGCGACGCCATCCCCAATCAGACGCCGCTGTTGTCGGCATCCGGGGCGGCGTCTGGTGTCAAGAAATTGACTGCACGTCCCGGCACAATTGTGGATATGGCGTGCTTATAAACCATCTGGGTCACTGTGTTGCGCAGCAACACCACATATTGGTCAAATGATTCGATTTGTCCCTGCAGCTTGATACCGTTCACCAGATAAATGGAGACCGGCACATGCTCCTTGCGCAAGGCGTTCAGGAAAGGATCTTGCAGAAGTTGGCCTTTATTGCTCACGATATGCTCCGTGTTCAAGTGTTGTTGTAAACCAGCACCTTACCACAGCGCGCACCGCAGCCAAGCATAGACCTGCGTCAAACCCCTCCGCAGTTCACGCTCTTGCTCTAACTGGCGTCTTTGTCGGCAAAGGGATTGTGAGAAGTCTTCATTTCAATGCGCAGCGGCGTCCCCACAAGATCGAATTCTTTGCGGAACCGCCCCTCCAGAAACCGCTTGAAAGCATCTGTCACATGCTCCAGGGAATTACCGTGGATCACAATAACCGGTGGATTCATGCCGCCTTGGTGGGCGTAACGCATCTTGGGGCGGAACATGCCCGCGCGCTTGGGCGCCTGAAATTGCACCGCCTCCAAAAGCACTCGTGTAAGCACCGGTGTCGACATCTTGCAGGTAGCCGCCTTGTGCGCCTGGGCAATGGAAACCCACAGGGGGCCAAGACCCTGCCTCTTTTTCGCCGAAATGAAATGCATTGCTGCAAATTTCAAGAATGCCAGCCGTGTCTCAATGGAGCGCTCAAGTAGTTGGCGCTGATAGTCATCGATGGCGTCCCACTTGTTGACGGCCAGAACCACAGCGCGCCCGCTCTCAAGAATGTAGCCCGCAATGTGTGCGTCCTGGTCTGTCACACCCTGGGTGGCGTCCAGCAACAGCAACACTACATTCGCTGACTCGATCGCCTGCAGGGTTTTAACCACCGAGAACTTTTCGATTGCTTCAAACACCTTCCCCTTGCGGCGCAGACCGGCAGTGTCTACCAACTCAAATCGTTGCCCGTTGCGCTCAAAAGGCACCGTGATGGCGTCGCGCGTGGTGCCCGGCATATCAAATGCCACCAGCCGCTCTTCACCCAGCCACGTGTTGATCAGGGTGGACTTGCCCACATTGGGACGACCGGCAACCGCCAACTTGATCACGCCTTTATCGACGCTTTCTTCGGTGTCGTCCGGATCCGGCAAATGAAGCGGCTCAAGAGCAAGATCGACCAGCCCCCGGATACCCTGTCCGTGGGCGGCTGACACAGGGTAGACGTCTCCAAGGCCTAGTTCATAGAACTCTGCCAGCTGAATGCCCTGCAGCATGCCCTCGGCTTTGTTTGCCACCAGAATGCACGGTTTGCCAAGGCGACGCAGATAGTTCGCAATATCGTGATCCTGTGCCGAAACACCCGCGCGGGCATCCACTACAAAGATCACCACATCGGCCTCCGCCACTGCCTGCTGCGTTTGCTTGGCCATCTCGCGGTAGATGCCGCTCGATGCGTCTGGCTCGAATCCCCCTGTGTCGATAACGATGTACTCGTGCTTGCCTTGCTTGCCGTTGCCGTAGTGCCTGTCGCGCGTCAATCCAGCAAAGTCGGCCACGATGGCATCCCGCGACTTTGTAAGACGGTTGAACAACGTGGATTTTCCGACGTTCGGACGCCCCACGAGGGCGATAACTGGCTTCATTGAATGCAATCCATTAATCAGGACGGAAGCCGTATATCCCGCCATTGCGGGTTACGGCCACCAAGGTATCCGCAGCGACAACCGGCGCGGCGGCGATGCCGGAGGCATCCGTGGTCAAGCGATTCAAGGGACTGCCGTCGTTGCGAGACAGCAGATGCACGAGCCCGGCATCGTCCCCTACAACAACCGACCGCCCCAGGAGCAGCGGAGCCGTTAACTTTCGAAATTTGAGCCTATCCGATGTCCACGCACGCGTACCATCGGCTCTTCTCCAGGCAATCATTGAGCCATTGCTCTCAGACCCAAAGACAAGTTCGCCGTCACCATGGATGCCATCGCTTCCAGCAGCAAGTTGTGTCCAGGCCACGGTTCCCCGTGAAGTGTTCACACAGCCCACCGTCGCTTGAAATGAGCGTGCGCAGACACTGTCGCCGACACGAGAAACGCGGCCTACCAGTTCAACCAAACGCTCCACGTCGTTGGTGCCACGGGCACTGGCGAGAGGGGCCTCCCACCGTACACTGCCATTGTCAGGATTGAACCCAACGAGTCGTCCTGACAACCCGACCACCAGCGTGTCGCCCACAGCCAGAAGCACCCCGGATTGGCGCAACACCAAAGGCTCACCCGGGCGGGATTGAATCCACAAACGTCGCCCCGTCATTGCATCGTAGGCAGAAACCGACCGGTCAGCAGAAAGGACGAAAATGCGGTTTCCTGCAACCAAGGGGGCTGTGAATGTCTGCGTCTGCAGAGGCTGACGCCAAAGCTCACGACCAGACTCCATCACCACCAAAGCATTGCTGCGGGAAACTACGGCAGTCCATTTTCCGTCGCTTCCCACACCGGCCGAAAGAGGCTCCCCCAGCGCCGTGCGCCAAAGATCTGCCCCTGAGCGAGCATCCAAAGCAACCACAACGCCGTCCGCCGATGCGAGTGTCACCACATGGCCGCTGACATGCATATCCAAAGGAAGGCCCGCGATGCTTCCGATCCGCGCGGTCCATACATGGTTGACCCCCAGCACGGGCACATTGGGCCCAAGATCTGCAGGCACAGGCTTGGAGCTCCCGCCCCAGAGAGAGCAACCACTCAAAACTGCCCCGACCAAAAGCACGGACGCGACATGCCTGGCGTGCGAGATCCAAGGCGAGGAACACGAGGTTAGAGCGAATCTCATTTTTTGTTCTCAGGTGTTGCACCAGCAGTCACATCAGCACCTTGTGGACGGACACCCAGTGCGTTGAGCTTGACTTCCACCAAACGGCGATATTCCACGCGGTCATCAAACGCCTTGAATGCGCGGTTGTACTCAGTAACGGCTTGATCCTGTTTCCCCTGCAGAATCAAGATGTCCCCCTTGCGATCCGCGACAACCGCCTCGAACTCGGCTGGAAATGAACCCGAGACCTGCTTGAGCGCTTCGTCCAGTTCCTTCTGATCCATCAGTACACTGGAAAGACGCAATCTGGCAAGCGCCTTGTAGCCGTCATCACTGGCCTTTTCTGCAACCCAAGTCAATGCTTCACTGGCGCCTTTGATGTTGCCGACATCCAGCATGGATTTTGCAAGCATCAGCCCAGCTTGGGCTGTCTGCGTTGTTCCCGCATAGCTGGCGCGCAGATCGCCGAATGCCTGCTCCATGCGAGCCTGGTCACCGGCACGAGCGGCTACATCCACGGCGTCAAAAAGTGCTGCCGCCTGAATTGCCTGGCGATTCTGCCAATACTGGTACCCATTCCAGGCTGCTACAGAGCCAAAAATCAAGATTGCCAAGGCACTGATCAATGTCCCCCAGGTATTCCAAAAATGCTTGAGTTGATCAAGCTGCTCTTGTTCTTCGAGATCGAGGTGATTAGCCATGAATATATTTGGAATTAACGGGAAAATTGCAGGGCGCTGGCCCACTCGGAAACGCTATCGAGGCGGTGTTCGGTCTGCATGCCACTGCCATCTCGCAATGACTTGCACAGCACCACGCCACGCGCCAACTCATCTGATCCAAAAACAAGCGCATACCGTGCACCGCTGGCATCTGCTTTCTTAAACTGGGATTTCATGCTACCCATGCCCTCACCCGACACAGGGGCACCATGCATCTGCACGCGGACACCGTGCCCACGCAAACGCTCAAGGGTTGTAATGGCAATAGGCAAGGTCGTCATATCCGGGATAACAGCATATACATCCGGACATACCGGGGGAATGGCTCCACCTTGCTCTTTCAGGAGCTCCAGAACGCGCTCTACTCCAAGCGCCCAGCCAACCGCAGGAGCGGCCTTGCCACCAATCTGCTCGACAAGATAGTCATAGCGTCCCCCACCGCAAATGGTGCCCTGTGAGCCCAACTGGTCGGTAACAAACTCAAACACGGTGAGATTGTAGTAATCCATCCCACGCACCAAGCGAGGATTGACCCGCCAAGACACTCCGTTGGCATCCAGAATGGCCTTCACTGCATTGAAATGGCTGAGGGACGCTTCGCCGAGAAAATCAATCAATCGAGGTGCCGCCTCGACAATCGACTGCATGGCAGGATTCTTCGTGTCCAGAATTCGCAGGGGATTGCTGTGCAAGCGACGGCGAGCCTCCTCATCCAGAGCATCTGTATGGTGCTCCAGGTAGCCGATCAAAGCAGCTCGGTGCGCCTTGCGTTCGTCTGGCTGTCCCAGACTATTGAGTTCAAGGCGCACGTTTTGCAGGCCAAGCTCTTTCCACAACGCATTGGCAAGCAAAATCAATTCAGCATCCAGTTCCGCACCAGGAAACCCAAGCGCTTCTGCACCGATCTGATGAAATTGACGGTATCGTCCCCGCTGCGGGCGTTCATGGCGAAACATCGGACCCATGTAATACAAACGTTTTCCACCGTCATACAACATGGAGTGTTCAGCGACCGCACGCACCACTCCCGCCGTTGCCTCCGGCCGCAAAGTCAATTGCTCGCCGTTCAAGCGGTCCTCAAAAGAGTACATCTCCTTCTCGACAATGTCAGTGACCTCACCCAGGCCGCGCACAAAGAGCGAAGTCGGCTCCACAATGGGAGTACGAATGTTGCGATACGCATACCGCTCCATGAGTGCTCTAACCTTGCTCTCCAGCCATTCCCACCGTGCGGATTCGGGTGGCAGGATGTCGTTCATGCCTTTGACAGCGGTCAGCTTTTCAAGCTTCGACACAAGGGTTCCTTTTTCTATGCTCACAGCAATATTTTTCTTTTGGAAATGGGAAAACGAGAAACAGGGCTTGCCAACAACTGGCAGTTCAACCCTGCGGTGACCGGCTTACGGCTATGCAGCCGAGGATCCGGCACCAAACCGTTTTTCAATGTAGTTTTCGACAATCTGGTGAAATTCATTGGCAATGTTGTCACCACGTAGCGTGAGGGCTTTTTCACCATCGATAAACACCGGAGCCGCGGGCACCTCGCCGGTTCCTGGAAGGCTGATTCCGACATCCGCATGCTTGCTTTCACCAGGGCCGTTCACGATGCACCCCATGACCGCAACCTTGAGACTTTCCACACCGGGATAACGCACACGCCACACGGGCATCTGCGCACGAAGGAAATCATCAATCTGTTTGGCCAGATCCTGAAACGTTGTGCTGGTGGTGCGACCACAGCCGGGACAGGCTGTCACGCTGGGCACGAACATCCGCAATCCCAACGACTGCAGAATCTCAGATGCCACCACAACTTCCTGCGTCCGGGCCTCCCCCGGCTGGGGCGTGAGCGAAACCCGGATCGTATCGCCGATACCCTCTTGCAGCAGGATCGACAAGGCGGTGGCAGAGGCGACAGTTCCCTTGGTGCCCATACCTGCTTCTGTCAGCCCCAGATGGAGCGCATAGTCGCAACGGCGTGCCAGCTCACGGTAAACCGAGATCAAATCCTGAACGCCGCTGACCTTGCACGACAGGATGATCTGGTTGCCGTCCAGACCCATGTCTTCAGCACGACGAGCCGATTCCACTGCCGAGGTGATCAGCGCTTCATACATCACCTGGCGCGCATCCCAGGGGAGGGGTCGGCGGCTATTGGCATCCATCAGGCTGGCAAGAAGCTCTTGATCAAGACTCCCCCAGTTGACACCGATGCGAACCGCCTTGTTCCACCGCATCGCAGCTTCGATCATCTGGCCAAACTGGCGATCACGCTTGTCACCTTTGCCAACATTGCCCGGATTGATACGGTACTTCGACAGTGCCTGTGCACAATCCGGAAAATCCGTCAGGAGCCGATGCCCGTTGTAATGAAAATCCCCGACCAAAGGAACGCTTTCCCCCATACGGTCGAGTTGCTCCCGGATATACGGAACCGCTGCTGCCGCTTCCGGTGTGTTGACGGTAATACGAACAAACTCAGACCCTGCCTGAGCGAGTTCTTTCACCTGGATTGCCGTGCCGATGGCATCTACGGTGTCCGTGTTGGTCATGGACTGGATGCGCACAGGCGCATCACCACCCACCGTGACTATGCGAGAGCCCCACACCACCTGCGCCTGCCTGGAACGGCGAGGAGACGGTGCCGCCACGTTGATCGCTGCAGTATCGCTGACCATTTTTTCCACTATTTCACCTCGAAGCGAGCGACATTTTCACGGGAAACGGGCCCGATATCGTAGGGCTTGCCGCGAACAAAAACTTCCGTGGCATCTGCCCGCCCGATCACAACAGCCAGCGGCAACACGCCGGACACAGAAACCAGCTCATTGGGCGCCAAATTGCGCTGCAAGACCAGTGCACCTGCCGCATCACGAACCTGTATCCACGACTCGCTACGTGCTTTGAAAGCGAGAACACCGGAGGGTGCATCGGCGGCAGGCGCGCTGCTGGGGGCAGATGCTTCCACCGACGGCAAGACGATGGGATGTGAAGCGATTCCAGCAGGCTTGATCGATTCCCCAGCAGGCAATTCGACACCCACACCAGCTGCAGCTGCAGGGGCAGGGGCAGGGGCAGCGGAAGGGACGCGCTGTTCTGCACCCACTGCAACCGAAATTTCCTGCGCGACGTTCCCTGTAGGCATCGGAATTTTTGTAGTTGTTTCCGGTTGCTTGAGCAAAGCCGATAAATCCGCATCCAGGCCCCGGGGCAGGAACATCATCAAAGCCGCGCCGATCAACAACAAGCCAACAGCCCATACGAAGGATCTGGAGCCGGCCCCCTTGAACGGAGCCGCAGACGATCTACCGGCGAATCCCTTGACGGGCGCGTTCAAACCCACATCTCCGGCAGAGAGTCTAGGTCCCTCCCCCTGGGGCAGAAGCGCCAGAACAGCTTGAGGATCTATCTTGAGGGTGCGACAGACACTGGACGCCAGTGCACGGACGAACACCATGTCCGGCAATGCAGAAAAATTATCCGCCTCCAGTGCTTCAAGCTTGGCAACAGGCACCTTCAGGGCAACGGCCAATGCGGCAATGTGCAGCCCTGCCGCCTCACGGGCATCTCGCAGCAATGCACCCGCCGTCACTGACATACCTTGGCCAGGCGTGTCAGCTGCAGACGACGCAACCAACAACTCACTCATTGAATGCCCCGCGTTCAAAAGCACCCCACTCACGCGAATCAAGGAACCGCTTGCGCAGCTGATCAGCGAGTTGCCTCATAGCCACGGTGTCGCCCAAAGCACGCTCTACCTTGATCCCCAGCCACAGCGATTCTGCGTTGGCGTATTCGCTGTTATTGAGACGTCGGATGTAAAACTGCGCACGACTCAGATCATTGCGACGCAAAAGGAGTGCCGACAAGTGATAGCCAACCACAGGGTTGGCAGCATCCAGTTCGTAGGCCTTGATCAGCGACTGCTCGGCCTCTGCATAGCGCTCAGCGCCAACTTGACAAAGTCCCTTCGCCATCAATGTTTTGCTGCGCGCAGCGTAGGCAGGATTGTTCAGTGCACGGGAAAAGTTCTGATCAGCTTCTGCGTATTTTTTCTGCTGACACAGAAGCCAGCCAAAGTTGTGCGAGAGATTGGCGTCGCCAGGGCGCAAAGCCAGTGCCCGGCGAAAACTCTCTTCTGCCTGCGGAAAATCGTTGAGGCGCAAATAGATGAGACCGCGCAAGTTGTAGGCATCGGCATAGGTCGGATCAGATGCAAGCGATTGCTTGACCTCATCCAAAGCGACGGCAGTTTGCCCCATCTCGAAATAATTGGATGCCAGCTCCAAGCGGATTCGGGCACGGCGGCGCGCTTCAGGTTCGTCGGACGGCGTCACCAGATCCGCAGAGGATTCAGGCGCCGATGTCCCGCCATTGGTCGCACATCCTCCAAGCGCAAAAAAACAGGTCAAGGCACCACAAGCCATGAGCGTCCAGCGGCAATATTGCTGCCAGCGTCCAATCGATCCCACCATGTAGCGCCTCCTTAATAAGTAGCGACTTAAGTCACCTGTTTGAGCACGATTGTGCGTTGCTTTGCCATGCGCGCAGCCGCATGCGTACGGTCTTTGACATCGCCGGCCAGTTGGCCGCATGCGGCATCAATATCATCCCCGCGCGTCTTGCGCACTGTCGTGACAATTCCCGCGCCACTTAGTACTTTTGCAAAAGCGGCGACCTGTGCCTGAGAAGAACGCAAGAGTCCTGAGGCAGGAAATGGGTTGAACGGAATCAGGTTGAATTTGCAGCGGATCGCGTGGCCACGAACTGGTTTGACCAACTCAATCAATTGATGGGCATGCTCAATCTGATCGTTCACGCCATCGAGCATGCAGTATTCAAATGTGATGAAATCCCTTGGCGCATGTTCAAGGTAGCGGTGGCAAGCTTCCAGCAACTCCTGGATCGGGTATTTTCGGTTCAGCGGAACCAGAAAATCCCGCAGCGCATCATTGGGCGCATGCAACGAAACTGCAAGGGCCACCGGACAGTCCTGCGACAAGCGATCCATCATGGGGACAACGCCCGACGTAGACACTGTGACCCGCCGGCGCGACAGTCCGTAAGCATGGTCGTCCAGCATAACCTTCAGCGCGGGCACAAGGGCAGCATAGTTTTGCAGCGGCTCGCCCATGCCCATCATCACCACATTCGAAATAATGCGGGAAGATGATCCCAGGCGTCTGCGCAAGGCGTGCTCGGCGAACCACAGCTGCGCAACAATTTCACCCGTGGTGAGATTGCGACTGAAGCCTTGGTGCCCGGTCGAGCAAAACCGGCACCCAACCGCACAGCCGGCCTGCGACGATATGCAAAGGGTTCCCCGGTCATCCTCAGGAATAAAAACGGATTCGACAGCATTGCCACCGCCCACGTCAAATAGCCATTTGACGGTGCCATCGGCCGAGACATGCTCACTGATGACAGGCAGGGCCTGCACATGCGCACAGCCCTTGAGCTTGGCGCGCAAGGCAGCAGCCAAGTCGCTCATGGCATCAAAATCATCAGCCCCCCGCTGGTGAATCCAGCGGAAAAGCTGCGTGGCACGAAACCGCTTTTCTCCGAGCTGCCCACAAAAGTCGGCTAACCCGTCGAGGTCAAATTCAAGAAGATTGGTTTTCATGGTTGCCGCGTCCAAAATCGGTCGCAGCTGCCCCCAGCGCTTGCTTTATCCAACAGCATTGGAACGAGCGTGGGGACGATCATGTCAGCGCGAGTAGACGTTCATGCCTGGGAAGAAGAACGCGATCTCCACCTGAGCAGTTTCAGGCGCATCGGAACCGTGCACGGCGTTGGCATCAATGCTGTCTGCAAAGTCAGCACGAATGGTACCGGCCTCAGCCTTCTTGGGATCCGTTGCACCCATCAGTTCGCGGTTCTTCAAAATCGCGTTCTCGCCTTCCAGCGCCTGAATCATGACGGGGCCGGAAATCATGAAATCAACCAGATCCTTGAAGAAAGGACGTGCCTTGTGCACCGCATAGAACTGCTCAGCCTCCAGGCGCGAGAGGTGCGCCATGCGGGCAGCAACGACCTTGAGGCCAGCGGCTTCAAAGCGGGCATAGATCTGGCCGATGACATTCTTGGCAACTGCGTCGGGCTTGATGATGGAAAGAGTACGTTCGATGGCCATTTTGATTTCCTGATGTGATGTTGCTGTAATTTTTTCGCCCGTCGGGCAAAGCTTTCGATTCTAACCGGGCAAGGAATCCCCAAAGAATTAGCGATTTCCGCCGCGACGCTGCCCGCCGCCGCCAGTACGCCCACCGCCGCCCGTGCGGCGCTGATCCTGACGGTGGCGTGACAAACTGTCCACGCCAATGTATCCGACCGACGTTTTCATGGGATCGGGTTGTGCACTGCCTCGCTGGCGATCCGGGTTTCCACCTCGTGCACTCGGATCATCAGACCTGCGAGGTGCCTGTCCACGCGGTCCACCTGCACTGCCGTTGGCTCCTGGCGGACGCTTTCGGCCATCACCCATGCGTTTACCGCCGCCTCCACGGCTCCGATTCCCCCGGTCTCCACCAGTGGGCACTTCGTTGCTGCGGGCCTCGGGGGCTTCCGGGCGTCCAGCCGAGGCGGCCTGAACCAGGGCCCGAATATCGCTCTCATCGAGCTCCAGCCAGGCCCCTCTTTTCAGCCCCCGGGGCAAGACCATTGCGCCGTAGCGGATCCGGATCAGGCGACTGACAGCGTGGCCCACCGCCTCCAGCATGCGACGAACCTCGCGATTGCGCCCTTCCGATATGGTGACGCGATACCAGCAATTGGAGCCTTCACCACCTCCATCCTCGATCGAACCAAACGCAGCCATGCCGTCGTCCAGCCGAACGCCGTCCAGCAGGTGCTGTTTTTCTTCGTTGCTCAGGGCTCCCAGGACGCGCACGGCATATTCCCGCTCCAGTCCAAACCGGGGGTGCATCAGCTTGTTGGCCAACTCACCCGAGCTGGTGAACAGAAGCAGACCCTCAGTGTTCAGATCCAGGCGACCGACGGACTGCCATTTGCCTTGTTGCAAACGAGGAAGCTTGCGAAACACCGTCGGCCGGTTTTGCGGGTCATCGTGGGAAACCACCTCGCCAACAGGCTTGTGGTAAGCAATAACACGCGCAGGTGGAGGATCAATGCGATAGCGGATCGGCTTGCCATTCACCTTCACCTGATCGCCAAACTGCACGCGTTGACCAATGTGCGCAGGCTCGTTGTTCACCGAGATCCTGCCTTCAAGAATCAACTGCTCCATCTCCAGACGAGAGCCCAGCCCGGCCTGCGCAAGCACCTTGTGAAGTTTGGGCGTTTCCACCTGAGGCAACAGCACGCGCTTGGTTGCTACGGCCTCGCCACCGACCTCATCGGCATCGAAACGACCCGAAATGACATCTTCAAACTGGTAACCATCGACCGCGGCAGCCGTAGATCGCTTTCCAGACCCGGTGAGGCCAGCTGGGCGCGGCGTCGCCTGGCGCCTGGCACCGGCCTCGCGCTTGCCAGCGGTCGACTGCGACGTGGTAATTCCGCCGTCAGATGGAACATCGGCATTGCTCAATGGAGCTGCTGACGCCACTGCGGGCTCATGTTCCGCGGCAAGATTCGCCGACAGGTGCAGTGCATCGCCCTCGCCGGAGAACCCGGCTGGAGCCTCAAGCACCACATCCCCAGCGACGCCAGCCATTGGCTCCGCTTTTTTGCGGGTGTTTTTGCGTGCTACAGCTTTTTTGGCAGGCACTGCGACGTCAGAACTCTCCGTCTCTTGAGACATGTCCTGAGGATCTGAAGTGGAATCGTTCATAAATTATTTCCCGTGACGCCCCCTGGGGCGCCAACTTGTTCATCACGGAGATCCGTCTCCGCACTTGGCTTGGCCTGCGTCTGCTGCTGCGCCTCTTGCAAATCCATCCCGGACAACCCTTCATCGCCCAGAGGAAGGCGGTTTGGAACATCGTCTCCATCCATCTCCAAGGTGCCCTGCAGGTTTCCCAACGAGGCCATTGCCTCCAGGACATTGGAGCTACCGGTGGGGTCATCCAGCACCGGCAACTGGTCCAGCGACTGCAGCCCCAAGTCGTCCAGAAACTGGCGTGTGGTGGCAAACAGCGCAGGGCGGCCTACGGTTTCCCGATGCCCAATGACCTCCACCCAACCTCGATCCTCCAGTTGCTTCACGATCAGACTATTGACTGTGACACCCCGGATATCTTCGATATCTCCGCGCGTCACCGGCTGGCGGTAGGCAATGATGGCCAATGTCTCCAGCGTGGCACGGGAATAGCGCGGGGGCTTCTCCGGGTGAAGCTTGTCCAGGTACTCCCGCATTTCGGGGCGGCTTTGGAATCGCCAACCAGAAGCCACCTGCACCAGCTCGACCCCTCGCAGGGCCCAGTCCTGCTGAAGCTCCTGCAAGAGGACTTTCAGTGTGTCCGACCCCAGCGCATCATCAAAAAGTACACGCAGCTCTCGCACAGCCATGGGCTGCGCAGCGCAGATCAGGGCGGTTTCGAGGACCCGTTTGGCATCCACCGTATTCATGGTTCAGCGATTCCGGGAAAATTTGGCCATGTGCCGATAGCAGGCACCACACCAACTGCAGGAGTCAATCAAGAGCGCACCAGGAAGAAACTCTGGAGCGACGCACCACTTGGCGGGAGACCGCCTTCGGGCGAACACGGCCTGGCAGACCGTCAGGGCGGATTGTAGCCCAGGCCCCACTGCGACAACGCCTGCGCCAGATCGTCCGGCAATGGTGCGCGAAACTCGAGCGCCCGCCCTGAGACCGGATGCGCAAAACACAGCCGATAGGCATGAAGCGCCTGGCGCTCCATTCCCGCAGCATAAGCCCCTCCATAAAGACTGTCGGCAACCAGCGGGTGCCCGATGGATGCCATGTGCACCCGAATCTGATGGGTGCGCCCAGTGTGCAAGGTGCACTCCACCCAGCAACCGAGGTCATTGCCTGCAAGCCATCGCACATCCGTGCGCGCAGTTTTGCCGGGATGACTGTCCAGGTTGACTACAGCCATGCGCAAACGGTTGCGTGGATCGCGCCCGATGGGGGCTTGCACCGTCCGGCTGTGGGGCCCCGTCCAGGGCCGGTGCGCCAAGGCCAGGTATTGCCGATGCACTGCCCGCTCGGCGATCATGCACACGAGCGCATCCATAGTGGCCCGATCCTTGGCAACAACCATCAGGCCACTGGTGTCCTTGTCAAGGCGGTGCACGATGCCCGCGCGGGGCACCCATTGCGCCTTTTCATCGCGCGCAAGAAGCCCGTTCAGCAGCGTTCCACCCCAGTTTCCCGGGGCGGGATGAACGACCAGGCCCGCCGGCTTGTTAATTACCAGCAGGTGCTCGTCTTCGTAAACCACATCGATGGGCAGCGACTCCGGGCGAAATGCCTGGCTCTGCAGCGTCGGGCGCATCTCGACCGAGACCGGGTCGCCGGCCTTCACCCGCACAGCCGCCTTGGTGGCCGGACGACCGTTCAGTGAAACAAGACCCTGCGACAGAAGCTGCTGCAGATAGCTGCGGGAAAACTCGGGCACCAGCTCGACCAGCGCGCGGTCCAGGCGCGTGCCATGCTGGGCCACACCCACCACCACTTGCCGCAACTCGGATTCAGCCTCGGCAAGGCCAGTAAACTCATCCGATAAGCCGAGTTCATCCGGGGTTTCGGCCGAACCCGCGGCAGACACGGCCCTACCGGCTGTTATTTCGTCGAGACGGCCCGTTGGGGCTGCATCAGGCACGGCAGACAGTGCGACAGAAGTCAAACTCAACGCGCTGGCAAGTAGCGGACAGGGTCCACGGGTTTGCCCTGGCGCCGAATTTCGAAGTGCAGCTTGACGCGGTCAGCATCCGTACTGCCCATTTCCGCAATTTTTTGGCCGCGCCGCACCGTCTGGTCTTCCTTGACCAGCAATGCCTGGTTGTGCGCATAGGCGGTCAAAAAGGTGTTGTTGTGCTTCAAAATAACGAGATTGCCATAGCCCCGCAGACCGGCGCCCGCATACACCACCCGCCC